>Ga0335072_10013599_pt1 | contig 11586 bp, 14 predicted proteins | sample Lox_Sample_21_FD_206725 | JGI IMG/M metagenome (GOLD analysis project Ga0335072, IMG submission 206725) | Soil microbial communities from Loxahatchee National Wildlife Refuge, Florida, United States - Lox_Sample_2.1 | ecosystem: Environmental > Terrestrial > Soil > Wetlands | place: USA...
CAATATCTTTCGTTTCATCCAGGCCGGTTCGGAAGTTTCCGGACTGATGGGACAGATGCCCTCGCGCCTCGGTTATCAACCGACCATGGCCACCGAGTTGTCGGGATTGGAGGAACGCATCGCCAATACGGAGACCGGGGCGATTACCTCCATCCAGGCGGTCTACGTTCCGGCGGACGATTTCACCGACCCGGCGGCGGTCGAGACCTTCTCCCATCTCTCCGCCACCATCATTCTCTCGCGTCAGCGGGCCAGCGAGGGCCTGTATCCGGCCATCGATCCGCTGCAATCCAATTCCAAAATGATCACCCCCGGCATTGTCGGAGAGCGCCACTATCGGGTGGCCCAGGAAACCCGGCAGACCCTCTCCCAATATGCGGAACTGAAGGACATCATCGCGATGCTGGGCCTTGAGCAATTGTCAACGGAAGACCGCAAGGTGGTGGGGCGGGCGCGGCGGTTGGAACGTTTTCTCACCCAGCCCTTTTTTACCACCGAGCAATTCATCGGCATGAAAGGAAGGGATGTCAGCCTCGACGAGGCCCTGGACGGCTGCGAGCGCATCCTGCGCGACGAATTCAAGGATTACCCTGAAAGCGCCTTTTACATGATCGGGTCGATTGAGGAAGCCAAGGCCAAGGCCGATACGCAGAAGCCGACACCGGCGGATAAAACCGATCCGGGAAACGAAATCAAATCAAGGAGCCAGCATGGAACCGGCACGCATTAATCTTAAGATCCTGCTCCCGTCTCATATTTTCGCCGAGAAAAAGGGCGTCACCCGTCTGGTGGCCGAGACCCCCGACGGATCGTTTGGATTTTTGCCTCACCGACTCGATTGCGTGGCGGCCCTCGTGCCGGGAATCCTGACCTACGAGACCGAAAGTGAAGGCGAAGTCTACCTGGCTATTGATCAGGGTGTGCTGATCAAAGCCGGCTTGGATGTGCTGATCTCGGTACGCGACGCCGTCGAAGGTGCCGACCTAGGCAAGTTGAGGACTGACGTAGAGGAAAAATTTCTGGCCTTGGACGACCGGGAGAAAAGCATCCGCTCCGTCCTGGCCAAAATGGAGAGCGGCCTCATCCGCAGCTTTGTGGAGTTTCATCATGACTAAGGAAACAAAGGAGCCTGTTTCTCAACATCAGGAGGCGCTCGGCCAGGAGGTCGGTACCAAGGCGGCGCGTATGCTCAAGGCGAAGCGCCGGGGCGTGCCGGGTATTTGGCTCGGCATCGGGATGTTTGGCTTGGTCGGCTGGTCTGTGGCCATCCCGACTCTGCTGGGAGTCCTGCTCGGCGTTTATATCGATAAGCACTATCCGGGGGTTCATTCCTGGACGCTTACCCTGCTCATCGTCGGGCTACTCATTGGATGCCTGAACGCTTGGCATTGGGTGGCCAAGGAAGAAAAAGCCATCCGGGAAGATGAGGAGAAAAAAGATGAATGACCTTGCCTCTTTGTTGCTCGTCCTGATGGCGGGTATTTTGATCGGCCTGTTTTTCTTCGGAGGACTTTGGTGGACGGTGCAAAGAGGACTGACTTCGAATCATCCGGCCTGTTGGTTCTTCGGCAGTTCGCTGTTGCGCATGGGTATCGCGCTGGCTGGATTTTATTTCGTCTCATCCGGTGACTGGCGGAAATTGCTGGTCTGCCTGTTCGGGTTTTTGATCGCGCGCGTTGTGGTGACCTGCCTCACGCGGACGACCGGGGAGGGATCCCATGCGCCTTAGCACTGACCAGCTTATCCTTTGGCAGCACGGCTTTTTCAAGCTCAACGCCACCATCGTTTATACCTGGGGGCTGATGTTCGTGCTTGCCATGGGATCGAAACTGATCACACGCCGGCTCGCTCCCGGAGTCTCCATCTCACGCTGGCAATGCGTCCTGGAAATCATCGTCATCAACATGAAGAAGCAGATTGAAGAAGTCGGCCTGAGACGGCCGGAACGGTATCTCGGATTTGTCGGCACCCTCTTTCTTTTCATTGCCATGGCCAATCTCTTCACCATTTTCCCGGGATACGAGCCGCCGACGGGGTCGCTTTCCACGACCACCGCCCTGGCCATCTCCGTATTTGTGGCCGTGCCGTTTTACGGGATCAGGGAACGCGGGTGGGGCGGCTACCTCAAGTCGTATCTGGAACCGACCGTGATTATGCTCCCTTTCAATATTATGGGCGAATTTTCTCGGACGCTGGCGCTGGCCGTCCGTCTGTTCGGCAACATGATGAGCGGAACGATGATTCTGGGCATCCTCTTCATCGTTACCCCTTTCATCTTTCCCACGGTGATGAACGCGCTCGGCCTGCTGACCGGCATGGTCCAAGCCTACATTTTTAGCATCCTGGCGCTGGTTTATATCGCAGCGGCGACCGGCACCGGAAGTTCAAAAACAGATAACACGACAAAGGACAAAATATGGACGACATAACCATCATCGCGGCGGCTTCAATTATTTCCGCCGGCATCACCATGGGCATCGGGGCCATGGGCCCGGGGTTGGGCCAGGGACGGGCCGTGGCCGGAGCGTTAAGCGCGCTGGCCCAGCAACCCGATGCCTCTTCCACCATCACACGAACGCTGTTTGTGGGACTCGCCATGATCGAATCGATGGCGATCTATTGCTTCGTGATTTCGATGATTCTGATCTTCGCCAATCCGTTCTGGAATCACGTCATCACCCAGGCGGCGGGAAAGTAAGCCATGCTCATCGACTGGTTCACGGTTGCCGCGCAGGCGGTCAACTTCCTCATTCTGGTCTGGCTGTTGAAGCGGTTCCTTTACAAGCCCGTGCTCGCCGCCATCGATGAGCGTGAAAAGCGCATTGCGATGCAACTTCAAGATGCGGAAAAGAAGAAAGCGGAGGCCCTGAGGGAGCAGGCCGACTACCTGCGCAAGAACGAGGAATTTGAGCGGCAACGATCCGCTCTTCTCCTCGAAGCCACGAACGCGGCAAAAACCGAGCGGGAGAGACTTTTGGAAGCGGCCCGCCAGGACTCCGAGGTGCTGCGCTCCAAGCTGCAGAAATCCCTGCACGACGAACTCGATAATCTTAACCGGAAAATTGGAACGCTGGCCCAGGAGGAAGTCTTTTCCATCGCCCGCAAAGCTCTGTCGGACCTGGCAGGCGTGAATCTCGAAGAGCGGATGACGGATATTTTCATCCAACGTCTTGGTGCCGTGAACGCCGGGCAAAAGGAGGCTCTCAAGACATCTCTTCACTCCTCATCGAGCCCCGTGCTGGTCCGCAGCGCCTTCGATCTAACCTCCCAGCAAAAAGAGGCTATTGAGAGCGCGGTCCAACCTCTCTTGGGAGAAGGAACGAAAATCGAATTTGAGGCCCGGCCTGATTTAATCTGCGGAATCGAGCTGGCCGCGAACGGGCAAAAGATCGCCTGGAGCATCGCGGATTACCTGAAGTCGCTGACCAATTCGGTCGGCGCTTTGCTCGAATCTAAATCCGAACCCGCCGCCGTCTCTCCCAAGACTATTTCCCATGCCGCCTGAATCGTTACTCATCGCCGTTGACCGTGCTTTCGCCGGAATGAAGCAAGCGAGGGAAGCGTTCGCGCCCTCCTTCTCCCCACGCGAGACAGGCACCATCACGACGATCTCCACCGGCATAGCCACGGTCGTCGGCTTGCCCGGTATCGGGTTCGAGGAACTGATTAAATTTCCCGGCGATCTCTACGGGATCGCCTTCAACGTCGATGAAGACGAAATCGGCGTCGTCCTGCTCGGCGATTATTCCCATCTGCGCACGGGGGATGAAGTCGAGCGCACGGGTCGTGTCATGGACGTTCCGGTGGGTGATGGCTTAATCGGGCGGGTCATCGATCCCCTGGGCCAGCCGCTCGACAACAAGGGAAGCGTTTCTTTTCAGGAGCGCCTGCCTATCGAACGCAATGCCACCCACATCATGGACCGCGCGCCCGTCACGGTGCCCTTGCAGACGGGTCTCAAAGTAATCGACGCGCTGATTCCCATCGGACGCGGCCAGCGGGAACTGATCCTGGGGGACCGGCAAACCGGCAAGTCGACCATCGCCATCGATACCATTCTGAACCAGCGAGACCAAAATGTGCTTTGCGTCTATTGCGCCATCGGCCAGCGGGCCTCCTCCGTGGCCAAAGTCATCGCCAAACTCCGCGAGCAGGGCGCAATGGATTACACCATTGTGATGGTAACCGAGGGCAGTTCCCCTCCCGGCCTTGCCTACATCGCGCCCTACGCCGCCACCAGCATCGCGGAACATTTCATGGAGAAGGGACGGGATGTCCTCATCATTTACGACGATCTTACCCACCACGCCCGCTCCTATCGCGAGCTCTCCCTCCTGCTGCGGCGTCCGCCCGGCCGTGAGGCCTTCCCCGGGGACATCTTTTACATTCATTCCCGGCTTCTCGAACGCGCCACCCACCTGCGCAAGGAATTTGGCGGCGGTTCGCTCACGGCCCTCCCCGTCATCGAAACAGAGGCACAAAACATCTCCGCCTACATTCCGACCAACCTGATTTCCATCACCGACGGGCAGATCTATCTTTCGCCCACCCTGTTTGAATTGGGTGTCCTGCCCGCCGTCGATGTCGGCAAATCGGTCTCCAGGGTCGGCGGCAAAGCGCAACGGGCTCCCTATCGCGCGGTGGCCGGAAGCCTCAAGCTGGCTTACGCGCAGTTTTCAGAGCTCGAGGCTTTCGCCCGGTTTGGCGCGCGGCTTGACGAAAATACGCGCAGGATCATCGACCACGGCCTGCGAATTCGCGCGTGCCTCCAACAACCGGAATCGGCACCCGTATCCCTCTCCGGCCAAATCGCCGTCCTGATCGCCCTGACCGGCGGGCTTTTTGAAACCGTGCCGCTGGAGCGGATGCGGGATGCCGAACGCGCCTTGCAGGCAGCGGTGACGGACATCCCCTCGGAAATACGCGAACGCTTTGTTTCTGCCACCAAGCTGAGCGACACGGACCGTGAGGCCATTTTCGCCGTTGTGGGCAAGGCCCTGGCTCCTTTTCAGCTTGGCGCAAAGTCTCCTAACGAGGTGCAGCCATGAGCGACACCTTGGAAAGCTTGCGCCACAAGATTGACGGGGCATCGGACCTTGAATCGGTTGTACGCTCGATGAAGGCCCTGGCGGCTTCGAGCATCAGTCAGTACGAAAGGTCGGTTCGGTCGTTGGCGGACTACCATCGTGCCGTCGAGATGGGCTTGGTGGTATGCCTCCGCCAGGGAGTTCGACTGCAACAGAGGGGATCGGGGCACCGGAACAGAATCGGCGCGATTGTCTTCGGCTCGGACCAAGGCCTGGTCGGCCAGTTCAACCACGTCCTGGCCGATTTTGTGGTGGCCAAGCTGGGGCCTCTGCGGGGCGAAAAGATTATCTGGGTGGTCGGCGAGCGCGTTCAGTCATGCCTCACAGAGACTGGCCTGACGCCGGCTGGAGTCTTCACAGTGCCCAACTCCGTTGAGGCGATCACTCCGCTCGTCGGGCAGATCCTGGTCGATTGTGAAGCCTATCGTGAGAAGCATTTCTTCTCAGAGCTTCATCTCTTTCATAACCGTCCCAAGACAGGCCCGCTTTACGAACCAGCCGGCCAGCTGCTGCTTCCGCTGGATAAAGTCTGGCAGAGTGAACTGACCGAATTGCGCTGGCCAACGGGAAATTTACCCGAAGCCCTGGGAGACAGCGAATCCCTGCTGCGCTCCCTCGTCCGGGAACACCTTTTTGTTTCCCTGTTCCGGGCGTGCGCGGAGTCCCTGGCCAGCGAAAACGCCAGCCGGCTGGCCGCCATGCAACGCGCCGAAAAGAACATCGATGACCTGCTGGAAAATCTAAACCGCACCTTCCATCTGGCACGTCAAAGCGCCATTGACGAAGAGCTTTTTGACGTCATCTCCGGTTTCGAAGCCCTGACGCGCAGCCAACATCGGGGGAATTCCGCAGGTCAGCCCGTGCGGTAGCGCAAAGCGAGATGAACATTGGACAAAATAGGCACAGGCGAAGTCCCAGCCTGGGCGTATGGTGCCTTGTGAAGAGAGGTGATCCCCATGAAGAGTGAACCGGACGTTCAGGTGAAAGGGTTGTTCCATCTTATCGTCGTTCCGCACGATCTGACCGGGCGTTCCGACAAAGCGGTACAACTGGCCGGGACAATAGCCGATCCTCTTCACTCTGAGGTGGTGTTGGTTAACGTAATCAGTCCGGGGGACTTCCATGCCGGAGGCCCCAGCCGTTTTGTCAGTGAGTTGGCCGATCTGACCGAAGCTCGTCTGGATTATTTACAATGCGCAGTCAAACGTCTTCTGCCGAATGAAGTGAAGTCCGATGTGCGCATTCTCTCCGGCGACCCGCAAAGCGTCATTTTGGACGAAGCGCAGAAAGTTGGTGCGGACTTGTTGATTATCACCACCCATCCTCTTTCCGGGGCAGGCTATCCCTTCGACGGGGGGAAGGCCGACCATATCCTGCACACTGCTCCCTGCCCGGTTCTTACCATTCAGGTTCCGGAGGAAGCCGAAACGACCTGGGTCGAGGAAGCCATACGATTTCTTCATCCCCATGACATGAACCAATACTGCGAACTCTCCCGCCAGCTATCCAAAACCCACTCGTTTCATCCCGTCTACACCGGTTATTCACGCACACCGGCAGACATCTTGGGTGGGTGTCATTAAAGGGAACCGCTCAGAAGGCTGAAAATAAGACGAGGAAGATACGTTGGCGCTAAGGCAAAGCTGGCTTGGGTTGCCCGTTCCATTGCCCCGTAATGTGGATGGGAGTTCCGGGAGCGACCCATTCAAAAAACCGCTTGGCCGGATTGTCGCCATCCAGCGGTACACGGATACAACCGTGAGAGGCTGGCCAAGTGGGTACTTCGGCAAAGCCGTGAATGAAAATGTTGCCGTCGACTTGGACGCTATAAGGCATTGGGGCGTTGTGAAAGAGGCTTGAATAGTGCATCGGGGACTTTTCGCCGGCCGTGAAGTCTCCGCTGGGCGTTGATCTGCTTTCCCTTCCCGTGCTGACTCTGGTTTGAAATACGAGCTTATCTCCTTCGTAGGCAAAGAGAATTTGCCGGGTTTTATCGATTTCCACATGTTTGGCGGCGGGAATAGAAACAAGCGGCATCTGACCCAAGCTGCTCACGACGAGAATCAGAAAAATCAGGATAACAAAAAGCATCCAGAGCTTTGTTAAATGTCTGATGTGGTTATAATCCGTTATCTTCCGTGGGATCATACTTAACAGTCGCATTGACCCATTAATGCCGCTTTGCGTGGGTTGGAGAAGGTTCTCCCTTTCTTGTCACAAACCGCTTGCCGAACTGTGACCAGCACACCCTCGGTCTCCTCTTGCGGCTTCGATAGGGAATTTCCCTAGGTGCCCCGGCGTTCATCTCTAGCGAGATCGGTTGGTGGCTCCAATTTCGCCGCCCGGTGCCGGGTGATACGGTTCAGGCAATCGAAAGCGAAAACCCGAGGTAACCATGAATACAAACCAAGAGATGATCAAACAGTTGGCTGGTTCAGACTTATTTAAGGAATATGAACGGGCTTACAGCACGGCAACCGGCATGCCACTCGCCTTTCAACCGCTTGAAAGCTTTGACCTCCCATTTCAAGGCAAACCCAAGGAAAACGGCTTTTGCGCCATGATGGCCAGGAAGAGCCGGTCCTGCGCGGCCTGCCTTCAGATGCAGGACAAGCTTCGGCAGGAGGCCGGAGAAAAAGCGGCAACGGCGACCTGCTCTCTTGGTCTTAGCGAAGCCGCCGTGCCCGTGCGCGTGGGTGACCAGATCATCGGATTTCTGCAAACCGGACAAGTCCTGCTGGAGAAGCCGACGCCGGCGAAGGTCGGCAAAGTAGTTGCCCAGGCCCGTGAACTGGGTGTCGAAGAAAAGCCCGAAAGCCTTCGCGAAGCCTACCTGAAAACCCCGGTCCTCCCGAGGGAAAAGTTTCACTCCACTCTTCAGCTTCTGACGATTTTTGCCGAGTTACTTTCCATCAAGAGCAACCAAGTCGCCTTGGCACAGGCCAACGCTGAACCCCTCGCTGTCACGAGGGCGAAAAAAATCATCCAGGACCGGCACGCCGACGACATTTCTCTCGGCCAGGTGGCGCAGGAAGTCCATGTGAGCCCCTTCTACCTCTGTAAACTTTTCCGAAAAGCCACCGGCATGACTTTCACGGAGTTCGTCTCCAGGACGCGGATGGAAAAAGCCAAGAGCCTGCTGCTCAATCCGAACCTGCGGGTCAGCGAGATCGTGTACGAAGTCGGGTTCCAGTCGTTGACCCACTTCAACCGCATGTTCAAGAAGCTGATGGGAGAATCGCCCTCTCGCTTCCGGGCGCGCATTCCCGGCCATCGGCACGCTCCAACTTCGCTCCGGAACAGTCTTCGCCTGGGCCGGAATGCCAGACTTCTGCACCAGTTCGCCTGATGAAAAAACTCGCACGCAAGCGAGACGGACTCCAGATTGGCGGCAATCAAGCACTCAAAGTGCCCATGCCCAATTCCGGAACAACCCTCGAAGAGCAAGCCGCCTGGATGGCCGAAATTGTGGCTTCGTCTGACGACGCCATCATCAGCAAAAATCTCGAGGGTATCATCACCAGTTGGAACCGGGGCGCGCAACGCCTGTTCGGCTATGAGCCCGGAGAAGCCATCGGACGCTCGGTTCTCTTCCTGATCCCCCCCGACCGGCAGCAGGAAGAGAAGTCCATTCTCGAAAGGATCGCCAAGGGCGAGCATGTCGAGCACTACGAAACGGTTCGCCTGCGCAAGGACGGCAGTCCGGTACACGTTTCCCTCGTGATTTCTCCCATCAAAGACGCTTCCGGGCAAATCATCGGCGCGTCCAAAATCGCCCGGGACATCAGCGAGCGGATCAAATCGGAGCAGCTTCTTCGCGCTGCGCTGAAGGAAGTGGGCGATATGAAGGCCGCCCTCGATGAACACTCCATCGTGGCCATCACCGATGCCGCCGGAAAGATTACCTACGTCAACGACAAGTTCTGCGTCATCTCGAAATATTCCCGCGAGGAACTGATCGGCCAGGACCACCGCATCATCAATTCCCGCTATCATCCCAAAGAATTTATCCGCGATCTCTGGACCACCATCAAACAGGGCAAGCCGTGGCGAGGCGAAATCCGCAACCGCGCCAAAGACGGCTCCTTTTACTGGGTCGACACAACCATTTTCCCGATTCTCGATGACGAAGGGAAGCCGAAGCAGTACGTCGCCATCCGCACCGACATCACCACGCGCAAGGAAAACGAGGCGAAACTCGAGCGCCTGGCCCGTGAGCTGGAGGAAAAAAACAAGGACCTGGAGAGCGTCGTTTATATTGTCTCCCACGATCTGAGGGCACCCTTGGTCAATGTCCAGGGGTTTGGCCGGCAACTGGAACGGGCCTGCGAAAAAATCCGGGCTGTGACACTGAGTTCCGACGCCGCCGCTGAATTGAAGCAACCGCTTGAAACCACTATCCCCCAAGCCCTGCGCTTTATCCAGGCAGGCATCACCAAAATGGACGCGCTACTGGATGGATTCCTGCGCTTCTCCCGCCTGGGCCGCGTGGCCTTGAACGTCAAGCCGCTCGACATGAATGCGATGCTGGCCTCGATTGTCGAATCGATGCAGTTCCAGATCAATCAGGCCAAAGCCGAAGTGCGGATCGACTCGCTGCCCGAGTGTCTGGGCGACAGCACTCAGGTCAACCAGGTCTTTTCCAATCTGATCGACAACGCGCTCAAGTATCGCGACCCGGCCAGACCGCTTGTCATCAGTGTCAGCGGTCGTGCTGAGGGTAACCGGGCTGTTTACGCCGTTAAAGACACCGGGATTGGAATTGCACCCGAACACCAACCCAAGATTTTCGAAATTTTCCACCGGCTTGATCCTCAGGCTACGACCGGGGAAGGCCTCGGACTGACCATTGCGCAGCGCATCTTGGAACGCCAGAACGGCAAACTTTGGGTCGAGAGCCAGGCCGGGATTGGCTCGACCTTTCACATTTCCCTGCCAACTGTATGAACATGTCGAAAATCGCTCCGGTGATCCTGATTGTGGATGACGATGAAGGACACGCTCTTCTCGTCCGCGACAGCCTTCAGGAAGCCGGGCTCAGCAACCAAATCGAACATTTTCGGGATGGCCAGTCCATTCTGGACTTCTTCTTTCATCACGGTCCCGGATCACATATGAAGAAAGGACAAGCTTATCTTGTCCTCCTCGACATCCGGATGCCCAAGGTTGACGGCGTCGAGGTGCTGCGCCAGATCAAGGCCGACAAGGAACTGCACAAGCTTCCGGTCATCATGCTGACCACGACCGAAGACCCCCGCGAGGTGGAACGCTGCCACGATTTGGGCTGCAACGTTTACCTGCAGAAGCCGGTCGATTACGGGAAATTTGCCGAAGCCATGCGGCGGCTGGGGTTGTTTATCACCCTCCTGCTGGTACCGCCGGTGACGGAACGCGACTGATTTTCCTCCGTGCACACGCTCTCCTCGCCGCCCTCGGTGCTCGTCGTGGATGATGATGAGGGGCTGGGCATCCTGGTGGCGGAATCGCTGCGCGAAGCTGGTCTCGAGGCCACCGCCGTCCAGTCGGGGGCGCAGGCCCTCGCCTTGATCAAGAAAAGACACCCCGATCTGATGCTCCTCGATCTTAAATTGAGCGGCTTGAGCGGACCCGATCTGCTCAAGCGGCTCAAGGAGGAAAATATCTCTGTGCCGTTCATCATTGTCACGGGACAAGGTGACGAACGGGTCGCCGTGGACATGATGAAACAAGGGGCGCTCGACTATCTCGTCAAAGACGCGGGCATGCTCGACCGGTTGCCCGTGGTGGTCAAGCGGGCCGCCGAAAAACTGGAAAGAGAGCGGGCGCTGGCCGCAACTCGACTGGCGCTTTTGGAAAGCGAGAAGCAGATTTTGTCTGTGAGCGAGGAAGAACGTCAGCGAATCGGAGCCGACTTGCACGACAATCTTGGCCAGCAGTTGACGGCCATCGAACTCCTCTGCCATTCCCTACGCCGGCATCTTCGCAATCAACCGGACTTGGAGGCGCAGATGGCGCAGGTTTGCCGCTTCTTGCAAGAAACGGTCGCCCAAACTCGCATGCTTGCCCGGGGGTTGACGCCGGTGCCACTCGATGCCGGGGGATTGGCGGACGGCCTGGCCGAAATGGTCCGGGGAATGAGCCAAGGCCCTGTTCAGTGCGATTTTGTGTGCCCTTCCCCGGTGGAAATTCCGGACAACAGTGTCGCCAACCAGCTCTTTCGCATCGCCCAGGAAGCGGTCAATAACGCCATGAAACATGCGCGGGCGAGCAAAGTGAACGTCACCCTTTCCCAGGATCAGAATTCCGTGTTGCTCCAGATCGAAGACAACGGGCAGGGTTTGCCCAAGTCAAAAAAGGCCGGGGCAGGACTCGGGTTGCAAATCATGCAGCATCGGGCCAACGTCATTGGGGCGACGCTCGAAACCAAATCGATCCCCGGCAAGGGCGTCAAGGTCATCTGTAGCCTGAAGAAGCGCGAATGAAGAAATCTTCCAAAAAGCCAGCGAAGAAAGTTGAAGCG
>Ga0335072_10013600_pt1 | contig 11585 bp, 8 predicted proteins | sample Lox_Sample_21_FD_206725 | JGI IMG/M metagenome (GOLD analysis project Ga0335072, IMG submission 206725) | Soil microbial communities from Loxahatchee National Wildlife Refuge, Florida, United States - Lox_Sample_2.1 | ecosystem: Environmental > Terrestrial > Soil > Wetlands | place: USA: Florida...
ATGTTCCTGAACTGATGCATCCTGCCTCCCGTCTGAAATCAGGCGCCGGCCTTGGCTTCGAGAATGCGGGCAATCGCCGCGGTTTGATTTGCCCACCGCTCGGTTTCCGCTGAGAGGGCGCGCCGGCCGTTGGCGGTGAGGGTGTAGTACTTCGCCCGCCGGTTGTTTTCACTCGCCCGCCACTCTGACCGGATGCGGCCAGCGCGCTCCATTCGGCTCAACGCAGGCAACAGCGATCCCGGATTCACGCGGAACACGCCTCCGCTGATCTGCTCAATGCGGAGTGCGACTCCATATCCATGCATTGGTTCAAGCGCCAGGGTCTTCAGGATCAGCATCTCCAGTGTTCCCTGCACCAGATCTCCGTCTCGATGGTCTTTCTGGTCCGCCGCCATCCATTCTCCTCTTGACGATCTAGATAAGAATAGAATCGCTTCTCTCGATTGTCAAGAGGAAGTGCGACAGGCTACTTTCCTATCCGCCAGTGCAGCACCCCAGCCACCCCAACCGGATGCGCGCCGTACAGCGGAATCAGCCGCGGCGGCGCGTCATAGAGCGTCACCTGCGCACCCAGCTCCAACGCACTCCAGTCGTTGTGCCACACCCGGTGCGCATATCCGCCGGTATACGCCTGCACGCGGCCCACCACGTTTTCTTCCGGCGGGGCGGCCGCGCCAAGCAAGTCTGTCGTCCGATCCGCATTTTCGATCCGCGTCCACATCGATTGCCGTTCCCGCAGCCGCGCTTCCGCTTCCAGCAGATAGCCGTTGGCGTCCACCCCGGTCCCAATCGTGTGGTTCCGTCCCCAGATGGCCGTTCCATCCATTTCCACCGGCTCCCACGCGTGGTGGTACGTCACCGACGCCGTCTGCCGCAACACGTCTTCTTGCGGGTGCAACTCCTCAGGCGAGTGCAAGTGTGCCAGCGAGTACTGCCCCACCCAGTCCCGCCCCGGCTCAACGCTCAGCCGCCCCGACCACGAATCCACCGCACCCACTTCGATGTGCCAGCGATTCTCATCCGGCTCCCGGCCATGAAAACCAGACGCCTCAATCCGCGCAGGTCCCCACGTGATCCCGCCGGTCACCACGTCCCATGCGATGTGGGTCGAATCCTCGAGATGATGCCCCAGCGGCGCCAGCGGATCGCTCTCCGCGCTCGCGCGATGCGGAAATGCCTCAGGGCCCATCGCCGGATCCCCGACCGGCGCGGCATACAACGTCACCAGTGCCCGCTCGCCCAACTTCGCGTCGTAAAACCCGGCCAGTTCCATGAACAAATCATGCGGATGCTGCCCGTCGACAATCGGCTTTCCAAACGCGGTTTCTCCCTGCTGAAACATCTCCGGGTAATAACGTCCGCTGATCGTGGCCGGCTCCAGACTCAACATCGCGCGAAACGTCCACTGACCATGCGCAGTCGCGCGCTGCACCATCGGCATCAGCCAGTTCACGCTGTAGAGCTTGTCGTGCCCGCGGGGCCCACTCTGCTGCTGCTCCGCCACGATCGCTTCCCCGTGCAGCATCTGCATCCAGTTTCCGCGCATGCGCATCAGCATGGGCGGCGCTGCCGATGCTGGATTCAGATCGGTGCCCGAACCATCATGCCGCAGCACGTTTTCGCGCAGCGTACCCACGGGCCCCCCCATCTGCATCTGGCACGAAGCGGCCTGTGCAAATACGACGGCACAACACGCAAGGATGAAACGAACCACGGGCTCCCTCCCGAAGATGGCTGGTGACACGAAATGAAAAGGGTACGGTGCGAGTTCGGGAGAGATCAGGTTCGAAGAACGACGGAGGGGGTAACGCCAAGGCGGGCCGCAGTGTGCGCCGCCCTGAAGGGCCTCGAAACCGCTGCGGATGACTCCGCGAGGAACGGCATCGCATCATGGGCTGCCGTCGCCGGAACTGCGCTGTGGGCAGCTACAGTAAGTGCGGAACTCGTCATTTCCCCATGAGCGCAGCAAGGACTCGACGCGGCCGGTGCCTTGTCGCAGCATCCGCCGCGAACGCGAGTCGCAGCACAATGGACAAACGGACACGGCGCCGCGCTCGCAGCCATCAGCACAACCAGCAGGCATGCAATCCACGAGCGCCGCATAGCGTCATTGTAGACCGAACCTTCCCAAACCCCGCCACTCCATGTGAGAAACTGGACATAGCTGTTTTCTTTGGGCGCCGCACCCGCGCGCGCCTGAATCAATGGCCTCATTCTTTAGCTCTACGGCCCGCGAGGCCTCGCCTTCGCTGCGGCGCGTATCCGGGAACGGCAAATCATGCTCAGTGTCAGCAACGTTTCAATGCGTTACGGCGCGAAAATACTGTTTGAAGACGTCAGCACCACCTTCACTGCGGGGCGCCGTTACGGACTCACAGGCCCCAACGGTTCCGGCAAATCCACCTTCATGAAGATCCTCACCGGCGAGCTCGACGCCCAGAAAGGCACTGTCGTTCGCCCTCGCAAGCTGGGCATCTTGCGCCAGGACCAGTTTGCCTTCGATGCCTATCGCGTCATTGACACGGTCATCATGGGCAACGCCCCGCTGTGGGCCGCGCTTGCAGAACGCGACCGCATCTACGAAAAATCCGAGATGACCGACGAAGACGGCATGCGCCTGGGCGAGCTCGAGGGCATCATTGGCGACGAAGACGGTTACACCGCCGAAAGCGATGCCGCCGTGCTGCTGCAAGGCCTCGACATTCCTGACGAGATCCACGACCGCAAGATGAGCGAGTTGCAGGGCGGCCAGAAAGTCCGCGTGCTGCTCGCCCAGGCTCTCTTCGGCAAGCCTGAAGCGCTCATGCTCGACGAGCCCACCAACTATCTCGATCTCGATTCGGTGCACTGGCTCCAGGATTTTCTCAATGGCTACGACGGCACCCTGATCACCATCTCGCACGACCGGCATTTCCTCAACACCGTCACCACCCACACCGCCGACATCGACTATCAAACCATCATCACCTACACCGGCGGTTACGACGACATGGTGCTGGCCAAGACGCAGATCCGCTCCACGCTGGAATCCCAAAACGCCCAGCGCGAAAAGAAGATCGCACAGCTCAATGAATTCATCGCGCGCTTCGCAGCCGGAACCCGCTCCAGCCAGGTAACCAGCCGCCGCAAGGAGGTCGAGCGTCTCCAGACCAACGAACTGGCGCGGTCCAACATCCAGCGTCCTTTCATCAAATTTGACCAGGTGCGCCCCAGCGGCAAGCACGTTCTCGAATTCAAAGGAATCACCAAGATCTACGACGACCGCAGGATCATCGACGGCTTCTCTGCGAATGTCCTGCGCGGCGAAAAAATCTGCCTCATAGGCCGCAACGGCGCGGGCAAAACCACGCTGTTGAAATGCCTGCTCGCGAATTACCCGGGCCTTGCCGAAAAAGACTTCACGGTCGACTCCGGCAGCGTCTTCTGGGGACACGAGGCGCACATCGGCTACTTCCCGCAAGATGTGGGATCGACCATCGAACCCGGCCTCACCGTCTCCGAGTGGCTGCACCGCTGGGATCCCGCCGCTCACGTCGAAGACATTCGCGGCATTCTCGGGCAGATGCTTTTCTCCGGCGAAGAAGGCGCAAAGCCCACCAAGGCGCTTTCCGGCGGCGAACAGGCCCGCCTTGCATTCTGCAAGCTCATCCTCACCAAGCCAAACATCCTCATCTTCGATGAGCCCACCAACCACCTCGACCTCGAAGCGATCAATGCGCTCAACATCGCGCTCCAGCGTTACGAGGGCACGGTGCTTCTGGTCACGCACGACCACGACCTCATCGACGAAGTCGCAACCCGCCTCTGGCATTTCCACGACGGCCAGATCGAAGACTTCCAGGGTCCATACGAGGAGTGGAAGGGTAAACATAGTTAGAGCGCGATCAAGTCCCATGCGCGCCTGACCCAACTTCGGACAGTTCTCCCTGCGCTTCGATTTCTAGTCGCGCGCGGCCTCCCAGCGGGGAGCCTTCGGGCTCCCCATTCTTTTTTGGTGCGCACTGCGGCACGCTGAACCCAGTACTCAGGAGAGCCCGCAACGCCCGTTCTCTCTTGACGTTGCCTCTCTCCGAATGAAAAACTGCGCCCAACCGGAGTGGGCGGCTTTCCGCTCGGCAGCAGAACCTGGCTTGTCAACGAGGGATTGTGAAAACCAGGGTATTGAGCGCGCACAACGAGCTGAGCAAGATGCACATCGGCTCGGGAATTGCCGTTGTGGACTCGATCACCGAGCCCATCAAGGTCCTCAAGATCCTGATGGAAGGTCTTGCGCCCACCAAGGGTGCCGGATACTGGATCATCCGATTTCACGGTCTGCCCATCGCCCGCTCCTTCTCGCCCTTCGACCTCGTCTACCTCGACGATGAGTTTCGCGTTCTGCACACCGTCGAGATCACGCGCTCCAGCGACTTCGTGCCCTTCAAGGGAATCCCCTCCAGCGCCCTCGTTCTGCCCCCAGGCAGCATTGTCTCTTCAAAAACTTTCAATGGCGACACCATTTCGTTGCGCCCCGATACAACCGCCCCGGCCGCGTCGGAACAACTGCCCGCGCAACTCGCTTCCCTCGCCGCTCGCGGAATGCAGGCGGCATCCGGGGGCGTCGCCGCGAGACCCAAGATAAGCATCACGCCCGCTTCCGACGCGGAGCCCCCCGCGGCCGCACCACCCACCCAGGCAGGCGTGCTGCGTCCAGCCAGAAAGCACGACGCTGCTATCCCGGCCGCGAAAGCTCCAGCCCCGGCAACGCCCGCCACGCAACCGCGTCTCCCCGCCGCCGATGAAGCCGTTCTGCATCCGCCAAAGCACGCACCCGTCGCCGAGACGACGCAAGCTCAGCCCACTCCTGGCCCCCACCCCGCCACATCAGCTCCGCAACCGCCTGCCACCGAACCCCGAAAGGCCGCCGCGCCACAAGCCCCGCCAGCCGCAGCTGCGCCAACGCCTGCGAGCACGCCGCCTTCCCGCGAAACAGCCCCGCAGCCGCCAACCGCCGTGACGCCGGCGCCCGTCGCTGCTCCCCAAGTTCTCGAAGCAACTGCGCAGGCCCCTCCAGCCACTGCGTCACCCGCTGCGCCGCCTCCGCAAAGCGCTGCACCCGCCGTGCAACAGCCCCGCGTTGGGCCTGCGGCTCCGCAACCAGCGCCCGCTCCCAGCGCAACGCAGATTGGAGCGAAGGCGGACGCTCCCGCTGTGCCCGTGAACCCGCCGCAAACTCCGGCGTCACCGGTCGCAGCAACTCCGCCCATCGCAGCCGGGGCCAAAACACCGCCCCCAGAGTCCATTGCCGCCCCGGCACCCGCCGCGCCGCCTCCGCAAAGCGCCGCACCCGTCGTGCAGCAGCCCCGCGTTGCGCCTGCGGCTCCGCAGCCAGCGCCCGCTCCTTCTTCTCCGCCACCTCAACCTCCTGCCGAGCCCCCCCGCTCCGATGCAGAGCCGCCTGCATCCGATGAGTCCGAGATCGATTCGGCCGCCGAAGAATCCGGCACGCCGACGGTGGTGATGCATGGAACCAAGCTCACGCAGGACGAGCTGTTCCGTCTCCTCGGCGCCGACAAGGCATTCGACCTGGTCGAACTCGCTCCCGAATGGCCGGGCCCGGCACCCAGCACGCGGCAAAAACGCAAACAGCCTCCGAGTGCTCCCAAAAAAGGAACTCCGCCGGCCGGTGAAACAGAACTCCCGCCTTCTTCCGATGCAGACGAGTTGGCTCTCGAAGAAGAAAGCACGAGCGATGCCATCATCGAAATGGCGGCCAAGCGAAGCGAGCTCCAGAAGACTGAGGCAAAGCTGTCGCGCCGCTTGGACGTAAAGCTCCTCTACACGCTCTTTCCTGAGCTGCATCCAAGCTACCGGCCTGAGTTTCAGGTCCCCTACGTCGACTTCCTGAAATACGTGAACAATCCTGAAGAACGCGACAAGCTGACCATGAAAGTCCAGGTCCTCTCCTGGCTCTACCCCGAACTCGAGCTCGAGACCGTTGAACAGCGGCAGCGCGAACATCGCCGCGCACCGCGCGTTGCCGATCCCGGCCTGGTCGGCTATTACTTCTCATCCGGACACTCGCAGCCACACCCCATTCGCAACTTCAGCGTGTGGGGCTTCTACATGATCACCGAGGAAAAATGGCTGCCCGGCACCATCATCCGCCTCACTCTGCAAGTGGTCGGCTCCGACGGCACAAATCCCGGCGACACCCTCACCGTGCACGCCCGCGTGGTCAACTGGGACAAGCAGGGCGCCGGCTTCGAGTTTGTCCTTCCCGGTTTCCTGGAAGAGGATTAGTCGAAGCTTTCCCCACGCCGCTCCTACGCCGCGGAACCTGCGGAGATGGCCGCCTCCTGATCAGTGGAGTTCCCCTCCTCATCGAACCCGAACAAGGAGCGAGCCGCGCTCACCGCGTCGGCAAGCGTCGTCGAGATGCGGAATCCGTCCTCGCGAGTGAACTTCTCCGCGGCCTTGGCAATCTCTTCCGTAGAACTCCAAAACCCCATCATGACTTGCAGCTCTGGATTGCGCGCGCGCAGAAGGCGATAGATACGGTGAGCCCGCGCGAGCGCGAACGGCGGCAGGGCAGACAGAAAAACCAGGTCCGGATTCTCTCTCACAGCGGTCGCCATCACGTCGTCGATGCCCGAAGCCGGAATCGCAACACCATGCATGCCGCTGCTCTCCATAAGTTGAGCCAACATCATCGCCGCCAACTCATCGCTTTCGTCGCGCACCGGCACGCAGAGAACCTTCTTCGCCGAACCGCCGGGCACGCCCCTCACTTCGTGCGTTTCTGCTTTCCTGCTTTCTTTGAACCCCAGATCCTCAATCAGTTCTCGCATCGTCTGGTGAATGAAATCGATCGTCGGGTCCGCCAGGTCACCCTGGTCGCGGTCTCGTTCTGACATCAGCAACGCCGGAATCAGCACGTTGTCATAGGTGTTCTCCAGGCTGTCCGCCTTCAGGCAAGTTTCCAGGATCTCCGCCGCTTCTCGCTCATCGCGAGCCACCAGTCGCTGATAGAAGCAGGTCGGTGGCGGGATTGCCGGCTTGTCGCCGAGCATCACGGTCAGGAATTCGAGCGAGCGCACATGGCGTCCGATCACCACCAGGCAGACCGTCAGCGGCATCGAAAGCAAAAGGCCTACCGGCCCCCAGATCAAGGTCCAGAAGGCTGCCGCAACCAGGATGGCCAGCGATGTAAGTCCGGTGTGCCTGCCGTAGATATGCGGCTCAGCATAGTTGGCCGTGAACACCTCAAGAAACAGGAATGTGCAGACGATCGCAACGGTGTGCGTCCATCCCTGAAACACCGCCAACGACAGCACGATCGGCAGGGTCGCCGCCGTAAGGGCTCCGAAGTACGGAATGAAACGCGAAAGCGTGGCCAGCGCGCCAAACAGAAGCGGATGCGGCAGACCGATGAAGTAAAGCGCGATGCAAACCAGCCCGCCATAGCAGAGGTTGACCAGCAATTGCAGCTGAAAGTACCGGCTGATGCGCGCACTCGCGTCGTTCATCGCATGCGTCATCATCGTCAGGTTGCCCTCCCCGCTCAAACGGATGAGCCGGTTGCGCAAGTCCTCCCGCTGCAGGATCACGAAGAACGTGAAAACAATCGTCAGGAACGCGGTGGTCATCGGCTCCGCAATACCGTGAAGCTGATCGAGCCTGCCGGTGGGCCGTGCCACTTCGCGCACTTGCACCGGATGATCCGGTGTCGAGCCCAGCGGCTTTCTGGCGCTCTTGTTACCAGGCTGAGTAGCGGGCGACGAAGTTGAGTTCGTCAAGCCCAGATCGCTGCTCAATTCCTCCATCTCCTGCTGCGCCCGCCCGATCGCCGAGTTGGCGGGAGTATGCATCGCCTGTATCTTCTCCGTGATGTTGTCGCGGTAGACAGGCAGGTCGTTGGCAATCGAAACAAGCTGGGTAAACACCAGCCAGGCCGCTCCGGCCAGAAGCGCGCCAAAGCCGGCGATCACAACCACCGCGGCAAGCGCTCGAGGCAGCCGCAGGCGTTCGAGTAGTCCCACGACGGGAAACAGAACGAACGCAAACAGAATGGCAAACGCGAGAGGAAGAAACAGCACCTTTGCCAGGTAGAGAACAGAGATCGCGAGAACCGCGACCGTAAGAAACCAGAATCTTGCCAGGATGCGCGCTGTTGCCGCCCCATCCATGTCGGACCTCCCGTGCTGACGGCCAGGACCCCCTGGTATCCTGCGAGCGCAACGACGGGTTAGATGCAGTTTGAGCGGCTCGCGAAAGCACGATGCGTGATCTGTAACCGGCAGCTGTAACCTTCGCAAAGCACTAAGTTTTACCCATGTCGGTGCGATTCATCACAGCCAAAGGCGTGTCCAACAAAATAACTTGGCGGCCAGTAAATAAAACAAGAAGAGAGAACCAACTGATGCCTTCTGCCCTCGATCCTGCACTCGAACCGACTCTGCGCAATTTGCTCGCCGCATACGAAAGCGAGCTCAAGACAAGTCAGCGCTACTTGGCCTTCGCCGACCGCGCCGATGACGATGGCCACCCCGGGATCGCGAGTCTCTTTCGCGCCGCGGCCCATGCCGAGCAAATCCACGCCAACAGCCAGGCCCGCGCCCTGCGTCAAATGGGCGCCTTCGCCTTGGCTGATTCTTCGCCGTGCCAGGTGCAAGGCACCCTTGAGAATCTCAAGTCCGCGCTCTCCGGCGAGAATCACGAGATCCAATCGATCTACCCGGCATTCATCGAGGAAGCAGCATCCCGCATCAACTCCACCGCGGCGCGCTCATTTGCCTGGGCGCTTGAGGCGGAAAAGACGCACGCGCGCCTCTACACCGAAGCGATTCGGCTCCTTGAATCCGAAACCTCTGACTCGTGGATCGCGGCAACCCGCAGCTTTTATGTATGCCCGGTGTGCGCATGCACCTCGCATCAACCGGCCGGCGACAACTGCACCATCTGCAGCTATCCTTCTGACCGCGCCCTCGCCATCTGCTGAGAATCGCCGCGAGGCTTCTCTTGCGGGGCAAGCTGGGCGAAGGATCTGCTTTTCTCTTTAGCCGTTTGTCCAAGAACTGGGTGCCCCAGGTCTCGTCCGCCGCGGCGGATCAGACCTGGGAAATGGATCGAAGAGCCACAACCTTATCCCGGAGGGAGCATGGGCCTTCAGGCCCGGAATCACCTTCAACAATCAACCTGTCATCCTGAGCGCAGCGACGGTTCTGCTCTTCGCTTCAAGACATGGCAACCCGCTGTGCTACCGCACCGACGTAAACGGCGAAGCCGGCAATCCAACCCCGTTGAAAAGATCGCACTGCGGGCTGTTGGCCCACCCGTACCGCACAAACACCGGCTGCGTCACCGCCGCGCTGCTCGCCACCACCGTCGTGCCATCGATGCGCGCATTCGCTGGCGAGAACTTGCCGTCTGCGCCGGCCACTTCAAACCCGCTCACTTCTCCATCCTTTGCCGTCAAGCCCGATGCATGGTCGAACCAAGCCCGAATCGATCCTCCCTCTGGAGTCGCCTCGCGAAACATCGGTCCCGAATATTCCACCTGCTCGCCATAGGCAATTGCTCGCGCCGCCAGGGCAAGACGATGCCCTACGTCCACTTTGTCCGTCGGGTGCACATCATCCGGATTGCCGATGTCGATCGTCACTGCCATCGCTGTGTTGCGCAGCCCCAGCGTCCTCCGCTGCTGCTCGCGCAGGCTCGCCCAATCCTCCGCCGGCGTCGATTTGAAATTCGAGATCTGCACGTAAAGAAACGGAAAATCGCCCACGCCCCACTGCCGCCGCCAATCCTCGATCAGCGTCCGCATGATGCGGTCGTAGAGCGGAAAGCGCTCCAGCGCGCTGTTGCTCTCGCCCTGGTACCAGATCACTCCGCGAATCGCAAGCGGCGTCAGCGGCGCAATCATGCCGTTCCACAGCAAACCCGGCCCCCAGCTTGCGAGCGCCGGATGCCACGCAAACTGCGGAATCGGTTTCCCCGCTGCCTTTGCCTCATCGCGCTCGCGCTCTTCCAGCTTGGCTTCGAGCTGCGCGTCCGCCTCGCGGTCCGTCATTTTGCCTCGCGAAGCAAACAGCGGAGCCAGCGCCGCATCCTCGCCCAGAGCGGTCAGCCGCGTCCACGCCTCCGCCACCGTGCCGCCCCACGTTGAATCGATCACGCCCACCGGAACGTTTTCCCGCTGCTCAATCTCGCGCGCGAAATACCACGCTACCGCCGAAAAATCCCGCGCCGTCTCTTCGCTTGACTCCTTCCATCCCTCCGTGTCGGCGTTGTCCAGCGCGTACTCCGCGGCATTCTTCTTGATCATCAGCAGCCGGATCCGCGGATTGGCCGCATGCGGCAGATCGTCGCCGGCGGTCGCGGCGCGGCTCAAAGGAAACTCCATGTTCGATTGACCCGACGCAACCCACACGTCTCCAACCAGAACGTCGCCCAACGTAATCGTCTGCGCCTGTGCATCGCTGGCCCCCGCGCTTCCCTTCACCGTGAGTTCGAACGGCCCGCCCGCAGCTCCCGGCCTGAGATAAACACTCCACCGTCCGAGGCGCGTTGCCTCTGTCGATTCGGTTTCACCGCGAAAGGTCACTCTCACCTGTTCGCCGGGCGCAGCCAGCCCCCATACGTGAACCGGCAGGTCGCGCTGCACCACCATGTGACTCGTCAAAATGGTGGGCAGACTCAGCTGCGCATTCCCCACCGCGCTCGCGAAAAACAACGCCAAGACAAAACAGAAAACTCTCCGCATGAAACCTCTCGCCAACAGGAGTTTCGCAATCGAAATCAATGTATCAGATGAGGTTTTCCCTGGACTGAGCGTATGCCAATGGATCTGCTTCCCCAGCCGGAACCCCATCTGCGAACGCGACAAATTCCGCTCGCCTGTGTCCATAACAAGTGGATGTGCCTCGTTTTCCTGGGCTTATCACGGCACCTCCTTTTTGCACCCGTGCCGCGGACAACAGGACGAATGTACGCAGGAATCTGAGTGACCAGGAGTGGCTTTTGATTCACCTTGCGGCATACTGGAAGCGAAGCCACAATTCGACCGGAGGACTGATGCCAATGCGTTCCCCGCGCAAAGCCGCATTCGCTCTCATGGCCCTATGGCTCCTCACCGGAGCTGGCACGTTTTGCCATGCCCAGGCCGCCCTCCTCATGGAGGAGCCCTATGGATTCTTCGGTGCCCTGAATCCCACCGGGCACACCGCCATCTATTTTGAGCGCATCTGCGCCGCCACACCCGTCAAGCTGCGCCGCTGCCGTCCCGGTGAACTGGGCGCGGTCATCGCCCGCTATCAGGGAATGGCCGGCTACGACTGGGTCGCCATTCCCCTCATTCCCTACCTCTATTCCGTCGAAGACGCCTCCGAGGTCCCGGCCCGCGTGGACCGCGAAACCGTGCAGCGCTTCCGCGAACGCTACCATGAAGCCCACCTGATGAGTCTCGGCGATGTCCACGAAGGCGGCTTGATGCATGGTGGATGGACTGAACTGATCGGCGTCGCTTATGAACGCCGCATCTATGCATTCCGTTTCAACACCACCGCGACTGAAGATGACATCTTCATCGCGCGCATGAACTCCGG
>Ga0335072_10013601_pt1 | contig 11585 bp, 11 predicted proteins | sample Lox_Sample_21_FD_206725 | JGI IMG/M metagenome (GOLD analysis project Ga0335072, IMG submission 206725) | Soil microbial communities from Loxahatchee National Wildlife Refuge, Florida, United States - Lox_Sample_2.1 | ecosystem: Environmental > Terrestrial > Soil > Wetlands | place: USA...
CTGCGCGCACAAGGGCGCCGCCGCCAACAGGACAAGCAGAGCTTTCATCGACCATTTAGACGGACGCGGCTCCCGAAAGTCCCGCCCGCTCTATTGCCCGCCCCGGCCCGGTCCTCCGCGAGTTGCGTCGCCACTTTCCAGCCCGATCCTGCCGTTCGACTGCCAGTGGAACAGCAGCGGCCACAAAGGCACCGTGGTGGTGGAATACGGGTTTTTCGGCGACCGTATATCATTGGGTTAGCGATGACCGATCCGCGCGAGGCTTACACCCGATTGCTCGACGAGCGCCGCGCCACGATCGCCGAATGCCAACTGCGCCATCGCAAACTGGGGTACGCGCGGCTGGCGGTGGTGCTCGCCGCCGCAGCCATCGCGGTGCTGGCGCTGGGATGGCAGGCGATCAACATTCTGTGGATGCTCGTGCCCGGGGCCATCTTCGCCGGTCTCATGGTGGCCCACGATCGCGTGCTCAAGGATCTGGAACGGCGGCGCCGCGCGGCGGCGTTTTTCGAAAAGTCCATCGCCCGCCTGGACGGCAAATGGCCCGGCGCCGGCGAACCGGGCGACCGCTATCTCACCGCCGACCACCCCTATGCCGCCGACCTCGACATCTTCGGCAAAGGCTCGCTCTTCGAACTGCTTTCCACCGCCCGCACGCATATCGGCGAGGAAACCCTGGCGCGCTGGCTGATGTCGCCCGCGGAGCCCGAAGCCGTGCGCGCGCGCAATCGGGCCGTGGACGAAGTGCGTCCGCGAATCGACCTTCGCGAAGATCTCGCCGTGGCCGGGGAAGAAGCGCGCACCGGCGTGGATCCCATCTCGCTCGCGGAGTGGGGTGAGGCTCCCGCCGCCATGGCGAATCCGAATCTCCGGCTCATCATGTGGCTGTTCACGGTTCTGGGCATGCTGGGGTTTACCGCGCTGGCCATATGGGTCGTCGCCATCGGAGGGTTCCTCCACCTGAGCCCCGGGCTCGAGCATGCGGCGCGCGACATTGCCCTCGCCGTTCTGCTCGTCAACCTACTCTTTCAGCATCGCCACAGACCCGCGGCCATGGCGGTGATTGCCGCCGTGGAAGAGGCCGCGCACGAACTGGAATTGCTTTCCGAAGTGCTCTACCGGCTGGAACGGGAGCACTTCCAATCGCCGCTGCTGGCGAAGCTTCGCCATTCGCTCGACTCTGCGGGCGAGCCGCCGTCGCGGCATATCGCCCGCCTGAACCAACTGGTCGAGCGCCTCGATTCGCGCGACAACGTGGCTGTCCGCGTTCTCGATCCATTCATTCTGTGGACCATGCACACGGCCGCCGGAGTCGAAAACTGGCGGCGCCGTTCCGGTCCGGCGGTGCGCCGCTGGTTGACGGCCACGGGCGAAATCGAGGCTCTCTGCTCGCTGGCGGGTTATGCCTTCGATCACCCCGGCGATCCGTTTCCCGAGTTTCTCGAGGGCAGCGTGGCAGTGGAGGCCGAAGGCATCTGCCATCCGTTTCTGGCGCCGGACCACGCCGTCCGCAACGACGTGCATCTCGGCGGCGCGCCGCAGGTGCTGATCGTGAGCGGCTCGAACATGTCGGGCAAGAGCACGCTCTTGCGGACGCTGGGCGTGAACGCGGTGCTCGCGCAGGCCGGCGCTCCCGTGCGCGCCCGGCGATTCCGCCTCACTCCGCTCGCCATCGGCGCCTCCATCAAACTGAGCGATTCTCTGCAAGGCGGCGTCTCGCGCTTCTACGCGGAGATTCTGCGCATTCGCCAGATCCTCACCCTCACGTCCGGCGCGCTCCCCGTGCTTTTCCTGATCGACGAATTTCTGGCCGGCACCAACTCGCACGATCGCCGCATCGGCGCGAGCGCCCTCGTGCGCGGGTTGGTGGAGCGCGGCGCGATCGGGCTGGTCACCACGCACGACCTGGCGCTCGCCGACATCGTGGAAGCGCTGGGCGAACGCGCCGCCAACGTCCACTTCGAAGATCGCGTGGAAGGCGGCAAGATTCTCTTCGATTACGTGATGCGCCCGGGCGTGGTGCGCAAGAGCAACGCCCTCGAGCTGATGCGCTCCGTGGGGCTGGAGATTTGACCGGCGACGAAGTGCGCGCGCTGGCGCGCGAATGCGGATTCGAACTGGCCGGCGTGGCGCGCGCCGGCCCGGCGGAAGACATGGCGCGTTATCGCGAGTGGCTGGCAGGCGGCAACGCCGGCGAAATGCGTTACCTCGTCGACCAGCGCGCCGAAATCCGCGAAGATGCCCGGCGGCTGCTGCCCTCGGCTCGATCCATCATCTGCGTTGGCAAGCTGTACCAGACGCCGTGGCCACACACCACCGAATTCCGCGACGAAGACCGCGCGTGGATCTCGCGCTACGCCTGGGGCGACGATTATCACGACGTCCTGCGCCGCGGTCTGGAACAACTGGCGGCGCGAATCGCTCAAAGCACGGGCCCATTGGAGTCGAAAATCTGCGTCGATACCGCGCCGCTCCTGGAGCGCTCCTACGCGCGCCTGGCCGGCCTTGGCTGGATCGGCAGGAATACCTGCCTCATCAATCAGCAGAGCGGCTCGTGGTTCTTTCTCGGCGAGCTTCTCGTCTCGCTCGATCTGGCGCCTGACTCGCCGCCGCCCGACCGCTGCGGCACCTGCCGCCGCTGTATCGATGCCTGCCCGACCGCGGCGATCGTTCCGCAGGGCTCGGGATTCACCCTGGATTCGCGCCTCTGCATCTCCTATTTCACCATCGAGCAGCGCGGCGCCATTCCGCGGGAGATGCGAGCAGGCATCGGCGGGCACGTCTTCGGCTGCGATATCTGCCAGGACGTCTGCCCCTGGAACCGCCGCGCGCCCACGACTGCCGGTCCGGCCTTCGCGCCGCGCCTTTTCGCTCCCCCGCTGGCCCAAATGGCGGCGCTCACCGAACCCGAATTCCGCGCCATATTTCGCGGCACGCCCGTCACTCGCGCCCGCTATACGGGATTCCTGCGCAACGTGGCTGTCGCCATGGGCAATCGCGCGCGCCCGGAATTTCGCGCTCCGCTCGAGAAGCTTGCGGCGTCGGACGACCCCGTGGTGGCGGAGCATGCGCGCTGGGCGTTAGACCGATGTCAGCTTGCGCGCCCCAGCAATCCGTTGACGATGCCCGGCCCCCAGTAATAGCGCACGAAATAGTAAGTTCCCACCAGCACCACCAGGGTTGCGACGTTCAGCGCCATCGCCGCGGAGATGCGCAACGCCGGATGTCCCGGTATTTCCCGCGCGCGCAGATACCATTCGGCCAGCGCCAGATTCGGCACGTAAAAGAAGAACGCCATCACGATATCGAAAGGCCCGCGGAATTTGTGGGTGTGCCCCAGCCCGTGCGCGGCGAGGAGCCAGAATCCGTAATCCATGCGATAGAGCCACGATCCGATGGCCAGCGCGAACAGCCGGACGGCCCACCGGCGATGCTTGTCGAACCGCCGGGCGCGGGCGTGCCGGTACGTTTCAGCCGCTCCAATCACCATGAGCGCCCCGTAAAGACCGAAACCCACATCCATTGGGGCGCCGCCGATGGTGCCGCTGCTGGCGATGAAGCCCAATCCGCCGAAGCCCGCCAGCGCCGCGGTGAAGACGTAAACCCGCCCGAGCCAGCGATGCAGCGCCGGCCAGCGCCTGCGGACGGCGGCGATCAACTGTATGGGCCCGAGCAGGAGAATGATCGCGCCGGCACCGAGGTGGGCAGCCATCGCGGCGAGGGCCGCGAGATTGCCCCTGGTGTACAGCCCCGGCAAGTTCTCGTTCCACTGTTCCAGGTGTCCCGCCGGAAGCGCGCCCAAATAGAAGGCCAGAATGTACAGTCCGAAACAACCCGCGCTGGCCCAACTTGCCGCCACCAGGCCGCCGCCAGACCAACCCAAGATCTCCCTTCGCGATTCCAACGCGGTCTAAGCCTCTGGCAGCAGCTGCCGGCAGTAATCCGCCGCTTCCGGCGATCCTTCCGCGGGCGCCCACGGGGCAAATTCCTTGTCGTTCGCCGGGTCCCACGGGCCCGGTTTTACTTCGAAGCACACCGCCCGGTCGGTCCGCGGAAGCACCGTATGCCAGACGCCCGGCGGGAGATCCACGCCCCACACGCGTCCCCCGGCCGTATCGACGCCCAGCGTGTGGCGAGCCGCGATGGCGCCGGCGTCGTCGAACAGGATCGCCTCCGCCACGCCCTCCAGCAGCAGGAACGTCTCGGACTTCGGCGGCGTCAGGTGCCGGTGCGGCCGGATGTAGGTCCCTCGCAGCAGCACGTTGAGGAAGCGGTGTGGATTGTCGCTCGAACCAAGGTGCAAATTCAGATTCATTCGGCGTCGCGGCGAAGCGGCTGCCAGCTCTGCGATGCCATCGAACAAACCCGCTGAAATCAGCTTCACGTCACCCATGCCCTCAGCTTACGCTATGATGGCACTCGCATGACCACCGGCTCCAAACGTCCCGGCAAGAAGGCCTATCTCCTCATCACCCTGTTCGCCCTCCTGCTGGTTCTCTTCCCGTTTCTGTTCTGGTATTACACCTGGTTCGGCCGGCCCCTGACGGCCCGCGACCTCGACCGATACTTCGCCGATAAGTCCCAGCCGCGGCACGCCCAGCACGCGCTGGTGCAGCTCAGCGATCACCTGGCGCGCCATGAGAACGTCTCGCGCTGGTATCCCAGCGTGGTCGAGCAGGCCTCGAGCCGCAACCTGGAATTGCGCGAAACCGCCGCCTGGGTGATGGGCCAGGACCCCGCGTACGCCCCGTTTCACGATGCCCTCCTCAAGCTGATCCACGACCCCGAGCCGATGGTTCGCCGCAACGCCGCCCCGGCGCTGGCCGTCTTTGGCGACCCGGCGGGGCGACCCGAATTGGACCGGATGCTCCAGCCGTCCACCCTGCCCGCACCCCTGGCGGGAAAACTGAAATACCGCCTCAAGCTCGGCGATTATGTGAACCCCGGAACGCTGGTTGGCCACATAGGAGATTCCGAGGTCCGCGCCGACCTTCCGGGCGAAGTGCGGGCGCTGGATCACGAGAATGGCGATATGGTTAAACCCGGTGATGCGCTGGTGGAACTCTCGCCTGACCCTAACCACGTCTGGGAGGCTTTGCGCGCGCTGTATCTTATCGGTGAAACGCCGGATCTCGAATTTGTGGAGCGCTTCACTCGTCCGGTGCCCGGCATGCCGGAAAAAGTCGAGCGCCAGGCGGAGTTGACCGCCGAGGCCATCCAGAAGCGCGCCGCCCATTGATGCGGGCGTTCAGGCTGCACCCCCCGGGCCTCCCGAAGCATCTCTTTTCATGAGATATTAGTAAATGAGCAGTTCAGGTTAGTCTGCGAGGTTCATTGAAGACGTTTTCAGTTGTTTGCGCCGTTTTTCTATCTCTTTTTCAGGCCAGCAGTTCACCTCTAGCACTTATAGTTCTCGATACAGCATCGTGGGACGCGGGACGCGTTCCCATGGACTGGCAGGTAAAAGTGAACCATGGCCGGCCCCAGTTTGGTGTCTGCCAGGACAGTTCGGTGGCGTGCCTGCACCTGAAGAGTGCCGCCGCGTCGTATGGTCTGGAACATAAAGTGGATGTGCAGCCTTCCCGGTTGCCTTATCTGACCTGGCGTTGGAAGGTCACCCGCCTCCCCGCCGGCGGCGATTTCCGCCATGCCACCACCGACGATCAAGCCGCTCAGATTCTGGTGGCTTTCGATGACAACCGCGTGCTCACGTACATTTGGGACAGCACCGCGCCTAAGGGCACCGCCGCACCGGCCCAATCCTTCCCATTTGTGCGGATCTTCGCGGTGGTCTGCGAGTCCGGCGACGCGTCGGCCAACCAGTGGCTTTCGGAGACCCGCAACATCGCCGACGACTTCCAGCGAGCTTTTGGCCGTCCCGCCCCGCGCGTGAAGGGGCTTCGCCTCCAGATCAACTCTCAGCACACCGGCACGCTGGCCGAGAGTTATTTTGGAGAGGTGGCTTTCCGAAGCACGCCCGAATAAATGATTCTGGTTACCGGGTCTACCGGCTTTGTCGGTAGCCATCTCGTAGAGAAACTGCGCCAGCGCGGCGAGCCGGTGCGTTGCCTGGTGCGGCCCTCCACCAATGCCGGCCGCCTGCCCGCGGGAGTGGAAACCGCCGCGGCCGATCTCGCCACGGGCGAAGGAATCGAGCGCGCACTCGAAGGCGTCGATGCGGTGATCCACGCGGCGGGTGTCACCAAAGGGTTAACTCCGCAGGATTACTTTGCCGGAAACGCCCGCCCTACGGGAACCCTCGCGCGGGCAATCGCCGGCCGTTCCATTCGTTTCGTGTATGTCAGCAGCCTCGCGGCCGTGGGACCAAGCGCGGATGGCTGTCCGGTGGATGAGAACACGCTCCCGCATCCGGTCAGCACCTACGGGAGGTCCAAGCTCGAAGGGGAGAGGGCCGCACGCTCGGCCGTCCCCGATACGGTGATCATCAGGCCGCCGGTGGTCTATGGACCGCGCGACACCGGTGTGTTTCAGATTCTCAAAGCGGCGGCCCAAGGGCTGCTCCTGGAGATCTCCGGCGGCGACCGGTGGATCAGCGCCATCTATGTGGAGGATCTGGCGGAAGGATTGTGCGCCGCGGTCCGAGCCCCGCAAAGCGCCGGGCGAACCTATTTTATGGCTCACCGCGATTGTGTTTCCTGGCGGCAACTCGGCGCGTCCGCCGCGAAAATCATGGGCCGCAAACCGCGCAGCATACGGGTCCCGATTTTTGCAGCCAATGCGATCGCCTTTTTGAATGAAATTTGGTCGCTTCTCTCGCGGAATCCTGCTATCATCTCGCGAGAGAAGGTCGCGGAAGCCTGTTGCCGATTTTGGACCTGTAATCCGGCGCGCGCTGCCGCGGACTTCGGCTTCGAAGCGCCAACGCCGCTCGACGCCGGCTTGGCCAAAACCCTGGCTTGGTACAAGGAGGCCGGTTGGCTCAAATACTAGCGGTTTGCGGAAGCGCTTCTGAGCCGCGCGCTTCGGCAACTGGTTACGGAATGGCTGCAAGTGCCTCCAAATCGGATATCCAGTCTGGTCGCCGTCCATGAGGTCCACAGACACACGTTTCTGGGCCATCGATAAAGTCATTCTGGGCTATTTTTTGCTCACGGGCCTGCTGGTGCTTGGCTGGTGGAAGACACTTCCGCAAGCACCGGGATTGCTGATCTGGCACATCCTCGGGTCGGCCCTAATCGTATTCGAAGTAAAGCGGCCCAACGTCACATCCTGGCTTTTTCGGAACTGGTATCCCCTTCCATACGTTGGATACTTTTACAAAGAAATGGCCCTCCTCATTCCAGCAGTCCGCCAGGAGGATATTTCGCGGAAACTCTCCGACCGCTGGCTGGCCTCGCTCGATCACCATATTTGGGGCGTCAATCCGTGCGTCTGGCTGGAGCGAATTCAATTTCCCGCGCTGGTGGAATGGGAACAGTTGCTGTACACGTTATTTCTGCCGGCGGTGATTCTGGTGGCGCTGCTACTCTGGCGAAAGGGCCGTTTCGTAGAGTTCCAATATTATGCGTTTTTAATTGGCGTGGGGTACCTGGTTTCCTACATCGGGTACATCTTTGTGCCCGCGCGGGGACCGCGATATTGGCTCAACAGCTTGCAGCACATACCGTTGCAGGGATTGTGGCTGTTCCGGAGCATGCAGGACGGGCTGGACAAGCTGGAATCGTACCATTACGACTGCTTTCCCAGCGGCCATACCGAATTAACCCTGTTGGCCTGCTGGAGCAGCCGGATCGTATCGAAGCGGTGGTTCAAGGTCTATTTGGCTTACACTCCGTTCCTCATTTTTGCTACAGTTTATCTTCGATACCATTACACGGTTGACTTGGCGGCAGGCGCCATGGCGGCATTCGTGTTGGCCGCGGCCGGTCCGTCATTGTACAAGAAGTTGTCTTAGGGAGTGAGAATTTGGCAAGCGGCAAAATCGCGGTCGACAACCCGAAAACGTCCCTTCAATTTCCCGGGGCCTTCGACCGTGCATGCCGATATGATCCGCAGGCCGCCGAATCCAGGGTGGCGGCCATCGCCGATAAGGCGCATAATCGATTTCATCCGGAGAGTGCCGATCTCGGGTTGTTCGAGTTCGGGAACGACCATGTCGTCGCCGCCGCACTCCCCCAGCGTACCAGTGGCTGGGTGTTCGACCGGGGCGCCTCGTTCCTGCGCGGGCCGGTAATTCCTTCTTCTAACGCTGACGCCTGCGGGTTCGTGGCAGGCTTCGATTCCGACCCCATGGTGAGGATGCCCCACAGCCCGGCCAACGTCAATAAGCTCACTATTCGTCCGATCCATTTTAGGAATTTCAACGCGGATGTGGAACGCGTCTGGGAGGTTTACAATTCGGCCGGGGGGCGAAACTGGGGATTCATTTCCATGCGGGAAGAAGAATTCCAGCTACGGGTCAGGAAAATGAATCGGATTCTGAAGCCGGAACTGGTGCTCATCGCCGAGGTGAGGGGCTGCGTGGTGGGATTCGCGCTCGCCGTTCCCGATATTCGCCAGGCGGTTCACTCTGCCCAGGGAAAATTAGTTCCCACAGGCCTCATCAAAATCCTGTATTATCAACGTTTGGTCAAAAATGTCCGATTGTTCGCACTGGGGGTGGTGGAGGAGTACCGGGCATGCGATCTTGCGGCGGGCCGGTATCGAGCCTGGCTCCGCAATGCCACGAAGCTCGGTTATGGCGACTGCGAGATGTCCTGGATACTGGATGACGATGTACTGATGAATCGCTCCCCGGAGGCCACGGGGGCAAGGCGGTACAAAACCTACGGAATTTATGAATGGAACTGAGGACCATGCGCTTATCGACTACTAGCGACATCACCGGCAAGAAAAAGGGCAGCGCATCCAACGACATTTTTGAAAAATGCCGTAATTTCACTCGTCCGAGTGATCTCCAGGCCGCTGGGCTCTACATGTACTTCGAGGTTTTCGGGGAGCGTGAAGGGTGCGGCCCCGGCGAAGTCCGCATGGACAATCGCAAGGTGCTCATGTTCGGCTCGAATGACTATCTCGACCTCATCAACCACCCCAAGGTCAAAGAGGCAGCCACCACAGCCATCAAGAAATACGGAAGCGGGTGCAGCGGATCGCGCCTGCTCAACGGCACTCTCGACATCCACGTCAAGCTCGAGCAGGAACTCGCGGCGTTTGTACACAAAGAAGCCGCCATTATTTTCGGTACCGGTTTCCAGGCCAATTACGCCACCCTTTCGGCCCTCACCGAAAAGGGCGACGTCATGATTTGCGACCACAACCTGCATGCCAGCCTGGTGGAAGGCGCGCTGCGGTCTCCAGCGCGCACCATGCGGTTCCGCCATAACGACCTGGACCATTTCGAACGCTGCCTGGAGAACTGCCCGCCCGAAGATAAAATTTTCATCGTCTCCGAAGGCGTGTTCAGCATGGAAGGCGACATTGCCGACCTGCCGGCAATTCTCAAACTCGCCAAGCCCTACGGCGCCAGGGTGTATGTCGATGAAGCGCACGGCATCGGCGTGCTGGGAGCCACCGGCGCCGGCGCCGCGGAACACCTCGGCGTGCTGGACGATGTCGATATCGTAATGGGCACGTTCAGCAAATCGCTCGCATCGGTGGGCGGATTCATTGCCGCGGAACGCGCCGTAGTGGATTATTTGAAGCACACGGCCCGGCCATTCGTGTTTTCCGCCAGCCTTCCCGCCGCCTCTGTCGCGGCGGTGGCCGCGGCCCTCCAGATCATGAGAAAGGAACCGCAGCGGCGCACACACCTGCTGCGTGTCGCCGGCCTTCTGCGCGAAGAACTGCGCACCCGCGGGTTTGACGTCCTGCCCGGCGAAACCGCGATCGTCCCCGTGGTGATCGAAAAAGAGCTGGACCTTTGCCGGCTCTGCAAAGAGCTTCTGCACGAGGGCATCTACATCAACCCGGTGCTCCGACCCGCCGCCGCGCAGAACCTCTTGCGCATCTCCGTGACCGCGGCGCACACGGAATCTCACGTGGACCGGCTGGTGAAAACACTCGTCCGGGTCGCCGATTCGCTGGGAATCGAGAGATAGCTTCGCAGCCCAGTCTCGCCGCAAATTTTTTCTGCGTGAAACAGTCCCTGGCAGCAAGCTGTTCGCGAAAGCTTTCGTACCGTGGAAGCGCGTTTGCACCTTTTCAGGCACGCCAGATTTGGCGATTCGCTTGGTAAATGAGAGTAATCGCAGCGAAACATTTCTTGATGGCGGGCCTTTTCGCGGCATTCGTCACAACCGGGAGCGCTCAGGAGTTTCCTCATTTCGCGTTCGACGCCGGTGCGGGATTTACCACACCGGCCGGCAACACCGGCAGCAGCCTCGACACGGGTTATAACATTCGCGCGGGCGTAGGTTATAACTTCGTGCCCTGGGTTGGCGCCATGCTGGATTTCGGTTTCGATAACATGGGTATCAATTCCACCACGCTGGGAAGTTACGGCGTCGGCGGCGGCACCGTGAGAGTATTCTCACTCACGCTCGACCCCATCGTTCACCTGACACCTAAGAGCCGTGTGGATCTCTATGTGACCGGCGGCGGAGGGTACTTCCACGAGCAGACACAATTCACCAATCCGACTCTGGTGACTGGGACGTTCGGCAACCCATTCTTCGGTTTTTATCCCGGCGTGTACAGCGCCAACGTGGTTGTCGGTAGTTATTCGGTCAATAAGCCCGGCATCGATGCCGGTGCCGGAATTGCTTTCGGCAGTAAGTGGGGCGGCCGGTTCTTCGCCGAGGCCACTACTACGTCCGAATTAACAGCGGCGCCGGCTATCACACCGATTACCTGCCGGTAACGTTCGGATTCCGCAGGTAATAAAGGATTCCGTGGGGCAGACTTCACTCTGCCCCGCGGCATTGGCGGGTATCCTGGAGTGTATGCCCGCTTCCGCCTCGGATCTCCAGATTCTCGCTCAATACGATACTCCCACCATCTCCAACGTCATCGAGCTCTTTCAGGTTCGCCCGCGCAACAGCGGATACATGGACGCCCGCATTCGCGCCTGTTTTCCCGAGATGCCGCCTGTCGTGGGCTATGCTTCGACGGCCACGATGCGCACCGCCTGGCCCCGCGCGGAGGGCGATGTTTACAGCGGCCTCGATGAACAGATTGCCCGCTTTGCCGAACTCCCGGGACCGGCGATCGTGGTTTTTCAGGACTTGGACGACCCGGCCGTAGGCGCCACATTCGGCGAAGTCATGTGCGCCAGTTACCGGTGCTTCGGCGCCGCGGCTATCGTCACCAGCGGTCCGGCGCGGGATCTCGATCAGGTTCGCCGGCTGGGATTCGCCGCCTTCAGCAATGGGGTGGTCTGCTCGCACGCCTACAGTCACATCACGTCTGTCCATCATCCTGTGCGCGTGGGCGGCCTCGAAGTCCGTCCCGCCGATCTCCTGCATGCCGACGCCAACGGCGTCTGCTCGATTCCCGATTCCATTGCCGGAGAAGTGGCTCAAGCGGCCGCCGAATTCGTCGCTTGCGAGGCGGTCTGCATCGAGTGCGCGATGTCCGGCGCGCGCGACGTGAACGCATATTCGCAAGCCCGCCGGGAAATGCTTCAC
>Ga0335072_10013602_pt1 | contig 11585 bp, 16 predicted proteins | sample Lox_Sample_21_FD_206725 | JGI IMG/M metagenome (GOLD analysis project Ga0335072, IMG submission 206725) | Soil microbial communities from Loxahatchee National Wildlife Refuge, Florida, United States - Lox_Sample_2.1 | ecosystem: Environmental > Terrestrial > Soil > Wetlands | place: USA...
CGTTCCCGGACGCGAAGACGTGATGACGGATACGGTCGTCGTCGAATCGCGCATGCCCGAGGCGGTCGTCGAGGCGCTCGAGGGGCGTGGCCATCGCGTCGAGCGCTTGGCCGCATACGATCATACGATGGGGCACGCGCACGCGATCCGAATCGATCGCGAAGGCGGGACGTTTACCGGCGGCGCGGATCCGCGCGCCGATTCGTCGGCGCTGGGCGTTTAGCGTTGCTTCGGCGTCGCCGTGAACTGCAGATATCGGAAGCGTGGTCCGCTCGAGTACGCGACGATATCGTCGCCGGCTTTCCAGCTGCCGGTCACCGTCGTGTGCCCGAGCATCAACCAGACTTTACCGCTCTCGTCGAGACCGCCCGTGACGGTGAACGGCGCCTCGCCGTCCGGAAAGTACAACCCTTGAATGATTCCGCTCGGATAAACCGTGAGGCGCATCGTTCCGTCCAAGAACTCGCCCGCTATCGGACGAACGCTCGTTCCTTCGAATGCGGCCGAGTAGGTAATCGTGCGCTTGTGGGCCGGAACGAATGACGTTGCGTTCGCGGGTCCCACGGCCAGAGCCAGCATTGCGCCCAGCATTGCGAGTCCGATCGTCTGCTTCATGCTTCCTTATACCGCGGGAACACGCGTGAAGGCTCCGGTTGGATTCTTACATGCTGGTGAGAAATCGAAGGAAGCGGCGATCGCCGTCCTTGCCAGGCACGGCAAGGAATCCGCTGCCGTGCATCTCGTCGACGCAACTCTGGTCGACGCCGGCGCGACCGAATTCACGATCGACGAGGTGCGTTATGCGAAGCTGCGCGCTCGCGCCGCCGAGCTGGCGCGAAATGCCGAACGCATCGTCCTGAGCTGCTCTGTTTACAATGAAGCCGCGCGTTGGCTGAGCGACGATCTCGGCGTGCGCGTCGATCGCTCGGACGCAGCCGGCGCGCGGGCTCTTTTGCGCACGAGCGGGCCGGTGGGAATTCTCGTCAGCTATCCGCCGAGCCGGCCGGTGGTCGTCGACTACGTGGGCGAAGTGCTCGCAAACGAAGAGCAAGATCGCGAGATTCGCTCCTCGCTGACGGAAGATGCGCCGCCGTTCTCGACGCCCGACGACGTCTATCGTCGCGCGCTGATCGATGCGCTGGCACCGCTCGCGGGCTGTGGGGTTCTGTTCCTCTCGCAGTTTACGATGAACGAGCATGCGAAAACGATCTCAGAGGTCTGGGGCTCGGCGCCGGTCATCAGCGCAGTCGAGGCGACGGTTGCGGATCTGTTCGAAACCTGATGCTGTACTTCGCGTACGGTTCCAACCTCTCAAAGCGTGCGATGGAAGCACGTGCGCCGCGTTCGCGGCCGGTGAGCGGGGCGAAACTGCTCCGGCACTGCTTGGTCTTCGAATCGAACGAACCGCCGGGCGAGCCTGATGCGTTCTTCGCAAACGTTCGCCTGCACGCATCCGGAATTGTGCCCGGCGCGCTGTACGAGATCGATGCAAGCGACCTCGAAGCGCTCGACGCATACGAAGACGTCGGGCGCCGCGTGTACGAACGTATCGTCCTTACGGTCGAAGCCGCAAACGGCACGCGCGTGGATGCGGCCGCGTATCGCATGGACGTTGCCGGCCCGCCGCGCATCGGTCTCCCTTCGCCCGCGCAGCTCGAGCAGATCCGCGCCGGCTACGCCGACTGGCACCTCGACGTGAGCATCCTCGAGGCGGCGCTCGGCGTCAGCCGCTCCGGTTTCATCCCTAAGTAGAAGGCGGGGCTGATGCAGCCGGGGTCGCGAGCGGCGGCAGTCGCGGATCGGGCGGCGTCTGGGAAAATTCGAAATCATCGAACGTCGCATCCGCGCTATAGTGGAGGCGGCTGATGTGCAATACCGAGTAAACCGTCTGCTCGAAGAACGCATGCTTGACGATCCAGTTTCCGTCGGCGAAGCCGTAGTCGATCTCGAACTTGCGATCGTCCTTTCCGACGTACGTCACGGAAAGCGGCAACATCGTCGCATTGTCGATCAGGACGTCGCTGATGTAGAAATCCGAGCCGTTATCGTTGGTCAACGTCGGAAGCGCCTGCATGATGATGTGCATGTGCCCGTCCGGTGCGTCGGATGAATCCGGCGCGAACCTCGGGTAGTAGTAACGCAGCGTCGTAACGACGACGTCGCTTTCGCTGTGTGCCGGCTCTTTGAACGTGATCGGGACGATCTCGCCGCGGCCTTCCGGCCCCGTCACGCTCGATGAAATCTGTTTGTGCCAGTTGATATTGGTGTTGAGACGGAAATAGGCCAGCGCATCGAAGGTCGGACTGATCGGAAAGGCGTGTGCGATCGATTGTCTGCCGTTTGGAAGATCCTTGAGGATCGCCGTATCGTCGGCCGACCGGACCACGACCAGACGGTCGATGTTGAGCGATTGATGCAGACTTGGCGCCTCGACGTGCATGTGCGTGACGTACGTGACATACGCCGGTCGCGCGGCCCAACGGGCGGCGGCGGCGTTTGCAGACTGTTCGAAGGCAATGTCGGGGGTCAAGGCAGCCATAAGTCCTCTCTAGAATCGCGGGCGCCATGATAGACGAATCGTTCGTTATCCGCAACAACGTCAAGCTGAGCACGAAAGGCTCGCACGTCATCTTGCACGCTGCGGAGAAGGAAGCAGCCCGGATGGGGATTCCGCAGTGCATCGCGGTCGTCGACGAGGGCGGCTACCTCGTGGCGTTCTCGCGGATGGACGGCGCGCGGGTGCGTTCGGTCGAGATCGCGATTACCAAAGCCGCGTCGGCTGCGACCAGCAAGCGTCCGACGGAGCAGGAAGGCGGCGGCGACCCGATGTCCTCGGTACGCCTGGCGCTTGCCGCGCGGTCGAGCCGCTTGACCGGCATCAAAGGCGGCGTTCCGATCGTCGTCGAGGGCCAAGTCATCGGTGCGATCGGCGTCTCATCCGGTACCTCGGATGAGGATTATCAAGTTTGCCAAGCCGGTATCGCGGCATTCATGGGTGAGAGCGCGGGAGCCAAGCACTGAGCGGCTGGAAAACGTTCGAAGAGTTCAAGGTCGGCGACAAGGCGACATTTTCGAAAACGATCACGGACGCCGATCTGCTCATGTTCGCCGCCGTCAGCGGTGACATGTACGAGGTGCACGTCGATGAGGAATATGCAAAGACGACGCGCTTCGGTAAGCGGATCGCGCACGGGATGCTGACGGCCAGTCTTTTGTCGGCGGTCAACGGTGCGCTGTTGCAGCGGCCCGGCGGGATATCCGTTTCACAAACGCTGCATTGGAAAGCGCCCGTCTACCCGGGCGACACGCTAACGGCCTCGAGCGAGGTGGTCGAAATCATCGCGGAGCGGCGCCGGTTGCGCTGCAAAACGACGGTCGTCAATCAGGACGGTGTCATTGTGCTCGACGGCGAGGCGATCGAACAAAAAGATCCCGCTTAGCCTCAATCGGAAGCTTTGCGGAGCGCGACGGAAATGCGCGGACCGATCGGGCGCCGTTCTTTCGGAATCGTGTGATCCCAATTGAGCTGACTGGAGCCTTGCATCAGAAGCAAGCTTCCCGGTTCGAGATCGATGCCCAGAGAACGTCTCGACGCAACGGCCGGCTTCGTGCGCAACTGCATGCGGCGGGTGGCACCGAAGCTCACGAGCGCGATCGTCGGAGTCGAGCCGTATACGCGGACCTTGTCGTTGTGCCACGCGACGCTGTCGTGTTCGTCACGATAGAAGTTCAGGCCGATGCGCTCGATCTTGACCTCGACGAGCGGCTCGATGCGCCGGCGGATCTCTTCCAGGACGGCTGGAAACGGCGGTGCGCCGTAATGCGCAACCAGCCGCGGGACGTCGACCTCGCGGTCGTACATCCAGCGGCGATCGGACTCCCACGGAATCTCGTCGCGCAACGCTGCAAAAAGGCGTTCGCTCTCCTCGCGCGTGAAGACGCCGGGCCGATAAACGATCTTGCCGGTTTCGTCGTCGGCGACGACCGTTGCGGGGGAAACAGCGAAGAGTCCGAGCTGATGCGACACGTGAGGATTACCCTCTCGCAGACGCCTCCCAGGCGCGAACGGTTTCGATCTGAGATGCCATGTAACGCAAGAAGCCGCCTCCGAGAAGAAACTCTTTGCGCAGCGGGTCCAGCGCGAATTGAATCGGCTCACCGCCCGCAACGAGCACTTGAGCGGGGACGTCGACACGCGCGGTGTTCGCCGCAAAGACGGAGTCTGCAGCGGAGCTGGGGATCGTCACGAGGACGAAGCCGTTATTATACGCGTTCTCCTCGAAGATGCGCGCGAAGCTGGGCGCGATCACCGCTTTGAAGCCGCGTGCCTGCAGCGCCCAAACTGCATGCTCGCGCGAGCTGCCGGCGCCGAAATTCTCGCGCGCCACGACGATCGTTGCATCGGGATGCGCAGCGTAGAGAGCATCGACGCCGGGCAAGCCTGCGAAACAATACGGGCCGAGGCCCTTGGCATCGACGGTGCCCAAGTAACGTGTGGGAATGATCTGATCGGTGTCGACGTTGGCGCGATCGAGCGGGAAAAGCTTGCCTTCGAGGATCATGCCGGCACCGCGCGTTCGAGTTCGTCGGGACTCGCGATCCGGCCCATGACGGCGCTTGCGGCGACGACCACCGGCGATGCGAGGTGGACGCGTCCGCCGGTTCCCATTCGGCCCGGAAAGTTTCGATTGCTCGTGCTGATACACCGCATTTGCGGTGCCAGGACACCGGTCGACAGGCCCGGGCACGCGCCGCACGACGAGTGCGTCCAGAGTGCGCCTGCATCTTGAAAGACGTCGTGCAGACCTTCGGCTTCGGCTTGCCGCTTCACCAGCTGCGAGCCCGGCGTTACGATCGTCGGAATGCGCACTTTGCGTCCGCGCAGAACCGTCGCCGCCGCGCGCAGATCGCCGATGCGCGCGTTCGTGCACGAACCGATAAAGGCTTGATCGAGCGCGATCTCGCGGAGCTGCATCCCGGCTTGCAATCCCATGTATTCGAGTGCAGCGGCATCGGCATCAGCCGGAACGGTGCCGGAAAGCGGCGCGCTTTCTCCCGGGTTCGTTCCCCATGTTACCGTCGGAACGAGCACGTTCGCGTCGATCTCCAGCTCGGCGTCGTACGTTGCATCGGTATCGGCGACGAGCGTGCGCCAGCGCGCCGCATCGCGCTCGAACTCCTTGCCGGCGGGCGCGAACTCGCGGCCGCGCAAATATGTAATCGTCGTCTCGTCGACGGGACACATCCCGGTCGTTGCGCCGGCTTCGATCGACATGTTGCAGAGCGTCATGCGCTCGTCCATCGAAAGCGCCGCGATTCCGCCGCCGGCGTACTCGAGCACGTAACCCGTGCCGCCTTTGAAGCCAAGCCGCGCGACGACCGCTAGCGCCAAGTCTTTTGCCGTTGAGTCCTTTTGCAGGCGGCCGCGCACCGTAATCCGCATGACCTTCGGCCGGGCGAGCACGACCGCGCTCGAAAGAAGCGCGCCGGCGAGCGCGGTGCTGCCGACGCCGAATGCGAATGACGCAAACGCGCCGATCGTACACGTGTGACTGTCGCTGCAGACGAGCGTCGAGCCGGGCATGACGTGGCCGCGTTCGGGAACGACGACGTGGCAGATGCCGTTGTTGCCGACATCGTATAGACGGACGCCGCGCTTTTTCGACCACGCGCGCAGCTCGCGTGCGAGCTCCGCCGTCGAGGTGTCCTTGGCGGGCGAAACGTGATCGTTGACCGCGATGATGCGCCGAGCATCGTAGAGCGCGCCCTCGAAGTCGTGCTCGATCAACTCGATCGCCGGCGGCCCGAGCAGCTCGTAAAGTACGGCGCGATCGACGAAGATGAGCGCATTGCCACCCGGAAGCTCGCGCACCAGATGTGTGTTCCAGACTTTTTCGAAGAGCGTGCGGCCCATTTATCTCGGGCTCGCGACTCCCGCGAAACGATCCGGCGCCAGGAAACCGATCGGATGGGGCGTGCGGCCTTCGAGCGCCAGGTCGGCGACGATCTCGCCGACGACGCTGCAAAACTTGAAACCGTGTCCGGAGAATCCGCCGGCAATCACAACGTTCGAATGCGCGGGATGCAAGCCGATGATGAAGTGCTCGTCGGGCGTCAGCGTATACAGGCAGACTTTGGAACGCAGATAGCTTGCGGCTGCGTCCGGAATCAGCCCCCGCACGAATTCGCGGATTGGCGCGACCTCCTCGGGTGAGACGTCGCGGTCGACGTCGTCGGGATCGGTTGGTTTGAAACTGCGGTAATACGCGATCTTCACGCCTTCGCCCGGAACGTAGGGGAACCCGTAGACGCGTCCCTCTTCGCGCGCAACAATGAAGATCGGGAGTCCTTCGAGCGCATCCGTTTCCCGCATCGTCGCGGGAGCGAACCAGTGCATTACTTGACGCTCGACGACCAGGGGCAATCCGAGATCGCCGGCGATCCGTCCGAGCCATGCGCCCGCGGTAACGATCGCGCGATCGGCGTCGATCACGTCACCATCCGACGTCCAGACGCGAACGCCGTTCGCGGTCGCTTCGTACCGTATCGCGCTCGTCCCGAAGCGCGCTCGGGCCCCCGATTCCATGGCGCGCCGCAAGTGCGCGCCGATGCAAGCCTCGGGCCTCACGAAGCCGGCCGTAGGTTCGAACAGTGCGACTTCGTTTTCACGGAAACGCATGGCGGGAAACCGGCGCGTCAGCTCGCTGCGTTCCAAAAGCTCGTGCGCGAGGTCGTGCTCGCGCGCGCTCCGCAGGGCGCCGTCGACAACGAGGTTGTCGCGCGTGCTCAGCATCAGTCCGCCGGTCACGTTCATGAGGGATTCGCCCGTCTGCGCTTCCAGCTCGCGCCACAGCTCATAGGCGCGTTTGGCCAGCGTCACGTAGCGTGCATCCATGAAGTAAGTTTGGCGAATGATGCGCGAGTTGCCGTGCGAGGAGCCGAATCCGTGAAGCGGCCCGAAGCGTTCGAGTCCGACGACGCGCCGCCCGCGCGATGCCACGTGTGCGAGCGCGGCACTCCCCATGCCGCCCAGGCCCAGGACGACCGTATCCCAGCTCATAGAATCTGACTCAAGAAAGCTTTCGTTCGTTCCTCCACCGGTGCAGCAAAGAATTGCGCCGGCGCACCGCGCTCGACGATGCTCCCTCCGTCGAGAAACACGATCAGGCTGCCGACTTCACGTGCGAAGCCCATCTCGTGCGTGGCGAGGATGCATGTCATCCCTTCGGCGACGAGCCCGCGAATCGTCAGTAAGACTTCCTTGACCGTCTCGGGGTCGAGTGCGGCGGTGACCTCGTCGAACAATATCACTTCCGGATTCATCGCAAGCGAGCGTGCGATGGCGACACGTTGTTGCTGCCCCCCTGAGAGCTGGGCCGGAAAGGAATCTGCTTTGTCGCGCAATCCCACCTTGGCGAGCAGCCCGTACGCGCGCTCTTGCACGACGGACCGTTCTTGGTGCAGCACGTGGATCGGCGCCATCATGACGTTCTCGAGCGCGGTTTTGTGAGGGAAGAGATTGTACTGCTGAAAGACGATCGAAACGCGCTTGCGTAAGGCGATCAGCTCCTGATCGCTGCGCAGCGCGTGGACGGCGATATCGTCGACGCGAATCGAGCCGGCGTCGATTTGCACGAGCCCGTTGATGCATCGCAGCAAGGTCGACTTGCCCGAGCCCGATGGTCCGATGATGCAGCAGACGCCGCCCCGGTCGACGGCGAGATCGATTCCGGCCAACACGACGTTCGTGCCGAAGGCTTTGCGTACGCCACCGAGCTCGACCAGCGGACGCTCGTTCATGAGGCCACCGCGAAGCGCCGTTCGAGACGCTTCGTGTACAGCGCGATCGGATAACAGTAGAGGAAGAACCACACCAGGACGTAGCCGTAGAAGGGCATCAGTAGCTCCGTACGACCTTCGGCGCCGAGAACGTTACGCGTCAGCGTCAATACTTCGGTCACGCCCAAGATCGAAGCCAGCGTCGTCGATTGCGTGAGGATCGCGTACAGGTTCATCCAGGGCGGCAACATCCGCTTGACGGCCTGCGGTACGATGACGAGCCGAAGCGTCTGCAGGTAGTCGAAGCCCAGTGATTGGGCGGCCTCCCACTGGGTGTAGGGCAGCGAGACGATCCCTCCGCGGAAAATCTCGGAGACGTTCGCCATGACGGGAAGCGCGAGACCGACGGTGGCCTTGATCCAGTCCGGAAACGGTATCGTTCCGAAGGGCGTGCGAAACTCGAACGGCGTCAGGTACATCACGAAAAACATCAGCACCAGCCAAGGTGCGTTCCTGAAGATTTGCATGAACCAATACGCGGAACGCTCGATCGGCGCGCGCCGCGAGATGAGGAACACGCCGAGGACGATCCCGAGCAGCGTTCCCAGCGTCATCGACAAGACGCTGATTGCGAGATTGAAGAGAAATCCGTGGAACAGCAGCGGTGTCCACTTGACGAGCGTTGCGAGCACGCCGGGGGCGCCCGCGGCGGTTTGCGCCTGCGCGAACGCCACCGATCCGGCGAAGAACACGATCGAGAAGAGCAGGACCCGTTTCGTGATCATAGGCCGTATCCCGGAATGCGCAAACGCTGTTCGAGCAGCTCCATCAGCCACACGACGATCGCGACCAGGACGACGTACGCAATCAAGATGCAGACCATCATCTCGGGAACGTTGAGCTCGTCGGACCATATTTGACTTGAGGCGTAAAGCAGCTCGGGAACCGCAATCGCATATGCCAGCGACGTCGTCTTCACGAGATTGACGATGTTGTTCGTGAATGCCGGCAGTCCGATGCGAAATGCAAGCGGAAAGAGGACGCGCACGAAGCTCTGCAGGCGTGAGAATCCGAGCGCCTCGGCTGCTTCGAGCGTCGTGCGCGGAATGGCCTCGATCCCGGAGCGAAAGATCTCGACGTTGAACGCGCCTGCAAAGAGCGAGAGCGAGAACGACGCCCAAAAAACGTTGCTGAAGAAAGGATGCCGCAGGCCGTCGGCCGAGCGCGTCGAGAGCAGCGGGCTGAGCGCAAAGAAGAAAAAATAGAGCTGCACCAGCGGCGGCGTATTTCTGAAAAACTGCACGTAGGCTGTGACGATTTGCCGGCCGGTGCGCCAGCGCGTGCCGAGCAGCCAAACGCCGATCACGCCGATGACCGTGCTGGCGGCGATCGTCACGATCGAAAGCCAGACGGTCATCTCGAATCCGTGGAGTATACGCGTTCGCTCTCCCGTTTCGTAAAGAAACGTGAGGCGGATGTGCGAGTTAGCTGCGAGCCAGCGGCCGAAGGCCGCGAGTGGATCTATTTCTTATTCGCGTCGGCGTTCATCTGCTTCGAGAACGTCGACACGGGGACGTTGTACTTTTTCTCGAGCGCGATGATCGTGCCTTTCTTGTGCCAGTCCTTCACGACGTCGGACATGAAGGCCATGAACTTGTCATCGCTTTTGTCGACGGCGAGACCCCACGGTTGCACGTCGATCGACGCGAGAGGGAGATCGTAGCCGCTGCTCCATGCGGGATCCAGCGAGAGCGGATTGTTGAACGAGTCGTCATAGACGAAGCCGACGCAGCTTCCGTCGCGCAACGCATTGAGCGCCTCGGTCGTTCCCGGGAACGCGACCAGCGTAGCTCCGTATTTGTCCTGCATGTCCTTGTTGTAGAACGCGCCTTGGATGCCGCACAGCGACTTGCCCTTGAGATCGTCCCAGCTCTTGAGGCCCGATCCTTTGCGCGCGAGGACGTCGACGCCGGCGGCGTAATAGCTCGGCTTCACGATCCCGACCAGTTCCTCGCGCTGCGGCGTGTCCGTCATCGTCGCGATCATCAAATCGATGCGGCCCTGCTGCAGGAACTGGATGCGATTCGCGGCGACGACAGGAACGTATTCGATTCCGACGCCTAAACGTTTTGCGACGTCGGCAGCCAACTCGGGTTCGATGCCGACGACTTTCCCCGACGGATCGAGATACCCGAACGGCTTGTAATCGGTCTTGACGCCGACGATGAGCTTACCGCGCCCCTTGATATCGGCGAGCGTGTCGCGCGCGGAGGCCGGTGCGGCGACCCATAGCCCGAATGTGAGGGCTGTGAGCGACGCGATCAAGAGTCGACGGGCGAGCTTCATGCAGTTCTCCTTAGTTTGGTGCGGGCTGTGGTTGCGCAGCCGGGGCTTGCTCTTGCGCGCCCGGCTGAGGCGTGGGGGGTACCCGTTTGTTCAGGACGGCAACGGCCGTCCCGACTGCGGCGCCGAGACCGAAATAGAACCAGCGCCGCTTCGAAAAGAAATCTTCGAGCCCGAATAAGCGATCCAGCGAACATTCACCGTAGCCGCCCGCTGCAAGGGCCAGTGCAGCGGTTGCGTACAGCAACGGCACCTCGATGCCGTTGTCGGAGGCAAAGAAGCCGTTGTCTTTGTGCACGGTCGAAATCGCGACCAGCATGTTGACGATCATGATCGACGGTCCGACGGTGCCGAGAAATCCGGAAGCGATCAAGCCTCCGGAGATCAGCTCGTTATATGCTGCGGCCGCTCCCATCTGCTCCGCGTCCTCGAATCCGAGCATGCGCATGAAGCCGGCGGTCTTCGCGGGGCCGGAGCCCTCGAACCATCCGAACGCTTTTTGCGCACCGTGCGCCGCCATACCGCCCCCGATGATCGTCCGCGCGACCAGCATCCCAAAACTCGAGCGCATTGATCTCTCCTTTTTGGATGAAAGCGAGGGACCGCCGACTTCCCGGCGGAACGTGCTCCACCTTCCCTATTTATGCTGACGCAAAATACGACGACCACGCAAGGGCTTCGCGCACACAAGGTAGCGGAGACGATCGACGCGATTCGCGGCGCGTGCGCGCGCGGCATCTCGCACGAGTGTCTGGAGAAGATCAAAAACCTCGTCACGGAGCTGGCATCGCAGACCGAGCTTTTTCCATGGGAACATTTTCCGCTGGGAGAGGGTGCCGCGCCGCGCGTTTACCGGCTCTCCGAAGATGCGGACGGTCGCTTTGCGCTCTACGCTTCGGTCGGAGCGCCCGGTAAATCGCAGCCGCCCCACAACCACACGACCTGGGCGGTGATCTCCGGCGTCTACGGAGACGAGCACAACGTGTTCTACCGGCGCAGCGACGACCGCTCCGTCGAGGGCGAAGGCCGCCTCGAGCGCACCGACGAGGTGACGGTGCGGCGCGGAAACGCGATCGCCATGATGCCGAATGATTTTCACACGATTTGCGTGACCGGTACAATCAATTCGCTGCATCTGCACGCGTACGGCCGATCGCTCGAGCAATTACCGAAGCGCATTACGTTCGACGGCGAAGCCGGCGGACGTTATCGCGTCTTTGGCGCGCCCAAAGTATACGAACCCGTAACGGGGTGAGCCGGCTCGAGGGGAAAGTCGCGATCGTCACGGGTGCGGCGAGCGGCATTGGACGCGCGACCGCGCTGCGCTTTGCGGAGGAAGGCGCTCGCGTGGTGGCGGCCGATCTCGATCTGGATAGGGTCCGAACGGTCCTGGGCGATGCCGTGCTCGCGCTGGAAGTCGACGTCGCCGACCAGGGCAGCGTCGCCGACTTGTTTGCGCGCAC
>Ga0335072_10013603_pt1 | contig 11584 bp, 10 predicted proteins | sample Lox_Sample_21_FD_206725 | JGI IMG/M metagenome (GOLD analysis project Ga0335072, IMG submission 206725) | Soil microbial communities from Loxahatchee National Wildlife Refuge, Florida, United States - Lox_Sample_2.1 | ecosystem: Environmental > Terrestrial > Soil > Wetlands | place: USA...
AAAACTCGAGGAACTCGCTGCTATTCTTGGTCAAGAACCTGCCCACTAGAAATATGGTACAGAGAAGAATGGTGCCTTTGTCCACATTTTAAAAATACCTCGTATCAAATTCGAAGATTGGAAAGGACTAATGACCGTTCTAGGAAAACCTTTCACAACTATTTGCGCTTACGCTCCCTTCGCAGAGGCACCTCCCTAAACCAACATGCAGATATTTCCGTTGATTCATTCTACTGTAAGTTGCCAAGTTCTACTGCCGGAAAGCCATCTTGAACGTTCCACAAGTCATACATAGTTCTAGAATTTGGCAATCAATACAAACCCAATCTGGCGTTCGGCAGTCTAGAAAACCTGCATGTTTTATCTCTACCCTCACCGCCTATCCCTCTTCTCCCACTCATTAGCTCATCAATGTCCTTTTCCCAGTCATCTTTATGGCATAACCAAGCGGTAATAGCGGAATTCACGGGCCAGATAACAGCGTGAAGCTCGCCAGGCGGGAGCACAAACATATCTCCAGCCCGTACGACATAGTAACGCAACTGCTCCAACCGGCTAATTAAGGCTATCCAACAATTAATGTGGCACTTTTCATTCTTGAGTTACAATCTGTCAAGCAATTAAACATACAACCTCTGAGATCTGATAAGGAAAGGAAGCCTATATTCCTACTTTCTTCTCTTTGTTGGCTTGCCAGCATTATCCTGCATACGGCGTTTCGCCGTCGCTGGGGTGGAACCCTCCACTCGATCCGCGGACAGCGATCTTCCGGTTTCAATGATTTCCTCAGGAAGTTCTTTCTCAAGCCACTCTACAAAGTCCCGAATCCCTTCAACATACTTTCCTCTTTGTCGCTCCTGAAGATTTTGCAGAAGACATTTCCACATACTCAGGCCGTATCGTAGGGGATTATATATCTCTTCCTTACTCTCATCTGTTGGAAGCTGTGGTCCCCGGCTCTTAATTGAATTCACTATCCATTCTGCCCCTTCCTTGATGTCGTCATTATCAAACCACTTCTCATCGACATACTCCCAACAACCGATGGCGGAGTTTTCCGGCGACACGACTGCATGGATCATTCCCGGCTCTAGTACAACAGCATCGCCCGGTTTCAGGATTGTGAATTTGAAGCCTTCTGTCATTTTCGAGACAGCTTCGGGTAGGCGAAGATGATGATCGATGCCAACAGAGTGTTGAAAGTAGTCGCGATTAGCTTTTGTACCTGGCCAACTAAACAAAACTTTGGTCCCATATAGTTGCACCAACAAGCTTGCCGCTATATCGCAGTCGCAGTGGACATCAGTGATCGTACCAGCCGGAGTTATAATGGAATGGAAACAAGGAAGTTCATCCTTACTCGCCAAAGGGAGTTCTTCCCCGTTCCCTACAGGGCTAATAAAAACCCCGGGGTCCAACAGAAATTGAGGCGGCCGCAAACCACATGCAAGTAATCCGTTCTCTTTTGCCTTAACCCCCCACGCCGAGTAGGGAGTCAGGAGACGGTCATTGATATCGGCCCCTGGATTGTCCTTTAAGGCTTCCCAAGCGGCAAAAAAGTCACACTTACTCCCTGCATTTCTTCCGGTCCTAGTATCTCGTAAGTGAATATTTTCGTTGTCGAAGATATCACGAACAAGATGGTGTACACCCGGGACGGTTCTGCACTCAATTTTGAAAGTCTCTAATGACTTGTAACCAGAGTCAGCGATTTTTTTCAACAAGTTTAGGACGGATTGTTGATTTGGGGTTGGATGGAGTCGTTCCCAAAGCAAAATCACATCATGCAATGATCCCTTAGGCGGGGCCGGGTGATTGTTTAAATGACTACACGAAAAGTTAACATCTCGAAGAATGAAGATCAGTATCGTACCTTTTGAGGTCTCGAGGTCGAGGAAGTTTCTTACCACAAATGTGGCACATATGTCTCGGGTTATCTGAGGAAAACGTTAGAACTTATTGCACTGTCGGAATAATGGCGTACGGTTCTGCTTATGCTGATGCAGGCCCTTCAGCGTCGGAAATGTTTTATCGCACCTATCGCATGCGTATGTCTCTTGAATAGTAGGGGGGTGATTTGTGGATGCCGGGGAAATGTGGCGGTCAGCCTCTGACATATGAGAGTGATGAATAAACGCGTGTTAAACTGCTGGATGATTGCTGGATGATTGCCGGACGATTGGTGGAGGATGATGGAGGATTTGATGGAGGATTTGGAGGATTGGTGGAGGACGGTGGAGGATTGGTTGGAGGATTTGGAGGATTGGTTGGAGGATTTGGAGGATTGGTGGAGGTCGGTGGAGGATTGGTGGAGGACGGTGGAGGATTGGTTGGAGGATTTGGAGGATTGGTTGGAGGATTTGGAGGATTGGTGGAGGACGGTGGAGGATTGGTGGAGGATTTGGTGGCGGCATAGGGAGGCCTCCGTTATTTAACCCCGCTCATGTCGGCCTCCAGTCAAGCCAATTTTTCAATTATTTTTCTTCCACCCCTTTTCTAACCCCCCGCTAATTTCTCCCTCATCAATTTCACACCACCGCCAACTTCTCATGTCCACCGGTGAAATTCACATATATTATCTCAAAATCCTCGCAATATCTCAATTCATCCAGTACTAGTACTAATAATGTGCAATTAGTGAGGGCTCATTGAAAAGTTTACGGCTGAGAAAATGTAAATTTTTGGCACCCCTGAATCCGTTATTTTATGTAAACTTTTCAGGGGACATACTGAAAGTTTGTAAATATTTACCCGCTGTGTTGGTTGTGCGCTTTGCCCCCTTGTGATGTACGCAGCCTTTAAGTGTCGACTGGCATCTAGACTTGCATTTAAGTTCGGTGGACTTAACTAAGTCTTCAGGCAAATTTCCTTCAGAAATCAAAAAGGGACATTATATCCATTATATTCACCTAGTTGAAAACGAAGCTAAGCATAAATGAAAAACTAGTGGCCGATTAGTAAGCCTGGCAATATTTGTGGGGACGGATCGTTTAAGCTTGTAAGCGCAAAAGCCAAGCCCCTTAATCAAATCAAAGATAATCAAATCAAATCAAATCAAAGTCAAAGATCAAATCAAAGATCAAAGATCAAAGACTATATCTTTTGCAAAGACCAGATTTGACCGCATTTAAGTTCCCAGGCCTTTTTGGCCCTCTGAGTGGTCACATCAATGAAAGTATGACTAGGATCAGGAAGGGAAAGCGCTGGCAATGACTTACAAATCAGCGACCAAATGACGAGATGAAGGGTTGGGGAGGAGGTTAGGGAGGTTAGGGAGGTTAGGGAGGTTAGGAGGGGTTGGGGTTAGGCGAATAGAGGATTAGTGATTACAACAAGTTAGCGGTGAGGGAAGGGTTGGGAAGCGACCGTGTTGAGTAACAGAGAGCAGCAGCTGCACTGCAGCTAATGGCATTGGTGAAGAATTTATACAACAGTCTAACTTATCATAGCCTCCATTTTGCGGGCCAAAACACCTTAAAGGTACAATGTCTAAATGCGCAAACCCCTTTTTCCGTGTTCAATGTGAAATTTAAGTAGGTTATGCAATAATACATGGAAAATCGACAGTCCAAATTCTGTGCAATATAGACGGTGTGCAGCACAGCGGGAGTGCATTAGGCCGAGGCCAACTATAATTAAGCATAAATAGTTAGTCTCGCACACTCAACGAATCCATCCAAGTCGCTAAACTGTGGACACGGCACATAGAAGGAGAACTAGTTGCGAAAGTTTGAATTCGATGGCAGAAGACACAGAAAAGTTGACGAGGTTGGTCTTTCGGCGTGTGAGCAAACAAAGTCCGAATCGCCAAGAAGGCAAATCAAACTTCATCCCGCGGCGTTCTACGTATCGAAAACCAAGGTATCATCATGCGTGCTGATAGCTGCAGTTCTTTAAGCGGAAATTGCAACCATCGAAATTGCAGATCACTGCCCCCTTTTTGGACAACCGAAAAGATGCCCAATGCTTCCCAACTCTTTCCTAACCTTCCTAATCCGTGCGGCTGCAATTTTGCAATGTTATTTTTGGAATTTCAGTAGCTTCAGGGCCAGCATGGGGGCGAGGCTAGAATTTCAGCAAGTTTTGAAGGTTACAATTCCCAAGTTGGGGAAAGTTTTTCTAGAAATTATGGAAGGAATCAAGAGCAACAGCCACCAGTGTAATCTGGGCAAGTATTACTAAGACGGTACCTGCCATGCAGATAGCCTCAACGACGAGTGTTGCCTTCTATACCAAGCGATGGGTGTCGCATGTCATGCCTCAGATAATCTGAAGGTGGGGCCTTAGCTGCCATGAATCTTAACGATGGGTGCAGCGTCCTGCCTGTGAATGATGCGTCAGCTATTCGAAGGAACTCAAGGTGCTAAATCCTATTCCGATATTTCAAACGACAAGTGCACTGCCTTCTATCCTTATAGCCTAAACGAGGCCTTGGCCTCGCCAATGTCTTCTTAATGATGGGTGCTGCTTGCCATGCGTCAGATTATCTAAACCATCATGAGAGCTGCCTATATCGCTGAGTGTTACCTTACATCCTTCAAATAATCTAAACGATGCATATTACTTGCTATGCTGATGATGTAAACACTTGGTGCTACTTGCCCTGCCAATAATTCTAACGATGGGTGCTACCTGCATTATGACAAGGTCAACCAGAATAAGAATAAATGGAAAATTGCTCACTTAAAAGTACATGTTCAATTGTTTGTGACCACCTGCTAAAGTTTGTGGAATACATGCTACCTGTAACCTACCTGCTTTCGTCCACCATGCTCATAAGTTTAAATTCGCAGTTGGTAGCTACCAAGGTCCAGCCTATTATACCTACCAAGGCTCTTACCAACTTGGCTATATCCAATTTGCCAGCAACTCGCTTTCCCTCGCTTTTTTCAACGCATACATCAAGAGTAAATCGTCGCTGTCATAGTCCTTGGCATATGGTTGTCATTATCGTTGTCGTTGTTATTGTTGTCATTATTATTGTCATTATCGTTGTCTTCTTCTGAGTTGTATATCGCGTTGACGCTTTTTCAGCTCGAATTCAAGATCATTTACCATTGAATTCATATTTGTTGTCACATCTAAGTTTCACTGAACAGTAACTTAACCTCAAACCTTTGCGTTGTGCTCTTTCAGCAATTCCTCCTCTTTGGTGTGTGGTCCCATTCCAGAGAAGTTTCGAGTACCATACACCTCGACAAGTCCAACTGATGCTAGAATGGCAATCCTACCATTGTATAGGGAAATTGTGAACCCAACTCGACTATTGTAATGCGAAAGATTCTTTGATGAATGTCATCATGAGATGAGATGTTGTCGTCTTGTTCTGTGACCAGTAGTTCCATTTCGTTTTGGTGACACCTTTCTCGTACTGTTGGTTTCAGTTCTTAGTGGAATTCTCACTCGGTTAATGTATAAATAGAAATAGTTATCTCTCACCTCAGATGTAATGTGCAACAAAGTCGTCAAAATAGTACCACTAAGTTTGCGGAAATTGGAAGGAGAGATTATAGGTCTCAAACGTGTGACCTGGTCACAAGGGCGAATCTACAAGAAGATGCATTGGTGGTGAGGAAATTGACATGATGTCGCCGCGAATGTAGAGACAGCTGCAGCGAGGAATCATAAGAATGATCAGCTGCAGGATTGAGCGAAAAGTCGATGAGCTCTACTGCTCTTTGGTATAGAACGAAGGCTAGATAATCATCATACGAGAGAAACAGACACTACGTACTTTGTGTTCCTACAGTCTCGTGCAGATTTATGAAAATTGATTTATATTGAAATCCATGTAAGATCCAACCCTCAAAACCAAATGAATTCGCTGCGGCAAAAACAAGGCTAATAAATTCATTGAAATGATTTTGGCTGGACACCGCCATTGCTAATTCTTCAAGTACCAGGCCCGTTGAAGGCAGCAATTGCCCGTTTCTTTGGTTTCCTGATGTCAGATTGAGCGAAACTGTCAAGATGCGGAGGGAAGGAGGAGTTCAGCGTAGAGGTTGGCTAGAACTTTCGCTAGTAATTTGCGTGTTCCTACCAATCTAGAAGCAAACTACGAAGAACTACGATATATATACATGACTGTGACTGCTGTAGAACCCTGACCTACTTTGCACAATCGCGTCGCGCTTACCGCGAACACAAACTCCATGACAGAAACGTGGAGCCGGTCACTTTGAAACCACACTTTGCGGCAGCTCCGATAAAATAGGAATTACATTCCTTTCTCCCACACATCAAGTTCTTTACCCGGTCTCATGGGATAGGGGAAGCCGCGGAGGCTAGTCTCATTGACGAGGTTGCGGAGGATGTGTCCATTTATGGTGCTCAGTTGAAAGACATAATTATCTGTGGAGGTAACTGCACCCCCATTCAGGATCTGACTTCGTCCTGCGATTGACAACACGCCACATACAAGGTCGAAGTCTTTGATCGAGTCTTTTGTGGAATATTGTTCTCGATTCTTGTAGGCGTTTAACAGACCGATAGAAATTTCGTTTCTCATTTCGGAAGCGTGCAAGGTTCTAGACGTGCCTTCGGCAGTTTTTCCAGCTTCTTGCAAATCGATACGAGTCATCAATTGCTGAAAAAATGAAATAAAAGGCCCTGAAAGTATCCGAATTAAAAATAAGAGAAAATAAGAGTCCAGGAGCAAGAGTGAGAAAAAAGGGAAAAGCATGAAGAGCAGGGAAATGGTGAAAAACGAAAGAAGATATGCCCAACTAGAAGTCCAAAAAGAACCAAACGGGAAGCCTGATGGGTTTGTTCTTGTACGCGATCATACAGACCCGGACGTGAAAATGATCATCTCAAGGGTGATGCACACGTTTCAGTGGTATCTCAGAACACCAGGAACGGGAGCGGGAAGGGGAAGCGACATAGGTGGCGGGATGTAAAAGAACTTCACACACGATGAATTCAAACTGAGATGAAAGAGAACACCGATGCTTTTCCTTGATTGACTCACAAGCGATTCACGGTTTGAATAAATTCAGAAATGGCATGCCATCAGTCAATTTGAACTTCCTGAATTCATTCATCCTGCTGCAATCCGCAGTTGGGACGGATTTGAAAACGTTGATTACGGAATCTTTTAAAGGCGGTGGTGACTAGTAACTTCTCCATGACTAGGACGCGGCCGCTTGGGACGTGTTTGAGAGCTTCTGTCCCTGCTAACATAAACGGCGTTAAGTGAAGTTCATCGAAGTTGAGGGCACCAGCAAACTGGTTAAGCTGCCGATCAACTCTTCTCAATATTACTACGTGTAGAAAGTGCGATGACAATGATCATGAATTGGGGGTGCTAACTGGTGTAGATGTACTGAGATCTGACGCTAGGAGCATCTCTGTGGAACTACGGAACTTAAAAATCGTTGATACACTTGTACACATCAAAAACAATTCTGATGAAGCGAAATCCTGTTGAAGAAGCGACGTAAGCAATACCAGAGTTTCCACCAATTATGGATAGAGTTGAAATCCGAGTAGCTCACGCTGGTCGTCGACGACTCGAGCATACCTAACGATCAGTGTGGAAAAGCAAAGACATACTCTAGAAGCAATCTAAACATCCAAGCCTCCATATCTGCCTTTCTCAACACTTTGTTAGACCATTGACGTGATTCATCAGCTATTCTTTTCGCCTCCAAACGGCCTGTCTCTTCCTGGGCAAAAAAACGAACAGTTTCAAACCAATCTAGTCCATTAAGGCCTAGGGGAATGTAATGCACCCACGGCCATACCCATTCGTCATGCCATTCCCGAAACATTGTACACTTGAAGACGAGAGACTTGCTCTTTAACAGAGCGTAAAAGCGTTGCGAATGAGCATGTCCATCGATATCGAGCAGATACTTCGATTTCCAAAGATCTTGGAAGTCCTCATGTGGAGCCATACTAAACTCCTTATTCTCTGCTTTCCTAGCCTCATCGGTGCCACACCCGTCCAGTTTGGTGAACTTGACGTCAAAGAGTGTCTGTGCAGCGGCTGGTGACATGACGTCTTCAATCCAGGCATTGTCTACTTTCTTGAGGATCTTGACAGGGTTCTTGATGTTGTTCATTGCCATTACCATTCTGTGGCGAATATGTCTGTTCCATCCCCCCACGGTTTCGAATCCGCACGTACTGGATCCACGCCAGTGCAGCTGGTCCCGTTTGAGCTCCCAGTCTATATCTTGGTCTTCATTTATGGCACGCTTGTCAGTGTAATAAATCGAGTAGGGGTACAGTATATCGTTGAACGTGCTCACTTTGGCGTAGGAGAAAACTGGCAGCAACGTCGAAGAATAATGGAGGCTACATGTGCGATCGAAAAACCCATGATGGTAAGGGAGCGAAGGTTGATTGCACACATCTGAAAATGCAGTCTTATTGTAAATGAATCCGAGAGGGAAACGGGCGTATGACGTCGTAAGATCGGTTCCGTTAAGTTCCCGCGCGGGGGAATCCAACGGACACGACTGGGTGATCGCGTTCCACGACAGCTGTGTACCGATGTCAAGGATATTAGTACCGTAGTGAGTCGGGATGTTGTCGACGTCAACAAGATCCGAGGGGGGTTCTGAAAAATTTAGGGTTGCTTTATGTCGGCGGCGCTTCCGGGCTGTCTCTACCAGCTGATCGAGCATATCATGAGGGACAACGACTGACGGCTCAGCCACAGGGTTGAATAGTAAATCCATATCCGGTAGATGATGTGCAAATTTTTGCAGAAGCCCAACCATCTCGAAATTGTTCGCTGCAGGATTTGTAATTTTAACTTGCCCATCTCGTATGAAGATGCCCGTATACCATTTTTTTTCCTCGCCGAGCGCATCTCGAACGTAGCGCCGAATCGTGGCAGGGGGGATTCCCCAAAATGGTCTGATTACGTCCTGTATGACGTCATACTCGTCAATGTTTTGCACGTTGTTGGATTTCGCGAAAGCATACCACTGGTCAAAGTTTGGTGGTGGATGCATCCCTGTTCTGGACTTGTATTCGGAGACAGCTTCTTCGAGGGTGCGAGACTGTTTGGCGACAACTTCAGAGAAGCGAGCTCTAGATGTTCGTATGAGTTCCTCAATTGGATGTTCGTTCATCATGAATCGTGTTGGTGCGGAAATGCGCCATATGCTCGCCAATGCAATAGCGACGGCGAGTATAACCACCAAAAGGTACCTGAGTCTGATTCTGTTGATACGGACTGACGAGGATAGATGGTCGGTGATCAAATTTGGAGAGAGCAGAACAATTGCAATGCTTGTTTCTGCGGCAAGCAAGTACTGTGTTGGGAATCAAGCTTGACACGGCAAGGGCGATTGCCACAACAGAAGAATCGTAAAGTTGTTCCATAAGCTAGAAGAATCAGAGATTTCAAATAACAAAACCAAACCAAATAGCAAAGTAAGAACCATCGTCCACATTCTATGCCAATAATTATGAGCTCAGATTTCCACCAGTCCTCCGTGAACGTCTTTTCGAACAGATTGAGCCGGCACAGAGCGAACAGACTGGTGATTAACATTAGCGTTAGCAGGAAAGCTATGGTCCGAAGGCGAACAAAAAAGGTTGCTTGCTGAGGAAATGGGAAGTGCCCGGAAGTTGATGACGGTGTAACTTTTGAAGATTCGTTGTATCTCGGGAGTGACTGGGCGCTCACGGCTTCACATAATAGTAGACCTATCGAAAGGAATACAACTCTGCCGACTCCGAGGATCATAGTCGTGACGGGCGGATTGGAGAGCATCGTGGCGCAGTGTAATGATAGAATTGTCGCTAAACAGGTGACGATTATTACTATAGGCGCTGGAGGACGATTGCTGGCGACCGAGGAGACGAGTTTTGTCGACGCAACAGCGGCCGGTAGCAAAATCTACGAGTTATTATTTGAGCTGCAAAAGCGTTGTAGGTAGGTACATTGGACCCGAGAGGGTGTCCCGCCGCGGCCACTGAGCAGATATGAGCACATAAGAAATATATAGCGACCTTGGCTTCATTTTTCTCAATCCATTGGAAATCGTCCACCGACAACGTTTCAAGGTTTTGTTGCCGAACTTGAAATGACACAATGATAGTTGTAGTGAGAAAGAGGATTGGCCACGCGCAAGTTTCTGCGATTAACTTTACGGGAGTATCAGATGAAGTGGCGATGTCGAAAAAAAGTGTTAGAACGGCGAGAGTGAATAGCAGCAACGGCGGGAAGGCAGGTCTCAGCATCGTGGCTGCTGGAGGTTCAAGGTAGTAGAATGAGGTAGTTCGTAGATAGACGAAGCAGTTTTGACGTTATGAGAAATTGGCCAAAAGGGGGCCTTGATGGATCGGTGAGGAAATAATCAAAACCCGCCAAAATTTCTAGTGCCCACAATCGCCACATAGCGCGATCGGACCGCGAACAAATCCGCCACCCAAACTAAATAATTTTACAAGAGCCAATTGAATGAGTTAAATATTTATTCGAATGAATTATTCCGCTCGGGTACATGAAAAAAGTCCAATTTTGGACGCGCTGTATTTCGATGGCGATAGCTAAGGAATAGTATTTGAACCTGATAGATTTCTCTTGGATTTCTACTCTTTAGAATTTTCATGCTTTCGTTTTTATGATCCATCGCAATCATTCATGTAGCCAGCCATAGGATGCTACAAACTGACTTTGGTTTGATGGGCCTTGTTCTAAGTTTACCCCTTTTTCAGTCTTCAAGGAGTACCGTCCATAATGCACGAGCCCATCATGGTCGAGTAAAGTTTGCGGGCAAGGACGTTTATGCAAAAGCCTTTGTCGTGTGCCAACTCTTCCGATTCTTAAACCCCTTATTTATATTAGCCATTTTTTTGAACCCGAACTTTTTTTTGACCTACCGACACAGCTCTAATCATATACACCCCTTGTCTCCTTTGGTGCAATAACTCGCCCCTTTTCCTAATTGCAGAACAAGCTACTCGGCCAATAAATTGGCAACCGGACAATAAATTAGTATCACTCGGAACATTTGTCGCAAAATTGCGCCAAAATTGGGGGTAATGTAAATAATGGAAATATATAATGCCGAAATCTCGAGTAATATTTACCATTCCATGGTATTGCGCCAGGGTGCCAGTCACCGACCAAGCGCATTACGACAAGGTCTGACTGCTGTATAATATATCTAATGGAAATTTTAAGGACAAACAGAACAAGTCAGTAATAGCCTCCCTCACTTCTCTGTCCTCCACCTCTCATCCATTTCTCTCGTTCCATCCTTCCTTCCTTTCTCGCTTATCAAACTCACGTCTGTACAACAATCACACTCATTCATTCCTTCGATCCAACTCGTCCATTCATTGACAGTCGACGCCACCGTGTCTGTCAGTATCGGTTTCGAAGCGCAACGCGACCTTCAGATAGATAGTAGGATCCCTCCGAGCATTTTCATCAGCTGTTCGATAACGTTATAAAAGATCTGGGTGTCGTACTGGCAAGTAGTCACTTTTCTTCTCAGCAGTCAACTCTGTCCGTCAACCGCGGCCCCTTACTGGTTTGTGAAACTCGTTCACTAGGGCCCTTGTTTCCACCTCCTGTGTCTCTTCCCTACATCCCTGAGTTTAGTAGGCTACAATC
>Ga0335072_10013606_pt1 | contig 11583 bp, 8 predicted proteins | sample Lox_Sample_21_FD_206725 | JGI IMG/M metagenome (GOLD analysis project Ga0335072, IMG submission 206725) | Soil microbial communities from Loxahatchee National Wildlife Refuge, Florida, United States - Lox_Sample_2.1 | ecosystem: Environmental > Terrestrial > Soil > Wetlands | place: USA: Florida...
ACAAGTCCTGGAAGTTCATCATGGGATGGATGGGAAGGATCTCGGCCATCGTGGGCCTTTGCGGGAGCTTTGCAGCCGGATGGACCTGGTGGATCAACCATCAGCGCACGCAAAAGGAACGGCTTGCCCAGATGGCAGTTGCAAAGGCGCAGATTGACCAGGGACAATACGGACCCTCAATCGAAACCTATCAAGCAATTCTTAAGCAGAACCCGCTCGACCAAGCCGTCCAAAACGACCAACTTCAAGCAACACTGCTGTGGGTAGAAAACTTCAGCGTACTGCTTCCGGAAGGCCAAGATGCTTCGTCGATTGCAGGTCCGGAGATTGATCAAATATTCGCCATTCTCGAAGCCGGACTGACTCGTTCAACCGGTTCCCGCGCCGCCGACGTCAGAGCACATCTGGGTTGGGCGCATTGGCTGAACCGGCACATTGCGGGCAGAGAATTTGGCACTGCCGCTGAAGATAACATGCGCTCTGCACTCACTATTGATCCAAGTAATGCTTATGCGAATGCGATGTTGGGAAATTGGCTGCTTCAGAACGGCGGCAGCTTCAGCGAAGCCACAGAACACTTGCGGACTGCCGTGGCCGCGAACCGGGCTTTGCCTTTTGTACGAAGGCTCGAGATCGGCGGACTGCTCAGCTACGACGAGCCGGGGGCGCGACGTGAGTTGATGCAGGCCATCAACTCAATGCGCACTCATGGTGAGATTCTGGAATCCGCCGGGCGGCATCGCATTTTGGTATTTTGTTGTGATGTGATACTTGACGACCATGCTCAATTGATCGAGTCGCTGAGCGCACTTTCGCCTCCGGACGCATGGCTGAGCTATGTTTGGCTCACTTCGACCGAGTCGGGCGAGCAAATGAATTCATCGCGTCTCGCCGATCGAGAATATGTCCAGGCAATGCTGGTTGCAATCTCCGGAGACCACACCAAGGCTCTGAACCAATTGCGCGCTCTGGAGCAGAAGCTCCACCAACAGCCGTCGAACGCCCTTGGGGTTGTTGTCGCGGCGGAGGCTCAAAGGCTCAGCAGTGGCAAATTGTAATCGCTGGGGCGTATGAACTCGCCACGATTCGATCTCGCCTTCCACAAATAGTCGAGGTCCGACGCTTTCTTTCAAACTAATCGTGAGCATGCAAAGCGCTATTCATTCTTGCAGTGTTTGCAATCTAGCAGTACATTCTTGGGCATGCCCAAGAACATTGTTGTGTGCTGTGATGGAACGGCGAACGAATTTGCAGAGAATCGCACCAATGTGATCAAACTGTATTCGGCGCTGGTTCAGGACGACCCTGGCCAGGCCACTTTTTATCATCCAGGCATTGGAACGATGGAACCATTCGGTTCCCTGAGCCCTCTCACGCGCAGGATGACGAGGCTCCTTGGAATGGCTGTCGGCTACGGGCTAGAAAACGACATCAGCGATGTCTACACGTTCTTGATCAATACGTATGATCCTGGAGACAAGATCTTCCTGTTCGGATTTAGCCGCGGGGCCTTCACGGTGCGCGCGGTTGGTTCGCTGATCCACTGGTACGGCTTGATCCGAAGAGACAATGGACCTCTCATCCCCTATGCCATTCGCATGTTGATGGGAATTCAGCGTGCACAGGAATCGAAATCAGCTGTCACTGAGTATTTCAGTCTTGCGAAGGAATTCTCCGCGACAATGGCACATGCAAAACCGACGATCCACTTCGTTGGAATCTGGGACACCGTCAGTTCGGTTGGCTGGATCGAAAACCCGCTGCATCTTCCCTCCGAAGCCAACAATCCGGATATCGAGATTGGGCGGCACGCCGTTTCGATCGATGAGCATCGGGCCTTCTTCCGATCGCATCTCTGGCAATTGCCGGCCGATCACACCAAGCCTCACGGTCCTCGTGATCTCAAACAGGTCTGGTTTCCGGGTGTTCACTGCGATGTGGGCGGTGGCTACCCCGAATCCGAGAGCGGCCTGTCGAAGTACGCCCTGCGATGGATGCTCCACGAAGCAAAGGCTGCTGGACTCCTGGTTGATTCATCGAGGGAGTTGGATGTGCTCGGCCTCAACCCGGGCAGTTTGTATGCGCCGGCCAGGCCGGATGCCAAGATGCATGAATCACTGACTGGAGCCTGGAACATTGCCGAGTTCATTCCCAAAAAACACTGGAACGCATCGAAGCAGTGCTGGGAGCATCGTATGAACCTCTACAGAAGACGCCAGATTCCGCCCGGATCTCTGGTTCATGAGTCAGCCTACCTTCGAGATGCAGACTATCAAAAACGAATTCCGTCAGATGCGATGAAAGTTCCCATGTGAGACTGCTAATCGAAAACCGCTGTCTTCAAATGACAGTAAGACAATATAGTAAGTAGTCAATGCCCAACTACTTATTGCTGGATGCGAAAGAATACTCAGCCTTACCTAACTTATTTTGATTCACCTACATCGTATCGTTGGGCGCAGGTCTCCGGCTCACGTCCCGATGGTATTCGACTGAATGACGCGAAAACCTGTTGCCTCGATGCTGGGATGATGCTACGATTCGGCGCAATACTCGGGACGCCATGCAGCTTCTCCGCCTCTTCCTGTATGCCTTCGGAGGTATCTTCCTGCTGTCGTTGATTGCGATTGCCCGACAGGTATTCGGTGAACATCTTTCTCGTTCGGCTTGGCACAATACCCTTCGCGGCAGCATCGAAGGCTGGCTGCTGTTTGTGGCTGCAATGGCGCTTCTCATTCGCTGGATAATCGCGGCTATCAGCGCAAGCGGCATGCCGCGCCTTGCAAATGGATGGGTTGTCACATACGGCGCCTGCTGCGCAGTCTATCTTGCAGCAAAGATATTCCGATCCTTTCGAATGCGCATTGGAGGAAGTCGATCATGACAGACTTCATGAATGTCCTGTTAATCATCTTCGGATTCGGTTTCTTCACGATCATGGGACTGCTCTGCACGATGCTGCTGCAGAAGATGTGGACCAACCAGATCAATCTCTCCACATTGCTCAAAGAGGCCAACGGCGATGCCAGCATGTCCCGCTTTCAGCTCCTGGTATTTTCACTGGTTGTGGCGGTGGGTCTGTATCTCTACATGTTGAAGCATTTGACACTGCCCGATGTGCCGCAGAGCATTCTCACTCTGCTGGGAATCAGCGCCAGCACATACGCAGCAGGCAAGGGAATCTCCTTCTCGAGGCCCGAAGGTGTGATCAAGCCACAGGCACATGGGAATCCAGTTCCGGATCCGCCCCCTGGACCACCCAACCCGTAGCCAGAAGGAGTGCCGCCGGCGGACTGCAGCGGTCCTGCCGCCAACGGGAAAGGTGAAAAGTGAGTCAGAAGAGGCAAGAAATGGACTCGAACACCTCGAAGACGGGCGCCAGCCGCAAATCTCGCCTACCTGCCGCAGTGCGAGTACTCGCACCGGCTGTACCGTTGGGGATCGCGTTGATCCATGGCGCCGCGGTTCACCAACTGATGACCCCAAACAATACGCAGGTCACCGAGACCTCTGTGCCCACACTCAGCGACTGCGTGGTGAGTGTACCCTGTCCGTTGGCAGGCAAAGGCGAGCCAGTATTGTGGTGGTTTGTCTTCAAGCTGAATGCCAAGAGCTTCCCTGCATGCGGCGGAGCCGAGCGCTCCTGCCCCTTCGGGGGCGAAGTTCAGACCACGCCAACATACTCGAAGTACGGGCAGCAGTTTGTCTTCGCGACCAATGCGCATCCGAACCTCGTTGCAGGTACCTCCGGTTGCCTCGGGGACTCAACTGCTGATCCCGTGGGCGCAACCTTCGACGAGGTGTATCACGGCAGCTACTACTACGTGATCTGGAACGACCAGCCCTATGGTGATCCCAGGATCAGCGCGTGCACGAGCGGCGGCAATTGTGACAGCCCGTGGGGACATTCCAAAGGAATGGTCGCCTGGAATGACGACGGCGATGGATTTGTCATGCAGGTCTCGACGCCTTCCTGGCCCGAGGCCGGCAGTGCCAAGTTCCCCCGTCAGGATGACGGAAATTCCCTAGGGTGCGTAAAGGACAACGACGTCACCTTCAGCCAGCACTTTTTTGCACTGCGTCTGAACAAGGATGACCTGGCCCTGGTTCTGAAGGGTCTGGCTAACGCAAGCGTCGTGACCGATCCGGACAACAAACAAGTGGTAAACAATGGGGGGCCTTCGGACATCCAGCAGTTGGTGCAGGCTCTGGGAAAGAAATCCGACAGCGAAGCTCTTGTGGAAGGAACTCTGTCCTCCGGGGTTCAGTTCATCTCGAAGCCATCGGGCATGCATGTTCCTCCGTGGCAGATGGTCTCCGCGCAGCTCGGTGGTGTCGGTCTTAGAACCGCCACGTTCTGGGCATCGCCCAAGATTCCCACGACGACCGATGACACTATTCCGGACTGCTGGGATGAGAGCCTGGGAGCGCCGGGTCCGGTTGAGATTGCGACATCGGGGACATGGAGGCAAACCAGTTTTGACCTGACCGGGGCCCCCGGTGGCAATCACGCTAAGATCGGCGTCTCGATAACCGGAAGCACTCCTTATGCAATCTTCGGAGATGAGAATCAGCAGGGCATGCTCGATGGAACTTGCAAGAGCAGCCAGAACGGGCGCGGCGGCGTATTCTATGTTCTGACCGACTCCGAGCTTTCCCAAGATCTCCGCACCCTGCTGTCAGGTTCTACGGCACCCTCTTCGTCAGGCACCCCAGAGGTCATTTCTGACGACAGCACAAAGTGACTCTGGACCTTCTTCCTTTCCCCGCTTGGCTCTCATGGACGAACCAGATGCGGCTGTCTTGTGAGGTTTTGACCAAGAGACCGCTCGCGGGATGGCGAACCGCTGAATCGCGGCAGTTTCGTCCTGCCGAACCGTCAGAACCCATGTGAGCGCTGAAGACGATGCCCGGCGCCATTCTTTGGCGAGACGGTGAAATCCAAACACAGAGATAGCAACTGTTTAGAACAACTCGCAGTCAGAAATTCAACCGCTGCAGCACATCGCGGTACCAGGCTCAAGCAGCACTCATTCGACCACATTCCTGGCTCGCAGCAAGGCGAGAGATCGGGCATCAAAGGACTACAGGTCAACGAAACCAATCCCGATACAAGCCACACTCGAGTGCCGGTCTCACTCGGAGCGGCAGGTGAAAGTTCATTTGATTCAGATCGTCCTTTCACTGCTGCGGACCCGCAGATTTTCCGAAGCGTCCCTCTGAGTCTGAACCCGAATCGCTCCGCAGCGACGCAGGATTTGGTCTACAGCGACCTCAACCAACAGAAGGGCATCCAGGACTCGCACCTGGTTATGAAGTACTTTACTCAGGGCAAACTCCCCATCCCGGTGATGCTCGGCGCGGGAAAGAACCTCGAGGACAAAGGAAGATCGGTGTATTCCTCGTTCTTGATGGTTAGGCCCCATTTCGAGTGCTTTCCCTTCCCTGCCCGGAGGTCCTCGAGCCATGAACCGCTATTCGCTCCTCTTTGCGCTTCTGGTTGCGTCCACCTTTGCAGTGCGAACCACCTCGACAGGCGATGCGCCAGCTCCGACAAGCCAAGGTGCTCTCGCCAGCACTGCCAAGAACCGCGACGCTTCGAAAGGAGCCTCCCGTCCTTCCGATCAGGCCGCCACGAAATTGGGCGCACCGGCCGCGGTGCTTGAAACGTTCCTGAACAAGGCCCAGATCCCACCGAATGAAAAACTGGCTCTGCAGGTCCTCTTCTTCACAGTGCCGCATCCGCTCGAGACACACCTTGCTGGAGCCTTTGATCACAATGTGGATGCATTACAAACCGGTCTGCAGGACGCGGGCTATCTTTTCGATAGTTCCTGGATTCCCTGGCACGAACACGCGCCCCGAGGATCCTTTGACGACGATTCGAAGGAGCGAACTGCTCGGGATACTGAAGATCAACTTCCAGGGATTCTTCTCTTTCGTAGAAACGGCGAGCCGGTCGACTCCTACTGTCGTGGACTGATCGTATTTCTCATCAGCGAAAAGCCCACCGAAGGTATTGCGTTATCCCAGGTGACGAATGCTCTGGGCCTTCTCAATGACCACGGTATTCCCCTTGAAACTCCGATTCGCATTCTCGGTCCGACATTCAGTGGATCACTGCCCTCCCTAGGGCCGGTAGTGCAGTTGCTGCACGGTGCAAATCCATCGGCTGACTTTCTTATACGGAGTGGAGGGCTGACTGGTGGCGCCGCCGCCTGCAGAGAGATCAAATCAATTGCAGCGAGTCTAGGAAACGCGCGGATTGATTTTGGAAGCGCCCAGGCGGATTACCCTGCGTGGAATCAGATCGCCGAATCGGCACTCTACCGGATGGGAATCCGTACAGGAGAGATCGCCATCCTGAGTGAGAACGAATCCTCCTACGGTTGGTTTTCAGGGAATCTCCCTCAGCAGACTCGTGATGAGGAACAGAGAAAGCGCACAGCGCCCTCGGATCACTGGGAATGGAACATCAGTTTTCCTCGCGACATCTCCAGTCTGCGTACAGGCTATGAACAACAGGGGATCTTCAACACTAGCCCTGGAAACCAACCCTGGGATCGCTTCCTCAATCTCAAGAGTGACGATCAGAACGAAGGCGACTCAATCCGCTCTTTTGGAGGCACCAGCACCACAGCCAATCAGGAAGCCATTCTCTTCGGAATCTCAGAGTTCCTGAAGTTTCACGACATACGCGCCGTCATCATTTCAGCAACGAACGAAGAGGATCGGCTTTTCCTGACCCAGTTTCTACATGCGCACAACTCCGGCGTGCGGGTAGTGCTAATCGGAAATACCCGTCTGATGATGCGCGGTTCGATGGCTCAATTCCGTGGCGACTTGGCTGTGGATGACTTTCCCATGTTTCCACTCCTGCAGGACTGGACGGGATCGTCTAACGACCGGATGGCCCATGTGTTTGCCGACGATGTCGCCGAAGGGACTTTCTTTGCCGCAATGGCCCTGATTGGGAAGTCGTCCGCATGCGCAACCATACTCGATGGCACGAGTTCTTCCGGACAGCCCGCTTGCGACAATCTTCAATGGCCTGCCGAGTATGCCGAACCGAACTGGAATGCAGAGGACACCTCGATACCAAGACCTCCCATGTATGTCCTTGCCCTTGGGACCAGCGCGACGTGGCCGGTGGCCGAACAGCCCAGCCAACCATTCGACCCTCAAGAACAGAATCGCTGGCAGGTCGCAATGCCGTTTTCCCTTTGGCCAGACAGCTCAGCGGCGCACGTTTCGCATGTGCAGCACGCGCTTCCAATTCTTGTGGCTCGTGGCTGGAGTATATTCTTTCTCATTTTGGCAGCTTCAACCGCACTGTACGTTGCAGGCTTCTGGTTTGCCGACCCGGTCAGAAGGAGCGCATTTGCAAGCTTTTCCCCTTCGGAAAAGTGGAGATTCTGGCTCTTCAAGGCCCTGATCCCGTCAGCGATTGCCAGCTGCGCATTTCGGCTTCTGGCGTGGGCCGTTGCGATGCCCGCGGATGCCTCTCCAGATGCTTTTGTATGGTGGCGAAGGGCGGAAACTTTGACGTTCCTTGCACCGCTGTCCATCGCAGCTTCCGCAATTGCTTCGGCCCGGATGAAGGCAAGACTCGGATGGATGGGGTGGATGTTTGCCCCTTTTCTTCCCGCCGCGGTTGCTGGAGTGACGGTGCTCGTTGCCCTGTTTCTACGGAGTGCCCCATTCGGAGGCTGGGATGTGGGATCCATTCTCAACTCCTACCGGGAGATACACTGGGAATCCGGTCTCTCCCTGCTCCCCACTGGGATGCTGTTCTTGCTGGCGTTCTGGATCTGGACGTCTGAGGCCGGCAATGGCGCAGCCTTGCTCGAAGTTGCGCCGCCTCTTCCCGACTTCCCTGGCAACCAACGAATCTCGCAGATTCGCGCCACAGGAATACTATCCCTGGGACAACCGTTTCCTGGCTTCAAAACTGCCAGGGCCCTCTGGGTCCTTTGGGCATCAGTGGCAATTCCTATTGCAATTGCGCATTTCAGCTACCCTCCTCTGACGAAGATCACGACGCTCGAATCGGCTGCAACGACAAGGATCGTCCTTCTATTCTCTGGAAGCCTCGTGGTGTTGATGTTGCTCGATGCTTTCCAGTTTCTCTTTCTTTGGAAGGCACTGCGAGGCCTGCTGCATGCGTTGGACCGCCAGCCGTTCCGGCGCAGCTTCGTCCCGATCGACGACTTCCGGTGGAAGTCCCTCTGGTCCTTTACAGGAATATCTTTCGAAGATCGGCGTGCCATTGACGCAGCGATGGGAGACTGCATCCTCGAACTGAACAATAAGCATACGATCGAAGGATTCAAAGAGCCGGCAAAATCGTACTCAGGATTGCTGAAACGCTACAGTCAGATGCCTGTTCGGGAGATCGGCACCAAAGAGTTTGCTGACGATCGAAGTTCCTTTCTCAAAGCGTTATCTGATGCGGGGAATCAAGCTGCACTCCTGGTTGCGAAAGACAGCTTTGCACTGCCAGTAAGCGAAAACGTGGCCGCTACGGTGGCGGCCGAAAGCACTCGTCCATGGAAACGCACGACCGCTAGCCCCCAGTTCCTCGCCGAAAAGGAAGAAGTTGGCAGACTTGCGGAATCGCAGCAGGCAGTCGAGCGTCTGCTTTGCCTTATGTATATCGGATTTATTCAAACCATCGTGGCGCGTCTTCACACCCTGCTCTTGTCAATTGCCTTCATCTTCTCCCTGGTCGTTCTAGGGTTTGCCATCTACCCATTTGCACCTGCCACTCCGCTGATGATCTGCGGTCTGGCGTTGCTCATCGGGATTGGCTGGGCATTCTTCAAGGTGTTCAGCGAGATGGATACCGATCCAATCCTCTCGCGCATCGTCGACGGCGACGATCGCAAGCTTCAGGGGAACTTCTACATGAAGTTTGCCGAAGCGATTTCTCTGCCTCTTTTGGCGCTGGTAAGCTCTCTACTGCCCGGTGGCGCGGGACGGATCCTTGAACTCGCGCAGGTCTTTCTCAGTCACACGCAGTGAGACTTGTGATCGGTCCACTGAAAGTAGAACGTCCCTTCATGCAACGTGACTGTGGTCTGGCAGAACCCGCATCTTCTACAAGAGAGGGTGCCGCTGCTCCTGCTGCACTTTGCAGCTGACTTAATCCGTCGGCAAATCGCCGGTACTATCGCCTTGGAACGATCAAATATGGACAGCGCGCCTGCCTTCGGAGTCACGAACCAGACCCATCAACTCAGTGAGCCTCGTCTGCGAGGTCTCTCTGACGCAAAGTGCCAGGGTTTAAGTGAAAATCGCGACGAAGAATTAGAAAGGATGGGCACAGAAATAGGTAAGATTCAGATGCAGTGGCTTATACGAAAGACCTTTGAACGGTTGATTTATTGGTGGACGCGGTAGGAATCGAACCTACAACCTGTCGGTTAAGAGCCGAATGCTCTGCCAGTTGAGCTACGCGTCCGCTGGTTCTGGATGGACCGTGCAACAGGAGAATGCAAGCACGGTTGGAGCAGGCTGAACACCCGTTGCTACTCACTAAATATATCACAGGTTGCAGGGGTTCCCAAGCTGTGGACAGGCTGCGCTTGGCAAGCGCACTCAGGTCAGAAAGTGAAGGCAATGCCGGCGCGAATGCCTCGCTGATCCTGCGCAAAGAGCAGTAGTGAGCCATTGCTGAGCAGGTAAGGTCGGTAGCCTTGTGCGAGCAGATTCTGTACGTCGAGAAGCGCGTCGATGCTTGAAGTGCGGTCGGAACGCAGGTGTATGGGCTGGCGTAAATGCAAATTGAGATAAGGCTGAACTGCATTTGCATCAAACGGCAGCACGGGTGTGACCGTGTCTTCCGGCTGCCAGCTGTAGCTGGCCCGCCAGCGTGTTCCCGTACCATCCAGCGTGCCCGAAAGCGCGATCGAGTAAGTCTGTACCCGGCGCGGACGTGCCGCGGCCGCGAGCTGCGCCAGTGCCGTGACATGGGCGACAACCGGCATTGCCAGCGCATTCCCATTGGCATAACTCAACCGCACATGGTTGCCGGAAGGCAGGTCGCGTTCGAATGTAGCCAGAACCCCGGCGCTGGAATAGTTGGTTCCCGCCATATGCAAGAGACCGCTTGCCTGATCAAAAATGGCATCTTGCATAGCAGCTGGTCCGGCACCGCTGGTAAAGCTGGTGGCAGCTTCAAGCACCGGGTTGCGCAGGTTGTCTGCAAACACCATCACGGCAACATCCGATGAGTCCGTCTGCCGCTCCCAGCCTATCTCCTGGTGCATGCCGCGCTGCAGCACAAGCTCTCCGCCGCGCATGGCAACTTGCGGCATGTAGTAGGCGGCGCGCGAGTCGTCGCCTTCGGCAGTTGAACCTGCGATGGTCGTCATGCGGTAGCGGATGATAGAAGCACCATTCCGCCAGCCAAACGACGCAAATGGTAAAGCCGCAACCACCGTATTGGGTGAGTTCTCCGCAAAACGCGCCAGAACCTGTTCCGACCCCGCCTCGCCCTCGAACTCATCCCCGAGGTTCATCGACTCCCACGTGCGCATGGCGGCTTCGTCCAACCCATCGGAAGCGGGCGAGCTAATGCTGGGATGGATGGTAACCGCAGCAACCGACTGCACCGACCCGGCCATCCCCAGATCCTGACGGAAGCCGAGCATCGACTCCATGCCCGCATCTGAAGAAGGATCGAAGTCGACGCGGGCTAAAAGTTCGCGACTGCTCGACGGAGTATCTTCAAGGGCGGTTGTAATGCGCTCACCGCTCTCGCCAAAGGTGCCGGAACTTCCGGTTGCCATCAATCGCGCTTTCAGCCTCGGCTTGCTCCCCGGCCCCTCAGAGACAACGACCAGCGGTCCATCCTCGAGCCAACGGAGCAGCGGCCGATTGGCAGCTGACCGCAGCGTCCATTTCCAGTCGTCCTTCAGTGCATTGGCCGCGCGAGGCTGCGCAGGCAGCCACTGCATAACCTCATAGAGCGTGTTAAGGGTAAGATCGACAACCGCGCTTCGCCGCACGCGCACATTCTCGCGCAGCGAGGGCAAGAAGGAAGTAGCCATGGCCTTGACGGCGTAGACGCCCGGATTCACAGAAGGGATGTGGAAGCGGCCCTTATCGTCGGTGTAGACGGCGGCAATGATGCTGTAGTCGGGGCGCAGAAGCTGGACGACTGCACCGATCTGTGGCACTCCGGCGGAATCGCGCACGATTCCCGAAACCGACCCTGGGTTAGCACCGTAGACGGGAGCGGCACCCAATGCGATCAGCGCGACGAAGAAGGCGAGATGAATCCTACGCATCATCAATCGTGTTGACGACCCGGCGGCGTCCCTGGCAGATCCGTTCCAAAAACTGCCCGCGCGGGTCTCCCGATCTGATGTCGGCTGACCCCGTTGCGCGCGGTACATATCATTCGACGACAAAAGGTGCCGATTGCGCAATCTCTTGTTTTGAGATTTCGTCGTTCACTGTGATCAGCACTTTATATTTTCCCGGCTGCAGGCCGGCAACCGATAGGCTTTTCTCGACAGTCAGCTGGTCGCTATGCTCACCTAAGTCTTTTGAATTCAGCTGCTTCTGCAAAAGAAC
>Ga0335072_10013607_pt1 | contig 11583 bp, 11 predicted proteins | sample Lox_Sample_21_FD_206725 | JGI IMG/M metagenome (GOLD analysis project Ga0335072, IMG submission 206725) | Soil microbial communities from Loxahatchee National Wildlife Refuge, Florida, United States - Lox_Sample_2.1 | ecosystem: Environmental > Terrestrial > Soil > Wetlands | place: USA...
CCCACGCTAGCGCCGGTCGAAAGCTCCGAGACCTTCCTGGCGGCTTACCAGCACTTTCGGGGGCGCTTGTTCACGCCGACCGAGCTGGAGATCGCCTGGGCCGCCAGTGTGTGGATGGCGGCATACAACGCGCGTGAGGAGGCACTGTGCTGGGACACCACGGCGGGCCGCGATGCGCTCCGCGCGCAAGCGGCCGAACGGCTCGGCCGGGCCCGCGCTGAGCACCGCGATGAGCGACGTTAGCCCGCCTGGGTGCCGTTGCGGCCGGCATCGAGAAACGTCGCGCGGATCCCGCGGCCGGCGCTGATCGTCGCAGTCGCGGCAACCGCGAGGACGACCAGCACGTAAACGCCGGCCAGGCCGCTATGGTGATAGCCCGCGAAAGACGTAGCCCACAAGCACAGCCCGGCGGCGGCGACGGCGCTCGCAAGGCCGGCCAGCGCTACGGTACCTGCGGCGACGCCCGCGGCCGCGGTGGCGAGCGCCACGGCCGGGCCACCCGGTGTCAGCCGTCGCAGCGCCACGGCCGGGCCCGCCGAGGACAGCCCGGCCGCGCCGAAGCCGAGGACCGCGAAGGCGACGAACCACCAGGGCCCGCTGGCTTCCGGATGGTGGACCACCTTCAGCGCGATAAGCGCGGCGGCCAGGTAAGCAGCCGGGACTACGACCGCCAGAGACAGGCAGACGAGCTCGCGCCAGCGTCCTTGCCGGCGGGCAAGGCGAATCATCTGCACCCACAGCGGCACGCCGCCGGCGGCCGCAGTCAGGACAGAGATAGCCAGCGCGATGTCGAAGATCAGATAGCACCACTGGATGAGCGGATGCCCGGGCGCACGGAAGCCCTGCAGCTGGGTCAGCTGAGCGAAAACCAGGCCGACGCCAGTCAGCGCTGACCACGCCACCAGGACGGTCGCGACCGAGGCCCGCATCCGGGCCTCGCGGTCGTGCAGGTGGCGGGGCATGGTCACCCAGGCGCTGGCGGCGCGCACGGCCAGACTGGCCGCCGCGGCCGGACTGGTCCCGGCGTCCTCCAGGAGCGCGCGGACCTCGTCCGCGTAACGCTCGCGCCACGCTGGCGGGTAGAGCATCAGCGCCAGGCTGGTCAGCGGGCCCGGACCAGCCTGCCGGGGCCTGCTCATGCGCCGGCCCAGCCACAGGACTCGCGCAGGCGGGCCTGGGCGAGTGTCGCGATCCGGCCCATGCGGGCGGACTGTTCTGCGAGGGCAGCTCGTCCGGCCGTTGTGATCTGGTACGGGCGGCGCCGGTCAGTCGCGGCGAGCGGCTCGATCAGGCCGGCGGCCTCGAGCCGGGCGATCACCGCGTAGAGCGTGCCCGCGCTCAGCCGCACGCCCATCGTCTCGGCGACATCACGCGTAATTGCGTACCCGTGCTTCGGCTCGTCCGCCAGGCTGGCCAGCACCAGTAGCGGCGGATCTGCCCAGCGGTCGAGTCGGTTGGTCACTGCGGTGTCCTTAGCCCGTCCTGCTCATTAGCGGTGCACGTTTTCCCCCGCGAGTTGGATAGCCAGTCTAGGTTGGCCGAGTATGCTGTCGCCCGCTATACCGGATGCCGGTATAGCGACAATCAAGCAGGCCCGCTGAGGAGACTTCGTGGCACATTCGGCTCCCGGAACCGGCAGCCGCGGTCCTCTGGCCGCCAAGGTGCCGGAGATTACCTTCCTTTTCTGGATCCTCAAGCTGCTCACGACGGCCGGCGGCGAGGCCACCTCCGACTACTTCGCCCTGCACGGCAACCTCATCGCTGGCGCGGCGGAGGTGACGATCTTCGTGATCGCGGTGGTTATCCAGTTCTCGGTTCGCCGCTATGTCGCCGCCGCGTACTGGTTCCTCGCCCTGGCGATCGCCATCTTCGGCACCGGCGTCGCCGACGCCATGCACCTGATCATCGGCATCCCCTACGGTGGCACGACCGCCCTGTGGGCCGTCGTCCTGGCGATCATCTTCTGGACCTGGTACCGCACCGAGGGCACGCTGTCGATCCACAGCATCCTCACCACCCGCCGGGAGCTCTTCTACTGGGCAACCGTCTTCGCTACGTTCGCACTCGGCACGGCGCTCGGCGACTTCACCGCCTCGGTGCTGCACTTCGGCTACCTGGGCTCGGCTGTGCTGTTCTTCGTGGTCATCCTGATCCCGGCGGTGGCCTGGCGGTTCGGGATGAACGCCGTCGCCGCCTTCTGGTGCGCCTACGTGGTGACGAGGCCGCTCGGCGCCTCGTTCTCCGACTACTTCAGCAAGCCGCACAACATCAGCGGCCTCAACTACGGCGACGGACCGACAGCGTTGGTCATACTGGCACTCATCGTGATCCTGGTCGGCTATACGGCCGTCGCCCGGCACGACATCCAGCGGCCTCCTGCAGCCGGCGGGCGGACAGCGGCAGACGGGGCGAATACAGCGCCGGCGAGCCAGTGATCAGGGTCCAGTGATCAGGGAAAGGTCACGGTGATGTCAAGGCCGCCTTCCGGCCGTGAGTTCGCGGTCAGGGTGGCGCCGTGGACGCTCGCGATGGTGCTGGCAATGGCCAGGCCGAGTCCGTGTCCGGTGGCATGACCGAGCCGCTGACTCCCGAGCCGCTGGAACGGCTGGAAAAGGCTGTCGACCTCGTCGGCCGGGACGAGCGGTCCGGTGTTGCTGACGGTCACGACCGCACGGCCGTCGGCAACTGTGGTGGAGATCTCGGCGCGTCCGCCAGCCAGGTTGTGCCGGATGGCGTTGCTCACGAGGTTGGCCACAAGACTCTCCGTCAGGACCGGGTCGCCGGTGGCCGGCGCCGAGCTGAGAGTTGTGTCGACGCGAATGCCCCGCCGCTCAGCTTCGGCGTGGCGATCCAGCACTGCCCTGGCGGCGATGTCGGCGAGGTCGAAGGTTTCCCAGCGCTCGATTCCCCGCTCGCTGCTCGCCAGCGTCAGCAGCGAGTCGATGAGGCGCTCTTGCTGGTCGTTCCAGTGCAGTGCTTTCTCGCAGACGGATCGCAGGGTGACCGTGGTGGCATCTGGATCGGCGAGCGCGACCTGCAACAAGGTCTTCTCGGCCGTGAGAGGTGTCCGCAGCTCGTGCGAGGCGTTGGCGACGAAGTGCCGCTGCGCTTGAAATGACGCCTCTAGTCGTGTGAACAGGCCATCCAGCGTCTCGCCGAGCTGGCGGAACTCGTCATCGGGGCCGTCAACAGCGAGACGCTGATTCAAGTTTCCGGCCGAGATATCCCGAGCGGTCGCGGTGATGGTGCGCAGCGGCCGCAGCACCCGCCCGGCGATCAGCCAGCCAATGCCGAGGGCGAGGACAGCCATCGCCAGGACAACGGCTATCCCGGCCACGTTCTGCTTCATGTCGTGGCTGATGGTGCCCGCAAAGGACAGGCCATCGCCGGACTGGCAGGGCAGGCCGCGGACGGGCGTGCCGGGCGCCGGCGCGCAGCTCGTCCCGACCAGGAAGTTCGGCTTGAAGATCACCGCCACCGCGGCCACCGCGGCGAGCGACGTGCCGAAGAGGGCAGCGTAGAGCAGCGCGAGCTGCGCCCGCAGGGTGCGCCGGGGCAGTCGGAGCCCCGTTGCCAGCGGCCTGATCCGGGCCATCAGAACCCTCCGATCTGGTAGCCGCCCTCGCGGACGGTCCGGATGAGCGGCGGATCGCCGAGCTTGGCCCGCAACCGGCTTACGGTCTGCTTGACCGCGGTCGTGAAAGGATCAGCGGCCTCGTCCCACACGCGCTCGAGCAGTTCCTCGGCGGAGACCACGCGGTCCCCGGCACCGAGCAGGTATTCCAGCAGCGCGAATTCCTTCGGGCTCAGGTCCAGGCGCCGACCGGACCGGAACGCGACGCGTCGGCTGGGGTCGAGGGTCACATCGCCAACCTCAAGGACCGGAGGAAACGACAGCTCGGGTCGGCGGCCGATGGCCCGGATACGGGCGACGAGCTCGGCGAATTCGAAGGGCTTGGGCAGATAGTCGTCAGCGCCCAGCCCGAGCCCGTCTACCCGGTCCCGGACGGTACTGGCCGCTGTCAGCATGAGGACCCGACTGCCAGACCGGCTGGCCACCAGTGTGCGGCAGATCTCGTCGCCGTGCGTTCCGGGCAGGTCCCGGTCCAGCACGACGACGTCGTAGGGCGTGACGGCCAGCTGCCCGAGAGCGGTCGTGCCGTCCAGGGCAACGTCCACAGCCATGCCCTCCCGGCGCAGCCCGGCTGCGATCGCTGCGGCGAGGTCTTCGACATCCTCTGCTACCAGCACTCTCATGATCTGCCCGTGCATCCTTCTCTGCGGTGCGTGTCTTTCCCCGGCAGGCCAAGGTTAGGTGGCTCTGAACCAGAGAATGCCAGGTCACCGGTATCAGCAAGGTGTCAGCCGCCGACGTCCAGCGGGCAGGTCACCGCTCCTTCAGCGGGGGTTGCCGGCGCGCCATCCGACGTAGTGGGCGACTGCCGTGGCGACGTCGAAGGCCGGAGCGAAGCCCGTGTCGCGGGTAAGGCGGGCGGTGTCGAGGTAGGGGTCGTGACCGGGGCCGCTCTGCCGTCCGGGCAGGAGGCCTGACCGCTGGCCGGGCTTGATGGCCTGGAGCGCGTCCGCGAACTCCCGGTTGGTGGCCGGCTTTCCGCTGGAAACGTTGTAAGTGTCGTGCTGCAGGGTCTTCGTGGTCATCAGCAGGGCGATCGCGCGCCCGGCATCGGGGGCATAGCAGCAGTCAAAGCCGTCGTCGGCGTGCAGCGGCCGCGGCTGCTGGCCGCGGAGTACGGCGCTGATGTAGGGAGGAATGTGGAAGAACGGTGATTCCGGGTCGACGAGCGGCCCCCAGATGGTCCCGATGCGGAGCACGACCGGCTGGACGGTGGTGCCCTGCAGGCTGTGCGTGGTGAGTGGTTCGACTGCCTTCTTGAAGGCGATGATCAGGTGCGGCACCTGGGCGGCGGGCAGCGCGAGCTCTTCGTGCCAGCAGGTCTCGGCCCGGCCGATGTAGACGCCGATGCTGCTGGCGGCGGCGAACCTGCGGACTCCCCAGATGCGGGCGGCGTCCAGCGCGTTGAGCAGGCCGGCCGTGTCCGCGCGGAAGAAGCCGACCGCGTCCCCGGCAGGAATGCTCCCCGCGAGGTGGACGATGTCGGTGATGTCGTGCCGGCCGGCGAGTGCCAGGAAGGCATCACGGTCGGTGACGTCGAGGCGTTCCACGGTGACCCGGCCGAGCAGGAACGACGGGACCGTGGTTCGGCGGTGCCCGGTGACGACGACTTCCTGTCCCATGTCGGTGAGCGCGCGGGCGGTGTGGGCGCCTATCATGCCCAGCCCGCCGGTGACGAGGATCATCGGATCACCTCGTAGGCCCGCTGAGCTTGAATCCGCCGAACATCGCTCTCCTTCGCTGTTGATCAGATGGCTTGGGGGAAGTCGAAGAACCGGTGCGGGTCGTAGGCGTTCTTGACCGAGACCAGGCGCGGATAGTTGCCCGCGTGGTACGCCGCGGCCCAGTCGTCGAGCGCGGGGTCGGGGAAGTTGGGGTAGACACGGCCCGACCCGTCGGCGTGGGCGGTCGCCCAGGAACGATCGGCCCATGGGTCGCCCGCGTCGGCGATGTGCTCGAGTAGGAAGCGTTCGCTGCGGTGGGCGAACGCGGTGGCGTCTTCGGCGACCCTGTTGTAGGCCCCGCCCATGGCGGTGAACGTGAGCTGCCGTCGGCCGGTGGTCCTCGTGTCGCCGAGCTGGGTCAGCAGCGAGGTGAGAGTGCGGTGGGCCATCGGGCGAGCGAAGAACTCCGACCGGATCCGCAGGGCTCGCCCGGGCAGCTCCCGCGGGTCCAGATCGGTGAAGGTGTCCTTCAGCCGGTGATAGGGCAGGCCGGCGCGCAACTCGATCGCGGGGGCCGCGCCTGCTCGACTCGTGAACTCCCGCAGGAACTGCAGGGTTGGTCTCTCCGCCAGCGTTGAGGCGCCGAAGAAGGTGGCCCGGACAGGCGCACCGGGCTCGGATTCGAGAGTGAGGTTGACGGTGAGCTCATCCGGGGCGCTCGGTGCCCAGGCTTGCCAGGCGGCGACCAGATCCCCGAGGGCGTTGTCCGGCCAGTGCGCTTCGATGCGGGTGGTTGCCGGCTCCGGGATAGTGTCGAACCGCAATGACGTGACGACGCCGAACTGGCCGCCGCCCGCGCCGCGCAGACCCCAGAACAAGTCCGGCTCACGCTCGTGGTCGCAGTCGACGACGCTGCCGCCGGGGAGCACGACCTGCGCGCCGACGAGGTCGTCGCAGGTCAGCCCGTACTCGCGCCCGAGCAGGCCGATCCCGCCGCCCAGGGTCAGGCCCGTGATGCCGACGGTGGGACCGCAGCCGGCCGGCAGGGTCCGGCCGCGGGCGTGCAGCGCCGCGTATGCCTGTCCCAGGCGGGCGCCGGCCCGGACCGTGGCGACATGGTCAGCTGCCATCCCGATGTCGTCGAGGCCAGACATGTCGAGCACGACCCCGTCCGTCGACGACCGGCCCGCGAAACAGTGCCCCCCGCCACGAACGGCGACGCGGTCGCCGGTGGCTGCGGCGTACGCCATAGCGGCAACGACGTCCGAGACCGACCGGCACCCAACCACGAGCCGGGGATGCACCTCGTGGTACGCGGCGTTGACCGGTCGCCGGATCGCCTCGTAGCCCGGCGAGTCACGGCTGAACAACTCGCCGTCGAGTGAATTGCCGAATGCGGCTAGGTCGGGCACGAGGCCGAAGCTACCGGCCGCCGTGACTACGGGTCTTGAATGAATCGAGCAGGATCAGACTCGCAGCGGCGGCCTGCCCCGGGTGGCAAGGAAGGACTCATAGGACGCGGAGTGCTCGTGACCGCAGGCGCAGCGGTCGACGCTGCCGCCGAGGAGCTGACGCGGGGTCAGGCCAGTCAGGCGCAGGCATTCCCGGCTCAGGTGTGCCTGGTCGGCGTACCCTGCGTCAACGGCCAGACCCGCCACGCCGTCCGTCCCACGCCGGCCCGAGGCCACGGCGCCGGCCTGGGCCAGCGCGAGAAATCCCTGAAATCGCAGCGTTCGCTGGAGCACCTTAGGACTCAGGCCAACCGCATGCAGGCAGCGGCGGCGCAGCTGGCTCGCGGACAGTGCCAGGTGGGTGGCCAGAGTGTCGATGTTGACCGGGTGCCACGGCATTAGCGCCTTCACGGCCTCACCCACCAGCGGATCCACCCCGCTCGCGGTCCGGAACTCGTGCAACAGGCAGGCCTGCATGGACATCAGCGCCCGCTCGGGCGTCCCGGCGCGGGCCGTCGCCTCCATCAGGCGGTCCGCCAGGTTTCCCCGCAGCTCCGCCAGGCGCAGCCGCTGGTCCACCAGGTCGCCGAGCGCCGCCGGAAGTGGCGGCGCGTTCCCCGGCTGGAACCGCACACCCACGATGGTGGTGCGCGGCGGGATGACCTCAACGTGCGGACCGGTCAGCGGACCGACCAGCTGGGGATGGCCACCGATCGGAGAGTGGATCTCGACCCCGCCCGTGGGCAGGTGCCGTTGCACGTACGCCACCTGACCGGTGCGCTGGATCCAGACTGTCCGCACCGCTCCCGCGAGTCCCGGCAACGGCGGACGCTCGACGTAAGACTCCATCACGTCATCCTCGCACCGGGCTGATACCGGGGCCCGCGTACAACTGCCCTCGTAGGCCGGACATCCCCTGACCGAGAAGGCGGCCAGATGAACGAGGCAACCATAGAAGTGAGCGGATTGCGCAAGCGGTTCGGGCGAGTGCTAGCGCTGGATGGCATGTCGTTTACTGTGCAGCCGGGCGAGGTCACCGGTTTCATCGGACCCAATGGAGCCGGCAAGTCGACCACGATGCGGGTGGTCCTCGGCCTGGACGCCGTCGAAGCCGGCTCGGCGCTGATCGGCGGGCAGCGCTACCACAACCTGCGTCACCCGCTGACGGTGATCGGGTCTCTGCTGGACGCGGCTGCGCTCCAGCCAAGCCGCACCGCCCGCAACCATCTGCTGTGGCTGGCCCGATCCCAGGGCCTGGCCAGACGGCGGGTCGACGAGGTGATCGGCTTCTCCGGCCTGGAGCAGGTCGCCCGCCGGAGGGCAGGCGGCTTCTCCCTCGGCATGCGGCAGCGGCTCGGGATCGCCGCGGCTCTGCTCGGGGACCCGCGGGTGCTGATGCTGGACGAGCCGTTCAATGGCATGGACCCGGAGGGCATCGTCTGGATGCGCGAGTTCCTGCGGTCGCTAGCCGTGCAGGGCCGGGCCGTCCTCGTCTCCTCACACCTGATGAGCGAGCTCCAGGGCACTGCCGATCATCTGGTGATCGTCGGCCGCGGCAAGGTGATCGCCGACACCAGCACCAGGGACCTGCTCGCCCGCGCGGGCGGCGGCCGGGTCACGCTGCGCACCACTGCGGCTGCGCGGGCGATGGCGGCGCTGCAGAACGCCGGAGGGAGCGTTAGTCCCGCCGGCGCGGGCACCCTGTCGGTCACTGGCCTGGAGGCAGAGCGGATCGTTGCGCTCCTCAACGCGCAGGAGGTGCCGTTCTCCGAGGTCGCGGCTCAGCGCGCCAGCCTCGAGGAGGCATACCTGGAACTCACCAGAGACGCAGTCGAGTACCGTGCCATGCCCACCGCGAACGCCGGGGAGACCAGCCGATGACCACGCCCGTGATCTCGAAGTCCCGTCGTGGACAGCAGGCCGCCCGCGCCGGTTTCGCTCAGGTGCTGAGCGCCGAGTGGACCAAGCTCGCGACCGTCCGCGGCTGGGTCATCGGACTGGTCCTCGCTCCGCTGCTGACCGTAGGGATCGCGCTGCTCAATCACAGCACGTGCGGCGGCGTAGTGACCCCTGGCGGTCCCGTGACAACGGGCGTCGGATGCGCGGCGCCGCCTACCGGGCCGGGCGGAGAGGCAGTCACCGACAGTTTTTACTTCGTGCGGAAGCCGATGGCCGGCCACGGCAGCATCACCGTCCGCCTGACCTCGCTCAGTGCCGGGCCCGGTCCGGCCGGTCTGTCGCCGTGGGCAAAAGCGGGCATCATCATCACGGCGTCGGCGAAGCCGGGAGCGGCGTACGCAGCCATGATGGTCACCGCTGGCCGCGGGGTGCGGATGCAGTACAACTACACAAGCGATATCGCCGGTCCGGCCGGGAAAGTATCTGCGGCGTCTCCGCGCTGGCTGCGGCTGACCCGCGCGGGTGACCAGATCAGCGGGTACTCCTCCGTCAATGGCGTTCACTGGAGGGAGGTCGGCACCGCGTACCTGGCCGGACTCCCGGCAACCGTGGCGGCCGGGATGTTTGCCACCGCCCCGGGATCGTCGGAGGCGACCTCGCAATCGGTCAGCGGCAGCAGCTCCGCTGGCGCCATGACCCTCGCGGTCGCGCGCTTCGATCACGTCAGCCTGGCCGGCCCGCTGCCGGCCAGCGCCTGGACGGGAAGCGCGGTGGGCGGCGCCTCACCAGGCACCGGGTTCCGCCAGGCCGACGGCACGACCACCGTCACCGGGTCGGGCGACATCGCCCCGTACGTGCCCGGAGCTGACGGCGCGCCGGGATCCACCATCGGCAGCACCCTGCTGGGCGCGGTAGTCGCGCTGATCGCAGTCATCGTCGTCGCGACGATGTTCATGACCGCTGAGTACCGGCGCGGCCTGATCCGGGTGACCTTCGCCGCGGCGCCCAGCAGGGTGCGGGTCCTGGCGGCGAAAGCCGCCGTGATCGCCGCGGTCACCTTCGTCGCCGGGCTTGCCGGGGCCATTGTCGCTGCCCTGGCCGGCGAGCGGCTGCTGCGCGCCAACGGGAACTTCATCCTGCCCGCGAGCCTCCTCGGCAACCTGCGCGTCGTGGCCGGGACCGCGGCCCTGCTGGCCGTCTCCGCCGTCCTTGCGCTAGCGCTGGGCGCGATCTTCCGGCGCTCGGCCGGGGCCGTCACCGTTGTCATCGGGCTGATCACCCTGCCGTACCTGCTCGCGCTGACGGTCGTGCGCGGCGGCGCGGCGGACTGGCTGCTGCGGGTCACGCCGGCGGCCGCCTTCGCGATCCAGCAGACTACCCCGCAGTACCCGCAGGTGAGCGCCGCTTACACAGTCGGGAACGGCTACTTCCCGCTTGCGCCGTGGGCTGGCTTCGCCGTGTTGTGCGCGTACGCGCTCGTGGCCATGGGCCTCGCTGTCGTCCTGGTGCGCAGGAGAGACGCATGAGACGCGCCGTGTGCGCGGAATGGACGAAGCTGACCACCCTTCCGGGCACGCTCTGGCTAGTGCTCGGCGTCGCCGTGGCTACTGCTGCGCTGGGCGCGGGGGCAGATGCCGCGACCACGTGCCCGTCCGGTAACTGCCCGGTCGACCCGGCCAGGGTATGTCTCAGCGGGGTCTACCTCGGCCAGGCCATCGTCGTCGTTTTCGCGGCAGCGGTGATCAGCAGCGAGTACAGCACGGGCATGATCCGGGTTACCTTCATGGCTATGCCCCGACGGACTGCCGTTCTTTCCGCCAAGGCCGCTGTGGTCACCGGCGTGGTCCTGGTGGCCGGCGCCGTTGCTGTGCTCGGCTCAGTCCTGGCGGGCCGGCTCATCCTGCCCGGTCACGGTTTCGGCCCGGCGCATGGCTACCCGGCACTCTCACTGGCCGACGGGCCGGTCCTGCGGGCCGCCGCCGGATCCGTGCTCTACCTTGCCCTGATAGGCATCCTCAGCGTCGGAGTCGCGGCCGCAGTGCGAGACACGGCGCTCGCCGTCGGCACCGTGCTCGGCCTGCTGTACGTCGTCCCGATCATCGCCGCCGTCCTCGGCAACTCGCACCTGGCCCGGCACCTTCAGCAAATCGCGCCGATGACAGCAGGACTGGCCATCCAGTCCACCACCCGCCTGGGCAGTCTTCCCCTCAGTCCATGGGCTGGTCTCGGTCTGCTGGCCGCGTGGGCTGCGGCCTCGTTTCTGGTCGGCGGACTGCTCCTTCGCTTCCGCGATGCGTGAACAGCGAACGCGGGCCACACGATGATCTCAGGAATCTTCGCGGCGCCGTGAACCTGCGGCCGCAGGAGCGCAATAGAAACGCGATGGATGACGATGAGCTGATCGCAGCAGTCGCGGCCGGCGATGACAGCGCGCTTCGGGAGTTGTTCTCCCGCCACGCGCCCTGGCTGGCGGCGCGGCTGCGGTCGGTGCTGCCGGCCAGGGATGTCGAGGATGTCCTGCAGGAGACTTTCCTCGGCGTCTGGCGTGGTGCGGCGGGCTACCGGCCGCAAGGCGCTGCCGGCGGCTGGGTGTGGGGCATCGCGCGACGGCAGGCGGCGCTGTTCCTGCGGCGAGCCGACCCGTCCCTCCTGGTGCTGCCCGCGGTGATCGCGGCCGACGGGCGGCATGCCGCCGATCCGGCCGAGGCAGCGCTCTCCCGGGCCGCTATTGCCGAGGCGGTTGTCGCCCTCGGGCCCGAGGGAAGCCCGGACCGTGAGACGTGGCGGCTTGTCTATGTCGAGGACCGGCCGGTCGCCGAGGTGGCCGAGCTGATGGGCGTCCCCCCGGGCACCGTGAAAAGCCGGGCACACCGCGCCCGGCGACTGCTACGGGCAGCACTGCGGGGCGGCGCGCTTGCGGAAGGAGCAGTCCGAT
>Ga0335072_10013608_pt1 | contig 11583 bp, 14 predicted proteins | sample Lox_Sample_21_FD_206725 | JGI IMG/M metagenome (GOLD analysis project Ga0335072, IMG submission 206725) | Soil microbial communities from Loxahatchee National Wildlife Refuge, Florida, United States - Lox_Sample_2.1 | ecosystem: Environmental > Terrestrial > Soil > Wetlands | place: USA...
CGAAATGATTCGTCACGCTGACAAATGGCCGCCCAATCTCTGCAAGAGAATGTGAGCACAAACGCGTTTTGCTAACGCGACAGTTAATCCCATCGGCTTGCAGCTTTTCATGCAGCGGGTAACGCAGTCTGCGATTTACTGAACCGGGTATGCCATCTGGCACTGTATATAAGCCAGCTGCGCAGATACCGTAGTGAACGAGGCTCCGTGTTTCCCCAACGACAACGCCATGTGCTTTTTTGCATCCGTTAAATACGCCGGTGCCAGAGACGGTTATGCCTCAAAAAAATACTTGTCGTACCACGCTCGTGTTTGTTGCAGGTCTGTTCCTGGTTTTATCGATCATTTGCGATGACGCGCGCGCCAAATTGATATTCCCGGCCGATTCGCTCGACGCCAATCTCAATACCGATGTGCCCGCTTGCCATCGGTATGACGGACTGCAGCCGCAAGGCACCACCAATCCCACCATCAGCACGTGCGAAACCGTGGCGCCGGAGTTGGGTAAATTTCGTTCGGAACTGGCTGAAAACGGCTGGCTGATCCAGGGCGGAGTTTTCGTGGGCGGTACGTTCGACGTGTTGAACCACGGAGCTCGCCCTCAGCTTTATATCGGGCAGGATCCCACGTATCGGGCCAACACGTTTATCTATGTCACCTACGACTTGTCCCGGGTTGGCTTTGCGGGAGCGGCGCAGTTGGTATTCAACGCGAATGTGCAGGCGTTCTCGTATAAGGGAGAAAATCCCACTGGTTTCGCCATCAACAGCCTTTACGTCAACCAGCGTTTCGATGATGGGCGGCAGCAGGTGCAATACGGTTTTGACGAACTGGGCAATCAGTTTTACGGATTTTCCCTGGGTACGAGTTCGACCGCGTCGCCGGCAGGTGTCGGCAGCTCCATTCCTTACGAAGTCGGATTCATCTTCAATAAGACCGCGCCGGAAATCAATCTGCGCCTGGCGTCGCCAAGCAAACATTTTTACGAGCGTTTCGGCATCACTCGCAGTGTGGATCCGCAAGGCCCGCAGGCGGATTGGGATGCCAACAATTTCTGGGGATTGAAATGGCACATACCCAACGCCCAGGCGCTCTATATCAATGAGCTGGGTTACCAAACCGATGCCCAGCCCCAGCAGCGCATGATGTGGGTACGCCAAGGGGTGATCTACAACCAAAGTCGATTCCCTGACTTTCACGGCGGATACGCGGATGGCAACTACGCCTATTACCTGGTCGGCGACTATCAACTGGTCCAGACCGATAGCGCGCAGCCGTTCCGCGGGTTTTATATCAATACGAAAGCGGACTATGCGCCGCCCGACCGAAACGTCTATGCGGGGGATATTGGCGCAACGTTCTATGTATTGGGGCCTTTCGAGCGGCCGTACGACGCGTTTGCCTTGAGCTATACCTTCAATCGATTGAGCAAATCCTTTCAGCACATGCGGCAGGCGGGCGGTTTCAGCGCGGTGGATTTCAGCCGCAACTACGCGCTGTCGTATGTCTATCGCTTAGGCCGGGGTGTCTATTTTTCCAACCAGCTCAGCTATACCGTCAATCCCATTCCGACACCGAAGCAGCTTGCTTCTTTAACGTGGACGACGTCGCTGTCGTTGTCTTACTGAGTTCCATAGCTGACAAGTGGCCGACGCGTTTCCAGGGTATTGCGGGTCGCCCGGGTGTACGCCGGGCGACCCGCGAGGACATTCAAGCGCCGCCAAAAAGCGCAATCGCTTGCTCATTGAAGCCGTTGACGAAACCGTGTTCTTCCGGACCGACATTGGAACGGAACGGTTTAGCGGCTTCGACCAGTATTTCGTCCGCATCGGTACCGAGCACTTCGATCGTCTCGGCCGTAAATTGATCCAGCGGCATGGCTTGTTCGGCCTCCTGGCTGTTCAAGAGCTCGGTGCGCACCCATGGCGGCGCGATTTCAAGCACGCGGACACCGGTACCGCGCAGCATGAAACGTTGCGAAAGCACGTACGAATGAAGCGCCGCTTTGGTCGACGAATAAATGCCGCTGACGGCCAGCGGTACGAAAGCCAGCACGGAACTCGTGTAGGCGATCACGGCATCGTTCTTGGTCTTGAGATGCTCGATCAGCGCAGAGGTCATGCGAATCGGGCCAAGCAGATTCGTGGTGACGGTCGAGGTCAATAGGGCGTCGTCGATCTTTGTGCCGACCGTGTCGATTTGCATCACGCCGGCGTTGTTGATCAGAACGTTTAGCTCGGGGTGATTGTTGATGAGGGTTTTCGCCGCATGGTCGATGCTGGCCGGATCGGTGATATCCAATTCGATCGCTTCCATGCCGGGATTGGCGGCAACCACGGCATCGAGGTGGCTGCGTCGACGGCCGGCAATAATGACTTTGTTGCCGCGCTTGTGCAGTGCTTCGGCAAGTGCGCGGCCAATACCCGAGCCGCCGCCGGTAATAAAGATAGTGTTGCCGTTGAGTTTCATGAAGGTTCTCCGTGGAGGGATTCAAGTGGGAAAGCGGCTGCCGAATACGGGCAATTCACTTTTGAATACGGGTTGCGTGGCTTCGTCTCGCAATGCGTTTCGGTGCTGGGTTTGACTGCTCGACCATAACAATGGTGATCACCATTGACATGAGATAGAATGGCAGCGTCTCGAATCATTGTCAATGGTGATCGCCATTGTGATTTAAGGGGCTTAAGCAGGCCGCAACGCAGGAGTAGGCATATGGGCGTTTCGAAGCAGCAAGCTATTGAAAATAAAAAGGCTATCGTCGCCGCAGCGGAAAAGCTTTTCCGCGAGCGCGGGGTGGCCGCGGTGGGTTTGGCGGAGTTGACCAAGGCGGCGGGCTTTACCCAAGGCGGGTTCTACAATCACTTCAAATCGAAGGACGACTTGGTCGCCGCCGTGATGGAGAGGGCCATGGAAGGTGGCGCGGTCCAACTCATCGCCAGTCTCGAAGCGTCCAAGCGTGCGCCGGCCAACCCCATGAAGCGGCATATCGATTGGTATTTGTCGCCGGATCATTGCGCGGATATCGAGACGGGCTGCCCGTTGACCGCGTTCGCGGGCGACGTGCGTCGACTCGGCAAGGAAGCGCAGCAATCCTATGCGCACGGGCTGTCGTTGAATTTCGATCAGATGGCCGCCGTGGTCGACGGCAAAAATTCGCGCGAAAAAAGAAAAAAGGCCATCGCGCTTTTCAGTCAAATGGTCGGCGCATTGTTGCTTTCGCGCGCGGTTGCCGAAGCCGACCCGGTTCTCGCCGAGGAGATATTGAAGCATGGGCGCCAGCAATTGTTGCAGGCCACCGATACCTGAATTCGAAGAGGGAAATAGGGCGCTTTAATCAAACCGGCGCCTACTTAACGCGGCAAGTAGGCCTGGCCGCGAAGAGGGCGATGCGCGCGATTTCGCAGGCTGCTGCCGCGGAACAAATTGTTGACCGCGACCGCTTCACGCCCCACCATGCGACGACGGTACGGACCGAATCAGGGGCGGTCGCGAAAGGGATGTTCCAGGCGCTAGGCGCCTTCGCGTTCAATCTGTGCAGATTCGCTGCTGGAGGCGTTATGCCTGTCTTCGGCGAATCTGGCTGCCCTGTGTTTGTGCGTAAGAGCGTGTGGCCATGGGCATCATATTTTCAGGGACAGCTATGAACGGTGAGAGACGAATCGTCGCGGGCAGGACATCCATAAAGATGTTGCGTTTAGGCTGCCTTATTGTTGGCAGCTTGTTGGCAAGCCAGGCGTGGGCCGACAAATGCCAATTGGCACGTTACGGCACCTTGCCGGTGGAAATAGAAGGCGGCCGCGCGACGACCGTGGTGAAGATCAATGGAAGCGACACACGCTTCATTATCGACACGGGCGCTTTCTTTAACACTATGTCCTACGCCAACGCATCCTCGCTTGGGCTAAAGCTGCGGCCTTTACCGAATGATTTTCGCATCACCGGTATCGGCGGCGCGGCGGATGCGCAGTTCACACGCGTAAAGGAATTCGGCATCCTCGATACGACGCTCAAGAATATCGATTTCATCGTCGGCGGTAGCGATGCGGGTTCGGGGTTGCTCGGTGCGAACCTGCTCGATTTCGCCGATGTGGAAATCGATTTTGCCCACGGCAAATTGAGTTTGTTCAAGGTGGATGGCTGCGATAACGAGTCGTTGACGTATTGGTCTACCGGGCATGATTTCTTCATGGCCGATCTCGAACGGTCAGACGAACGATTCGACCAGCGCACGTTTATCAATGTGACGATCAACGGCAAGAAAGTACAGGCAGTGCTCGATTCGGGGGCTCCCGCTACGTTGCTGACCCGTCGCGCCGCCGAGCGGGCCGGCCTCGATCTCAATGCGCCCGGTGTGAGGAAGGGCAGTGCGTCCGGCATCGGCGCAAAGCTGGTCAAAACGTGGATCGTGCCGGTCGATTCCTTCTCGGTCGGCACGGAAACCATCCAGCACAGCGAGATGGAAGTCATCGACGGAAACATTGGTTATGGCGGCACCGACATGCTGCTTGGCTTGGATTATCTCCTCGCCCATCACATGTTCATCGCCAATAGCAAAAGAAAAGCGTATTTCACCTATAACGGTGGACGCGTATTTGCCTATGCGGCTGCGCCGGGCGACGGCGATAAATCCGGCGGCGGCGCTTCGGGCAACAACGATGCGGCGCCCAAGACCGCGCCCGATTACGCATTGCGTGGCGAAGCCGATCTGTCGCGTGGCGAACCGCAGACTGCCATTGCCGATTTGAACGAAGCGATTCGCCTGGCGCCCGACCAAGCTGACTATTACGTCGCCCGCGCAAGAGCCTTTGGGACGGCTAAGCAATTCGACGCGGCGCTCACCGATTTGAACAAGGCCCTGAGCCTCGATCCAAAAAACTTTGAAGGCTTGTTGCTGCGAGCCACGCTTCGCTTCTCGCACAAGGATAATGCGGGTGCACTCGCCGACGTGACGGCGGCAAGCGCGTTGGCGCCTGCCGGATCGGCGCAGGCGCGTTCGGTCGCCGCCCTGTACATTCAGCTCGGCCAAGCCGCTTCGGCGTTGCCGCTGCTCGACGATTGGATTCGCCTGCATAGCCGCGACGCTCAACTCGGCCTCGTGCTCAACGAGCGCTGTTGGGCACGCGGCCTGAGCAACCAGCTGCTCGACGACGCGTTGCACGATTGCAATAAAGCGATCAGACGCGACGGCAACGTCGCCGCCTACCTCGACAGTCTCGGCCTCGTGGAGCTGCGGCTTGGACACTATCCCGAGTCGATCAAGGCTTACGAGCAAGCCGTTGCGGGAAATCCGCGTTCCGCATGGTCGCGCTACGGGCTCGGTTTGGCGAAAATCCGCAGCGGACAAACCGACGCAGGCAAAGCCGATCTGGTCGCGGCCCACGCACTCGATCCGGATATCGAGGCCCGTGCCGCCAGGTACGGTTTGAGCGCTGGGGGGCCGTAAGCCGCGCCGGCGAAAAATTTTGCGCGGATGAGCGATGACCGTTTTCGGGCCAAGGAGGGCCTATCTCCCACGCGCAAGCCTGGGCGGGTAATATGCGAGATGCTGACCGTTCTTTAAGAGCCTGCCGGTTATGAGTCTGCCCATTATCAGCAGCACCCAGTCGCCATCGGTGAGCGGTCTTTTTGTAAGCCGCTACGGCCATTACAAAAAAGACCCGAGCCTGCCGCGGCCCTCGATACCCGCCGTATCGTCGGACTCTTCGGCGGCGGAGCCGCTGGCGTCGGCTGTTGCGGCGGCATTGACGCAACTAGGGCTGATCCCCTATGCCGGCACGACGGGCTCGGATAACACTGCCACTGAAAGCGATGCGTTATCCACGCTGGCTTCGCTGCGGCAGAATGCGTCACCGCCGATACAGCAGTACAGAAACATGGCGTTGGCATCGTCTAGTCTGGCGCAGGCGTTGAGCGTCAGTGCGAACGGTATGTCGCCAACGGCCAATGGGTCCGGTCAATTGACCACGGTGTTTCAAAATCTCTGGACGTCGCTGGGTTCGTCGCGCGGTGTGACCGCCAACACTACCTCGGACGGCACCATGCCAAGCCTGCCATCGTTTCTGGATACGCTTGCACGTCACTTCAGCGAAAGCGGCATCAGCGGCCTTCGCGGCGTGTTCGTCGACACGGTGGTGTGATGGCGTGTTATTGGCGTTTGCGCAGTGGATCGAGCAGCGACTTCAATCCGTTGTGATCGAGCTCAAGCATCAACGCCAGCAGGTTGCCCAGATCGCCCGGCGGAAAACCGTTGCGGACAAACCAGGCCAGATAGGCGCCGGGTAAATCGGCGATCAAGCGGCCCTGATACTTGCCGTACGGCATGGTGACGGTGACCAGGCGCTGCAGATCTTCCGGTTTCATGTTGCGTGACTCAGGATCGATAAACGAGCGCCTCAGTATGACAGCATCGCCCCAAGCACCGCTTTTTATTGTCAGCACGGGTCGCTCCGGCTCGACGATGCTGTCCGACCTGCTCGCGCTGCATCCGGATGTTTTGAGTCTCTCGGAGCTGTTCAACGCGCTGCATCCGCTGGCGTTCCGACAAGATCCCATCGATGGCCCGGCTTTTTGGAAAGTGTTGAGCGAGCCGCGCCCTCGCCATACGGCGTGGCTTCGCCTTATGGAACGTGGCCTTGTTATCGACGAGTTTCGTTATCCGGCGACTTCCACGTTGCGTTTCCGCGAGACGGGCATTCCACCGCTGTTGGCGATGACGCTTCCGCCGCTGGCGGAAGACCCGGACGGATTGCACGATGCGCTGGGTGTTTTTGTGCGATCGCTGCCGGAAGACCGGCTTCACCGGCAATATCTGCGGGTTTTTCAATGGCTATGCGGAAGGCTCGGCCGCCGGTTTTGGTGCGAGCGGTCGGGTGCTTCGCTCGGTCTCGTCCATCCTTTGTCGCACTTTTTTCCTGATGCGAAATTCATTCACGTCTTTCGCGACGGTCGCGAATTCGCCGTTTCGGCAAACCGATTTGCGCCGATGCGGATGGGCATGATCGGCGCCCTTTTCAAGCAACGTTTCGGTGAGGCGCCGTATCTCTCTGCGACGTATCAAGCGCCTTCGGACCTGCCGTCGGCATGGCGTGGGCTTGTGCCCGAGAGTTTCGATGTCGATGTTTTTCAGCGCTTCGAACTTCCTATCGATCGCATCGGTTTGGCATGGTCGGAGATGATTGCAGTAGGCCTCAATCTGCTGGAGAAACAGCCCGCCGAGCGCGTACTTCACGTGCGGTACGAATCGATGCTCGCCGCACCGCAAGCCGAACTTCAGCGCATTGTTCGCTTTATGGACCCGGCCCTGGACGATGCTGCGTGGCTCGCTCAAGCCGCCGCACGCGTGCGAAGGAATCCATTGAAGTGGATTGACCTGCCTGCAGACGAGCGTGCGCGTTTGGAGCTTGCTTGCGCGCCAGGCATGGAGTTGCTTAGTCGCCTCGTGTGAATCGCAGGACGGTTATCTCTCGGGCGAGGGTGCGGCTTTTTGCATCGCGAATCGGCAGTCTCGTCAGACGGTAAGAGGAGCGTCGATGCGCCGGATGGATCAGCGCCGCGTCGCCAATATACCGTCCAAGGCAAGCTGCGCTTTAAACCCCGCTTTTTCCAATCGCTTCGCCACTTCGCGTGGCACATCCCGATCGCTGGTGAGTTTGTTCGGGTTGCCGGTGTAGTGAAACAAGAGGCCGGTACGGCGCAATACGCGTGCCAATTGATCGTAGAGCGCCTGCGAATAGAGTTCGCCGGCGATGCCAAAGCGCGGCGGATCGTGCAGCAGCGCATCGACGCTGGCATCGGGAATATGCGTGATCGATTGCGACACATCAGCGTGAATAAGCTGCAGACGGCCGCCGCTGGCAGTCGCATCCGGATCCGGCGACCACGGGTTGAGCGTGCGCAGCCACAACACATCGGGATTCTTTTCGAACGATTGAATGCGCGCCACGCCTGCTTCCAGACAACACGCCGCGAAGTAACCCAGGCCGCCGCAGGTATCCAGCACCACCTTGCCGCGCGGTTCCACGAGAGCCACCTTGCGGCGCGCGTCATCCAGCGGCGATTCCTTTGAGGTGGGCAGCATCTTGATGCCGTCGATCTCGAACGTGGGCGCGCCCCATTCCGTGGGAACCAGTTTGATGAGCGAGCCTGAAAAACGGGAGATCGGCGAAAACTCGTCGTCATCCCAATAGTAAATCGTACGGTCTTTCAACGTGTGCGGATAAGGATAGTGCTGGCCTTGCCATTGCCACGTATCGGCGTGCAGTGTCGCGATGGCGTTTGATCGGCCCAGATCCAGCGACCCGTTCCATTCGCTGGCGGCGTCGCGCGCGGCTAGCAATATCTCAGCGACAGGGCGCGTGAGCAGGGGGCCGGAATAATGCGGCACGATGGGAAATCTCCTTAAGGAAAAGCCGGCGTTATGTTTGCGCTGACACCAGCGCTCATATTACAGGCTGGCCATTCGCACATGTTCAAAGGTATGAACATCCGACACGGTAAATACGGCCAATATCAAGCCGTTGCCGGTATGGTTTTTGAAGGTGGTTTGGCAGCACGGCTCGGCATGACCTAAAAACCGGTAGTCCGCAGAGGGGTTTCTCTGGTAATAAAGGGCGAGAAGGGCATCAAGTCCGCCGTCTTCGTTTCGCCGTTCGAAGGAGGCTCCATGAGCGCTAGTCCAGCGGCTGTATCCGGACCTATCCAGCATGTGTTCGTGTTGATGCTGGAAAACCGGTCGTTCGATCACTTGTTCGCGCTGTCGGGTATTCCCGGTATTGTCGCGGCCACTTCCGCGAATACGAATAAGGTTGGCGCCGCCGTTTATGCATTCGGTGGCGGCGCGCCCGATCAAATGCCTAGCGACCCGGGTCATGAATTCACCGACGTGCTGGAACAGCTCTGCGGTGCGGGTGTTCGCTTTCAGGCGGGGCAGGCGTATCCGCCCATCGATAATTCCGGTTTCGCTGCAAACTACGCCACCGCCACGAGCGAAGGCGCGCCGCCGTCGTCGGCCGATATCGGCAAGATCATGCTTGGCATCGATGCGCGCAAGCAGGCGCCTTCGCTGTATCTATTGGCGACAGAGTTTGTGCTTTGCGATGGTTGGCACGCGTCACTGCCGGGGCCAACCTGGCCTAACCGCTATTTTCTGCATGGCGCCTCGTCGGCAGGCTTGGACCACTCGCCAACGTCCATGGAAATGGATGGTTGGTCGGTATTCGACGGTTTTGCTTACCCTAAAGGTTCCATCTTCGATGCGCTGGGCGATGGGAATTATCGCCTTTATCAGGACGGAACAGGATCGCTGTTAGGGCGTGTGCCGCAGGTGGCCTCGCTCAAAGGCATTAGCTTTTTCGATGTCGACGATCTATCTCACTTCCAAGACGATCTTCAAGCGGATTATACCGCGCGCTACACCTTTATCGAGCCGGGTTATGGCGACATCGTGCACGATACGTTCGAGGGCGGCAGCTCGCATCATCCTTTGGACGGTTTAAGTGGCGGTGATCAGCTCGCCGCCCGCGTCTACAACGCCATCCGCAACTCACCGTTGTGGGAAAGCAGCATGCTGGTGATTCTCTACGACGAGCACGGCGGCTTTTATGACTGTGTCAAACCGGGCGCTGCAATGCCGCCAAACGACGGCGCTTCGCCCACGTTGAACACATGTGGATTTCAATTCGATGTGTATGGTGTGCGGGTTCCGGCAATTGTCGTATCGCCGTGGGTGACGCGAGGTCAGGTCGATCACACGGAGTATGACCATAGCTCGGTGCTTGCGACCATCGAGCGCTTGTTCGGGTTGTCAGCGTTGACAGACCGCGATCGTGCCGCCAATGATCTGCGTTCGTTGATCACAACCACCTGTCGTACCGATTGTCCGCAGAGGGTCGGATCATGATCCAGTCTCCCGCGCCGGATCCGCGCGACAACGAACCCTTGCGCGACGGCACCAGCTTGATGGCCTTTCTGCATATTTTGAGAAAAGCTCATACGGCCCTGGTCGGCCAAGAGAAAGCGCACCTGCGCTTCCATGAAATGCATACACGCGGTCACGCTAAGCAATACATCGAGGAGCTGATGCCGATGTTGTTGCGGGAGCGGGAGAACCATCGTCAACGATACAGGCGGAAAAAAGGCTGAAGCACTTTTTCGATCGTCTTGCGATGTTTCGGTAAAATAGGGAGGTTATTTTGTTCTACAGGAAGCACGCAGCATGTCCAGCCTGGGATCATTGCCAGGTTTCGAAACGGGTGAGCCCACGGACCGACTCTTTCTCGCCATTTTTCCCGATACGCCACACGCCGCCCGGCTCACTGCGATAGCCGACAGATATCTCGCCGATCGCCGCCTCGGCGCGGGTGCTGTAAAAGCCGATCGCTTGCACGTGACCGTGTTTCATCTTGGCGATTACATCGGCTTGCCGCCTGGACTGGCCGCCAACGCCGCCGAGGCGCTATCGCGCTTGGTCGCCGAGCCTTTCGCCGTGCGCTTCGATCAGATTGGAAGCTTTGGCAAGCGCACGTTCAAAAGTCCGCTGGTGCTTGGCGCGACCGATGGCAATGACGCATTGCACGCCCTGCATAAGCAGCTTGCCACGCATCTGCGCGCGTGCGGGTTGGGCCAACACACGCACGGCTCGTTCACGCCGCACATGACCATGGCCTACGGAAAGGCGACCATGCCCTTGGAGAAGATGGAGCCTGTCGTCTGGCCGGTGGGCGAAGTGCGGCTCGTCCACAGTTTGCTGGGCCAAACACGGCATATTGGGCTGGCGGAAAAGCGACTTTCGTAGCTGAAAACGCTTCGAGGGCTGTCAAAGCAGTCATATTGTGTCGTCATAAGGTGGCTATTTTTGCAAGCCACTTTTAGGCCTAGTTTCTGCCCGAATGTTTCGATATCCATTCGGGAGAAACCCCATGGCTAGACTCGATAGACGTTGGATGGATTGTGTGCTCGGCACACTGATGTGGGCGGGTTACGTAGGAATGGTTGCCGCGCAACCGGCCAGTGGCACGCCCAATGACGGGCACGAATTCGATTTCGAGATCGGCACCTGGAAAACCCACGTATCGCTGCTCTCGCATCCGTTGACGGGTTCGAAAACCTGGGCTGAGTACAACGGCGTCACGGTCGTGCGCAAAGTCTGGGACGGACAAGCCAATCTGGTCGAACTGGATATGAAAAATGCGTCCAGTCATCTGCAGCTCGCATCGCTGCGCTTGTATAACCCGGCCACACATCAGTGGAGTCTCAATGTGGTCAATGCCAAGAGCGGCGAACTTGGCGTGCCCACCGTCGGCGCGTTTGCCGACGGGCGCGGCGTGTTCTACGACAAAGAAGTCTGGGATGGTAAACCGATTGTCGTACGGTTCGTGATCGAGCCGCGCAATGCCGATGCCGTCCATTTCGAGCAGGCTTTCTCTGCGGATAATGGCAAGACGTGGGAAATCAATTGGATTGCCGACGACACGCGAATGAAAGACCGATCGAAGACGTGATGACATGTATTTGCGGTCGAAGCGGTATGTGTGAAGGTTTGAGCTACCTTGCGGGAACTCAAGCCAACATGGCGCCGAGGGTCGT
>Ga0335072_10013609_pt1 | contig 11582 bp, 10 predicted proteins | sample Lox_Sample_21_FD_206725 | JGI IMG/M metagenome (GOLD analysis project Ga0335072, IMG submission 206725) | Soil microbial communities from Loxahatchee National Wildlife Refuge, Florida, United States - Lox_Sample_2.1 | ecosystem: Environmental > Terrestrial > Soil > Wetlands | place: USA...
TCCCACTCTTCGCGCGAGGGGCGGATCCCGGCGGCAAGACGCAGTCCGACGAAAAAGCGCTCGTGCGCGGGGTCGGCCGGCTCGGCGGGAGACGGCGAGTGGCGCAGATAGTCGTCGATCGATTCGGGATTTTGGCGGCGTATCGTGCCGTCAAACGAATGGGCGTCGGCGCCGAAACCGACGTAAGAGGCCAGGGTCCAATATTTCAGATTGTGGCGCGACTCGAAACCGGGGCGGGCGAAATTGGAGATCTCGTAGCGCGGAATTCCGATGGCCGCGAGCCGCTCGACGGCAAATTCGTAGCAATCGGCGATCTCGTCATCGGAAGGCACATCGGCGGCGCCGTAGCGGATGCCTCCGAGTAGGCGCTCCTTGCCGAGGCGGCTGTCTTCGTCCACTTCCAGCATGTAAATCGAGACGTGCGGAGGCGCCATGCGCTCGATCCAATCGAGAGATTCGCGCCAACTGGCCGGGGTTTGGCCGGAAAGCCCGGCAATGAGGTCGATATTAAAGTTTTCGATGCCGGAATTGCGAAGCATGGCGAGTTCCGCGGCGACGATTTCGGCGGTGTGGCGGCGCCCGGTGCGGCGGATTTCGGGTTCGACGAACGATTGCACACCGAAACTCACGCGGTTGACGCCTAAGTCGGCCCACGCGCGCGCTTTCGGCGGCGTGACCGAACCGGGAGCGGCCTCGATGGTGGCCTCAAGCCACGGACGGGCGGGGATGAGCGTGAGGAACGAAGACAACTCCGCCGGATCGAGCGAACTGGGCGTACCGCCGCCGAGATAGACGGTTTCCGGCCGCCATTGCCATTCATGGGCGCGAATTTCCTCCGCGAGAGCGTGCCGATACTGCTCCTCGAGGGCGCGTGGAAAGACGCCCGAGGCGAAATTGCAGTAGGTACACTTCTGCGCGCAGAACGGGTACGAGACGTAAACGCCGGGCACTCTCCTGATTGTAGCGGGTTCCTCCCGCGGAACGGCCGGCTACATCATGTGTTCGATCTGTTTGAAGAATTGGTCGGCTGCTCTTTCGATATTCTCGGCGTGAATGCGGGTGGCCTTGGGGACCGGCGAGGTTTTGGCTTTCCACTTGTCGGCCGCTTCTTTGGCAAGGTCACGGGCGTGCTGTACTTTCAGCCCGAATTGGGCCAGCGACGGCTTGAGCGCCGGGGGCACCTTCGTACCGTTCGGCAGCGGCGCCATGGCGGTCTTAATGCCCGGATAAAGCTTCTCGCATTCCTGGAGAGCTTCGGCAATCCCGGTTTTCTTTCCCGGTAGTACTTTTGCGATAATGCTCTTCTCTTTCTGCCAATCGGAACTTTTGAGAATCTGCGGATAGTTGAGGTCCATGATGTGTTCTCCTCCGCCTGGTAACTAAGGAAACGGAGGGAGGAAGTTACGTCTTGGGCCTGAGGAAATCGGATTCCGCCTTCCATTTCCAGATTTCCTGCCGGCGGCGCGATAGTTGATCAGAAGGCCAAGTCCTATCGCGAAAGCACCTGTTCCAAATATTTCAGCGCGCGAGGGTCGGCGGATTGCCCGAGCCAAAAGATCGCCTGCTTGCGGACTTCGCGGTCGGAGTTGGTCTCCGCGACATGGATCAGTCGGGGAACGCCTTCGTCTTTCGGCAACTGGCTGAGGGCGAACACCGCCTTCTTCTTCACTTCCACTTCGGGATCGTTTTGTGCGGCGGCAGCCAGGAATCCCGCGGCTTTCTCGCCGGCCTTTTGCGCCAGCCAGAACATGGCCTGGGAGCGGACCTTGGAATCCGGATCGTTCCCGGCCATGCGAATCAGCTCATCAGTGGCGCGCGGATCGGCGACGAGGGTGAGATGAAAGGTCAGCTTTTCGCGGAAACCTGCATCGGCGTCATGCGCCAATTGCTGGAGGGCCGAAAAGCCCTCCGCGCCCCGCTCCGAGGCAATCCAGAAAGACGCCTTCTCACGGAGATGCATGCTCTGTCTGGCCGAAGCAAGCTCGGATAGGACGCGCGTGGCCGAAGGGCTTTCATGAAGGCCGATGGCCATTAGAGCGTTGTCGGACGTCTCGTGCTCGGCGACGCCGCGCAGGACGGCGATGCTTTCTTCCTGCTTGACACCGCTGAGCCAAATCACCGGCACGCCGCCAGCGTCGATCTGGCAGCCCTGGCTGGCCACTTCCACCTTCGAAATCGTGTGATTCGCCAGGCGGAGGAATATGTAGGCCACTGCCGGGGTGGCCGGGCTCGCTGTCTTGCCGGAGACATAGCGGCCATCCTCGAGATACTGGACGCCGCAGCCATTCCCGTAGCGGTTCCCGGATGAGCGGTTGGCGGCGATCTCATATCCGGCCCACAGCGGCCCGGCGCTGCGGCCCAGATCATCGAGTTTTGCCGCGAGCGACGGCGACGCGGTTTCCTGACGCAGGTTCGCGTTGCGCACTACGGGCTGAGCGCTGGCGGAGGCCAAGCCGAACGTGCCGGCCGCGAGCAATACCATTCGAATGCAATTCACGTTCATAAACGTCTCCTTCCTGGCGCTACTTGAGCAACTCCATCATGTATTGCGTGGCTTCCCGGTCGTCCATGATGCTGAGCTTCTCCACGATCTTCTTTTTCATGGCGACCTCTTTCTCGGCGCGTGCGAGCGCGACCAGATCGTGAGCGTCGCCGGCAACAAAGAGTCCGTCGAGAGCGGCTTCTTTGCTGCCCGGGTCGCTCGACTTCTGGTATATTTCTACCAGCATCGAACCGGCACGCCCGCCCGCGACGCCAAGATTCCGAATGGCTTTGCGGCGCAGTTGGCTGTCGGTTTCGGTGGTGGCGATTTCCTTGAGCGCTGCGTTGGCCCGCTCGCCGCAAGGCACAAAGGCGTCGATAATCGCTGCCTTGGCATCCGCCGTCTTCGAGGCGCGATACAGGGTCAGGAGTTGATCGGCCTCGCCCATGGCGCCGAGGGTGTGGACGGCCGTCCGAATAAGCATCGGGTTGGTTTCGCCGCGTGCGGCATCGAGGAGCTTGGCGCTGTCGTCCGAAACCAGATACGACTGAAGGATGGCCTTCTTCACTTCGAGGTCGCTGGAACTGCGGTAGATCCCATCGAGAATCCCATTGGCTCGTTTGCCCTCCATCGTGGCGAGCATATGAATAGCCTTGATCTGCAATTCGGGGCCGGACTGCCCGCGCGCCACTTGCGCCAACACATCCTGAGACTCCTTGGAATCCATCTGAGTGAGCACGAACAGGGCGCGCTCTTTCATCTTGGGGGATTGATTTCCGCTGAGGATGCCTTTAAGAATCGGGACGGCTTCCGGCCGGTCCTGCTGCGCCAGCGCGTTGAGAGCTAGCAACTTCAGGTCTTCGTCCTGCTCGCTTTGCGGGGAGACGCCGCCGCTCTCTTTGTGGATCTCGATTTCGAGCACGCCGCAATCCTTGATCCATGTGCTTCGCGGGTAAGCGGTGCGCAGGCGCGAGCAGGTCTCCAGGGCATCCGCTGAGTGCCCCATCTTGTTTTCGGCGTAGGCCTGCCAATAGAGACCGGCGTCCGCACGGGTGCCGTGCATCTGAGCCACAGCCTTGAACGCGGATTCCGCCTCCGCCCAACGGCTGGAGTTGAGGAGGGCGCGGCCTTCATCGTATTTTTTCTCTTCGGGTGAAGCCGCCGCTGCGGAGGTCTGGGCCGAGTTTGGGAGGGGCGGCGCCGCGGCTGCCAGCATGGTGGCGTAGCCGCCGGCCAATGCGACGGCGGCTAGCAGCGTGCCTCCGGCTACCCGTTTGGAGTTGTGTTTTCTCATAATCTGGAGTCCTTTTCAGTTTTGTTTTGGCGGTCTCGAACCACACGCAGCTCAAACAGGAGGCCATCGAGATTCATTTGCTCGCGCATGCGGGCGAGGTCGCTCCCCTGGAGCGCGGCCGGTTCGTGAGCCACCTCCACCAGCACTCTGTCGAGCCGGTCGAGAACTTCGGCGAGCGCCGGATCTTTCGAGGCAACGGCGGTCTGCCGATAGAGTCGGTTGTCTTCCAACAGGTCCGAAGCTTCGCGCGCGAGCGGCCCGCTTTCGGCTCGCGCGAAGCGGCCGGCGTGATCGAGTTCCACCAGCAGCCGTTCGGAACGATCCAAATGTTCGCGGACCACCAGCAGGACCACTCGTCCCGGCTGCGCCGGCGCTTCGAGTGCGAGGTTGGATGCCGCGTGCCGCCGTTCGAACAGCCTTCCGGCCCAAAACGCCGTGCCGACCACCACCAGGGCGGCGAACGCTCCGGTCCAAGCCAGGCGGCGCGGCCGCCATAGGTGGAACCGGCCGGAAGTGCGCGGGGCCTCCCTGCCGGCGCCATAGACCGGCAAGGAGGGATGAATCGCCATCCAAACCCGGTCTTCCAGGCCGGGAGCCGGCCCTGGCGTGCCGGCAGCCCTGGCAGCGGCGCTCTCCAGAAGCGCGACGAACTCCTGATATCGCGCCAAACATTCCGGGCATTCGCGCAGGTGGCCCTCGCGGCTGCTTTCCGCGGACTGGCTCAAGACGTAGAGTTCTTCGTCGCTGAAATGCTTCATTGCTTCACCTTCAGCGGGGCCATCTCGCGTCGCAGTTTCTGCACCGCGCGAAACACCGCTTGTTTGGCCGAACCCAGGCTGATGGCGAGCAACTCCGCGACTTCGTTCATGCTTCTGTCCTCCATGTGCCGCAAAGAGAAAGCGGCGGCCTCCACTTCCGTCAGCCGGGCCATCGCCGTGCGCCGTTTCCAGTCCAATTCCGCGCTGAGCAGCAGTCTTTCCGGCCCGGCAGCGGTATCGACAGCCCGGGGAAGCGCGTCTCCTGCCGGCCCCGGCTGGCGCTTGCGCTTTCTGAGCAGATCGATGGAACAATTCACTCCGATCCGGTAAATCCAGGTGCCGAAGTCCGCGCGAAGCTCGAAGTTGCGGATCTGCAAATAGCCGCGCAGGAAAGTGTCCTGAACCACCTCTTCGGCATCGGCGTCGTTGCCGGTGATCCGCCGCGCGGCGCGGAACACAATGCCGCTATAGCGGAAAACCAGGTCGCGGTAGGCGTCCCGGTCGCCGTTGAGAACTGCTTCTACGCACTCGCGGTCGGTCGAATCCATCAATTGCAGGGTCGAAACGGGCCGAGGCTCGGGGCGGCCCGAAAGTTGCATCACCTATTCCTCATGTTCCGCCCATTAGACAGTATTTTGGGGCGGTGGTTACGATAAAGTGGCCGCGTCTTTGAAAATCAGACAGCGCGACAGAATCCACCGGTTGGCGATCAGAGACCCCGTCGAGATCGGGGGAGTTCCCGATACAGGCGGGCCTTGGTAGCTCGGATCAGCCGCCGTAAGCCACCAGTACTGGTCGCCAGAGAGCGCGCAGACCACGTCGTCACAGCGGTCCGCGCGATATCAGGCGTTTGGACCCAGTCCCCACCAGTCTCGCAAAGGAAATCGCGATCCCGGTTCAGATTCAAGGCGCGTTGGCCGAGCGGGTTAACGGTGGTCCGTTGGCGCATTCAGACGACGAGCACGGTTAGCGAACCCGGACCATGGACGCCGCGCACGAGTATCTGCTCGATATCGGCGGTGCGGCTGGGGCCGGTGATCAGCACCATCGAGCTGGTGGCTTCAGCGGGATTCGGCAGGAGCGAGAACAACTCGTCGAGGCCGGTGAGAATGCGTGCTCGCGGCACTACGGCGATGTGGGCCGGAGGAAGCAGGGAGATCATGCGCGCTTCGTGCGGGCTCGCGAGCAGCACCAGTGTCCCGGTGTCCGCGAGCGCGTAATCCGCGCAGGTGATGCCGGCGTCAACCGTCGCGCATAAGTCGCGGAGTTCCTCGCGACCAGTAATCCCCGATCGAACTCCGGGAAGGCCGGTGATGCCACAGTCCGCGAGGAACGGCGCGTTCGATGCGACGGCTGATTTTCCCGCGACGATATTGGCGATGAATGCGCGAGGGTCGTCCGCCACTACCGCCTGGCCGGCAAGCGCGCGCACACGCTCGAGCAGCGAGGCGATACGGTCGTCGATGGACACCTGTGGAATGCGAATGCGGACGGGAGGTGGATCGGCCACCGCCTGGCCGGCACCGCGGCCGAGCGCGGTGCGGACCTTGTGCAGGATGTAGTCGCGCGACATCAGCGGCGCCGCCACATTTCACGGAAGCTGTGCGCCGGAAGCGGCGGCAGGTCGCGTTCGCTCAGCCAAGCGCCCAGCGGACCCTTCCGGCTGGTGGGCCAACCCATGGAGCGGGCGATGCGGCCCGCCATTTCGAAAAGCGGCGGGTGCGTCATCAACCACGCGAACAGGCGAAATCCCAGTTTTTCGAGGCGATTGCGCCCCTCGCGCGCGTCGGATTTTTTAACCTCGGAACGGAGATCGAGCAGCACCTTGGGAATGTCGATCTTCACCGGACAGACTTCCCCGCAGGCGCCGCAGAGGCTCGACGCGAACGGCAGCGCCGGCTCGTGCTGGGTGCCCATGAACTGCGGCGTCAGAATAGCGCCGATCGGTCCCGAATACACCCACGGAAAGCTATGCCCGCCGATCTTGCGGTACACCGGGCAGGTGTTCAGGCACGCGCCGCAGCGAATGCAGAAGAGGGATTGCCGCTTGCCCTTATCGGGAAGCAGGCGCGTGCGGCCGTTATCGAGCAGCACGACGTAGAATTCTTCCGGCCCGTCGATTTCGCCCTCCCGCCGCGGTCCGCTGAGGAACGATGTGTACACCGAAAGCAGTTGTCCCGTGGCGCTGCGCGCCAGCAATTTCAGGAATGTGGCGAGATCCTGCGCGCGCGGGATGACTTTCTCGATGCCCGCCACGGCAATGTGAATTTTTGGCGCCGACGTGGTGAGGCGCGCATTGCCTTCGTTTTCGACGATCACCACGGCGCCGGAATCGGCCACCAGGAAATTGGCGCCGCTGATGCCGATATCGGCAGCCAGGAACTTCTCGCGCAGGACCGAGCGCGCCAGCGCGGTCTGCTTCTCGATCACTATTTCGCGCGGCGCGTGCAACTCGCGCTCGAAGAGATCGGCCACCTGGTAGCGCGTCATGTGCAGTGCCGGCGCGACGATGTGGTAGGGCCGCTCGTGCGCCAGTTGCAGGATGTACTCGCCGAGATCGGTCTCCACCGATTCCAGGCCGTGGTGCTCGAGACGCTCGTTGAGATCGACTTCCTCGGTGGTCATCGATTTCGACTTCACGATGAGGTGGGCGCCTCGCTCCTTGGCGAGATTCAGGATAAAATCCGAGACTTCGGTGCCGTCCTTGCAATAAACCACCTTGCCGCCGTGCGCGGCGACATTGCTTTCCAACTCTTCCAGGTAGTGGTCGAGATTGTCGATGGTGTGCTTTTTGATGGCGTTGGCTTGCGCTCGAAGCTCCTGATAATCGGGCAGTGCGGCGGGAGAAACGGCGTCGATACGATTTTGCTTCAGGCGCGCCGTGGAGGTGTAAATCGCCAACTGAAGCTTGGGATCCACCAAAGCATCGTGCGATTTTTGGGCGAACTCGGTGGACATAAGATCAGCGGCTGGCGAGGACTTCCGCGAGGTGGAGGGTGCCGATGTGCGATCCGGCGCGGGTGAGGGCGCCCTGAATCTGCATCAGGCAACTGGGATCGGCGGATACCACGGTCTGTGCGCCGGTCCGCTCGATGGCTTCGATTTTGGTCCGCGCCATGGCACCGGAGAGTTCGGCGAACTTCACCGCGAATGTGCCGCCGAAACCGCAGCATTCTTCGGCGGGGACCATTTCGCGCAATTCCAATCCGCGGACGCGGGCGAGCAGGCGCCGCGGCGCGTCCTTGACGCCGAGTTCGCGCAAGCCGTGGCAGCCATCGTGGAAGGTGACGACGCGGTCGAAGCGCGCGCCGACGTCATCCACGCCGGCGACTTCGGTGAGAAACGTGCAAAACTCCCAGACACGCTTTTCCAGGGAGTGTACGCGCGCGAGCGTGCCGGGTTCCTTGTGAAACAACTCGGCGAAATGGTGAACCACCATTGCGGTGCACGATCCCGAAGGGACGACGATCGCCTCGCTCGATTCGAAAGTATCGAGGAAGTGGCGGGCTACCGTGCGAGCTTCGGCGCGGTAGCCGCTGTTGAAAGCGGGCTGGCCGCAACAGGTCTGATTTTCGGGGAAATCCACCTGGTATCCGGCGCGCTCGAGAACATCCGCCATGGCCATGCCGACCTGCGGGAAGAGCTGGTCGACCATGCAGGTCACGAACAGCGATACCCGTCTACCCATGCAGAGAGAAATTGTATCAATAATTTCACGTTGGCCGTTGAGGTGGGGCCGCCTGAACAACTTGCACAATTCGGGCGAATGGCAAAAAAGCGCACCCGGTTGAAAACCCGCCGGCGCCCCGGGAAACGAGATATCTGCACGGGAGCTTCGCGCGCGGTTTCCGAAAGCCGCCTGAAAGCATCTCAGGCGTGATTGCCTGCCCCACCGTTATAGCAGATTGTCTATGGTAGATGATCTGCTATAGTGGCTCCATGCCGGACCGTATCGAACTGCTGCACGGAACCCTCGACCTGCTTATCCTCCAGGTGCTTCAATGGGGGCCGATGCACGGCCACGGCATCGGGCAATCTATTCGCGCCCGTTCGCAGGACGTCTTGCAGATCGAACACGGCTCGCTCTATCCTGCGCTTCACCGGCTGGAGAAGCAGGGCTGGCTGGCGTCGGAATGGCAGATCTCGGAAGCCAACCGGCGGGCCCGCTATTACAAACTCACCCCCCGCGGCAAGCGGCAGCTTGTCGCAGAGCAATCGCGATGGAAACAACTGGTGCGCGCGGTGGCCCGCACCATGAAACCGGTCAAGGAATAACACTATGTGGCGGCGATTCTTCCCGCAACGCGCATCCGATGCCGATCTGGATGAGGAATTCTCAGGTCATCTGGCGATCGAAACCAAGCAACTGATGGAAGGCGGCTTGACGCGCGAAGAGGCGGAAATCGAAGCCCGGCGCCGGTTCGGCAGCGTGGCCCTGATCGCTGAGGATACGCGCTCCGTCCGCGGATTCGCCCTGCTCGGGCGTCTCTGGCAGGACGTACACTACGCCGTCCGCGTATTGCGCCGCGCTCCGGTCTTCACTTCCGCCGCGGTGCTTTCCTTGGCGCTGGGGATCGGCGCGGCGACGGCGGTCTTCAGCGTTGCCGACACGGTCTATTTGCGCCCCTTGCCTTACGCCGATTCCGGCCGGCTTGTCTGGGTAGCGGTCCGATTTCCCAAGTTGGGCGGCCCGGCAAGCGGGTTCGTGCTTTCGCCGAACTATATCGCGTGGCGTCATGAAAATCACACCTTCCAACAGTTCGCGGCGGTCGGTGCGCGCTTTGCCGGCGTGTTGACGAGCGACGGGGAACCGATAGAAGTTCGCGGAGCGCGCATATCAGCCAATTTTGTCGACACTTTCGGATACAAGCCCGCTCTTGGGCGTACGCTCCGCGCAGAGGAGGAACTGCCCAACGGTCCGAAGGCACTGATGCTCACTTACCTGCTCTGGCGCGACCATTTCCACTCGCGCGGCAGCATTGTCGGATCGACCATCCAGCTCGACGGCGAGCCGCACACGGTCGCCGGGATTCTGCCGCGCAACTTTGTCTTTCCATTCGACGACCATATCGATATCGTGATTCCGCTTCCCGCGCCGCCAACCGCGAGCCTGCATGACCGCGGCATGGCGGCCTGGACGGTCTTCGGACGCCTGAATCCGGGTATCGGAATAGCCCAGGCGATTGCGGATCTCGACCGCCTGCTGGCGCTGAGCAGGGCCGATGCGCCACAGATTTTCCGTCCGGAGAACACAATCGCCATCGAGCCGCTACAAGAGCAGCGTGCCGGCGACGCTCACACACTGCTTGTGATCCTGTTGAGCGCCGCCGCCTGTCTGCTCGCCATCGCCTGCGCCAATGTCGCGAATCTTTTGTTGGCGCGCTGGTCGTCAAGAGCCCGGGAGTTGGCTGTCAGGGCGGCCATCGGCGCGGCCCGAGGACGCCTGGCGCGGCAATTGTTCGCCGAAATCGGCGTACTGATAGCAGCGGGGACACTGGCGGGCATGCTATTGGTCAAAATCGCACTGGGCGGCTTCGTCCATTTTGCCGCCGGCGAATTGCCTCGCATGAACGAAGCCGGCGTCGATTTCCGCGTTTTCGGCATTGCCTTTCTGATTTCGGTGGCGACGGCGCTGCTTTTCGGCGCTCTTCCGTTGTTGCGCGCCGGCCGCATCGATCTACAATTCGTATTGAAGAACGCATCTCGCGGGGCCACTGCTGGCCGGCAACTTATGCGGCGGGCTCTGGTTGCGATGGAAGTGGCGCTTTCGGTCGTTCTGCTGTCGGGCGCGGCTCTGCTGTTCCAAACGCTTTGGCACATGCGAAATGACCGTCTCGGTTTTCCACCCGAGCACCTGCTGACGGTTTCCGTCCCGCTCCGTGGCTCCCGCTATGATGCCGCGGCCCGCCGGGAACTTGCGTCAGAGATCCTAAACGACCTCGCTCGTATGCCCGGGAACCAAGCCGCCTCGCTTACGGAGTGTTCTCCGCTTGTGGGCGGGAGGAGTTCCGTCGTTTTCTCCCGCTCCGATCGCCCGCTGCCCGAGGACTGGCACCGCGGCGACGGCATCGGCATTTGCAATACCGATGCCGAATATCTGCGCGCCGCCGGAACTCGCCTGGTACGTGGCCGTTTTTTAAGCCAGGATGACTTCCACTATCCAGGAACGCTAGCGGTTATAAACGAAGCCGCTGCCCAGACATATTTCGCTGGCGAAGACCCGGTCGGCAAACAGATTCTCGGCGGACGCGCCGCCGGATGGAAGACCGTTGTGGGTGTGGTTGCCGACACCAAAAACCATGGACTGAATCAGGCGGCGGCGCCGGAAGCATGGATCAACGATACGCTGGAAATCGTTTCGTCCGATCTTCTCTTTCTGGTGCGGACCTTAGCCCCGGAAAGCGTGGTAGCGCAGACACTTCGCGCCGGCCATCCCGATCTCTTCTCGAAAGTGCAGACCCTCGATGACGATATCGCGCAGCAGGCGGCGAACCCACGCTTCAATACCGCGCTTCTCTCCACATTCGCGGCGATCGCGTTCCTGATGGCGATGGTAGGCGTCTATGGCGTGCTGGCCTTCTCCGTGGCGCAAAGAAGAGCGGAAATTGGCATTCGCATGGCGCTGGGTGCGGCGCCCGACTCAGTGCTCGCGATGGTTATGAAAGAAAGTGCGGCGACCTTGATGGCCGGCGCGGCAGTGGGCGTCGGCGGAGCGCTGCTGCTCGGCCGCTACCTGACGACGCTCTTATACGACATCAAACCCAACGACCCCGTCACTTATATCGGAGTAGTGGCCGGGCTGGCGATTGCGGCACTGTGCGCCAGCTTCCTGCCCGCGCGCCGGGCGTCGCAACTCGATCCCGCGATCGCTCTTCGGCATGAATGAGCGCGTCTACTTCGTTGAGATCCAAATCGGCATGATGCGCAGCATTCCACCCTTCATCCAGGCGTGGAACGGCACCGGTCCGAAAATCTGCGCCAGCTTCGATTCGAGCACGTCGTCGTCGGTCGAACGGTGCGTCAGGATGTCGAGAATCGTGCGCCGGCC
>Ga0335072_10013610_pt1 | contig 11582 bp, 9 predicted proteins | sample Lox_Sample_21_FD_206725 | JGI IMG/M metagenome (GOLD analysis project Ga0335072, IMG submission 206725) | Soil microbial communities from Loxahatchee National Wildlife Refuge, Florida, United States - Lox_Sample_2.1 | ecosystem: Environmental > Terrestrial > Soil > Wetlands | place: USA: Florida...
TTCCCGGCCGCCCATGAGAGCGGCGTCCGACCGTACTTATCCTTCAAGTCGGCGTCGACCTTACCCGTCGCGAGCAGCAGCTTGACCACGGCCTCGTGCCCGTTCCCGGCCGCCCATGAGAGCGGTGTCTGACCGTACTCCTTGTCCTTCGAGTTGGCGTCGACCTTACACGTCGCGAGCAGCAGCTTGACCACAGCCTTGTGCCCGTTCCCGGCCGCCCGCCAGAGCGGCGTCTGACGGTACTTATCCTTCGAGTCGGCGTTGACCTTACCCGTCGCGAGCAGCAGCTTGACCACGGCCTCGTGCCCGTTCCCGGCCGCCCGCCAGAGCGGTGTCTCACCGTCCTCGTTGTCCTTCGAGTCGGCGTCGACCTTGCCCGTCGCGAGCAGCAGCTTGACCACGGCCTCGTGCCCGTTCCCGGCCGCCCGCCAGAGCGGTGTCACACCGTACTCCTTGTCCTTCGAGTCGGCGTCGACCTTACCCGTCGCGAGCAGCAGCTTGACCACCGCCTCGTGCCCGCCCCCGGCCGCCCGCCAGAGCGGCGTCTGACCCCACACCTCGTCCTTCGAGTCGGCGTCGACCGTGCCCGTCGCGAGCAGCAGCTTGACCACCGCCTCGTGCCCGTTCCCGGCCGCCAGCAAGAGCGGCGTCTGACCGTCGTCGTCCTTCGAGTCGGTGTCGACCGTGCCCGTCGCGAGCAGCAGCTTGACCACCGCCTCGTGCCCGTTCCCGGCCGCCAACGAGAGCGGCGTCTGACCGTCGTCGTCCTTCGAGTCGGTGTCGACCTTGCCCGTCGCGAGCAGCAGCTTGACCACCCCCTCGTGCCCGCCCTGGGCCGCCCACGAGAGCGGCGTCCGACCAAACTCGTCGTCCTTCGAGTTGGTGTCGACCTTGCCCGTTGCGAGCAGCAGCTTGACCACGGCCTCGTGCCCGATGTCGGCCGCCCACAAGAGCGGCGTCCGACCCAAGAGGTCGTCCTTCGAGTCGGCGTCGACCTTGCCCGTCGCGAGCAGCAGCTTGACCACGGCCTCGTGCCCGTTCCTGGCCGCCAGCAAGAGCGGCGTCTCATCGGACCTATTCTTCGAGTCGGCGTCGACCTTGCCCGTCGCGAGCAGCAGCTTGACCACGGCCTCGTGCCCGCCCCCGGCCGCCCACGAGAGCGGCGTCTCACCGTCCTCGTTGTCCTTCGAGTCGGTGTCGACCTTGCCCGTCGCGAGCAGCAGCTTGACCACGGCCTCGTGCCCGTTCCCGGCCGCCCACGAGAGCGGCGTCCGACCGTACCCAGGATCCTTGGTGTCTAGATTCCGTGCTATCGAAATCAGGTAAGACATGATTGCTGGAATGCCAAAGAAAGCTACTATATGAGCAGGCAATACGTCATCGACTAGTCCCTCCCTGTACTTATATGAGTACATGGCTTTGTACAACAGGCGCAAGCTCTCGAGATTATTTGCCAAGCCGGTATGGAGGTATTCTTTAGCAAGCTCCATAGTCGCGTGTGAGGAATGACCGCTCCTTCGAAGGTGGTGACCCCATTGCTTAGCGGCGTAGGATAAAAGTGTGATTGTACTGCTGTTTTGTTCCGATGCTTCTCCAGCTGTCGTGGACGGGAATTTCAGAAAGGTAAGGCATGTACGTGCGATTTTCATGTGCCATTCCGCTTTAGTAACACCCAATATCTGGTCTTGCCGACTGAGATATTCCTGAAGAGAGTAATGAACTAAACGGACGGTTGATGTCTCTTGGTCAACCACAGCCAAACCATGACAGCAGTTCAGCAATGTCTCTCTGATGGGTATACCCCTGAGGTCAAGAGAAGTATCGCCATCTTTGATTGCAAGGGAACATAATAGCTCATTGACAGTGAGCGGTCGTTCTGCTAAGTGAATCCATGCCATGATTTTAGCTGCCTTCTTGAACAGTTCCGGCGATTGCTCAGTGACTCTAATTATCGTTCCATGAAATGCTTCGTCAAGATTTGATGGTAATGTTTTCAAAGCTTCATCACGGTCACGTATGGTTGTAGCTTGAAGGATGGCACGGATTTGCAACGTAGGCAGTAGAAATCTAGTCCATCGTTTATCGTTAGTGCGGGAGGTAATGCTGGGCATGTTATACTAACACTCCCTCAGCTGAGTTAACAACTTCCTCAAGAATGTCCTTTCTCAGCCTCTCGTCCATAGCACGAGGCTCAATATCATTGGGTCCACCAATTTCATGTTCGATAAATCGTTGAATATCGCTTTCGTGAGCTTCAATACAAATAGTCTGCCCCTCTGTCAAGTATTCCTGGACAGTAGCCTGGACATGGTGACGGCCAGTAATGAATATTTGCATGGAGTGAGGACTATCACGTAGTTGCTTCAAAAGGCCCCGCAGATTTTCTAGTTCATCAAATGCGTCTAGGCAAACGTATATCTTGCTAAACTGCGCACAGGCTATGCCGAGAAGATCGACTGCATCAGTTAAGCTCAGTGGTTTCCCTTGACTGACCCGTTCTGCGTATAATTTCGAAACAGCCTCAGGGATCTCGGATAAAAGGCCTAATAGTTGCTTCAGGACTGCGCCAAGGACATTTTCTGTCGTCTGTTCTTTCTGGTCACGATAATCGCAGTATATGTATGCCAGCCCTATTTTCGACCCCTGGGCCACATGTTCTCCCAATTTGTCGATCACGAGAGACCTATTTTAGACTGTTACTCTGTTTAACAAGCAATACGTTCTTTCTACTTACGAGATAATTGTTTTGCCGGCGCCTGGAGCTCCGTAGCAGCATAATGTTTGATACTTTGCTGTTTTGGAGAGCCAGTTAAGGAATTTAGGGTTGTCGAGCATCCATGTACCCGTGCCTTTAACACGCTTCTTTTCGCTCTCGAGATGCCTGGCAAGTGGGTTGAGTGGAGACAGCCATTTGAACATGTCTTGTTGCTTTCGATCTAGGATAATTCCTTTTGCAATCGATTTGATTTCCTGCACTATACATTCGATTCAGTAAGAATTCTAGAAAAGCGCCATTGGCAGTGATGACTGAAAAAAATATTTAATGTTCAGCTTGCTAGTCCATAGTAGCAAGTCTAGCATATTCGCTACCTAGGAGAGCTTCGATTCAATAGTACACAATATGGAAATGGATAATATGGAAATGAATGGATCACAACTAACACTGATGTATAATCTCGCGCGCCTCTGGTGTGCTTTTGACATCGGCGGCGTCTGTGATCTGAAGAAGCTCCTTTGCATACGCAGCCGCCGTAGCTGCGGCGTACCTTTGCCACCGGTCGTTCTTATGAGTATCGGAATAGTCGCAAATGCCCCGTATGACGAGACAAGGGAAATCGTTCATCAAGCCGGCAGCTTCCGTCTCGAAACAGAGACAGGTTTTCGATATCAAATCCCGTTTTCGTGCATCCTTGATGACCTGGTTGCCAGAAGCGATTGTGCCGTAGTGGATATAAGGATCTTGATCTGATCGTTCCCGGCGATCCACCTCTTTCGCGCCGTCGCACTCGCTACAGTCTCGCTTACTGTTTGCGTGCTCGTAATCTGGCTTGAATAACCGATCATAATTTGGACCTTGGTAGATGTAGCCCGGTCCTTTTCGCGGTTTGGCCATCAACGGATAAACCTTGTACATTGTCTCCAATATGGTGGGTATCGCGGTCCCTCTCTTTTCATGTTTGCTTTCAAGTGCGCCTATTGCGTTGAGCAAAACTCGTGGTGGGGAGTTTAGTGCGCCACGCTCCTCGAAGCCGTGAGCAGTGGCTTTTCCGCAATCATATTGTCTAACGCCTCCAAAGGTGCCTTCAGGTTTGCTAACCACAACGTCGCCTAGCCGAATGTCGTTGTCATCGCTCGGGATGCCGCCGCCGATCCCGACCATTAGTCCGAATTTAACAGCTGGGAAGCTGGAGAGCATCTGCGTAGCAGCTGTGGCGGCGGGCGTGGTCCCGTATCTGCCGGTTGGAAGACTGGCAATAACCACATTATGCTCTCCGTTTGGGCCGTTGATGGAGCCTAGGCTGTAGATATTATCGTCATTTGTATGCTTGTGCTGTGGTGGTGCATGTTCCTTGTCAAGCATCGCCTCAGCAGCGGCCCTTTCATGCGGTAAGGCGGCGATCCATCCAACGGCGTATTCAGAGTTGTCCAATTGCGGCAATGTCTGAGCCATGGTGTTGTCTATGTTGCACGTGACTATGCTCGCAGGAACTACCCAGCTTTAGGTAATACGGTAACTGCGCAAGGAAGGTTCAATCTCAAACGAGAATGCTGTTTCAATGTTCCCAGTCAAGATAGACGGAAGACGGATGTGAAGCGTTCGCGGGACTAACGGCGGGGAGGGGATCGGGAAGAAGGGCCGATAAATGCTGCCACTTCAGCTGCCAGGCTTCAGCCTGGGCGACTTGCTCACGAATTGCAGGACGAACATAACCTATGACCAAAGCTTTCTTGTTACCAACGCCGATGAAGTTAGGCCTCCCGCAGCTCGTTCCTCCACTAAAAACCATGCCCCTCAACACTTGGGTGACTTGCATTTTCAGTGTTTCGTCTGACGTGCTGGTATTTCAATCTACAATGAAGTCTGTTCGCCTGGGTCAGACCTTGGGCAGGTCACTATTCCAGCAACGATGCTACAGTACTGTCCATGATGTTCCTCAGAACACCAGTGCCCTTTCACAAAGTCCCCTCCCCACCCCATCCCAACGGACTTCCTCACTCCTGGACCAGGCTGCCAGTGCCACTGGACCAAGAAGTAACTGGACAAAGGATGAAATCACGGAGATACATCAAACGCCCTTAATGGAGCTCGCCTTTGCTGCGGTTTGTTACAGTCCCGACCCCATTCACAACCCCCAGGGCCATACCCCATTGCCAACACTGACACAACACAACGCAGGGCACACTTCATCGCCGCTTTCACAAACCATCGGCAGTCCAACTATGTACCCTAATGAACATCAAAACCGGCGGTTGCTCCGAAGACTGCTCATACTGTGCCCAGTCGTCCCGGTACAATACTGGCCTCAACGCTACGAAACTATCCAACGTCGAATCTGTCCTCGAGGCGGCTCGCATCGCCAAAGAGAACGGAAGCAACCGGTTCTGTATGGGTGCTGCATGGCGAGATATGCGGGGCCGGAAACGGGGTCTGAAGAACATTGTGGAGATGGTCAAGGGCGTCCGATCATTGGGAATGGAAGCATGTGTCACGCTGGGCATGCTCGATAAGGAGCAAGCTCTAGAACTGAAAGAGGCGGGTCTGACAGCATACAACCACAATGTCGATACATCGAGAGAGCATTACCCGAACGTCATCACGACACGAAGCTATGACGAGCGATTACAGACCTTAGAAAACGTCCGAGAAGCTGGAATTCACGTCTGCAGTGGTGGCATCCTGGGTCTTGGCGAGACACCACAGACAGACCATGTTGGCTTGATCTACACCCTAGCCACTCTACCGGAACATCCTGAGTCCTTTCCAGTAAACAAGCTCGTGCCAATAAAGGGTACGCCTATGTACGGCCAGGAACCCGTAAAGTTCGAAGATGTGGTGCGATGTATTGCTACAGCACGAATGGTAATGCCAAAGACTATCATCAGGCTTGCTGCTGGTCGGATCAACATGCCTGAGTCGGAGCAGATGCTTTGCTTCATGGCTGGTGCGAACGCGATTTTCACTGGAGAGAAGATGCTTACGACCGATTGTAACGGTTGGGACGAAGACAAGGCCATGTTTGAAAGATGGGGTCTGAGGCCGATGGAGACGGAAGCCAGTGCTGTGAAGTTTCGACATGAGAGAGGTTTTGAGAGCAAGACTTTTGCGGAAATGAAAGGAACATCCAAAGCCGAAGCAGATGCGGCAACTGCTGCATGAAACCAGAGCTTTTGGGAGGGCTCACTTGAACATTCATAAAAAGCATATAGATTCGCGGGCATGGTCATGGCCGGACTTTGAAGGAGCCATGGCCTGCCAATGCACATATTTACATACCTTTATAGAGCGAGGCCTCTTCCTCGTGATGCATTGTCTAGACTGACCTCAATAGCTCATCTAACAGAAAGGATGTCTAAGTGCTCTAATTAGCAACCCAAGCTCAATACATATTTCAGCAGGTCAATCGTATTTCTCCCTTGGCAATTCCATATGAGGGCTGTTTTCGGTGTATGGGATGTGCGCTCGGAATCTAAAAGCCGCCAAACAGTCTCGCTAGCAAATCTTGCTTCCTTGAAACGACGTTGATCTCTTCACTCTAGACTAGACGTCAGGAAAACAAACATTTCGCTCAACTCCCCTTGACACTTCCCGATCCTGCCCTTATTGTGGCCTTTCCGTTGACGAGGCCATAGAGCCATTTGAGCACAGCGGTCACAACTGCCATCAGCAGAGCGCTGACAGAGAAGAGCCCGATCCGCTGCGTCGTGTCGAGCATTGTGAAGAGTGGGTATGGATACCTTTTGCAGGACGACCTTAGTAGCACAGCGGGATGGAGGAAGGAGGGAGAGAAACATACAATCCATTATTCTGGTAGCAGAGCTCGATCCAAAACCAGTAGGCGAAAGCAATTGCGGCGCTAAGGCCAATAGCGGGGATGGGCGTGATGGTCCAGGGCGGGGAGAGGAAGAGGATGTCTAGAACAAGGAGGGCGGATGGGATCATGTGGAAGCCGACATCTGTGGAACTGTCAGTAATGGTAACTTGGTAATTGCTATCATCGGAGATGGAGGGATTGGAATCGAGTGGTCGCAAGATAATGTGTAGCCAGGAATTGGGATCTGTACCCGGCAAAAAGTCTAGCTCGAGCTCCGCTGGCACGACCAGCCTCGGGTCAACGGCCCGGAGGCCCCAGTAGAGTGTGCTAATCAGGCACTCCAGGGGAGCGGAGCACATGGAGAGAACATTTTTTAGGCGGAACATGCGCGAGGAGAGCGTGATATCTGCTAAAGCGCCTGCGGTGAAGGTCATGGTTGCGAGCGCGAGACCGATGATGGTGAGGTATTGAAAATGCCAGCCATAAGCGTCGTTGCTGTCAAAAAAAGGTCAGCTTGTAGCCAACACCCATTCGTTGGCTAGCTAGATGTGAGGATTCCAAGCTCCCTTATCGTAGTCCAGGGAGGGGAAGGACGGATGAATAATCTTACGCAGGATTCGGGTTTACTATCAGACTGTTTGGGCATCAGTAGGGCGACGTAGGATTTAGAGTACGCGATATGAGGATGACTGACAAGTGGAAAGAATGAGCAAAGCTTGCTAGTCCAATGATCTAAGCACGTCAGAAGCCCTGGTACGGCCTGAAAATATCGACTAGACTCAACTGACATGCAGAAATGCAGAGAAACCTCTTGAAGGAGAATCTAGGCTTTGAAGCGGATGCCTGCTGACCAGTTTCGACGCGTTGGAATTTGATGAGCCGAGGAGCTGATTATCGCTCACGAGCAGCATATTGGGCGAACTGGCAAGTCTCTAAGGTATTCTTTAGACGGGGTGCCGCGTTCAAGCTGGAATGGAATGATAGTTGCTTACAGTTCCTTAATGAGCTGTGAAGTTTGAAATACGTGGCCCAAAGCGGCCATAATAAGTCGCGCCTCAGGCGCCCCCATGGCAAAGATAGGGGCTTCTACGTCACCACTCTAGCACTGAATCGGAATCCATGTCAAGGGCAGATTGTCAGTTCGAGCGGTATTACAGGTCCTTGCGTCCAGAGTCTTCTATTTCATTTTGACATGGGAAACATCTCCATCTATTCGTGAAAGTCTCCCGAAAATCTTCCGAGTCGCTTTTGGATATGTATCCATGCCAAAGTCGTGTTCAAAGCTTATCGCGCTCCTTGAGTCGATTCGCGCCGTTGATTGCACTACATATACCTCCAACTGCTCAAACGAACTCCTCCGTCTCCTCAATAAGTTCATCAAATACCTCCTCGACCACCTGCTCTCCCTCACTTGCAATGCTCTTTGTTCTCTGTAGCTCGAGTTCTTCGTTAGGGTCCGGCAGGCCAAGCTCGTCTCGCTCGTCCCGAACATCCTCATGCTCTCTCTGCACCCAAGCATACCATTCTTGATACAACCTCCTCCGATGTTCGACAATTGCGATATTCGCACCCTCCTCAAGCTCCTTGTCCAGTTCATCGAACTCTTTGCTGTACTCACGTAGGTTCCTCCGAATCGTACGCTGTTCCTCTTTCGAGAGCAATGTTGGTGGCCGTGGTCTCCACAGCAATTGCTTGAATTTCTCAGTTGGCACGTCCGCAAGCAGGACACCCGAAAAGGTGTAAAGATGATAGCCGTTTTCCATCTACGAACAATCAGCTTTAGCAACGTGACAAAAGTATTTTAGAAGTGCTTACCGAATGAGTCCAGACACTGGCACTGCTGACAACATACCGACCTGTAGGGTCCCAATCAATGTCTGTCAACCCATAATGCTCTTGCGTGTTCATCAGCATTAGGTTAGCTGATAGGTCTTTTTCGCTCTCGGGCTTTTCGCCCTCGTAGTCGAGATCCCAGAAATCCATGTCGAAGTGTTGTTGGACAGATACAGTTGCGACAACCACAAATCTGCCTTTTGGAGACCAGTATATGCCATTGCTGTTCTTCTTTTCTATCGTTCGGATGAGTTTGAAGTTTCCAGTCGCACGTGGGATCTTTTCAGGACAGAAAAAGGAGACTGCGGTTTTGGGGGCAACATTCGAGCCGGCAACAGCTTCACCAGCAGTGATCAACACAAAACGATCGCCATTCGGCTCCCAAGCAAAGTTTATGACCGGATCTTTGATGCTCTCCACCACCTCAACAGGGACGCCTTTTTCTTTGACTCTGAAGATCTCCAGATTCGTCGCCAGGGTCTTCTTGGACTTCGAGTGGCGATCTACCTTGACACAGATATAAGCGCCTTGTGATTGCCAGTGCAGCTTAGCGTCCGAGACGTTGAACAGATTTCTTGTTCTGACAATCTCTTTGCTTGGTATTGACATCAAGCCGACTTTTGCAGGATTGGAGCCCATCTCAGGTGTCCAGTAGCAGAGCAACTGCTCATATGTCTTTACGCCCTCCCGTTTGGGTGTTGACGGGGCCCACTCAAAGTCCACAATGCCTTCAATTTTGACTGTCGACTTGTCTAACAGCGTCATACTTGGAAGCGTATATATTGAGATTGACTCCCCTGGCTTCATGCGTGCCACATACTTTTCATCTGCAGACCATTTGAACGCAGGCCACTGAACCTTTTTCTTGGGAGCCATCTCGCCATCAGGACCAGGAGGAGCTGGTAGGTCATGTGCAACAAACGACCGCAGAGGCTTTCCAGTTGTTATGTCCCAAATGACGATATGTTTCCCCTCCTCGTCGACAGTCAAACTTGTCGGCTTCCCCTCCTCAATAGCAATGGGTTGGTTGGACCAGGTTGTCAGATATTGCTCGCCTGGTGAGAATTCGATCAAGCTGACGAATGGATGAGGGAATTGCTTTTGCCGACTAAAAGAAGGACCGCCCCATAATTGAACTCCTTGTTGATGTATGGATGCTAGATATGTGCCTTGCGGCGACCATTGAACGAATAATTGGGTCCAGTGTAATCGATCAACGATTGGCTCTGGCGGCTCCTTCTTCATATTCCAGAATACTCCAACTTTGTCGCCGCGAAACATCACAAACTGATCTCGAGCATTTGGATCCCCAAGCCATGATCGGAGATGTTCTTTGTCTTGGAAAGGTTCGATGTGTGGAGGCTGGTACTCATCGTCAATGCGACCTTCGCGACCATAGCGATCGATATCGGTGAGTTTGTTGACTGCGATTGTGTGCTTTTTATCCAGAGCTGTGCCGTTTAGCTGTCTTGTAGCGGCAGCAGCTTGTTCTGGGGTATCGTATTCGACAAAGGCAAATCTGTTACTGTGAGCATGAGAGTGCAAACCGCTAGCAGTACCACGCACCCTTCAGACGAGCCTTTATCGTTCATAGGCATGAATATGGCATCCTCTCTTGTATGCCCGGCGGTATTGAGCTTCTTCAGTAGAAATTTTATCAGTTTTGGTTTTTGCTCTGTGTTGACGATTGGTAAACCATCGATGACCTGTTTATGCCGTCAGTTGGATACGGTAAAGCCTCACTCTCCACATCATACGCAGAATGTATCCAGTCCTTCTTCCATGCGAACGTCATACTGTTCGCGCAGGTCACTAAAGTCGATTTCATCCTCAACATCATCTTCTTGAAAGTCGTGGTCGGATAGAGTGTCGAAGCTGGGCGCCATGATTTCGGTACGTTCGTAGGCTTCGGGCTGTCCAGGTTCTGATAGATATGTGCGCGAAAGAAAAGCAGACTTTACAAATGAGTGACAAAATATCGAAGTTCTGATATGTTGACTCCTAATTTTCGACTCATAATTTCGAGATGTGCGAGTAAATGCAATGCCTGCCAAGATTCCCCCGGAACGCCCGCCCGCCGCGTCACATCCCGATGCGAACCATTTGAGCGCACCCAATCACCCCAGTATTTTCAATCACAACACTTCCAGTTAGCCTCCTGCAATATATTGCCTTTTGCATTGCTGTCGCAAGTGCAGTAGTTGCACAAAGACTTGAACTTGTCGAAACCGAAATCCTTGGCCTCCTCAAATACAGTGCGGTCGTGGGGGCGCCACATCTTTCCCTTCTTCGGACCTCCCCCCCCCACGACTGCGCTTGCTTCTCACCCTCTGACTCCTCCTTTTGGTGTCTGAATCATTCATCAGTGGACTAGCTAAGTGACTGTTGCCTGGCTTGAACCTAAGCAATCCTGAAATTCGTTTCTGCTTTGCCCAAACATGGCTCGTGGGTATCTATTTCCCTGCCTCAAGGACAGAGCGCTAAGGGGATGTCAGTGGCTCCAGCAGTTCGGGACAACTACGTCGCCATCATCGACGCCATTCTTGCTGAGAGCGATCTCACCAAAATATCAGAGAAGAAAATTCGGGCAGGCATTCAAGAGAAGGTTGAATATGATATTACTCCTCAAAAGGTTGCATGCTCATTCCTACATTCTCATGTCTTTGGGGAATCACTGACCAAGCTTGTAGGCCGCGATCAAGGAGCTGATCATGGAGCGGTTCGATATTTTCAACGCCCGAATGAACGAACCGTCAGCCCCAGTTGAATCGGTGGAAGTCCCGCACCCGCCCTTACCTACCAATGGTCACTATGACTCCCCGGCTTCCATGCCAGATGCTGCCACCCCCCAAAAACGAAGTGCTGAAAGTGATGACATCTCTGACATCGCTAGTGGATCGCCTCGCAAGAAGAAGAGAAAACCAAGCATGGATGCAGACGCATTATACGCCGCAAAGCTGCAAGCCGAGGAAGACAAACTAGCACGACCGACTCGAGGCAGCAATTCTAGGAAGAACACCCTGGCTAAGAAAAAGAAGACTCCTAAGAAGAAGACCTCTGTGCGAATCAAAGCTTCGGATGACTCGGACATTGAAGATTCGGAAAGTGGTGAAAAGAAGCCGCCCAAAAATACCGGGTTCCATGTCAGTTCAGCTTGTCCGCCTTTGTTTTTCAAAGTCTCTAACTGTTGTGTAGAAGCCCATGATACTTTCTCCT
>Ga0335072_10013611_pt1 | contig 11582 bp, 8 predicted proteins | sample Lox_Sample_21_FD_206725 | JGI IMG/M metagenome (GOLD analysis project Ga0335072, IMG submission 206725) | Soil microbial communities from Loxahatchee National Wildlife Refuge, Florida, United States - Lox_Sample_2.1 | ecosystem: Environmental > Terrestrial > Soil > Wetlands | place: USA: Florida...
ACGGTGAGGTGCTCGGCCTGGCCGGGGAGAGCGGCAGCGGCAAGTCCACCCTGGCCATGGCCGCTACCCGGCTACTTCGGGCACCGGGCGTCATCACCGACGGCGAGGTGTGGTTCCACCCGGCAGACGGGCCGCCGGTGGACTTGCTGGCGGCCGACTACGCGGCCTTGCGAGTGCTGCGCTGGTCGCAGGTATCACTGGTGCTGCAGAGCGCCATGAATGCGCTCAACCCGGTAATGACGATCCGCACTCAGCTCACCGACGCGCTCGCCGCGCACTCGCCCCGGATCTCCCGGCGCGAGCGGCAAGCCCGTGCTGTCGAGCTGCTGGAAATGGTCGGCATCAGCAGCGACCGGCTGACCAGCCATCCGCATGAACTCTCGGGCGGTATGCGGCAGCGCGTCATGATCGCCATGGCGCTGGCACTGCGGCCTCAGGTGGTCATCATGGACGAGCCGACGACCGCGCTGGACGTGGTCACCCAGCGGGAGATCCTCGAAGAGCTCAAGGACCTGCGGGACCAGTTCGGGTTCGCCATCTTGTTCATCACGCACGACCTGTCGCTGCTGATCGAGATCGCGGACTCCATAGCGGTGATGTACGCCGGCCGCCTCGTCGAACGGGCACCGGCGAGCGCGCTATTCCACGCGCCGCGGCATCCGTACTCGCTGGGTCTGCTCAGCTCGTTCCCGCCGCTGCACGGGCCCCGTGCGCCGATGACCGGGATCCCCGGCTCGCCTCCCGACCTGCGGAACCTGCCGTCTGGTTGCGTGTTCCATCCGCGCTGCAAGTTTGCCTTCGACCGGTGCGCCGAAAAGGCCCCGCCGCTGGAGATTGTTGGCGCCCGCACTGGACGCCTCGCGGCGTGCTGGCTGCAAGTGGACGGCACGCCCGTTCCGGCCGAACTGGCAGCCAGTGAGCCCGACCCGACCGAGCCAGTTTCCAGCGCCAACGGGAGTGCACCAGCTGCGGTTCCGGCCGGCCTGGGCCAGCCGGCCGACGCATCAGAACAGGCACCGGGTTCCGAAGAGCCGGTCCAGCAAGGGAGTACGGCATGACAGCGCCGACGCTGGCAGCGCCCGACACGACCACGGCCGTGCTGGAAGCGCGCGACCTCACCAAGCACTTCCCGGTTCACGGCCGGGTGCCGGGAGCCGGCCGGCGCCTGGTCCGGGTCGGCCGCCCTGCGGCGGTAGTGCATGCCGTCGACGACGTATCGCTCGCACTGCGGGCCGGAACGGTCACGGCAGTGGTCGGCGAGAGCGGTTCAGGCAAGTCGACGCTGGCCCGGCTGCTATCCAGGCTGACCGCACCGACGTCCGGCGAGTTGCTGCTGCACGGCCACGCGGTGCCGCGCACCCAGCGGCGACACCTCGACTACGCCAAGACCGTGCAGATGGTGCTGCAGGACCCGTTCGCATCGCTGAACCCGATCCACGACGTGCACTACCACCTGAGCCGCCCGTTCCAGGTACACGGCATGGCCGGCTCAGGCTCGGACCTGGACGACAAGATCGCGGCCGTACTCGAGCGGGTCTCCCTGACTCCAGCCGATCTGTACATGCGCAAGCTTCCGCACGAATTGTCCGGCGGGCAGCGGCAGCGGGTCGCGATCGCGCGGGCGCTTGCCGTGGAGCCGCGGGTGCTGGTAGCCGACGAACCGGTCTCGATGCTCGACGTATCGATCCGCCTCGGCGTCCTCAACCTGCTTGCTGACCTGCGGGATCGTGACCAGCTGGCAATCCTGTACATCACCCACGACATCGCGTCCGCCAGGTATCTGGCCGACAGGATCGTCGTCATGTACGCGGGCCAGGTGGTGGAGTCCGGACCGGCGGTTGAAGTCACCGACTCGCCCGCGCATCCCTATACGCAGCTGCTGCTCAGCGCGGCGCCAGATCCGCAGCGGGTCACGCCGGTCACGTTGCGCGGCGCTGGTGCGCCGCCTAGCGCGGTGGCGCCGCCGTCCGGCTGCCGGTTCCGGCTGCGCTGCCCGCACGCGATGGCGATCTGTGCCGAGCAAACACCGCCGGCCTTCCCCGCTGGTGACGGGCACCTCGGCGCGTGCTGGTTGCTCAGGGACGGCGACGCGTCTCCCGCTGTGCTCGCCCAGGGCACGAAGCGCGTTCCCGCTAGGACATCTGCTGACGGAGCGACCCCCCACATTCCGGCCGTGCCGGGCCGGCCGTCGGCCGCGCTCGGCACCGGTGAGGACACGGTTGAGACGGGCCGAGGAGAGGTGATGAGTACTGACGAGTTATGAGCGCTAACCGAACCGAGCTCCGACATCACCGGCGCGCACGGCCAGCTGTGTAGGGGGCTCTCGGGGACATCCCCAGGGCCACACCCACCGACCCGGCCGGCCAGCGCCGCGACGAGAACAGACCCCGACACGGTCACATCACGACAGGCCGACGCACAGCCGGCCGGGCACTCTTTGGAGTCTAGAGGCAATGAATCGCAAAATCGCAGGCAGCGTGGCTGCAGCTGCGATCCTCGGATTGGGGATCGCAGCCTGTGGCTCGTCGTCGCCTAGCAGCTCGTCTAGCTCGGGCAAGCCACTGACAATCGTCACGACGGCGCTCTCGCCGATGACTGACAATTTCAACCCGTTCCTGCCAACGTCGACCGGGTACGTGACGCACGCGGTGAATCTGTATGACGAGCCGCTGATGGTCTACAACACTCAGAACACCGCGGAACAGCCAATGCACGAGCTGGCCACGGGCGCAGTGTGGTCGGACGGCGGTAAGACGCTCACGATCACCACCAGGTCCGGCGTGAAGTGGAGCGACGGCAAGCCGTTCAGCGCGAGCGACGTCGCGTTCACCTTCAACCTGATCAAGAGCAACGCGGCGCTCAACGCCAACTGGACGATCCCGACTCCGGCGACTGTGACGGCAACGAACGCCACCACGACTGTCCTGACTTTCTCACAACCGGAACTGGCCAGCGCGTACTACATCCTGCAGACGCCCATCGTTCCCCAGCACATCTGGAAGAACGTGTCCGACCCGGCCACCTACCCCGACTCCAACCCCGTCGGTACCGGCCCGTTCGTGCTCGACCACTTCAGCTCGACGGGCTACACCATGAAGGCCAACCCGGACTACTACGCCAAGGCCAGCCTGCGCGTGCCGGAACTCAGCTTCCCCGCGTACGCGGCCAACGCCAACCTGCTGCCACCATGCTCAAGCGGCACGATCGACTGGTGCGGGATCTCCGTCATCGGCGTCCCGCAGAGCTACCTGGGCAAAAGCACGGACAACAAGACCTGGACCGCAACGGCGCCCTACTTCAGTGACAACAACGTCGTCGGCCTGTGGTTCAACGTCAACAAGGCACCACTGAACGACGCGGCCGTGCGCCAGGCGATCAGCTACGCGATCAACCGCCAGCAGTTGTCGACGGACGGTGAGTCCAACAACGAGCCACCCGAGACAAGCACTGCCGGGATGATCCTGCCTGCCCAGAGCAGCTACCTGCCGTCAGCGCTCGCCAACAACATCCCGAAGACCGGCGACCCGTCCAAGGTCAGCTCCATCCTGTCCACCGACGGGTACAAGAAGGTCGGCGGCAAGTGGGAGAAGGCCGGCAAGCAGATCTCGTTCAGCATCCAGGTGCCGGTCCAGTACAGCGACTACTACGCCGACGCTCAGCTGCTCGTGAAGCAGCTCAACGCGGAAGGCTTCAGCACCTCGGTCGACGGCGTTCCCGGCAGCAACGGCGGCACCGTCTGGGCCGAGAACCTCGGGAACGGCAATTTCGACACCGCCATTCACTGGGGCGCCCAGGGGCTCACCCCGTACTTCACCTACAACAACTGGATGAACTACACGCTGTCAGCAGCGCCCGGCAAGACCGCTGGCGCTGACTACGGCCGGTTCGACGACCCGGCGGCGCAGACCGCGCTTAGCGCCTACCAGTCCGCAACCACCCCGGCCGCGCTTAACGCGGCGATCTCCACGCTCGCGAACATCGAGACCACCCAGGTCCCGGTGGCGCCGCTGCTGCAGGGTGCCTCGTGGGCCGAGTTCTCTACCCGCGACTACACGGGCTGGCCCACCAAGGCCAACCCCTACATGGACCCGGGTCCAAACATCCCGGAGATGCTCGCCGTGATTCAGCAGCTCAAGCCAGTGTCCTGAGAGCTGCGCGAACCGTGACGACATCAGCTCACGGGCGCTGCCTGCCCGGCCGGGTTCCCGGCCGGGCAGGCATCCGGCGCCCGGAAACAACGTTCAGCAACGAACCGGATGCCTCATGACTGGCCAGCCACTGACGACCGGCACGTTCGGCGATGCCGAGGCAATCCACCTGGTACCGGCCGCGGGCGCGAGCGAGCGCAGCCTCGTCGCGAGGCTGTCACTAGCTCAAAAGGTACAGCTGCTCACAGGTGCAGACAGCTGGCGGACCGATGAGTGTCCGGCCATCGGGTTGCGCTCCATGGTGACCTCGGACGGCCCCGCGGGAGTGCGCGGCACCACTAAGGACGAGCGCAGTCCGTCGGCCTGTCTGCCGTGCCCGTCCGCGCTTGGCGCAACCTGGGACCCTCAGCTCGTGTACCGGCTAGCAGCCGCGCTGGGCTCCGAGGCCAGGAGCAAAGGCGTGGACGTGTTGCTGGCGCCCACGGTTAACCTGATGCGCTCGCCGCTTGGCGGTCGCGGATTCGAGTTCTTCGCCGAGGATCCAGTGCTCACAGCGGTGCTGGCCGTCGGCTATGTGCGCGGCGTCCAGTCGGCGGGCGTGGCAGCCACTGTCAAACATTTCGTGGCGAATGACACCGAGACTGGACGGCGGACGTACGACGCGCGGATCGGCGAGAGCGTGCTGCACGAGCTCTACCTGATGCCGTTCGAGGCGTGCGTGCGCGATGGCGGAGCCTGGCTGGTCATGGCCGCTTACAACACGGTCAACGGTGCCCGGATGACCGAGAGCGCGCGCCTGCTACGCGACGTGCTCAAGAAAGACTGGGGCTTCGAGGGAGTTGTCGTCTCCGACTGGGACGCCGCCCTCAGCACGCAGCCCACCGCACTCGCGACTCTCGACCTGTCAATGCCGGGCCCGGACGGGCCGTGGGGCGAAAAGCTGTTGCGTGCAGTCGCCGACGGATCCGTCAGCGAGGACGTGATCGACGACAAGGTGGTCAGGCTGCTCCGGCTAGCCCGGCGCGTCGGTGCACTCCGTGACCCTCGCGGCCGGCCAGCGGCAACAGCGTCGGCTGGCGACCGGCCGGTCAACGGGGCAGCACGCAACAGCCAGGCGGCTCCTGTGTTTGTCGACGAAGACCTGCTGCGCGAGGCCGCGGCAGAATCGTTCGTACTGCTGCGAAACCCTGGCGATGTCCTGCCCCTCGACATCCGCACAGTCAACAGCCTGGCCATCATCGGCCCTAACGCGCGGTATCCGGTCATCCAGGGCGGCGGCAGCGCGGGAGTGGTACCCGTGTCCGTAGCGACGCCGGCCGAAGCCATCCGCGCCGCCCTTCCGGGACATGTCAAGGTTCGTGATGCCGTGGGCTGCCATACCTGGCACTCAGTCCCGGAGCCGCCGGCCGGTTCCCTGCATGACCCGGTCACCGGCGAGGCTGGAGTGCGCCTTGAGTTCATTGACGGCAACGGTTCGGTGATCGCCGCCGAGCACCGCACCTCGGTGGACCTGGCGTGGTGGGACGGAGTCCCGTCCGGCATCGGCTGGGGAGAGCAAGGGCGGATAGCCCTGACGGCTACATTCAGGGCCGAGACCTCCGGAAATCACCTCTTCAGCGCCGCCGGAGTTGGCGGCCTGCTGCTCGTCGCCGACGGCGTGACCGTCATCGACGGCGAAACCAACGTCCCGGATGATCCGGTCGAGGCCATGACGAGGCCGGGCGAGTTGCGGGCCGCGCTCTGGCTGGACGCCGACACGGAAACGCGGCTCCGCCTCGAGTTCAGGCCGGCCGCGGACGGGGCGGGCCCGCTCGCCGTCCGCCTCGGCATCGTCCCGGCAGCTGACGACGACGACCTGCTCGCCGAAGCCGTGGCCGTTGCTGGCTCAGCCGATGCCGCGATTGTCGTCGTCGGCTCGGCTGAACTGACCGAAAGCGAAGGATTCGACCGGTCGACGCTCGCCTTGCCCGGCCGTCAGGATGATCTCATCACCAAGATCACGGCAGTCAACAGCAACACGATCGTCGTCGTGAACTCGGGCATGCCGGTCCTGATGCCATGGGCCGCGCGGGCGGCAGCGGTCCTGTTCGCATGGCTGCCCGGACAGGCGTTCGGCACGGCTCTTGCCGACGTGCTGCTGGGTCGTTCCGAGCCTGGCGGCAGGCTACCGGTCACGCTGCCGGCAGCTGAGTCGGACAGCCCGGTCCTGCACGCGATCCCCGCTGCTGACGGCACGCTTCAGTACTCGGAAGGGCCGCTGATCGGCTACCGCGGGTATGACGCCGCGGGCGTCACTCCGAGATATCCGTTCGGCCATGGCCTCGGATACACGGACTGGAGCTACCACTCGATCTACTGCCCGCCGGAACTGGGCGCTGGCCGTGACCTCGAGCTGAGCGTCAGCATCACTAACACCGGCACCCGGCCCGGCAAAGAAGTGGTGCAGGCGTACCTGGCGCCAGCCGGGCCAGCCACAGCGGGCGCGCCCGTCCGGGTGCTCGCCGGATTCACCACGACTCGAGCGGCTCCGGGTGAGTCAGTCCGGGTTCGCCTGACAATCCCGGCCCGGTTGTTCGCCCGGTACAACGAGGATCTGGCGGCCTGGGTTACGCCGGACGGCTCATACAGCGTCCATGTCGGCAGGTCCTCCAGGGACCTGCGGTTGTCCGCGGCTGTGCAGGTCAGTGCCTTATATGTGGCGACAGTAGTCCCGCTACTGACTCAGGCTCACAGGCGGCTCAGGCCCGGCGATGCCCAGCTGCGCCGCGCGGGCCCCGGCTAGGGCGACCGTCGTTCCCAATGTGCCTGGCAACGGACGACTCGCCGCTGGCGATGGCTAACGCCGGGAGCGTCACGCGCTGCTGCTGGTCATGGCGGGCACGACCGAGCCGGGCTGGAGTTGAGCCTTGCCGGGCGGGGACGCTCCGGGGCCCGCGCTGTTGTGGAAGGCCTCATTGCTGACGATTGCCTGGAGGGCGGCGACGTGCCCGTCATATGCTGCCCGCCCGGCCTCGGTCAGGGACAGGCTGGTCCGCACGCGCGATGCACACGTGGACTTGTGCACCTCGACGTAGCCGGCCTCGTGCAGGACCCGGACGTGCTTCGACAAGACCGAGTCGGCTACTCGGAGTCCCTCCCGCACCGTGGCGAAGTCAGCGGCGGAGACGGCGGAGAGTATCGCGCAGATCTGGAGCCGGTTCGGTGCGTGCACGATCTCATCGAAGCGGGCGGCAGTACTCATTGGCCCGTCAGCAGGCGTGCCCGGAGCAGTTTGTCCGTCCAGCGCCCGAACACGACAGTGAGTGGCACAGCGAGCACGCCTGCTGCCAGGAACGCGCCGTGTATCCCTCGGTCGAGACCGAGCCAGCACGCGGCCGCGATCAGCCCGGTCAGGGTCAGGACGTGCCCGCCGAAGACGGCCCGCGTGCAGGCATCGAAATATTTCATCGCGACGCCCACCCGGCGCTGATTCCACCACGACAGCGCACCGCAGCCGACCGTGTAAGCGACCACCGACCAGGCCAACAGCATCCAGTTGCGGATCTCTGCCTCGGCGATCGCGCCGCCGGCCAGCAATCCGAACGCCACGTGGTACCAGCCTGGTGCGATCATCCGGTCAGCCAGCCAGGAGCGGCTGCCGTCGATCGCTGATATGGCGCTTGCGGCCTCGCCAGGCGCCATCTTGGCGGCCGCGCGGCCCGGGTCTTGATGACTTTCCATGATGGAAAGCGTAGCCGTTACTTTCCATCATGGCAAGTGACCCAAGGTCCCGGCTCCTCGCAGATTGTCTATCACCGGATTATCTAGTGGCTTCCTATCCGGTACGCTGAGCCTGTGACTACGCCCGCGACCGACCGCGCCGCACCTGACCTGAGCTTCATGCTGGCGCACTCCGCGCACGTGCTGGCGACGCGGATGACCGCCGCGTTCGCCGAGATCGGCATCACGCCGAGGGAGTACTGCGTCTTGCACCACGCCGCTTCCGGTGAGCTGACGCAGATCGAGCTGGCCAGGCTGTCCGACCTGGACAAGACCACGATGGTGGTGACCCTCGACGAACTCGAGGAGGCAGGTTACGCCGAACGCCGTCCGTCTCGTGCTGACCGGCGGGCGCGCGTTGTCGTGGTCACGGAGGAGGGCAAGCGGCTAGTCGCAGCAGGCCACGAGATCGCCGACCGGGTGCACGCCGAAATCCTGGCAGAGCTCCCGCCTGCGAGCAGTACCAGGTTCGTGGACTCGCTAACCCGGCTTGTCACCGGGCCGCTGGCCGAGCCAGTTGCCTGTGAGCGGCCGGTGCGACGCGCTCGGCAGACCTCCGGCTGAAGTCGAAAATGACCGCGTCCACCTCACCAGGAGTGCACACTTTACCCCGCTCGCTTCTCGCATCCGTGCCCCCGGACGGGCTATCGCGATCACGCCATCAGCTGGTGCGGCGGGCTGGGTCATCGGCCAGCATTCGGATGGCGCGAAGCTACCGGGGCGGGCCCGCGGCCCGCGCGCGGGCGGCCTGACGGACCAGGTGGTCGCGCTCGGCGACGTCCGTGGCCCGACGGGCGGCATCCGCGTACGCCGTGGCGGCGGCAGAGAAGTCGCCACTGAGTTCATGCAGGTGGCCGCGGACCGCATGCCACCGGTGCCGCTCGCCGAGCACCTCGCGCAGCCGGTCCGTCTCGCGCAGCCCGGCGGCGGCGCCGCGGACGTGGCCAACCGCGACCGCGCGCCCGAGCACCGCGGCAGGGTCCTGGCGCACCGGGTCGTCGGTGAGGGCGACCAGGTCGTCGTACCAGGCAAGGATCTGCGGCCAGTCGGTCTCCTCAGCGCTTGCCGCGTCGTCGTGCAGGGCGGCGATGGCGGCCTCGACCTGGTAGCGGCCGGGGCGCTGAACGGCTAGCGCCGACTGCAGGACGCGCACACCCTCGGCGATCTCCCGGGTGTCCCACAGGCCGCGGTCCTGCCGGTCGAGGGTGACGAGGCGACCCTCCGAGTCGAGTCGCGCCGGCAGTCGGGCGTGGTTGAGGAGCATCAGCGCGAGCAGCCCGCGCGCCTCTGGTTCCTCGGTGGCGAGGGTGAGCTGGCGGGCGAGCCGGATCGCCTCGCTGGCGAGGTCCACCCGGCCCGCGTGGCCGACCGCGTAGACGAGGTAGAGCACGCGCAGCACGACGGCGAGGTCGCCAGGCTGGTTCAGGCGACGCCCTTGCAGCGCGCGCTTGGCCCGGCTGATCCGCTGCGCCATCGTGGCCTCCGGCACGTAGCAGGCGTCGGCGATCTCGCGGGTGGTGAGGCCGCCGACGGCGCGCAGGGTCAGCGCCACCTGGGAGGCGGGCGCGAGGTCGGGGTGGCAGCAGCAGAAGAGCAGGAACAGGGTGTCGTCGCCCTCCTCGGTAGCGGCTGGCTGCGGCTCGGCATACGTCGCGTCCTCGCGGCGGTGACGGGCTGCCTCGCTCCGGCGGGCGTCGATAAGCCGGCGGGTTGCGACTGTCGCCAGCCACGCGCGCGTGTCGCGAGGCCGGTGCTCGGGCCACACCCGCAGCGCCTCCAGCAGCGCCTCCTGCAGCGCGTCCTCGGCCGCATCGAAGTCCTCGCCGCGCCGGACCAGACCCGCGAGCACCCGAGGGACGAGGGCGCGCAGCGCGCCCTCGTCCAGCGGTCGAGCCGACTCGTCGATCACGCCGGGTCAGTCGTCCGAGGGCGCATCAGACATGACTTCCCGGACGTCGATCCATTCGTACAGCGGCGTCCCGCCCGGGCCTGGCTCCGAAGAGATATAAGCGGCGAGCTCGACCGCCCGCGCGTACGACTCCACGTCGATCATGTACCAGCCCGCCACGAGATCGCTGGTCTCGGGCAGCGGGCCGTCGGTGGTGACGGGCGCCGCGTCCGGTCCGCCGTAACGCACCCAGGTGCGCGCCGGCGTGAGCGCCTGCCCGTCGACATACTCACCGTTCTTTTCGAGCAGCTCGCTGACGTGCCTGAGGAAGGCCATGTGCGCCTCCACGTCCTCAGGCGCCCACTGGTCCATCGGGGGCACCGGACGGTGCGGCTCGGGGCCGCCGCGGTAGTGCTTGAGGAGCAGGTACTTCGGCATGGTTGACTCCTGGTGTCGTCGGCCGCATCTGTCGTGGCCCTCACCTGGTGAGCGGAGCCGGTCAGAGCTTCTCGACATAGAGTCACTCATTTTCCTTCCCCACCGAGTAACCGGCCAGGTTTCCTTCCATACTCGATCCAAAAGAGATTGTCTGTTAATAGACGATCTGCTACGGTCCTTCTGTGACCATGAGCCGGAGCACCCAGATATCCGTCAAGATCTCCGCGACCAGCCGCGGGAGACGCGGGCTCGCCATGTGGCTGCTCTGCGGCGCCAGCCTGATGATCATCCTCGACGGCACGATCGTGACCGTGGCCCTGCCGACCATCCAGCGAAGCCTCGGATTTTCCCCGTCCAGCCTGAGCTGGGTCATGAACGCCTACCTGATCGCCTTCGGCAGCCTGTTGCTGCTCGCGGGCCGTCTCGGCGACCTCAGCGGCCGCAAGCGCGTATTTGGCTGCGGGCTGGCAGTCTTTACCGCCGCGTCACTGCTATGCGGCCTTGCCACCAGCCCCGCGATGCTGATCACGGCACGGTTTGCCCAGGGCGTCGGCGGCGCCATGGTGTCGGCAGTCAGCCTGGGCATGATCGTGACCCTGTTCCCCGAACCCTCCGAGCAGGCGAAAGCCATCGGCGCGTTCAGCTTCGTCGGCGCCGGAGGCGCGTCTATCGGGCTCGTCCTCGGCGGCGTCCTGACCCAGACCGTCGGCTGGCACTGGATCTTCTTTGTCAACGTGCCGCTCGGCATCGCGGCCAGCCTGCTTGCCGTCAAAGTCCTGGCTGCCGATCACCGGAGCAAGCCGGGCAGTCGCGCCGACTGGCCAGGAGCGGGACTGGCCACGGCGGGCCTGATGACCGGCGTTTACGCGATCGGCGGTACTACGCAGTACGGCTGGGGTGCCGCTCGCACGCTCCTTGCGGCTGCCCTGGCCATCGGGCTTCTCACCGCGTTCGCCATCCGGCAGGCGACGGCTCCCACTCCGCTGCTGCCGCTGCGCATCTTCTCGGTGCGCAGCGTCACCGGAGCAAACCTCGCGCAACTGCTGGTGATAGCCGCCGCATTCGGATTCCAGGTGATGGTGACCTTGTACCTGCAGCGCGTCCTCGGCGACAGCGCCGCCATCTCTGGCTTGTCACTGCTTCCGACAGCCGCGGTCATCGGCACTGTCTCGCTAGGCTTCTCCGCCCGCATCGCCGCCCGATTCGGCCAGCGCCTGATGCTGCTGTCAGGCCTGCTCCTCATCGCCGTTGCGCTGGCACTGCTGGCCCAAGTGCCGGTACGCGGAAGCTACCCAGCGCACCTGCTCGGGCCACTGGTGCTGTTCGGCGCAGGAGGCGGCCTCACCCTG
>Ga0335072_10013612_pt1 | contig 11581 bp, 11 predicted proteins | sample Lox_Sample_21_FD_206725 | JGI IMG/M metagenome (GOLD analysis project Ga0335072, IMG submission 206725) | Soil microbial communities from Loxahatchee National Wildlife Refuge, Florida, United States - Lox_Sample_2.1 | ecosystem: Environmental > Terrestrial > Soil > Wetlands | place: USA...
CACGACCCGGCCAGCAAGAAGACCTGGCAGATCGATATCGCGGCATTCGCAGTCGGCGACGACGGGCGAGGGGCCATCCTGGCCATCGGCGAGGCGAAATGGCACGAGACTATGAGCCTCGCCCACCTCGAGCGGCTGCGTAACATCTGCGGACTGCTAACGGCTCAGGGACGACTTGGCGCGGGAACGGCACGGTTGCTGTGCTTCAGCGGCGCGGGGTTCACCGCTGAACTCACGGACGAGGCGACTCGGTCAGGTGAAGTGCGACTGCTGACCCCTGCGGACCTGTACACCGGCATCCTGTTACAGGACATCGGGCCGCGCTACGGAATCTTTCGCTTATGCAGGTCGGCGGCGTGTGCTTCGCCAATGGGCACAACGTCGACTCGGTAGACCTCTTTCGCCTCATGCTTCATGCGCGACTCGATGCCACGCACCAGTGCGCTGACCTGACCGCCGGGCAGGCCATCTTGGATGTTAATCCGGGCGACAATCCATACCTGGCCTGGGCCGACGAAGGTGAACAGGAGTTCGCGAATGGCGGCGACACCGGGGTACCCAAGTACAACCGCTCGTATTCTCTCCTCGTCATCTGGCAGGAGTGGCTGGGTGAAGGCAGCAACGTGGTGGCCCTGCGGCACTCCGGCGCCCCCCGTCCAGGAGCCGACTAGGAAGTCGTGGCTGCGCCGGACGAGCCGAAGGCTGACTCGGATCAGCACCAGCGCGATGAGCACCGCGGCCACTCCCTGGGGCATGGACGACCCGGTGATCTGATTCAGGGCCAACGCGGCAAACGCGATCACGTCTCCGGAGACTGACACCGCGTCCTCGACGAACACAGCCCGCAGCGAGGGGTCGGACGTCACCCTGGTCTCCTCCATGAACTCCCGGTGGTAATGGCGTGCCCGGCGGATCATCTGACCCGCCGACTGGCGAAATGACAGCAGATCAAGGACGGTGGAGATCGCCAGTACGACGTAGCCCACGGCGAACGATGAGGTGGCGCTGGGGTGGATCAGCTCATCGATGCCCTCGCGCAGGGAGAACGCCGCAGCGACGACGAACACGCTGAGGGCCGCGATCAGCGCCCAGAAATACGCGTCTCGCCCGTATCCCAGGGGATGCTGATCGTCGTGAGGCCGACTACTGCGACGCTGAGCCACGAACAGGGACAGGTCGTTCCCGCTATCGGCGAGTGAGTGCGCGGCCTCGGCTGCCAGTGCGGCCGAACCGGTGAAAGACCGCTGCGCCGACCTTGGCGAGCGCGACCCCGAGGCCCGCCCCGAGGGCTACCAATACGGTTCGCGTGCTGTCGCTCGGCATCGCCTGACCTCCGCTTTTTGGCGACCGCTAGCAGTCCTGATCCTGTCCGTTCCTCGCAGGCGCCAATCCCTGGTGAGTGATCGCCGGATTTAGGCTTCCAGGGAACAGAACGTGACCTCGGGATAAAGTCGTGACGGCTGGTCCAGCAGGGATTGCGGCCTGCCCCGCAGGTGCTGGTCAAAGAAGGCGCGGACGTAGGCGCGGGTGATGTCCAGGGACCGCGCTCCGGACAGGCCGGCGTCGATGTCGATGCCGATCTGATCGGCCAGCAGCGCCAGGTCAGTGAAAGAGGCGTGCACCGCGCCGGCCACCACGAGCCACCGCTTCCAGCCGGTCAGGAGCTCCCAGTCGCGCTCCCAGGTGGTTACGGCGCCTCGCAGGCGTTTCCAGGCCAGCGTCCGGGCGGGAACGTCGGCTCCGCTTCCCGGGGTGTAGTTGGATTGCTTGCCCAGGAACAGAAACGGCCGCGGCAGGCCGTGGTCCGGGATCGCGGCGCAGGTGGCGCCGTCCATGTCGATGCCCGCCCGGATGCGGGAGTCGGCCAGCATGGCGGCGATGGCGGCGGCGCCGCCGGCTGAGTGGCCCGCCATCGCCGTCCGCGACGGGTCGATCAGCCCGGCGGCCGGCCAGTTCGGGTGGGCACCGGTTAGCTCGTCGAGCACGAAGCGGATATCCGCCGCCCGGCCAGACGCTACCTTCTCGCTACTGTCCCGACGGGGTGACTCACGGGCGAGGCAGGTGGTGACCCGCCCATCGGGAAAGGCGGTGGCGAAACTCTCGTACGTGTGATCAACCCCGGCCACGACGTAGCCGTGGCTCGCCAGGTCCTCGGCTAGGGCGGTGAGCGTGCTGCGCGGGCTGGTGAAGCCGGGCGACAGCACGACCAGGGGAAGGCTGCGCTGATGCCCGGCCGGGGCGGCATCGACGACTGCGTTGGTGCGGACCTTGCTCAGCACGTCCGGCCGCACGCCGGTGATGCCCCTGCTTATGAGCTGGAGTTCGGACTCGGCCGCCGACATGTACTGCGCTCGCCGCCCGTCCGACGATGTCGCCGGATACCACAGGGAGACCATCAGCTCGCGCGCGGTCACCCCCGGGGCCCAAGGATCGGGACGGGAGGCGTCCGTCAGCCACAACGACGCGATGCCGACCGGCTCCGGACCGGTTGGCTCGGGAAGGCACGGGGTGTCCCCGCGCTTTGCCAGTGCGTCATCGGCGTCTGCGGGAGTTCCCATGCGTCAATCATCACCAGCGGCGACGCTCCGTCTAGGCCAGAACCTGCGCGATCTCCCAGGTGTTGCCGGCCGGGTCGGCGAAGGCGGCCGTGCGCCGGCCCCACGGCCGGTCGATCGGGCCGTTGAGCAGCTTCACGCCGTGCGCCTGCAGTTCCGCGCACACCACGTTCGCGTCGTCCACCTCGATGGTCAGCAGCGCGCGAGAGCCGCCGGGGGCGGCGACCGGGACCGGCTCGACCAACGTGGCCGCGTTGGACAACCGAAGCAGGTTGATGATCAGATTCGACATCTTCACCACCGCCGAGGCGTCGTCTTCCCAGATCACCTCGAGGCCGAAGACGTCGGTGTAGAACTTCTTGGCCTCAGGCAGGTCCTCGACGAACAGGGTGATGACGTCGAGCTTGCTCAGTGCCTTGATCACGGAATCTCCTATGTGTAAGTGGCTCTGTCGTCACCCCGACGAACGGCGGCCGACCGAATCGACACAGAGCCGACCGGGACCGTAGCCTCAGGGCCGGGCAACGGGCTGGAGGGTCAGCTCATTGGTGATCATCCGGTAGTAGCAGGAGGGACGGGCCGATCCGGAGTCGGCCAGGGTGTGACACGCTCCGCCGGTCGTGCGGCGCACCAGGTAGAGCAGCGAGTTCTGCTCGCAGTTGACCCGGATCTCGGCCAGCTCAAGCACATCGCCGGACGTTGCGCCCTTCCGCCACAGCTCGTTGCGCGAGGTGGACCACAGTACCGCGATTCGCTCGCGCAGCGACGTTCGGAGGGCCTCCTCGTTCACGTAGCCGATGAACAAGACCTCGCCGCTGTCGGCGTCCTGGAGCACGGCCGGCACCACGCGGGCGCCGCCCGACGCGACGCTGGCGAGCTTGCCGAAATCCAGGCCAAGGCGGGTTCCTTCTTCAAGTTCGTTCACAGCAGCGATCGTGCCCTGTGCCCTGGGTTGAACGCCAGCCAATAAGCACGGCAGCGACAGCGGCCGGTCAGTCCGTCCAGTTCGCGTACCTGCCCGGGCTCCGCAGGGCGGCTGTCATGCCCGGGGTTCGGCCAGCGGGCCGTTCTCGCGCTGGTGATAACCGGCGGTCATGCCGCCGTCGACCAGCAGCGTCGTGCCGGTGATGAACTCGGCCTCGTCGCTTGCGAAGAAGACCGCCGCAGCGGCCACGTCCCGGGCCTCGCCGATCCGGCCGATCGGCGGGATCGGCCAGTCGCCGCTCTCGGGGCGGTCCTCCTCCCCGGGCGGGGCCATGTGCCGCATCCCGGGCCAGGTGTCTCCCGGGCAGAGCACATTCGAGCGCACCCCGTCAGGACCTCCCTCCAGCGCCAGCATCTTCCCCAGCATCACCACGGCCGCCTTCGAGACCGAGTAAAGCCCGATGGCCTGCTCGCCCCAGACGCCTGCGTCGGAGGCGATGTGGATCATGGAGCCACCGCCGCGGGCCAGCTGCGGATAGGCGGCCTGCGCGTAGAGGAGGTAGCCCCGCACGTTCACGTTCATCAACCGGTCGTAGTCCGCCAGCGGCGTTCGCAGCAGGCTCGCCTCGACCCCGACCCCGGCGTTGTTGACCAGCACGTCGAGGGTCCCGAGGTGCCCGACGGCCAGGTCCACCGAGCGAGTCACGGCAGCGGGATCGCCCGCGTCGGCGGGCGCGAACCAGCTCGGGCCGGCTTCTCGCAGCGCGGTCTCCGCGCGCACGCCCAGATCCTGATTCCGTCCAGTCACTACAACCCTCGCGCCCTCGCGCAGGAACCTCTCGGCGATGGCGAAGCCGATGCCGGTCGTACCTCCGGTGACCAGCACGTGCTTGTCCTGTAGCCGTCCCGCGCCGACTGTCATATCCATCTGCTGCAGCCGCTGCTTTCTGTCAATGAGCCCGCCCCTGAGCAGGAAGCGGAGACTCCATTGTGCCGGGGCCATATCCGCGAGTGCCGGAACCCGGGTGCCGGAACCCCGGCTGCAAGAGACTTGAGAGCACGGTCCTCGGGCCGGCTCCCGGCAAATAACCGCATGCGGTCGGCGCCATGCCCTGAGTAACGTCGACTTCCGTGATCTTTCAGGACCCGCTTGCGTATCTGCTCGGCCTCGAGGGCATCGCGCTGCTGGACGCCTGGGCCGGAGACCACGACCGCGAGTTCACCGAGGCCCGGCTGGCCGAGATCCGACGGCTGCTGGATGACGAGAAGCTGCGCGGCCGCGGCGTGCTCGCCGCGCACGCCAGCACCGTCGCCGCCTACGGGCCGTGGTCCGCCAGCTATGACGCGGAGGCGGGCGGCGGGCTGTTCGCGGCCGACGAGCCGATCGTGGCCGAGTGCCTCAGCGGCCGCGCGCCTGGCGTGGCGCTTGACGCCGCCTGCGGGACCGGCCGGTTCGCCGAGTTCCTGGCCGGGCTCGGGCATCGGGTCATCGGCGTCGACACTTCACCGGACATGCTCGCCCACGCGCGGCGGCGCGTCCCGGACGGCGAGTTCCACGTTGCCGAGCTGGACCGGCTGCCGCTTCCGGATGACTCGGCCGACGTCATCGTCTGCGCGCTCGCCCTCGTCCACGTGCCCCGGCTCCAGCCGGTGATGACCGAGTTCGCCCGCGTGCTGCGGCCCGGCGGTGACCTGGTTATCTCGGACGTTCACCACGAACTCGTCACCCGCGGTTCGGTGGTCAAGGCGCGCGGCCCGCAGGGCGAGCCGCGCATCGCGGCCACCTACCGGCATCGGCTTGGCGACTACCTGCGGGCCGCGCTGAGCCTCGGCCTGCAGGTCAAGCGGTGCGAGGAGCCGACTGCAACGGGCACGGGCGCACCGCTGCCCGTGCCCTCCACAGAGATCGGAGACTGGCAGTACTGGCCGTGGTCGCTGACGGGCTATCTCCCGTCGGCGGCGCGGGCTGCTGGTGGTTGCCCGTCACTGGTCATCTGGCACTTCCAGATGCCCGCTGCCTGAGTCAGCTAGAGAAACGCTCATCAGCTGATAGATCCGGACGTCATTGACGTTCTTTCCGTCCGCGATTACTCGGGCAACGTCCGCCGCGGTGATCACGCCTACCGCCTCCTCTGGCTCGCGACCATCGACGACGGCCAGGGCGGTGACGTCCGCGCGCTTCATCAGGTACGCGGCCGCCGCGACGTGGGCGTTTGATTCAACTGCCCGGGGAGCTGGAACCGTCGCGCCGACGGTGCCCGGAAGCTCCCCGGGGTCGATCTCGCGCCGGGGCAGTGGGACGGTGTGGCCATTGAGCATGGTTCTTCCTTTCAGACCTGGTTCGGTCGCGTCAGACGTGGTTCGGTCGCGGTGGCGTCCCGGAACGATCCCTCTCGTGGGGACCGGTGTGCGGGTCGCGGTCGATCACCCCCGTAAAAGCCATCGACCGCGACCCCGGTGTTGCCGGTGCCAGGCGGCGGTCCATCGCCCCCCCGAGCGATCAACCGCGGCCTCGGCGCTGGCCGACCCCCATCGGCCAGTCCCCCATTGCCCATCGGCACCAACACCCACCACGCTACGGTCGATCGCTTCCCATCGAATCAGGTAAACACCCAGTCACGCACCGCAACAACTCGTGAAGGGCGCTGCCATCGTCATTCGTGCGCGGGCAGCCGGTGCGCCAGCTCGGTCCGAGACCGGACGCCGAGTTTCCTGAAGACCTTGCCGAGGTGGTAGTCGACGGTGCTGGAACTGAGGAACAGCTGCTCGGCGATCTCGCTGTTGGTCGCGCCGCCAGCGGCGAGGTCCGCAATCCGGGCTTCTTGCGGGGTGAGGTTGCGTTCGGTGTCCGGCGTACGCTTTCTGGCCCGTTCGCCGGTCGCGCGCAGCTCGCCGCCGGCCTGCTCGGCGAACCCGCCCGCGCCCATGGCGTGGAACATGTCGTCGGCGGTGCGGAGCTGGATGCGGGCGTCGCGCCGTCGTCGGCCTCGGCGCAGCCACTGGCCGTACAGCAGGTGCGCGCGGCCTAGGTCGACGGCCGCCCGGCTGCGCTCAAGCTGGCTGATCGCCTCCAGGTAGGCGTCCTCGGCCTGGCTGCCCTCATCAAGCAACGCCTGGCAGCGGGCCCGGATCCCGAGCGCCCACGGCGTTGCCGCCGCGCTGGTCCGGTCGGCCAGGGTGGCGAACGCGGTGCGGGCCACCTGCTGCTGGTCGCTGCGGACGGCGGCTTCGATCAGTTCAGGCAGCATCCACTCCGCCGTGAATGGATGGTCGTCCCTGATCACCGGCAGGCAACTGCCCACGGCGGCCTCGTACTGTCCGCTGCGCAGGTCGGCGATGGTGACGATGGCCCGGCCGATGTTGGCCACAGCTCCTTGGCCGAGGGCGGTCGCCTCACGGATCTGAGCCTCCCCGGCGGCCCGGGCCTCGGTGGTGTTGCCATAGGAGACCAGCAACAGGCCCAGGCTGCGGCTGTCGGTGCCGACCATGCCGCGATTCTGGCTGGCGGCCATGATCTCTCGCATCTCGTCCCACGGGTCAGCTGCCTGATCGCGCCCGCCGGTCAGCCAGATGGCGAATGCCCGGAAATTGAGAGCGACCGGGAGCCGGACGAGCGCGCCCAGCCTTCTGGCGGCTTGCGTCCATCGATTGGTGATGTCGATCAGCGCCTCGTCATCCCACAGACTGCAGGCCGCGACGGTGCCTAGCTCGAACCACTTCAGGCCGGTGACGGGTTCGAGGTCGTCCGCCCGCAGCGCCCGCATCGCTGCCCGCAATGGCCCTGCCGCAGCTTGATAACTCTGGGTGAATCGGGCCTGGTAGCCAGACAGGAGCAGATCGGTGACACTGGGCGCGGTTCGCGGTGCCGGGACAGGAAGCCGCGCGACCCGGCTGATCTCGGCCGGGCCGGCCCACATGGCTGCGTCGAGCGCGGTAAGCAGCGCGTCCGCTGATGCGGTTGGGTCGGCTGTCAGGGCCGCCGACGCACTGGCCAAGACCTCGGCCGCCTCGACGACAAGGCCCTGGGCGAGCAGCGCCTCGCCGATGACTACCTGAGCGTTCCCCCGTGCGGGTCCCTCGGGCAGCCGGGGCAGGACATCGTCGGCCAGGCGCCGGGCAGTCGAGGGCCGGCCGGTCACCAGTTCAGCCCGAGCGAGGGCGACTTTCCGACGGGCGCGGACGTCCGGGCCGGGGGTCAGCGCCACCGACCGGCGGAGCAGGGCGGCCGCGGTTGACGGAGCGCCGCGGTCTCGGGCGCGCTGCGCGGCCGCCTCTAGATCAGCGGCCAGCTGCTCATTGGGTGCCGCGGCGGAAGCCGCGCGGTGCCAGACCTGCTCGTCAGCGTCACGGTCGCGGCCGCCGACCGGGCAGAGCAAGTGGTGCGCGTGTCGCCGGGCGGCGCGGCTGGCGCCGTGGTAGACCGCGGAGCGGATCAACGGATGCCGGAAGCGCAGCACATTGCCGGACGCCTCGATCAGTTCAGCCGCTTCGGCTTCGGGCTCGGCGGTGTCAGGGTCGATGCCATCGGCGGCGGCGGCCTGCCGAACCCGGCTGCGCTCACCGGAGATGTCGGCCGCGGCCAGCAGCACGAACTCCTGCACGTCTTTAGGCAGTTGGTGCACGCGGCGGAGGTATCGCTGCTGGAGTTTTCCGCCGGTTGGGACGGGTCCTGGCAGATCAGCCCACGCGGCCAGTTCGTCGGCGGTGAAATGGCTGCCGACCTCCACGATCGCCAGCGGGTTGCGGTCGGTGTCGGTCACCACGCGGTCTACCACCGTCTGCTCAAGCGGCACGCCTGCGGTCGAGCGCAACAGGGCCGCCGCTGCGTCGTCGGGCAGCCCGCCGAGCTCGATGGTGGGAAGCTGTGCGAACGCCGGCGGCTCGTGCTCATCGCCGACCGTCAGGATCATCGCGACCCGGTCGGCGTACAAACGGCGCGCGACGAAACCCAGCACCAAGGCCGACTCCGGGTCCATCCACTCGGCGTCATCGACCGCGCACAGCACTGGCTCATCCGCGGCCGCGCGCGCGAGCAGTGTCAGGCAGGCCAGCCCGACGAGGAAACGATCTGGCTGCGGGCCGGCCTCCATGCCGAAAGCCACGCGCAACGCTTGCCGCTGCGGCGCGGGAAGATCGCCGATCAGCGGCAGGAACGGGATCAGCAGTTCGTGCACACCGCCATATTGCAGATTGATCTCCGTCTCAACGGCTGTGAAGGCCGAGACCGAGAACCCGGACGCCGCGTCGACCGCATAGCTCGCCATGGTCGTTTTGCCCACTCCGTGACCGCCGCGGAGCACCAGCAGGCCACTGAACCCCCGCCGGACGAGTTCAAGGAGCTGGTCGATGGAATCACGCTCGCTGCTACGGTCCAGCAGTGACGGCCGGGCATGCTGCCACCTGCCCGCGACGGCGACCCGAGTGTCACATGCCTGAGTAGCTGGCATCCCGCCCGCATTGGTGGTCATACCATTACCCCCCGTATCCAATGCTAGCCGACCGGACACGGAGGGTGACTCAGCCTGCGAATTTGCCGGGTTCGACGGTTGGCCCTGAGCTCCATGTGCCGACAGTGCCGCACCACGCGGATCGCGTAAAAACTGGAAGCCGGGTGAGAATTTTCTGACCGCGCGAGCAACCTGATCGTTCGGCATGTGTCTCTGCTTCGTGGACAGGATGGATATGTCGAGCCGACCGCCGCTGACGCCTGGCGGCGGCGCCGTGGGTGACACCGGCGCTGACTCTGACGCGACGGCCCGCGTGACCGCGCTCTACCAGGCCCACGCGGTGGGGCTGATCCGGCTTGCCATCGTCATGCTCGGCGACCGAGGCGCCGCCGAGGACGTAGTGCAGGACGCCTTTCTCGGCCTGTACCGGAACTGGGACCGGCTCGACGACCCTGGGAACGCGCTCACTTACGCGCGTTCGGCGGTGCTCAACCGCTGCCGCAACGTGCTGCGGCAGCGGGGGCAGCGTGACCGCCTTGACCGTCAGGGCCTCGGACCGACGGCGAGCGAGTCGGCCGAGGCGGTGGCGCTGATCGGCGAGGAGCACCAGCAGGTGCTGGCCGGCATCCGGGCGCTGCCCGACCGGCAGCGGGAGGCCCTCGTGCTCCGGTTCTACCTCGACCTGTCCGAGGAAGAGACCGCCCGCGCCATGGGCGTCAACCGGGGAACTGTCAAGTCGGCCACCTCCCGCGCGGTCGCCGCGCTCGGCCGGAAGCTCAAGGAGGGCTCATGATCACCACCGAAGACCGGGCCCGAGCGGCGATGCGGGCCATCGGCGACACCGTGCGCGACGCGCCGCCATTCGAGTTGGCGCCCACCGGCCGGGAGCTTCCGATCGCAGCCGACGAGGTGGAGTTCGGCGGTCACGGCGAGCGTCGCCTCAGCCTCCGCCGCCCCGGCGGCGCGGCCCGTCCGGGCAGCCGCGGCCGGGATCGCCGGTGGCGGTCCAAGCTCGCTCCGGTCACCGCCGCGGTAGCCGTCGCGGCAGTCGCCATCGCGCTGGTGATAATCAAAGATGTCCCGAACGGTCGCGTGGTTTCGCCTTCTCCTTCAACGACTTCCACCGGCCCGGCGGACAAGAATGTGAGCATCCCCGGGGTGCCCGAGTACTACGTCGCCTGGATGCAGGCGGACACGCCATACCTGGTCGTGGGCGATACCGCCACGGGCAAGCAGGTCGGCGAGGTCGCCGAGCCGCACGGCGTGTACCTCGAGGGGATCTACGGTGCGGCCGCCGACGACAGGACGTTCATCGCCATGGGCGACCGCCTCGGCGGCCCCGATGGGGGCGCCGCCGTGTGGTACCTGCTCCGCATCGACCCAGGCGGCAGGACGCCCGCGCGGCTGACCCAGGTGCCGATCCCGGTCCAGCAGAATCCCGCCGGGGTCGCGATCTCCCCCGACGGCACCGAGCTGGCGGTCGCCCTCGCGGGCAGTCCGGCGACGGTGCGGATCTACTCGATTACGACCGGACAGACGCTCCGCACCTGGTCGGCGACCATGCCGGGAGCGGTAGCGGTGGAGCCGTGGACGGCTTCGGGCCGATCATCGCAATTCACCGCCGCCAGGGTTCTGCGCTGGTCGCCCGACGGGCAGCAGCTCGCCTTCGCCTGGAACTCCACCGCCATCCGGCTGCTCGACGTCTCCGCCCCGGACGGCAACCTGATCACCAGCAGCAGTGTGGTTGCCGTGATCGGGACGACGCAGACCAAGGTTGGCGGCTACACCTGCGACGCCTCGCAGGGCTGGCAGTTGGTCGCTGGCGGGCAGGGGGTCATCTGCGCGGGAAGCATGCAGGCCAAGCTTCTGCCGACCGGCGTCGACAGCGGCGGAGCGTGCACGCCTAGCCAGCGAACGGTCATTGGTTTCCTCCAGGAGAGCTCGGCTGACCAGGGCGACGTTGCGGCGAACCTGGCCGACGTCGAGCCCGAATGCTCGACCGGGTACCCCGACGGCGCGTACCTCGGCTGGGCGAACGCGAACGGCAGCGTCGTGATCGGGTCGCTGGTGTGGGACGGGCACACGCGATTCGGGCTATTCCGAGACGGGCAGTTCACCCCGCTCCCGGCGCTCCCGGTGTCGGTACCCGTACCGACGGGTGTGCTCATCGGGACTTACGAGTGGTGACGCCATCGGCTGCTGCCACCCTGGTTCAGGAGTCGCGTTCTTCGGCCTTGAAGGTGCGGAAGCCGCGGTGGTGGTAGTTGGGGAGCGCATTCGGGTTGTCCGCTGATGACGTGTGGAGCCAGACCCGGCGTGTGCCTGGCATCAGATCCCATCCCTGGCGGATGGCGAGGGTCAGCGCGTGCCCGCCCAGGCCCTTGCCGGTGAACTCCGGTACCAGTCCGAATGTCTTGATCTCAACTTCGGCGCCGGGATGAGGGTCGTAGATGGCCACACCGACAGGTTCGTCGTCCAAGGTCAGCAGCCAGCATGTGCGGCCCGGGTGCTCGGCGAACCAGGCCGGCCATTCCTCGGGGGCGCGGCGAGAGCTGCGCCAGTTATAGGGCGCGCCAATCCTGGCCAGGATGTCGGATACCAGCGGCAGACGATCGTCTGCGATGGTCAGGGCCAGTCCAGGTACCGCAGTGCCGG
>Ga0335072_10013613_pt1 | contig 11581 bp, 8 predicted proteins | sample Lox_Sample_21_FD_206725 | JGI IMG/M metagenome (GOLD analysis project Ga0335072, IMG submission 206725) | Soil microbial communities from Loxahatchee National Wildlife Refuge, Florida, United States - Lox_Sample_2.1 | ecosystem: Environmental > Terrestrial > Soil > Wetlands | place: USA: Florida...
CACTTCTAGCCGGTAGGCGCTCCCAGTTCAGCGGCGGCGTGGGCTTCGGCTCGCGCCGCCGCTTTTTTGTTCCCCTTCGGCACAAGCCCACCCGCCCCTCTACCTGAACGTAACGAACTATTCATCGAAGTCTTACAAAACTCTTCTTGACACAGATTAACAACTGCAATATCGTCCCTGCTGTTGTAAATCATTTGCAACTAGGGAGGGCTTCTGCTTCGCTTTCGGTGCGCTGGTCCCACATGCTTTCTTATTCCTGGTTTCCTTGGCGCCTTCGCCGTTTTCCTCTTCTTCTTTTCTTCCTCTCCCGCGGCCGCTCAGGAGACCCCCTATTTCGTCACCTACTCGCATCATTTGGAAGAGCCAGGCAATCTTGAAATCGAGCTGAATCCTTTGTTTGGCACGCAGCGCGCCGGCAATGACTACCTGGCCAGCACGATGGAATTCGAATACGGCGTCACCGCCTGGTGGACCAGCGAGTTCTACCTCGACGGGCAGTCAACCTTCAACGACAGCACTATCTTCACCGGCTTTCGTTTTGAAAACCGCTTTCGCCCGTTGATGCGCGAGCACTGGATCAATCCTGTCATCTATCTCGAATACGAAAACACCAGTGACGCCGATAAAACCATGATTGAAGTGGTTGGCACGGACAACGAGGCCGACTACGCTCCTCCCAATTCTGTGTTGCGCCAAACCATCAGCCGCGAAATGGAGGGAAAACTGATACTTTCCAGCGATTGGCGCGGCTGGAATATCTCGGAAAATTTCATCACCGAAAAAAATCTCGGCCACGAGCCTTGGGAATTCGGCTACGCGATCGGTGCCAGCCGTCCTCTCCGTCTGGCTGCCACTCCCAGGCTCTGCAATTTCTGCCGCGAAAATTTTCTCGCCGGTGCGGAAGTCTACGGCGGACTCGGGACTTCCAAGGCTTTTTCTCTCGCCAATACGTCTCACTACGTCGCTGCCATTGTCGGGTGGCAGATCCCGAGCGGCGCCACGTTTCGCCTTTCGCCCGGATGGGGCCTGAACGGAAATAGTCATAATTTCATTTTGCGCTGGGGCCTTTCCTACGAAATCGACGGGTTCGGTCACCGCGTCAGGAGTTGGTTCCGATGAAACTGTTTCCAGGTCTTCTGCTGATCTTCGTGCTTTCGGCGTCCATCGCCGCCGCGCAGAATTGGGCCCACGATAGCCGTGGCATCCTTCTCGCCATTGCACGCGCACCGATAATGGACCGCGACCGCGCCAATCCCTATGAAGGCCAACGCAATGCTATTCTCGCCGGTAAGAAGCTCTTTCTTCAGCACTGCGCCGAATGCCATGGCGCAGACGCTCGCGGCCGCGGAAAGTCGGCGAATCTTCACATGTCGGACGTCCAAGACGCAACTCCCGGCGAACTCGAATGGCTTCTCCGCAACGGGAATCTGACGCGGCGCATGCCTTCCTGGTCCGGCCTGCCCGAACAGCGCCGCTGGCAAATCGTCGCCTACATCAAGTCGCTGCGCTGACCTTTCCTGCTACAATTTAGGTTGGAGTTGGCCTGCGACGCAGGTGTCATTGCGAAAGCCTATTTGAACCAACACTGAATCCCCGGGAGCCCGCGTCGTCCTGCCCTTGCGCACGCCCCGGTGAAAGCCGGGGAAGCCTGAAAGCAGGCGCTAGGCACCCACTTATTCGTGGGGTTCAGGGCCTAGCAACGCACGGCGAAGCGGACCTCTCCTCATGATCCGATCAGGATCGTGACCCTGGGAGAGCAACGCGAGCGAAGGGCCACACAATTCGAAAGGCACATGATTGAAAATTTTCTTTATCGGTGACATCGTCGGCTCGCCCGGCCGCAAAATCGTTCACGACCGCCTCGCGGACATCCTCTCCCAGCGCCACATCGATCTCTGCATCGCCAACGGCGAAAATTCCGCCTCCGGCTTCGGCATCACGCCGCGCCTTGCCGAGGAGCTTTTCTCCGAGGGCATCGAGGTCCTCACCGGCGGCAATCACATCTGGGACCGCAAGGAGATTCTCGATTTTTTCCCGCACGAGCCGCGTCTGCTCCGACCCGCGAATTTTCCTAAGGGCTCTCCCGGCAGCGGCCTCTACGTCGGCGAAAAAAATGGCGTCCCTTACGCCGTCCTGAATCTCCAGGGCCGCACGTTCATGGCTCCCATCGACGACCCCTTCCGCGGCGCCGAATGCGAGCTCGCGAAAATTCCGCATCACGTGAAAGTCATCATCGTCGACATGCACGCCGAGACCACTTCCGAAAAACAGGCCATGGGCTGGTTTCTCGACGGCAAGGTCTCCGCCGTTCTCGGCACTCACACCCACGTCGCCACCGCTGATAATCATGTCCTTCCAAAAGGTACCGCCTATATCACCGACGTCGGCATGACCGGCCCGCACGATTCCGTCATCGGCATGGACAAGCACGGCATCATCCAGCGGTTTCTCGACGCCATGCCCGCCCGCTTCACCGTCGCCGAAGGCGATGTGCAGATGAACACCGTCCTCCTCGATATCGACGAATCCTCCGGCCGCGCCCGCTCCATCGAGCGCCTCAACTTCCGCCTCGATTAGCTCACGGCCAATTCGCGTACAGTGTGTCGATCGGCCCTCCCACCCAATATTTATAAAAACCGTCGTCGCACGACATCACGGTGATCCCGTACTTTTGCTCGAAGTGCTTGCCCCAGTGTGGCCGGCTGCCGTCCGTGTCGGTGAATCCATATTCGTCCGAAAGTCCCCAAGAGCTGAACACGCGCCCTGATTTCTTCATGATATTTGGATCGGCCGCGAGCGACGCCACCGCCCGCCCGGCATATAACGGCGTTTCGGAAGCGATGTAGTCCGGATTCTTCTTCACCGCGTCGCGCCAGTTTTCTTCCATAACCCCGAAGTGTTCCAGCATTACCTCCGAGCGCAAGAATCCGGGCGTCAACGCGACTGCCGCCACATTCCTGCTCCGCAACTCGCGCCCCATCGCGAATGCGAGGCGGATCACGGTCGTCTTGATCAGGTCGTAGAAAAGATTGCCACGGTAGGTATAGGAGTCGCCGTCACCGATCTCCACGATCAACCCGCTGCTCCCGGCTTCCTTTGCCGTCTCGATGAGCAGCGGCGCCGCAAAGTGGCTGGTAAGGATATGTGTGTGCACGGCATTGCAGAACATCGCAAGGCCTCTCTCCACATCCAGCGCCCAGAACGCTTTTCCGAATTCCTGTGGTGCGCTCTCCGAAATGTCGTTCACCAGGATGTGTAGCCGCCCTTGTTCCTTGCGAATCCGGGCAATCATCTCTCGAACTCCATCCGCCTCCAGGTGGTCCGCCACAACCGCAATCCCTTTCCCGCCGCGCTCGGCGAGCATCTCCGCCGTCTCCTCAATCGTCTCCGGCCGATTGCGGTAATGATCGGAGGGCCAGTCTTTCGCTCTGGATTTCACTTGCCCACGACTCTTCGCCCGCGTGCTGCGCCCGGTGCAGTAAACCGTAGCGCCGCCCTCCGCAAGTGCCAGCGCGATGCCCCGGCCCACGCCGCGCGTCGCCCCCGCCACCAGCGCGACTCTTCCCTCGAGTCTTCCAGCGGCGGGATTTCCTGACGGGTTTGGCATGGCGTTGAACCTCCGGGGAGAAATTCCGGGATGCCGCGCAATATAAATGGTTGTTCATTTACTGTCAAGCCTTGTTTGTGAACCCTTGTTCGTTTATAGTCTCCTCCCATGTCTCCCCGCCCCCGCCGAATCCCGGACGCGGACCTCCTCCGCGCCACCGCGCGCGCCATTGAACGCCTCGGTCCCCTCCGCCTGACCCTCGCCGACGTGGCCGAAGAATCCGGCTTGGCTCCCGCCACTCTGCTCCAGCGTTTCGGCTCGAAGCGCGGTCTTCTCCTCGCTTTGGCCAGCCAAGGTGCATCCGGCGTCGCAGAAGAGTTCGCCCGCATCCGCGCCGCTCACCGCTCTCCTCTGCGCGCTCTTGAAGGAGTTGCCGAATGCATGGCCGCCATGGCCAAGTCTCCCGAGACTCTCGCCAACAACCTCGCCTTCTTCCAGATCGATCTCACCGATCCCGAATTTTACCGCCTGGCTCTCGCCCACGCCCGTCAATTCCGAGCGGAAATCAAGAAACTGCTCGACGAAGCGGTCCGCGCCCGCGAAATCCGCCGGTGTAATACCGCGCGTCTCGCGAATGCCGCGCAAAGTCTCATCAGCGGATCTATGCTCAATTGGGCTGTGCATCGCGCCGGGCGAGCTTCCTCTTGGATTCTCGCCGACCTCGATGCTCTTCTACGTCCCTACCGGACTTGACCATTTTCTGATGCTCCTCCTGCGGTAAACCTTTCGGGAACTTTCCGCGTCCAATGCAGCAATAAGGGACAGAATCGAATGGCACCTTTGTCTTTGCAGGGGGCGTGGGATGTTTCGCGGGTTGGGCGGTCGGTTTTCGTGTGCTCTCTTTGCGTCTCTTCTGATCCTCGGCTTCTCTGTTCCAGTTCCTGCTCAGGGTCTTCGTAGCGTCATTCAGCCAAGCGGGCAGTTGTTCCCGTCGATCGGTCCGGGTGTCTCCGCCATCAAGCAAGATGCGCAGGGCCGCTTCTACATTCTCGCCAAGCCCGCCACTCACATCGGCGTCTATTCCCCCGACGGCCGCCTCCTCGGCCAAATTCCCCCCGCTTCTTCCTCCGCGAAAATCGCCTATGCCATGGACTTCGACCTCGGCGCCGACGGCGAGGTCTTCGTCGCCGACCGCGGCGGCAATGCCGTCCTCATCTTCCGCCCCGACGGTTCGCTGGTCGCGCGCGTTCCTGTCTTTGCTCCCACCTCTGTCGTAGCGTTGTCCAATCACCAGTTTGCCGTTGCTTCCTTCCACGCGCGCCGCCTGGTCGATATCTTTGACGACCGCGGCAAGCTGGTCCGCAGTTTCGGCGATCCTGCCGATTCCTCTCCTCCCGCACCTTCTTCCGATTCTCCTTCGCCTGTAAATCCGCCTATCTATCTCGGCCGCATTTATGGTGACTCCCAAGGCCAGATCTTTTTCGCCTTCACTTCCATGCCGGATCCCACCTTCCGCCGCTACGACCGCTACGGTTACGTCGCCTATGAAGCATCCGTCCCAGAAGACGAACTCGTTCCGCCGGATTACGACCGCTTCGATCGCTTCCAATTCAGTTTCGGCTTCACGCGTTTTGATCTTTCCGACCAGTTCGTCGGCTCCGCCACCGTTGGCTCCTCTGGCGACATTCATTTTGGCGGCGGCGTCGGTGCCGGCCTTGGCGCGCGATTGAATCGATCTCCGGGAGAAAGTGAATTCGGCGGAGGCGGCGATGGATTTGTGGGCGGAGGCCGTGGCGGGTTCGGCGGCGGTTTCGGAGGAGGCTCTGCCGGAATGCTATCTGCGCAAGCCAGCCTCACCCCGGATTCGTTCCACGTCACCTTGGGCGGCAATCCTGGCCCCGGAGTCGGCGGCGGGCGTTTCGGCGGAAACTCGGCGGCGAGCTCCAACTCTTCGGGCGTTTCGTCCGACGCTCCCGGCTCCGTCCTCCAATTCGCAAGCGGCGGTTCTTCCTCGGGATCCCGCAGTTCGTCCTCCGACGACGCGGAGTTCGCCGAACTGGAATCGACAAACATTCTGAATTCCTCGTCGCCTTCCGGCTCCTCTTCGAATCCCGACTTTTCTTCCGCGCTTTCCTCGCCCGACGATTCTGCTCTCGGCTCGCCCTCCACGATCCCGGGCGACCTTGGCTTCGGTGGCGGCGGTTTTGGTGGGCCCGGTGGCGGCTTCTTCGGCGAACATTTCCTCTACAACCGCTTCTTCGGCGAAGGCTTTAATTTCACCGGGCAGCACAGTCCCAATTTTGCGAGCGGAACGGCCGGAGCTGCCGGCCCGCACGCAGGTGCCGGGTCCGGCGTCTCTTCCTCGGAGCCGTTTCCGCGGTTCGATCATCACGGTCGTTTCGGTGCCGGCCTGGAAGGCATGACTGGCGGTGTGCGCATCAATCTCGACAAGCCGGTTCGCGACCCGAACGACAAGCCGGAGTTCACCGCGCTCGCCGTCGATCCCCGCACTCAAAACGTCTGGGCCGCTATCGGCGATTCGCTTGTGCTGTTCGACAAATCCGGCAGCCGCCTCGCCGTCTTCTCTCTGGTCACCGACGGCAACATCCCTATGCGCCCCTCTGCGATTCTCGTCGAGCCGGATCGCTTGATCGTCGCTGTCGATCCCTGGGGCATTTTTCAATTTGCTCGCCCGGATGCTTACTTGTCTTCCACGGTCCGCGCTGCAAATTCCAATTCTCACGCCGCCGCGCCGCACTGATCCACGCGCGAAATTTTTTTCTGCAAATCTTGTGTCGCAAATGTCCGTCAGCCGCGCTCCAAAAATTTTTATTTCGCAAGAGAAAAATTCAGAATTTTTGCCTGTGGAAAAACTGTGGATGCTGTGTGAAAGCTGTGCGCGAAATTCGCTCAGTTTTCTCTTGCCAGTCACCCCTCGTTTAGGCAGAATCCCACCTCGCGTCTCCTGAATTTTTCGAGACGCCGACACTCATCGAACGGCGTGGGCGCGGAGATTGGGTGCGCCGCTCGATTCGAAAGGCCTGACCAACAGTTTCCCTTGAATTGTAAGTGTTCGATTTCCACAGCATTTCCACATCAGTGGAAATCGCGATAGGATTCTTTTTGGCATGAATCTTTGGGACAAAATCCTTCAACACACCGAGCGGCGCGTCAATCCTCACAGCTTCGCCACTTGGTTTCGTCCCACCCGTCAGGAACGCGCCGAAGACGACCGTCTCGTGGTCCGCGTTCCCGCGCGCCTGTTCTGCAAGCGCCTTACGGAAACTTACGGGCAGCTCCTGCAAGCGGTTCTGGTCGAAATCGGCAAGCCCGATCTGCGTCTCGAATTCCTCTGCGTCGAGCCGGAGCAGCAAATCGCCGCGCAGCCGGCTGTTTCTCCACAGGCGCGTCTCGATTTTGACTCCGCCAATCACCAGCTGAACCCGCGGTACACGTTCGACACGTTCATCGTTGGCGCATCCAATCAATTCGCGCACGCCGCGGCCCAGGCAGTCGCCGAACAGCCTTCGAAATCCTACAATCCGCTCTTCCTCTACGGCGGTGTGGGGCTCGGCAAGACGCACTTGATGCAGGCCATCGGCCACTCGCTCAAGCGGCGCAATCCTGCGCTCCGCCTCACCTACATCAGCGCCGAGAAGTTCACCAACGAAGTCATCTCCTCCATCCGCTTCGAGCGCATGCCCGCCTTCCGCGAGCGCTTCCGCACTATGGACGTGCTTATGGTCGACGACATCCAGTTCATCGCCCGCGCCGAACGCACCCAGGAGGAGTTTTTTCACACCTTCAATGCGCTCTACGACCAGCAGAAGCAGATCGTTATCTCCTCCGATTGCCCGCCGAAGGAAATCTCGTCCATTGAAGAACGCCTTCGCTCCCGTTTCGAGTGGGGCCTGATCGCCGATATCCAGCCGCCCGACCTTGAAACCAAGATCGCCATTCTGCAGAAGAAAGCCGATAGTGAGCGCGTCCGTCTTCCCGACGATGTCGCCGAATACATCGCCCGTTCCATCAAATCCAACATCCGAGAGCTCGAAGGCGCCCTGATTCGTCTGATGGCCTACGCCTCACTCACTGGCGCCGAGGCCAATCTCGCCACCGCCCAGCAGGTCCTGCGCAATATCATCGACACACAGGAGAAGAAAATCACCATCGAGCAGATTCAGAAGCGCGTCGGCGAGCATTTCGGCCTGCGCGCCCAGGATCTGAAGATGAAAAGCAACTCGAAGGTCATCGCCTTCCCGCGCCAGGTCGCCATGTTTCTGGTCAAGCAGCTCACTTCCGCTTCGCTCCCGGAAATCGGTCGCCAGTTCGGCGACAAGCACCACACCACCGTCCTTCACTCCATCAAGAAGATTGAAGCGCTCCGCCAAATCGACAAAGAGCTCAATAAGACCATCAATCGCCTCCTCGACTCCTTCGGATGACGCACAAACATGTGCGCGACTCCGTTGGGGGCGGCGTGCCCGTTTGCCCAGTACGTTGTTCTCGAAGCGCTGGGTGCTTCTGCGCCACACCGCGCTGTTCACTTCGTGCGCAACATTCAGTTGTCATTTCGAGCGAAGCGGGCGGGTCTTGGATTTCGCGCTGCTTCTTGGCGCGCCCGTCCGCGCTGTCGAGAAATCTCTCTTCCTGCGAAAAAATGGGTAAGCATTTCTACGGCGACTGCATTGTGATTTTTCTGTCGAAGGCCTGTGCATGAATTGTGAATCGCATCGCGCATCGCTCGCTTTCACGCTCCCGTGCCGCTTTTTCCTCCGGCGTTCGCATCCGTCCACAGCTGCGCGCAAGCCGCAAACCGATGGCGCGATTCCTCTTCCCGCGTTATCCTCAGAATTCACAGCTCCGGCGGCTACGACGTTCTATATTTATGGTCTTCAAGTTTGGTATAAGGAGTAGACAATCCTGTGCAAACTGCCACTCAACCAACGCAAGGAACGGCCGAGATGGAATTCAGTGTGAAGAAGTTCGATCTGCTCGAGGAGCTCGAATTGACGCAAGGTGTCGTCGAGCGCAAGACCACGATCCCCATCCTCTCGAATCTTCTCTTCAGCGCCAAAGGCGGCCGCCTCTCCATCACCGCCACCGATCTCGAGCTCAGCATCCGCACTTCCTGCGAAGCCAAGGTCAAAAAAGACGGCGCCGGCACCATCCCCGCCAAAAAACTTCTCGAGCTCGTCCGTCTGCTTCCTGATGACGACGATATCCGCTTCAAGTTGCTCGAAAATCACTGGGTCCAGATCCAGTCCGGTCGCCGCAATTACAAAATGGTCGGCATGTCCAAGGACAATTTCCCCGCGCTCCCCGAATTTCCGCACGCGCTTGTCAAGATTCCCGCGCGCATCCTTGCCGACTCGATCGCCAAGACCATCTTCGCCATCTCGCTTGAAGAATCGCGCTATACGCTCAATGGCGCTCTACTGGTCCTCAAGCCCGGCTCGCTCACAATGGTCGCCACCGACGGCCACCGGCTCGCTCTGGTTGAGACCGACCACAAGTTTGAAGGCTTCTCTTCGGAGACCCGCGTCCTCGTCCCCAAGAAAGCCATGGCCGAAATTCAGCGCCTCGCCGCGGAAGCCGGGGAAGACGCCACCGTCGATTTCGGCCAGGACGAAAGCCACCTCTTCTTCCAATTCGGCGGACGCCTGCTCACCGCCCGCAAGCTCACCGGCCAGTTCCCCAATTACGAAGCCGTCCTGCCGCGCGACGCCAACAAAACCGTCACCCTTGAGCGCGACGAGCTTCAGACCGCTCTCCGTCGCGTCTCCAGCCTCGCCGACCAGCGCTCCCACGCCGTCAAGTTCACTCTCGCCAAGGAAGGCATCGAGATCTCCGCCTCCAGCCCTGAATACGGCGAGGCCAAAGAAGCCATCGAGAAGGAATTCAAGGGCGATCCTGTCTCCATCGGCTTCAACGCCCAGTATCTTCTCGATTTCCTCGCCGCCGCGCCCGACGCCCCCATCAGCTTCGAGCTCAAGGACGAGCAGTCCGCTGGCCAACTCCGCCCCATCGCCGGTGAAACCCTCCGCTACCGCTACGTCGTCATGCCCATGCGCATCTGAGCGGCGCTGCGAGCCCCCCAACCAAGCGGTATCCCGTTCGTTCCCCACCAATTATTAACTGCTTATCTAAGTCCCTCATTCGTAAAATTAGAATCTTACTCGATCATCTCTGCACTCCACGCTCCTCCCGCCGCGTCGAGTCGCAACAACCATGTAACCAATTGCAAACACATAAGATATAGCGCGTTGTTTTATCCGCTTCGCCTTGCCTTTTACCCCCAATTCCGCTATAATTAGTTCGTCACCGATTTCTCCTGAACAGCACTGGTTCCGCGCCTTTTAGGGCTCTTGCTGTCCCGCCTGCGCCAGGGCGGAAAGCGCCTCAAATCCCGCGGACACTCCCCTCCAAGGGGACAAAGACAGCTTCGCCGCGCCCCTCCGAATCATTCGGTGTGGGGCGGGATGGAGCCAAGAAGAACCCTTCGAGTCCTGGTCCGGCCCCGCTCAGCGGCCGCTCTTTGGACCAATGGGCAAGGCCCTTGCTGGCTACCTCCGCCAACGAGCCTTCCCGACCGCAAGCAGCCGCGGTTCGCCGTGTGCGCTGCTGGCTTGCTACAACGCATGTTCTGCGATTACGCACTGAGGAGACGCGCGATTCATGGCTGAAAAAGATTCCTCCGCCGCAAAGGCTTCCGCTAGTCCGTCAGGCGGCCACAAGTACGACGCCACTTCCATCAAAGTTCTCGGCGGTCTCGAAGCCGTCCGCAAGCGCCCCGCGATGTACATCGGCTCGACCGGCGAAATGGGCCTGCACCATCTGGTCTGGGAAGTCGTCGACAATTCCGTCGACGAGGCCATGGCTGGCTACTGCGATGAAATCAACGTCGTCGTGCACGAAGACAACAGCGTCTCGGTCACCGACAACGGCCGCGGCATCCCCGTTGACATGCACGCCACGGAAAAAAAGCCCGCCGCCGAAGTCGTCATGACCGTTCTCCACGCCGGCGGAAAATTCGACAGCGATACCTATAAAGTTTCCGGCGGCCTCCACGGCGTCGGCGTCTCCGTCGTCAACGCGCTTTCCGATTGGCTCGATCTCGAAATCTGGCGCGAGGGCGAAGTCTGGGAGCAGTCCTACGAAAAGGGCGATCCCACCAGCAAACTGAAATCCTCCGGCAAGACGCGCAAGACCGGCACGAAAATCACCTTCCACGCCGATCCGTCCATCTTCACCACCATCAACTACAGTTTCGACACGCTGTCGCAGCGCCTTCGCGAGCTCGCCTTCCTCAACAAGGGCCTGAAAATCACGCTCGAAGACGAGCGCGCCAGCGGCAAGAAGGCCGAATTCCGCTTCACCGGGGGCATCTCCGAATTCGTCAAGCATCTCAATCGCGGTAAGGGCGTCCTCCACGATTCGCCGATTTACATGGAAGGCAAAAAAGATCAGGTCGAAATCGAAATCGCCCTGCAATATAACGACAGCTACGCCGAAAATATCTTCGCCTTCGCCAACACCATCAACACCGTCGATGGCGGCACGCACCTCTCCGGTTTCCGCTCCGCCCTCACGCGCACCATCAACTACTACGCCAGTTCTTTCGGCATGCTGAAAGAGCAAAAGGACGAAGTCACCATCAACGGTGACGATGTCCGCGAAGGCCTTGTTGCTGTCGTTTCCGTCAAGCTTCCCCAGCCTCAATTCGAGGGCCAGACCAAGGGCAAGCTCAATAGCGACATCAAGGGCGTCGTCGAATCGCTCGTCAACGAAAAGCTCGGCGAATATTTCGACAAGCACTCTTCGATCGCCCGCAAGATCATCGGCAAGTGCATCGACGCCGCCCGCGCCCGCGAGGCCGCCCGCAAGGCTCGCGAGCTCACGCGCCGCAAATCCGCGCTTGATTCCTCCGGTCTCCCCGGCAAGCTCGCCGATTGTCAGGAGCGCGATCCCGCCCGCTGCGAGCTCTTCGTCGTCGAGGGCGAGTCCGCCGGCGGCTCCGCCAAAGGCGGCCGC
>Ga0335072_10013614_pt1 | contig 11581 bp, 10 predicted proteins | sample Lox_Sample_21_FD_206725 | JGI IMG/M metagenome (GOLD analysis project Ga0335072, IMG submission 206725) | Soil microbial communities from Loxahatchee National Wildlife Refuge, Florida, United States - Lox_Sample_2.1 | ecosystem: Environmental > Terrestrial > Soil > Wetlands | place: USA...
TGAATTCCACGCACATCATGGGATCGCGGATCATGAACGGCATCGGCGGTTCCGGCGACTTCGCCCGCAACGGATATCTCTCGATCTTCATGGCGCCGTCAATCGCGCAAAAGGGAACGATTTCGACTATCGTGCCCATGGCGTCGCATGTCGATCACACAGAGCACGACGTGCAAGTAGTCGTGACCGAGCAGGGATTGGCCGATTTGCGCGGGCTCTCGCCGCGGCAGCGAGCGCATTTGATCATCGAGAAATGCGCAAGTCCAGATTACAAGCCGTTGTTGCTGGATTATTTGTCTCGGGCGGAGCGTCTCTCGTACGGCAAACATACGCCGCATCTTCTGACCGAATCGCTGGGCTGGCATAACCGCTATTTGCGTACCGGGAACATGCGTCCGCGGGAAGAGAACTAGCCGATTGCGACCATTCGTTTGCCGATCCTGAGGACGGCGTCACCCGAAGCCCCGCGCTTTCACTAGCGGGGCGAGGGATCTGGCGCGGAGCATCTGGACAGTCCACGCGAGATCCTTCGCTCCGCCTCGCTTCGCTCGCCTCCGGCTAATTGGAGGTTTACAAAGACGGCTCCGCTCAGGATGACGCAAATATCTTCCTCCTTAGTCTCTGTCTCTCCGTGGTGGAATGTACTTCGCTCTATAATCTCCCTGTCATGTCCTTACTGCGATATCTGATGCTGCTCGCCCTGATCGTCTGGATCGGCGGGTTGATTTTTTTTGCCTTCGTTCTCGCACCCACCGCATTTCAGGTCCTGCCCACAACGCATTTGGCGGGCAACCTGGTGGGGCGCGCCTTGAACAAGCTGCACTACATGGCGATCGCGTGCGCCATCGTCTTTCTATTAAGTTCGCTGATTTACAACTGGCTGAACGAGGGCGAAATGCACGTCTTCGCCGCGCGGCACGTCTTAGTCGCGATGATGCTCGCGCTTACCTGCTGGTCGCAATTCTGGATCATCCCGCGCATGGACGCGCTGCGAGCCCAGATCGGCGATTTCGGAGCGGTCGCGCCTAATGACCCGCTGCGCGTGCACTTTGACGCGCTGCATGCCTGGTCGACCTGGTTAGAGAGCGGTGTCCTGCTGATCGGGCTGGTGGTGATTTATCTCGTGGCGAATGCGCTGGGACGAGCGAATCGCTGACATGAAGAATTCCGGCTTCGGTACGCCACAAATGTGGCTCCCGCGTGAGGCCGGGACGCGCGAAGCAAGACAGCAGGTCCCTCCACGCGTGATTGGATTGGCTAGGCCAGTCCAATCACTTGGTTGGGACGACAGTGGATTTACTTCGCTGAGATATCCACCGAGGCGCGCGTTGTGTCCCATTCCATGTGCAGCACGCAGCCGTTTCCGGACTTGTGATAGGAGATGGTGAAGTCTTCGAGCGGCGACGACACTTTGGAAACTTTCATGTCGACTCGCGCCAGTTCGTCACTTTCATATTTGTACGGAATCCCCCACTCACCGGTTTTCTTATTGATGATGAGCGTCCACTTGTTCGGTTCAGGAACGGTGAACAGCGTGTAGCTTCCCGCGGGAACGGTCTTTCCGCCGATTTCGACTTCGCTGGTCGTTACGAATGTCGTGGCTTCGTTGGCACCGGTGCGCCAGACTTCGCCGTAGGGGACGAGTCCGCCGAAAATCTTTCGTCCTTTCATGCGCGGGCTGGAGTAATCGGTGGTGATGGTCGTTCCCCCGGCGAGATCGCAGGTGGCTTTTTCCGGCGGGCTGGGCCGCGGTTTTTTTGCGCTCATCTGCGCGAACGCGGTTGTGGCAACCAGGAATAAGAATGTGACAAAGGCGATTTTCTTTTGCATGCTGTCTCCTTGCAAGTATCGATTCGACAGAAAAGATTTGGACGTGGGAGCCGGAATTCCGGTAGCGCCCGCCATTATGCTCCTCGGGAGACGGCGGTTACAATCGGGGGTATGCCGGTTTTCGACGAAAAGCAGGAAGAGCTGGAACGCTACGAAACCATGATGGGCGTGCCGCGCGGGCGCCTCGCCGTCACGATGGACTTGATCACCGACGCGATGGCGCTGGTCGGCCAGCATGGCGTCTACTGCCAAAGTCAGCGCTGGCCGGGCAAGCCGGTCATGGACGTCCAGATCGTGATGAAAAGCCTGACCGACGCGAAAGAATTGATTCAGAGCGTGATGGAAGAGCTGAAGAAGTCGGCGTGACCGGTATGCAGTCGGCTTCTAAAGACCTCGGTCATCCCGAAGCCTCGCGCTTTCACCAGCGAGGCGAGGGATCTCGCGCGGAGAAGATTCGGTTGGGTGAGATCCCTTCGGCATTCGGCTCAGGATAGGCTCTTCGCTGCGCCTGAAGAGCGGCTCCGCTCCGGACGACACCGAGCTTGTTTACGGTTTCACCGTCACCATGACCACTGCATGCGGCGCCACCTGCGCCGAAAATTCTCCCGTAAATTTTCCCAGATCCCTGTGCTCCCATAGATCGCGCACCGCTGCGTTGAGGTGCTCGGGATAGCCGATCTCTTGCCATTTCACGGGAATCCGCTGCTCAGTTTCGCTGCGATTCAGCAAGATCACCGCGCGGCTGCCGTCTTTTAGCTGCTTGGCCCAGACTTCCAGATCGCCATTTTTGGCGACGCGCTCGCCTTCCCGGCCGAGCGCATCCTGATCCACTGCAATCACTTCCTTGTTAGTAAGAATGTCGTGAATCTCGGGACGCATGTCGCGCAGATCGTTGCCCGCGATCAGCGGCGCCGCGAGGATCGCCCACAGGCTGAAGTGCGAACGGTATTCCGTGTCGGTCATGCCGCCGTTGCCGACCTCCAGCATGTCGGGATCGTTCCAGTGGCCCGGGCCCGCGTAGGAGTAAATTGTGGCTTGCTGGTCAAGAATCGCGAGCACGCCGTTCGAGCAACAACTGCCGTCCGGCCATTTCTTCTGACCACCCCATCGGTCTTGAATATCGCCGGTGGTGCGCCACAAATTTCCGCCCACTTCTTCGCCCCACAGCCAGGGCTTGTTCGTGCCCCACTCGCAGATGCTGAGCACGATCGGCCGGCCGCTGGCGTCGAGCGCCTTGCGAATGTTGGCGTAGGAAGCGGGCCCGTTCTGGGTAGTGGTGTTGCACCAGTCGTATTTCAAATAGTCCACGCCCCAGGAGGCGTATTCGAGCGCATCCTGATATTCGTGGCCGTGCCCGCCGGGACGTCCCGCGCAAGTCTTCGAGCCCGCGTCAGAATAGACGCCGAACTTCAGTCCCAGCGAGTGAATGTAATCCCCGACAGCTTTCATGCCATGCGGGAATCGCTGCGGATCGGGAACGATGTTCGCGTGCTCATCGCGGCTGACCTGCCAGCAGTCGTCGATATTGACGTAGACGTAACCGGCATCTTTCATACCCGACTTGACCACCGCGTCGGCCATGCTTTTGATCATGTCTTCGCTGACGTTGCAGCCGAACTTGTTCCAGGAATTCCATCCCATGGGCGGGGTTGGGGCGAGACCGGCGGAGACGGAGTGGGTCTCCGCGGCAGGAGTCTCTTGTGCAAAGGAAGCTGCAACGATCGCGAAGAAAAAGCAGAGAGCTAACACGACGTGGTGGATTTTCATGGCCACGTTGTACCAGAACTGGCTGAACTTTGGTAGGTGGGAGATGACAGGCGGGAAGTTGCCAATCGATTTACAATCCTCCGTCACGGAAATCCATGTGAAATCTGTGTTCGTCTGATAACAATTTTCCCTGGAGAGAATCTATGCGCGGCTCGCATTCATTGATGGCGGTGGTTGTCACCCTGGTTGGCTTGGTCAGCGTTCCGGCTTCATCGCCGGCCGGGACCTCGGTAGGCATTTTCGAAGATCATAGCGACGTCGGTATGGTGCTTCATGCCGGTTCCGTCGATTACGATGCCGCAAAGAAGACCTACACCATCGCGGGCAGCGGCGAGAACATGTGGTCGACCGCGGATGCTTTCCAATTCGTCTGGAAGAAAGTTTCTGACGACGTGACTCTGACGGCCGATATCTCATTTCTGACGAAAACCGGCAACGAGCATAAAAAGGCAGTGCTCATGTTTCGTCAGAATCTTGATGCCGACTCTGTCTACGCCGATATCGCTCTCCACGCCAGTGGGCTCACCTCGCTGCAATTCCGCGATGAAAAAGGAGCGGTCACGCGCGAAATTCAGTCGAACGTGACCGCGCCCAAGCGGCTGCAGATCGCCAAGCGGGGCGAGTATGTTTACATGTCAGTATCAGCAGAAAGTGGTGAGCCCCAAATAGCCGGCGGCTGGCTTCGGATTCGGCTGCAGGGAACTTTTTATGTCGGGCTCGGCGTCTGCTCGCACGATAAGAACGTGATCGAACAAGCGGTGTTCTCAAATGTCGAATTAACGCAACCTTCTGGAACGGGAAGCGGCCAGCCAACCCTTTACAGCACACTGGAAACGGTCGACATCGCTTCCTACGATCGCCGTGTTGTCTATATCGCTCCGGAACATTTCGAAGCCCCTAACTGGATGCGCGACGGCAGCGCCTTCCTCTTCAATCGCGACGGTCACATCGTGCGGCTGCCCGTCAGCGGAAGTGAGCCGCAGATCATCGACACCGGTTTTGCCACGCGCTGCAACAACGATCACGGCATCTCGCCGGATGGCAGCGAGCTGGCGATCAGCGACAACTCGCAGGGAGATCATGAGTCGCTCGTGTACATAGTGCCGATCTCGGGCGGCACGCCACGCCGCATCACCGAGAAGTCTCCGTCGTACTGGCATGGATGGTCGCCCGACGGGAAGACACTTGCTTTTGTTGGTCAGCGCGATGGCGATTTCGACATCTATACGCTGCCGGCAGAAACGCGTCCGGGCGCGACCGCGCCACACGAGACGCGGCTTACGACGGCCAAGGGCCTCGACGATGGCCCAGAATATTCGCCCGATGGCAAATACATTTACTTCAATTCCGAGCGCACCGGGCACATGCAGATCTGGCGCATGAAGCCGGACGGCAGCGACCAGGAGCAGGTCTTTTCCGACGATCTCAACAACTGGTTCCCACACATTTCGCCGGATGGGCAATGGATGGTCTTCCTGACCTACGCGGCCGATGTGACGGGGCATCCTGCAAACAAGGATGTGATGCTGCGGCTGATGTCGCTCTCGGATAAGAGAATCACCGTGCTGGCGAAATTGTTTGGAGGACAGGGAACCATGAACGTGCCATCGTGGTCCCCCGATAGCAAACGGCTGGCGTTCGTCAGCTACATGCTGATTCCATAGCGTGAGCTTTAGGGCAGATGTGGCGTCGAGCTAGGCTGAGTTTAATAAAAGGAGCGAACTACGAGCGCATGATATAGAATCTGGCGTTCTTCTCTTCCGCGGTTTGCTCCGATCCGAGGGGCAGCAGCCACGGTCGAAAAGGAAACGCAATGAGGCAGCGAGTTCATGCCCAAATTCTGTACTTCATTCTGTTGGTTCTCATCGGCGTAGCTACGGGTAGCGCGCACGGCCAAGCATGCGATGTTGACGTTCCCCTGCGCCCTGTCGATCGCCGCGGAGAGCCAATCTCGAGCATCACGAGCGATCAGTTGAAAGCGAGGGTTGGCAGCTCCACCGTGCCAGTCATCTCGATCTCCCCTACGCCTAACCTCGGTTTCATTCTCCTGCTCGATACGACTCCGAGCATGAAGGAAGTTTGGAAGGAATCCATAGCGGCAGCTAGGCAATTGGAGAACAAGGCCGCCGGGAACTTCAATCTGTTTACCTTTTCCGAGAAGATTGAGCGGTACGCGAGGACCCAACCTCAAAGCGAGGATCTACTGAATCATTTGCTAAATGAGGGCGCGCCCAAACCGCCGCGTGGGACGGCCCTTTACGACAGCCTGATCGAAATAGCACAGCACACACGACTCCGAGCCACTCCGATTATCGTAATTAGCGATGGCGGGGACAATGCAAGCTACCACTCCGCTGACGCGACGGCATCTCTGTTTCTTCGGTCCTCGTGGCCTGCCGTATTCGCCCTCATCCTTGATTATGATGAGACAAATCCGCGCCGGAGCTATTTCAAACGGATCCCTGAGGCAACAGGGGGCTTTGTAGTGTATCCTCCGTCCGCATCAAAGGTCTCCACCGCGGCTGACGAGTTGGCCGCGGTCGTCCTTAATTCGTTTGCCGCTAAGCTGCGACTGACTCGAGCGATAACGGATTCTACAAAAGTAAGTTTGGAAGTTGTCCGTCCGGATGGCAAACGAAGCAAAGACATCAAACTGCTCTATCCTTCGGAGCTTAGCGTACACGACTCCTGCCATCCCAATTAACCGATTCGCCCAAGGTTGTCAGCTTAAATCCGCAGCCAGTTTACTTACTCGCTCTTTCGTCAAGAAACTTCGCCATGACTTCCAGCGCCTCTCTCGTCTCCGGCAACTGAAAGTGATACCAGAAGGCGTGCGGCAGCGCTTCGAATACGACTAGCTGTGCGTCCACGCCGTCGCGCAGCAGCGCGCGATGAAAAATCGTCGTGTCGCTGAGCAGGATGTCGCGCGTGCTGGTGACCAGCAGCGTTGGCGGCCAGCCATGAAGATCGGCGAAAAGCGGCGACAGCACTGGGTCGTGACGATCCGCTTTGCCGACATACTGATCGTCGAGATTTTTGGCATAGGTCGGCTGCATCGTGCCGGGAAATCCGTTCAGCGTGAACAACTGCCGGGAATCTCCGACGCGGCTGAAATCGGCGAGGCCGGAGAAAAACCCAAGCGCAGCCGGTAGTGGCACTCCCGCCTGCCTGAGTTTTGAAGTAACTTCCGCAGTCAGGATCGCGCCTGCCGATGTGCCGAAAATTCCAATCTTCTGCGGCTTGTACGTTTTCAGGAGCTCCTTGTAGACGGCGACGACGTCATCAACCGCGGCGGGGAACGGATTCTCCGGCGCGAGGCGATAATAAACTGACACGACTTTGATCTTGGCCAGATTCGCGATCGGCACGCCTTCAATCAGAGAGCCGGAGTCGGAGTTGAATCCGCCGCCATGCAGATTGATCAGCACGCGCTCGCGATTCGCCTCGGGCATATCGAGAGACGAGATGATGTCGGTGCGCACGCCCGCGGTTGTCGTCTCTTCAATCTTGACCGGATACAGCTTTTCAGCTTCGGCCGAATCCTGTGCGCGCCAGATGTCGGTCCTGCGGCGGCGTTCGGCCAAGCTCTCCGGACCGGGCGTAGTCGCGATCAGCGAATTGAGCCACGTTTGCGCTTCCGGGCTGATCGTCTGCGGCACGGGAACGATGCGCGTGATGTGAGCCGTGCCGTCGGGATCGAACGTGGCCGAGTCTTTCTGCGGGATGTTGAATTGAGCGCACAGCGGTACCGCGACGGTGAGAAGAAGGAAAAAGCCGATTGTTCTCATGGGGAAGGTTTGTATCAGAAGTGAGGACTCTCTGCACGCGAGATCCCTCGCCCCGCTGGTAAAAGCGCGGGGCTTCGGGATGACGGCCATTCTCGATTTCCAGGAGTCCCAGGAGCAAAAACTTCACGCTAGCGCGTACTTGCCGCGCTCGATCATGCGCTGAGCGATCTGCTGGCGAAGTTCGATGGTGTTGAACGGCTCGTGTTTCGCGAGCCGCCGCAGGATCGCGAGTTGCGTGCGCAGCATGTCTCCCTCGGCAACTGCGGCAATCACTTTGCGCGCCGCCGATTCGATCTTCTCCATGGCCTGCGCGAGATAGACGCGCGTCATCGCGATGGGCAAGGCCGCTGCCGCTTCGCCTTTGCTCTCGGCGATCTTCTGGGCGCGGAGCACCGCCGATTCCATGGCGTAGGTTTCGATGGTCATGTCGGCGATCGCGCCCATGATCTCCTGCTGATCCTGAATGGCCTGCATGTATTTCTGCGTGGCAGCGCCAGCGGCAAATAACCCAAGCTTCTTCGCTTGAGCGACCAGCTTGCGTTCCTCGGCGAGAGCGCCTTCCAATTCTTCTCCGCTGGATGGCCCCGACAAAACTTCCTCCATGAGTTTCTTGATCGCGGGCATAAGCGGCAGCTGCCCGGTCATGGCGCGCTTCAGCAGAAATCCGGTGATGATGAGCCGGTTGATTTCGTTTGTGCCCTCGAAGATACGATTGATGCGCGCATCGCGGTACGCGCGTTCGGCAGGATATTCCTCGACGAATCCATAACCGGCGTAAATCTGCACGGTCTCGTCGACGACGTAATCGATCATCTCCGATCCCCAGACTTTGATGATCGAGCACTCGACCGCATACTCTTCGATAGCCTTGAGCGTCTGCTTGGCGGCATCGGGGGCGGATTTGTCGATATCGCTGAGGTCCTGGTCCATCATTCCGACGGTTCGATAGACGAGCGATTCGCCGACATAAAGTAGCGCGGCCATGTTCGCGATCTTTTCGCGCACCAGTCCGAAATCCGCGATCACTTTACTGAATGCCTTGCGCTGCTTGGCGTACGCGATCGCGTTCTCCAGGGAAACGCGGCCTCCGCCCACGCACATGGCGCCGAGTTTGAAGCGGCCGATGTTGAGGATGTTGAAGGCGATGAGATGTCCCTTGCCGACTTCGCCAAGCAGATTTTCAACCGGAACTTTGCAGTCATTCAAAATGATCGGGCAGGTCGACGAACCCCGAATGCCCATCTTGTGCTCTTCGGCTCCGACCGAAAATCCGGGAAAACTTCGCTCAACCAGAAACGCCGAGAACTTTTCGCCATCGACTTTGGCGAAAACGGTGAACAGGTCGGCAAAACCCGCATTGGTGATCCACATCTTTTCGCCGTTCAAGACATAGTGCTTGCCGTCGGACGAGAGCTGCGCGCGGGCGCGGCAGTTCATCGCGTCGGAGCCAGAAGTTGATTCCGACAAGGCATAGGCGCCCACGATTTCGCCGGACGCGAGCCGCGGCAGATACTTCTTCTTCTGCTCTTCCGTGCCGAAGTAAACGATGGGCAACGTGCCGATGCCGGTGTGTCCACCCCAGGTGGTGGCGAAACCCGCGTATTTTGCGATGTGATCGGCGATCACGGCGGCGGTGACTTTGTCCATCTCGAGACCGCCGTAAGACTCGGGAATCTCGACCGAGCTGAGCCCAAGCTCGCCGGCTTTCTTCAGCAAGGCGCGCGTGACAGAAAAATCCTTGTGCTCGATTTTCTCGACATTAGGCAGGATTTCGTTCACGGCGAATTCTTCCGCCGTCTGGCCGATCATCTGATGCTGCTCGGAAAAATCCTCCGGAGTGAAAACTTCTTCGGGCGAGCGCGAGTCCAGCAGGAAACTGCCGCCAGCAATGCGAGTCTTGGGAATTGCGGTGGTGGTCGCCATCTCTCTCCTCAAAAGGAAAACTGCTAAAAGTTCTATCGAAGATGCCTTCCAATTTTAATGCGGCTCTGGCGGGAATGATAGGTCAGGGATTCCGCGTTTCACCGGCTTTCTTGCCGAGATCGCAGCGTATTGGAACCTTGGCGCTATCGGGCTTTCAGAATCAATGGGTGTTGGCCAGTCGATCGGCGTCCGTCACCAAACTGCCTGCGACTATGCAAGAAGGGATTGCTTCCGAACGACGCGGTTCCGCGCGAACGCACTTGGCACTGTTTGTATTTGTCCTGCATAACCTGGTAGAGGCTGAATTCGCGTTGCTGGTTGTTCGTGAGGTCTGCACACTGCTGTGAAAACAGGTTCGCGCATTCGGACGCACGCGCCGCCGCTGCCTCTCGCACTCGGCGTGCTTGCTGTTCCATTGCCATGCGTGGCCCGGCACAATCATCCGCGAAGGAGACCTGCAACAGACAAGCACTTCCTGCCCACACATCCGCGCGCGAGCAAACGTCGAAGTGTCGAAGGTAGATATGCGGAGTGACGCATCCGCCTGCGCCGGGCACTTGCGCCACGGGACAAACCCGGCACGTGCCATTTAGGCAGACACGGCGCCGAAACTGCGTCAGTCGCTCGCGTTTCTCATTTGGACGACGCGCAAAAGGATGCCGCAGAAGGGAAAGGAATCCCCTTTTCGGCGGATTAGCATTGTCCTTCTCGTCCAAACTACGGAATGCATATGAGCGAGAAAGATTAGTGTGTGCCGCGGACGATCCCGAGGCAGCGCGCGAACCCGAGGAATGTGACACGGAGCCACCAGAGGAACTGTGACCACCCGATGAAGTCGCTCCGCCACCGTGAAATCCGCCAGAAGATGCGGATGACGATCCGGCTGAGGAGCCGACGCCTCGATGTTGCGCCTCTAAAGCTGAGAGTGGAAAAACAGAGAACAACGCGACCACTAGAACCGCTGGGAAGCGTAGGCCGGAGAGCCGCATAAAGCACCTCCTACCAACCTGAGCCGTGATGGCCGGAATGCTTCTGGACTGGACCAATAGCAGCCTACTCCGATCCCGTGTCAAGCTGCATAGGAATCGGGTAAAGATCGGGTAAAGAATTGTGCGGATTATGCTCGTCTATGCTTCGCCGTCTGCGGTTGAACCGTCTATGGTTGAACCTGATGCGGTCCGGCGACCGTGGTTTTGAGCGCATACTTCTGCGCAGGCTGGCAGGTCGACACACCCACGATATGGGTGGAGTCCGAATCCTTCGAATCCCGCGCCATCAGATAGCTGCGGATCGAGTAGCAGACGCGTCCATTCATCAGTGTTGCGACTTCTTCGTTGGAACGAGCTTGCTTCACGAGTTGCTCGAGTTCCTGGCTGGAAAGAGTTCGCGAAGCGCGCGAATTCGTTGTAAAGCCGAAGACTTGAGCGTTGCTACCGACGATGTTCAGAAGGTTCTGATCTCCGGCTCGAGCGCTGGGCTGGGTGGATTCCAGTGCAGCTTCCGGAACGATCCGCCACGGTTCAGCATCTGCGGAGGTAACAGCGGATGTTTGTGCCGCGATCGCTGGAGTCGGATCTGAGTTCGCTGGCCGATCCTGAGCAAAGACCGGTAAAGCGCAAAAGACAAGAAGGAAAAGTGGAAGGCCGAGGCAGCGCATAGGACCTCCTGTTATGAGCAGATTATAGCGCCGTGAGAACCTGATCGCGGTTGAATCTTAGTTATTCACTACGCGGTGAAAAATATATCGGTTGCCAAAATGAAAAGGCTGCTGAGCTGCCCTCGTGGCTCAAATGGAAATTCTGCGGAATGGCGTCATCCTGAGCGGAGCCGTTTTTCAGGAGAAGGGAAGCATCTGACGCGAGCGACCCAGAAGCTTCGCGCCAGATCCCTCGCCCCGCTCGTGAAGACGCGGGACATCGGGATGACGCACTGGCGGAGCTTCAAAGGAAGCCACGACCCGAGCTTCGCTGGGTTGGACAGCCGGCGGCCGTCCCTACAGAATCATTGCAAAGGTCACGAAGGAAGCGCGCGTAGGTTCACGGTTTCTTCATCTTTATAGGTTCTCAAAGATTCCCGCGGCGCCCATGCCGCCACCGACGCACATGGTAACCATGCCGTAATGCGCGTTGCGGAGCTTCATCTCGCGAATAACGGTTGCGGTGAGCTTGGCGCCAGTGCATCCAAGAGGATGGCCGAGCGCGATCGCGCCGCCGTTCGGATTGACCTTTTCCAAATCGAGGCCTGCCTCTTTGATCACAGCCAGCGATTGCGCA
>Ga0335072_10013615_pt1 | contig 11581 bp, 11 predicted proteins | sample Lox_Sample_21_FD_206725 | JGI IMG/M metagenome (GOLD analysis project Ga0335072, IMG submission 206725) | Soil microbial communities from Loxahatchee National Wildlife Refuge, Florida, United States - Lox_Sample_2.1 | ecosystem: Environmental > Terrestrial > Soil > Wetlands | place: USA...
CGGTGCCTTGGCGGCGGGCACCTTCAGCCGGGCGAGACGGCCACCACGGTTCAGTACGGCGGCGCTGAGAACCTCATCACCGACGGCCCCTACGCCGATACCAAGGAGGTGCTCGGCGGCTACTACGTGTTCGACGCGTCCAACCTGGACGACGCGCTCGAGCTCGCGCAGCGAATTCCGGCGGTGCGGCTCGGCGGCGCTGTCGAGGTACGTCCGCTCGTCGAGGTTCCCGTGGAGACGTCGCACTGATCGAGCAGGTCTTCCAGCGCGAGTGGGGCCGCGTCCTGGCGTGCCTGGTCGGCTTCCTCGGTGACATCGATGTGGCCGAGGAGGCCGCCCAGGAGGCGTTTGCGATCGCCGCCGAGCGTTGGCCCCGCGACGGGCCGCCAGAGCACCCAGTGGCCTGGCTGGTGGCCACCGGGCGCAACCGCGCCATCGACCGCGTGCGACGCGAGCGGACGCTCGAGCACAAGACGCGGCTGCTGGAGGCCGAGCAACCGGCCGCAACCATGGACGAGCTTGACCTTGACGACACCACGATCCCGGATGAGCGCCTGGAGCTGATCTTCACGTGCTGCCATCCCGCGCTGGCCGTCGAGGCTCAGGTGGCGCTGACGCTGCGGGCACTCGGGGGACTAACCACTGAGGAGATCGCGCGCGCCTTCCTGGTTTCAGAGGAGACCATGAAGCGCCGGCTCTCGCGGGCCAAGGCCAAGATCAAGGCGACCGCGATCCCGTTTGCGGTACCCGCTGACCACCTGCTGCCGGACCGGTTGGCGGCGGTGCTGGCCGTCGTCTATCTGATCTTCAATCAGGGCTTCACCGATCGCGCCGACCTCGCCGCCGAGGCGATCCGACTCGGGCGGCTGCTGTCCGAGTTGATGGCCGACGAGCCCGAGGTGTACGGGCTGCTCGCCCTGATGCTGCTTCACGACTCGCGCCGCGACGCGCGCGTGGTCGACGGTCAGCTGATCCCGCTGGCCGAACAGGACCGCTCCCGCCACGACCGCTCGAAGGTCGAGGCTGGTCGCGCCGCACTCGAGCGAGCGCTCGCCCAGCGACCGGCAGCCGGGCCGTATGTGCTCCAGGCGGCGATCGCCTCGCTCCAGTCCGAGGCGGAGATCGACTGGGACGAGGTTGCGCTGCTGTACGGGCGGCTCGAGCGACTGACGGGCTCGCCGGTGGTGGCCCTGAACCGCGCGGTGGCGGTCGCCGAGGCGGGCGCGCCCGAGCGGGCGCTCGAACTGGTCGACTCGCTCGGGCTCGGCGATTACCGCTACCTGCATTCGACCCGGGCCGAGTTGCTCCGTCGCCTGGGCCGCCAGGAAGAGGCGCGGGCGGCGTTCGAGCACGCCCTGCGGCTGGCTGCGACGGATCCGGAGCGGCGGTTCATCGCCCGCCGGCTAGCGGGACTGTGACCTGACCGGCCGCCGACCTAGCGTCCGGCCTGGTTGCCGGCCGGAATCGGCTCAGCCAGCGCGGCGCGGTTCGGTGCGGCCGGGAACGGGTCGGCGAAGTACTGCGTCTCGTGGGTCACGAGACCGTCGGTGATCTCCATGATGCTGACCGAGTACGTGGGCACGCCGTCATACGTGATCACGCACTCACTCACCCAAACGTCGCTGTGGCCCAGGATCCGGCGGACGGTGAAGTGCCGTTCGGCCGGGTGCCCGCCGCGTTGCGCCTTGATCTTCGACCGGCCTCTGAACCGCTCGCCCGACTGCGGGTAGTCGAGGATCGCGTCTTCGGCGTAGATCGCGTGCTCGGTGTCGATGTCCCCGCTTTCGGAGGCGTCCCAGTGCTGCTGGATCCGAGCCCGGATATCGGCGTCGCGTTCGATCGTGCTGTCCACCGGCTGGCCCCCATGACGAGTAGGAAGTGCCCTGCCTCGCCCGACAGATTATCCCAGGGCACCCGACTTGACGGCTAGCATCATTCTGATATCATACTGATAACCATGGGTGGACCGAATGACAGCGCCGCTCCGAAACGGCTGCGAGCCTGGTGGGCATCTCCCCGGCGATCCGGCATGCAACTCATGATCTCGCCGTGGGAGTATCGCCACCTGCGCGGCTTCGCGAGCTTGCGCATAGGCGGCGGCATCGTGGCGGCCGGCCTCGGCGTCGTCACGCTCTCCTTCGGCGGGAACGACCTGAAGACGTACGGGTGGACGCTGGCGTTCCTGGCGATCGCGGCGGCCAACCTTGGTTGCGCCTACTGGGAGCTGGGCATCGCTCGCTCGGCAGCCTCCGGCACTTGAAGCCCCGACGCGCAAGAATGTCGAGATGAGCGCTTCGGGAAACGAAGGCGAGCCGATCACCGAAGCGGGCCTGGCGGCTCTCGAGGCGGAGCTCGCGAAGCTGGAGACGGCCGGTCGTCGGGAGATCGCGGCGCGGATCAAAGTCGCCCGCGGCCACGGCGACCTCAAGGAAAACGGCGAGTACCACGCCGCGAAGGAGGACCAGGCGCATATGGAGACCCGGATCCTCCGGCTCAGGCAGCGGTTGCGGGGTGCGGTCGTCGTTCAGGCCGACGAAGGGCTCGCGCCGGCGTTTGCCTTTGGCCGCTCCGCCGAGGTCCGCGACGAGAGCACCGGTGAGGTCCACACGTGGACTCTCGTTGGTGCCGGGGAGGCCGACCGCACGCGCGGCCGGCTTTCCGTCCAATCCCCGGTCGGCAAGGCGTTGCTGGACCAGGCGCCCGGTGCCACGGTCGAGGTCTCTCTTCCGCGCGGCACCCGCCGTCTCACGATCGAGCGCATCCTGTAGACGACGACCGCGCCTGTGGCGTCAGGCGTGGTAAGACGTCGGCATCTCCGCAGGGGAGCGCTTGTTCCATCCGTGAAAGTGCGAGTAGTCGCCCGAGTCCCACGCTTCCCGGAGCCCGGGCTTGCTCAGATCCCAATCGGGTCGGATCTCGCGCGTTACGGTCCGTAGGTCGCGCCACAGGTCGACAAACGACGGACGTCCCCAGAACCAGTAGCCGTTGTAGACGCTGTGGATCACGAGCCCCGGCTTGAGCACGAGCGTGTGCGGGATCATCGGGTCGTGCTCGGGGTCGGTGTACTCCTGAATCTCGAGGTCCTTCTGCACGGTCCGGTCCGGATCGGACAGGAACGGCCACTGCGCACCGGTTGACGCGCGGAACTCCTGGCTCGAGTGATGGGTGTCGGTCGAGATCGTGGCGACCTGTGTGTAGGACACCGCGATCTTGGGATAGTTGGCGGCGAGCTCGAGGTGCTGCTGGTGCTCCTTGGGACAGTAGTTCCCGCGCGCGAGCGTGAGGATCAGCGGGTCCTCCCCCTGGATCTCGCTGAGCTTTCGCTGGGCGCTCTCGTGATCGGGCAACTCGTAGTCGGGGAACGTCCCGCCGGGGACGATGTCGCTGCGCATGATCTACTCCTGTCGCGGGTTGAGGAGTGAGGAGAATGATGGCCGTAGGCAGACTGAGCGTAGTCAACGGGCGCCACGGGCGCCAGAAAGGGACCGATCTTTGATGAGCACCCGCACGCCGGTCTGCGAGTTGCTGGGGATTGACCATCCGATCGTCGAGGCGCCGGTGGCTGCAGACCCCCGGCTGCCCGCCGCGGTCTCGAACGCCGGCGGCCTCGGCACCCTGGGACTGGGGTGGGCCGATGATGCCGGAGACGTGGTCAGGGAAACGGCAGCCCTTACCGACCGGCCCTTCGCCGGCAACTTCGTTCTCGCCTGGGATCAGCACCATCGAGTCGATCAGGCACTGTCGGCGGGTCTGCGGATCGTTTCGCTGTTCTGGGGCGATCCGAGCGGCTACGTCGAATCGGTGCATGACGCCGGCGGGCTCGTCATGCACACGGTCGGCAGCGTCGAGGAAGCGCGGCGCGCGGTCGGATGTGGAGTGGACATCGTCGTCGCGCAGGGTTGGGAGGCAGGTGGGCACGTCTGGAGTGGCGTGGCAACGCTCCCGCTGGTGCCGGCGGTAGTCGACGCGGTGGCGCCGGTGCCGGTGATCGCGGCCGGCGGGATCGGCGATGCTCGTGGAGTCGCGGCCGTGCTCGCCCTCGGCGCGCAGGGCGCGATGCTCGGCACGCGGTTCCTGCTGGCCGACGAAATGCCGATCCACGAGGAGTACCGGCGCCGCCTGATCGCCGCTACCGAGACCGATGCCGAGTGGTACCCCAACCTGTATGCGGTGGGATGGCCGGTGGACGCGTCGCACCGCGCGATCCACAATTCGACCGCCGAGATGTGGGAAGCCGCAGGCCGCCCGCCGATGGGTAGTAGACCTCGAGAGGGCGAGGTGCTGGCGCACTTCGCTTCCGGGGAAGCGATCGTTCGATATGAACCCGCGCCTCCGATGATCGGAACCACCGGCGAGATCGAACCGTTATCGCAGTGGGCCGGACAGAGCGTCGCGCTCGCCAGGCAGTCACAGCCCGCCGCGGAAATCGTGGCCGAACTGATCTCGCGCCTATAGCCGTCGCCGCTCAGCCGCCCAACTCGGCGACGATCCGTTCCCCTGCGCCTTTGCTGGCCCGCGCGACCTCAAGCTCCCACTGAGCGCCGTCAGCGAACGTGATGCTCAACGCCGACGCGATCGTGCCCTTTCCGAGATTGGCCGAGACCACGTCGTCCCGCGACACCTTCGCCACGACATCGTCGGTCATCTTCAGCCCGGTGAGGCCCTGCTTGCCCCGCACCAGCACGAGATCCGTCGCGCTCACCGCGAGGTAGCCGAAGGCGCCGAACTCGGGCGTCTCGGGCGTCGGCTGCGGTGAGCCGCCCTTGGAAAGACCCGCTGACACGGCGGCCCCGACGACGCCGCCGATCTGCGCGCCGGCCACCGTGCCCATCCCTCTCTTCGCCTTGCCCCTCCGGTTCACCCAACCCCCTGCGACCTGCTGCGCGCCAAGCGCGCTCGATGCATCAGCCATGTCCTGGTTCCTCTCCGATCGTTAGTTGAGCTTTCCGGTAACCGTGGCGCCCTTGCCGCCCGAGCTGGTCAGCCCGGTCACCCGCACGGTGGCGGCGACCGTCGCCGGGACGCCGGTGAAGGTGGCCGACGTCGCCTTCGGTCCGACGATCAGCAGCAGCTCCTGGCCGTCGCTGAGATCGGCGTACACCGCGTGGCGGAAGGACTGCCTGGGCTGCTTCCAGCTGACTCGCAGCGAGGTGCCGCGGCGCGTCAGCTTCAGGTGGGTGACCTTCGTCGGCCGCGGGGGCCCGGGCGCCCGGAAGGACGCGAGGTTGAGAGTCGCGCGCGGGAGCCCGTATTGCTCGACGATCGCCACGATCCGGCGCCGGCCGGCGGGGCCTGTCTGCGGCGTGAACCGGACGCTGCCGCTCGCCTTCGCGGTCGTCGTTATCAGGTGACGGACGTCGTTCCCGTACTCGGCGAACTGCACCTTTTGCCCGGTGAGCGGGTGCAGCCGCCAGGTGAGCGTCCGCGTCCGGCCGCGACCGCTGACGTGCGCGTGCACGACCGGCTTGGGCAGGCCGTAGGCCTCCCGGATCTGGGAAATCATCACAGGCCCGGCGTTGGTCAGCGTCCAGGCGCCCGCCGCCGGGTGCTTGACGACCACGTAGGTGGCGCCGGTCTTCGTGACCAGGACAAGCGCGTTCCCGTGGTGGACGTCCGGATGCTCCCGCGTGCCGGTAATCGAGACGCCGCCCGGGCCTCGCACGCGCACGCCCGGCGCGCCGAACGGGCTGTCGAGTGCGAACACGACCGAGGGCAGCCCGGCGGGCAGCGTCAGCTTCCGCGAGCGTCCCGAGGCCAGCGCGGTGGCCGCGCTCAGCGTCGGGCGCCACGGCCCCAGGTCGCAGCCGCTGAAGGCGCTGAAGCTGCCGCCCCAGTAGTAGCCGATGCCGCCGCTGATTACGTCGAGGTCGACGCACGCGGCGATCCCGATATTCGAGACGAGTGCGTTGGCGCCGGCGCACAGCGAGCCGACCCAGACGTCGACGCACGCCTGCAGCCCGCCCTCGAAGTCGAACGCCTGGCTGCCCTGCACCCAGCCGGAGATGCTGCCGGTCAGCTTGGCCAGCACCGCGTTCCAGTCGACGCTGCCCTTGACCATGAACGTGCCGTTGGAGATGTACTTGACGTCCGCGTTGCCCAGATCGAAGCGGCCGCCGAGCTTGGCGTTGCCCATCGCGTCGAGCACCCAGATGTTGCCCGGCGTGTAGCTCACCGTCCCATTGATCGTGATCGCCGCGTGACCGGCCACCTGCGGACCGGCGGTGAGTCCGATCATGCCCGTCCATGGAATCCCGCTGCCGCCGCCCGACAGCGTGATCGACTGCAGGAAGACGCCGTCGGCGAGCGAGATGTTGAGCCCGGTGACACCGCCGGCCAGGTAGTCGAGGCCCCCGTTCTTCAGCCCGATTCCGACCGTGAACCCGAACTGGTTGGGCGTCGGCAGCACCAGCGTCGCAGTCCCCTGCCAGGTGTCGTCGGAGACGACCTTCAGGTCCACGTTCTTCAGCCCGAACCCGAACGCCTGCACGTTGCCGAGCTTGATCTCGGTCGCCGACCACTGCGGTCCGGTCGAGTTGTTCGTCGCGATCGTCGGCGCGGCGGTGAGGCCGCCGAGGTAGCTGAACGGCCAGAAGCCGAGCGTCAGTGTCGGCGTCACGTTGGCGCCGCCGGCGGCGGTGAAGTCGATCTTCGTATGCCCGATCGGCAGCCCCTCGACGAGCAGATTCTTGACCGAGTTGTCCGCGTCGACCACCGTGATCGGATCGCCCGATGTCCAGTTCGGCTGAACCGACTGGCTCGGCGGCGCGAGGCTCCAGTTGATCGTGCCTACCCACAGCCCGAAGTTCTCGGTATCGCTCGGCCCGTCCGGGATCGTCACCTTCCACTGGCCGACCCCGGTGATCTTTCTGTTGGTGAGGTCGAAGTTCAGATTGCTGCCGGCCCCGGTCGTGGTCAGCGGCTGGAGCACGAGGCCGTTCACCTCGACCGGCTGGTTGTAGACCTCGTAGGTGCCGTCCGACAGCTGGGTCATGCAGGTGCTGCTCTTGACAGCGATGTAGCTCGTGTCGAGGTACATCGTGCAGTTTGCGATCACCTGCACCGGAATCGTCACTGTGCGCGCAGCCGAGCCCGCACCGGCATCGAGCGGGGTCGCGGTGACGGTCACGTTGTAGTAGCCCGCGGCGGTGGCGCTGGCCGCGGTCAGCGCCATCGTCGAGCTCGAATCGGTGCCGGTCACCGGGTCCTCGGAGAAGCTCGAGGTCATCCCGGCGGGCATCCCGCTCACGCTGAGCGCGATCCCACCGTTCGAGCCGTTGGCGCGGTGTAGCGTCAGCGCGATCGTCCCTGACGCCAGACCCTGGGTCACGTCGACGCCGTTGCCGTCGGAGTCGAGCGCGAAGCTCGGCGGGGGTGGCGTCGACGGGCGGGTCAGCGCGATGTCGTCGATCCCGACCGGCTTCGGATGATCGCTCGCGTTCGCGTACACCTGGGTCACGTCGAAGTAGGCGATGTCCCCCTGGTCGGAGGGGTCGCTAACGCTCAGTTGCACGAACGGCTGCCCGACCGTGACGGTCGTGGTGGCGGTCGACCCGACCTGGTCGCCGCCGGCGTCGTACGCCTTCAGCTCGACCTTCGCCGTGTCACCCGCGGGTGGGTCCCACTCGGGCGCGTTGTCGAGCTCGCCGACGTACACGCTGACGGCGGTCGCGTACTCGTCGAGGAACCCGCGCGCGTCGGCCGGCCCGGCGAGCTCGCCACAGCCGATGCAGTTGATCAGCGCCGCGTTGGGAGCCGAGTGGGCGGCATGGTTGGCGACGACGGTCGGCATGACCCCGTCCTGCCCGGTGGTCCCCGAGCCCTGAAAGTAGAGGCCGTCGCTCGCCTCGTACTGCGTGGTCACGGTCGACCCGTTGGCCAGGTCGTCAAAGCCGACGGTGACGGTCGAGTCCGCGCGAGCAACGCCCGCGAACAGCGCGGGCGACAGGCACAGCATGGTGACCATCGCGATCAGCAGGCGTCTCATCTGGCGGACCCCGCGCGTTGCCTGACCCCTCATCATCAGAATCCCCTCCCTATCTAACGTGGAACGTGACGAGCGTGAAGTGGGCGCCTGTCACGCAGTAGCCGGACAGCTGGACCCGCTTGGTGTGCCGGCTCTGGTCGACCGCGACTACGGTCACTCTGACCGGGTGGCGACCGGCGCGCAGCCGCTGCAGTGTTACCCGCTTCGGCACCAGCGCGAGCGTTGCGCGCCGCCCACCGGCGATTCGAACACCGCCGGCGGCGAGCGTCCCCGAGCCCACCGTCACCGTGACCGTGACCCGGCAGTACGCCTCGGACTTCGGGCAGCTGAGTGAGATCCGGATGTGGCCGCGGGTGACCGTCGCTGATGACAGTTGAACGGCCGGGGTGCCCGTTGGCGGGACCTCGAGCAGCGCGCTCGCGGAGGAGCCGAAGTGGTCGGTGTCGCCGCCGTAGTGCGCTGAGAGGCGCGGCGACGACGTGGCGGCCGTGCCCGGGGTATAGGTGAACGTACAGCCGGCGGCGCCACCGGTCACCTGCGCGAGCGCGCAGCTACCGCCGTCGCTGAACGCGCCGGTGCCGGTGGTGGTGAGCGTGACCGTGCCGGTCGGGACGAGCGTCCCCGAGCTCGTGTCGGTGACGGTCACCGTGCACCTTGCCGTATGGCCAACGGCGACCGACAGCGGTGTGCAGCTCAGCGATGCGCCGGTCCCGGCGTCGCCGACCCCGAGCGCATCCGAGCCCTGGCTGGCGGCGTGGCCGCCGTCGCCGGCGTACGACGCGGTCAGCTGATGGGTTCCGGGGCCGACCTGCGACGGCGTGTAAGTGAACGTGCACGACGCCGCGGGGCCGCTGCCGCCGGACAGCGTGCAGCCACCCGGATTGAACGTCCCCGTGCCGTTACTCGACATCGTGACCGTGCCGGCCGGGGTCCCGGCGCTCGCGTCGGCGGCGGTCACGGTTGCCTTGCAGCTGGTGCCCTGACCGACCGCCACCGGCGCGGGGCTGCACGACACCGACGTGCTGGTCGTCACCCGGTCGATCGAGACCACCGCCTGCCCGATGCCGGATGCGTGCTCATCGTCACCCGAGTACGACGCGGTCAGCGTGTGAGTGCCCGAGCCGGCGGCGCTCGGCGTGTAGGTGACCTGGCACGAGCTAGTGCCGGCCGACTGCACCGACAGCGTGCAGCTCGCGGCGCCGCCGAAGCTCCCGGCGGAGTCCGTGCTGAAGCTGACCGTGCCCGAGGGCGCCGCCTCGCCGATCCCGTGATCGGTGACGGTCGCCGTGCACGTCGTCTGCTCCCCGACGCCGACCGCGGTCGGCTGACAGGAGGGGGCGGTCACCGTCTCCGCCTCGAACACGTCCGCCTCGCCCGGGGTCATCTCGTCGTCGCCCGCGCCACCGGGTCCCCCGACGCCAAGCGCGCCGCCAGCCGAGGACAAGGTGACCGACGTCCCGAAGCTGTCGTTGGCCGTGGCGTCGTCCGGCCCCAAGGTCGCGTTCGGGGCCGTGGCGTCTGCCCAGCCGCCACCCGGGGCCTGGAACACGTACGCGCGTCCCGGCGGCGCGTTCGGCGGCACGGGCTCGCCGGGGGCGCCGGCGAGCAGCGCGCTCCCGTCGCCGGTCAGCGCCACGCTGTAGCCGAGCTGACCGTTGCCCGACGGGTAGGTCATCGTGGCGGTCGGCGTCGTGGTGCTGCTCGACTTGAAGCAGCCGTGGATCAGCTGAGTCGCGCACCCCAGCGCGGGCTCGAACACGTACACGGCGCCCTGGTCGGAGCCGGTGTCCGGCGCGCCGGCGGCGACGACGCCCCCGCCGGCGGCGACCGAGAAGCCGAACAGGCTGCTGCCGCCGGCGCTCAGCTCGGTCTTCGAGACGTGCACCCACGGCGAATAGCCGACCTCGATGCTCGACTCGGACGAGAAGCCGTACACGGCTCCCGGCCCGTCATTCCCCGGGTGGTATGGCGCGCCCGCGTAGATCAAGCTGTCGCTGGGCATCGCCACCGACGAGCCGAGCACGTCCTCGTTGCCGGCATCGCTCGCGGTCAACGGTTCGGTTCCAAGCGTGGTCAGCGCGCCACCGCCGTAGCTCCAGACGTACACGCCGCCCTGACCGGTAAGCGGACCCGAGGACGAGTAACCGGTCTCCCCCGCCGCCACGTACGTCCCGTCGGGCGACACCGCGACCGAGGCACCGAGCCGGTCGTAGTCGGCGGAGCCGGACGCGGCGGTGGTCTGGTTGAGCGTCGTCTGCGCGGCCCAGCCTCCGGCCGGGCGATCGAAGATGTAAACCGTGCCGCGCTGGCTCCCGCCCGCCGCCGCGTTCAAAGCCCCGACGGCGACCACCGAGCCATCCTGTGAGACCGCCACCGAGTGTCCGAACTGGTCGCCGCCGGCGCCGTTCGAGGCCGCGAGGATGGCGGGCTGGTTCGCCGACTGCCAGCCGTTCGCGCCGCGGGTGTACACGTAGGCGAGCCCCTGGTTGGAGCTGGCACCGGGCACCCCGACGACCATCGTCGATCCGTCCGCCGACACCGCGACCGACCCGCCGCCGTAGTCGCCCACGACCCCGTTCGCGTTCGTGAGCGTCGCCGCCTGGAAGAACTCGTCGGCCGCCGCCTGCGCCCCCGGCGGGTTGGCCAACGCGGCGGCGAGTGCCACCAGCACCACTAGTGTTCGGCTCCGGATCATCCTGCCCCCCGTTCGATCAGACGAGCGCCCGTGCGATCAGACAAGCGCTCGCGCACGAGCGAACTCGTCCGCGAGCCGCTTCGCGTTCGCGCCCGCGCCGGCTTCCAATTTGACGGCCGCGCCTCCGACCGTGACGACCACGACCTTTCCGACGAGCAGGCGCTTGACCTCGATCGAGTCGACGTCGCCGAGCGGAACCGCGCTGACGAGTTCCTTGACGTCCGCTCCCTTGCCCATCGCGATCGGCGCACTGATCTTCAGCACGGCGAGCCGGCGATCGGTCAGCGCGAGCGCCATCGGCCTGGTCAGTTGCAGCCCGTTCGCCTCGGCGGCGCGGCGCACTTCCTTGACCTTGCGCCCGCCGATCGCGGACGGGGCGAGGCCGCCGGCCCTCGCCATGTTCGCGCCGCGCGGCTGCGCGATGAAGGCAGCGAGCACCCGCTCACCCGGCTCCAGATACGTCTGGGCCTGTTCCTTGATCTTGTCCTCAAAGCTGGTTGACATCGCTTCCTCCAGTGGTCGATCCCGCCTGTCTGGGGCCGCAGTGGCGTTCGACTGCCCGATCGAGCCGGTCGATCAGTTCCAGCCAGCCGAAGAACTCACTCGTCGCCGCGCCCGCGACCGTGATAAGCCCCTTGACCGTCTCGTCGGTCTGTTCGATATCCACCACCACGTGGAGCGGCTCGCCGGGGCTCATTCCGGTGCAGCGTGACCGGACGAGGCTGCGCCTGCATCGGGGCGATCCCTGAAATTCTGGGCGCGCTACCCCGATGCGCCGCTTGGTAGGCGCGGGAGCGGACGTATGATCGCGTTGTCATGCGCGGGGACGACACGCTCACGGAGGAGTTACTCGAGCGCGAGTCCGAGCTCGATGCGCTGAGCGAGCTGCTCGATGCGGCGGT
>Ga0335072_10013616_pt1 | contig 11581 bp, 11 predicted proteins | sample Lox_Sample_21_FD_206725 | JGI IMG/M metagenome (GOLD analysis project Ga0335072, IMG submission 206725) | Soil microbial communities from Loxahatchee National Wildlife Refuge, Florida, United States - Lox_Sample_2.1 | ecosystem: Environmental > Terrestrial > Soil > Wetlands | place: USA...
GAAACGACTGTGTTGGATCTGCAGATAGGTACTGTACGACTGTCGGCCACGCTTCGCCGGGATCTGGCACCGCAATCGTGCGAGTGCCTCATCAGCATGCTGCCTTATAGTGGCACGGTCATACACGCCCGCTGGAGCGGGGAGGCGCTTTGGTCGCCTCTGGCCGGCAGCTGGCCTGCCGGCCGGCATATTCCGCGCGAACACGCGACCGCTGAGCCCAAGGTCGGAGATATCCTGCTTTATGCCGGTGATCTGAGCGAGCCGGAACTGCTCATCCCGTACGGCACGACCCGCTTCGGCAGCAAAGCCGGATTGCTCGAAGGCAATCCGGTGCTGACGATCGGCGATTCGCTGTCGGTTCTCCCCGAACTCGGTCGTGGTGTTCTGTGGGGTGGCGGGATGTCATTTCGCATCGAGCACCGATGAGCGCAGTCCGTCGTGTAGCCTATATCTGCGCGGTCGTACTGGCTGGCTGCATTCTGGTTACGGGGATCGGAGCTGCATACAACACCCTGAGTCTTCGCCATTTCCGTCGGCTCGCCGGAGTCCCCGGTCGACTCTATGACGTGGGCGGGTATTCGATGCACGTTTACTGCACCGGAACGGGCTCGCCGGCGATCCTCCTGAGTTCGGGTCTGGGTGATGACTTTACGGAGTGGGCCAAGGTGCAGCCGGTGCTCTCGCGGTACACGAAGGTATGCTCCTACGACCGAGCCGGCTTCGGCTGGAGCAAGCCGCGCCCAGGAGCTCACGACGCCAATGCCATCTCCTCTCAGCTTCACCAGTTGGTTCAAGCTGCCGGCATCGAGCGTCCCCTGGTGCTCGTCGGGCACTCCATATCCGGCATTTACCTGCGATCCTATGCCGCCCACTATCCGGGCGACCTGGCGGGGCTCGTGTTCATCGATGGCGCCACTCCGCTCCAGGACCGCCGGATCCCAAAGGCTCTGCTAAGGATACAGCAGGACCAACGGCGCGACATGCCGTGGCAAAAGCTACTCATGATACTGGGATGGTACAGATTGCTGGGCGACTGCAGCTCTGTTCCATCGGGCTTTGAAGCCTATAGCGCCTGGATCAAAGCGGATTCCTGCGTGCCGTCGCAAATCGATGCGGTTGAGCAAGAACTGGATGCGGAGCAGGCCTCAGGGCAAGAAACCATCCACGCGGGCCCGTTTGGCAGCCTTCCGGTCCTGATCCTCTCGCGTGATCCCAGTGTGCTCCCTCCCAATTGGCCGGCCTCCGTCGCAAAGGCGAACGCCGTCGTGTGGGACCAGATGCAGGAGGAGGCAAAGGCGCTGTCAAGCGAGAGTCGGCGCATCATCGCTAAAGGCAGCGGTCATTACATTCAGGACGACAGACCGGATCTGGTAAACCGGCAGATCGTTTCCCTCATCCTGATGGTCAGGAATCACGAGTCATTTGCCGACAATCACTCAACGATCGAAGAGTGAATATTTGACATCGACTTGATCGCGCAGCTGCTACAGCCGCCCGGCGGCAAGCGGCCGAGGCTGTGTGGCTTCGAGTCATCGAATTCAGTCATATGGTAATGGGTCCAGTCTGCGGCATGGTCCTCCCCTTGTTTGGAGCGCTATGATGTGTTTGAAACGGCGGATCCTGGACAGCAGGTCTTCGTGGGCGTGGTGACAGACTCTCAGCGGCGTCAGTTCTGTGCTGCCTTCGAATTGCAGGACTGACCAGGACTGAGATGGCTCCCGCTCGACCGAGCGCGGGGCTACCTGCATTGGCGGTGACTCTCGCTGGAAACCGTCCCGGGCTCGTTCGGTAACCTCAGTAGCGGGGACGTGCTTTGGAGAAACCAAAACTCTTGTGGTGTCGTTTTCCCTGGAACGTATCCTCGAGCCTATGGCCATACCCGGGATCTGTGGCAATGGCCATTTGCTCACGCCCGACACTCTGAAGGTGGACCATGCGATACGTCGCTGGCGCTGCCGCCGCTGTGGTCGGGCGCGGGCGGCCGAATTTCGGGCGCGGCATAAGCCGGCGGTATAGATTCTGGTCCATGTACGAGAGAGTAATCCCGGTGGACGCCGCTTCGTAGCCGCGCATGTTGCGAGATGACCCGGAATCGCATGGTGCAGGAGCTCTGCCGACCCGATCCAAACGGAGGTCTTCCGACAGCGGTGCACCAAAGATACTTACGTCCGGCACCTTCGTTTGAGTTTGTGCAAGTGATGCATGCCTCGCTACGCGGTAGCCTATGGCCGAAACTCGAGAGGGGACCGCACCGCGGATCCCGGCCGGGCGGCGCGCCAGCCGGCTCGGCATCTCATCGGGAGATGAGGGGTTTGAGTCTCTTGCGCGTCTTAACTCACGAAGCTGAAAATCCGTGAGGGGCAATCTCGGTGTGAGGCTTGAGGTGCAGATGCCGGTCGGATCTCTCGACGGAGCCGGGTTGCTCGGCCATCTGGATGCCCGTTTCCGGCGACCTTTGATGAGTTTCTTCCTTCGGCGCATTGGCGATCGCGCCGAGGCTGAAGACCTGACCCAAGAGGTCTTCGTCCGGCTCATTGGGGCCATGGAGCGGGACCAGATCCCCCTATCGAGGGTGGATGCGCTGGCACCATGTGATCGGCCTTTTGGCGAGCATCGTCGTCTTGGTGTGGATGCTTAGCGGCTGGCTCTCCATGGACCATGGGCGGTTGTTCTCGCTACCTGGCGCCAGTGCCACGGAGTCCGCTCGCATGCGCGGCATGTCTTTCGCGGCGATTGCCGAAGCGACGCCGCTTGAACTGCTCAGGTCGGCTGGACCGGCCTCAGTGATCGAGCTTCATGCGATCAGCGGCCGGCCGCTGCCTCACGATCCGTGGCGGGATGCAAGGCGGCCCCCGGATCTTGTGGCTCGACGACCATGAGGCGTCCGCAGCGCCAATACCCGAGACCCTGCTGCTCTCAGGCCTGAAGGCCGCTTGGCCTTCGGGCGCCGCGACGCTTGTCGGGCCTTCCTCGACGGATGAGCTGTATCGGCAGGCGGAATCCGTTCCTCGAGATGCATTCGCAGCGCTTACGGGAAGCGGGGGACGAATTCGCGTCTACGTCGGTAGGTTCTCCGGTCGGCTCGTGGCCGTCATGAATCCCAGCCGGCGGGCGTACGCGTGGATCTACTTCAGCCTGCACACGCTCAATTTCCCTGGCTTGGTCGAGCATCCTGTCGCCAGGACCATCGTGGAAGTGCCGCTCATGCTGTTTGGCCTTGGATTCTGCGTGACGGGGATCGTGCTGGGAGTACGACGCCTGAAGCTTGAGCTCTTTTGAGCTATTTGGTATCGCTGTAAGTGAGGATATGTATGTCTGTGAAAGACCAGCTCTATCTGCTGCGCCCCGGATTCATGAACGCTGGCATCGGGCCGCTATACTGCTCGGATTCCGCTCCGGTGGAAGGAGTGTTGAGCTTCTTTCCGAACCTTCGTAAGTTGATTGACGTGCACTACATCGAATTTCCGCGTCCGCGGGCGGTCCTTGTGGAAGCGCTCGGCGAGGAGTATCAGGCGGTGCCGGTGCTGATCATAGCGTCTGGACGTACCCTGAGGAAGGAAATGCCGGAGGTAAAGAGTGCGTTGCCCGCCGAGGACGAAGCCAAGCGTCGTCAGAGCGCTAATGAGCTGATTGAGGTTATGCGTACGTACCTCAAGTAGGCGCGCAAGTGACTTTGCAAAGGGTTTCGATGAACAAGCTAGAACATCAGGCGCATGAGGCGGATTGGCGGATCAGGCGATGGATAGAACCATAGTGCCTGCCGCTCACGCGCAGCCTCATAAGAGCGAGGGCCACGCCGGCTCCGCTCATCATGCTCATGACGATGATGACCACGACCACGACCACGAGCACGAGCACGAGCACGCCTTCGAGTGGCCGGAAGCGGCACGTATTGTCGTGGTTGCGCTTGCAGCGGCGGCCGTGTGGTTTCGACTCTGGGAGCCGCTGCGCTCGGTCAGCCTGATCGGGGTCGCGGGCCTCGCGATCGGGGGTTGGCCGATCTACAAGGAGGCGTTCGAGAATCTTCTGGCCCGGCGCATGACGATGGAACTCTCTATGTCCATCGCCATTGTCGCAGCCGCGGCCATCTCGCAATTCTTCACGGCGCTCGTCATCACGCTATTCGTGCTGGTCGCCGAAGTCCTCGAGGGCATGACCGTCTCCCGCGGCCGGAAAGCAATTCGTGACCTGCTCGAATTCTTGCCGCGTGCCATTTCGGTGCGCCGCGCGGGCGGGGTTGCGGAAGTCGATGCGCAAGAGCTCGCTTCCGGTGATGCCGTCCTCGTCAATCCGGGCGGCCGGATCCCGGTGGATGGCACGGTCATCGCCGGGCATTCGTTTGTCGATCAGTCGCGCATCACTGGAGAGTCGCTTCCCGTCGAGAAGACAGCGGGCAGCAGCGTCTTTGCGGGCTCCATCAACCAGTCTGGGGCCCTCGAGATTCGCGCCGAGCGCCTCGGACGTGACACGAGCTACGGCAAGATCATCGAGGCGGTCGAGCAGGCCGAGCGCTCGCGGGCGCCAGTGCAGCGCCTGGCGGACCGACTGGCGGGCTATTTGGTCTATTTTGCGCTCGGGGCCGCGGTGCTCACTTACCTGCTGACCCACAATATTACCTCGACCATCTCAGTCGTTATCGTGGCCGGCGCCTGCGGGATCGCGGCCGGCACACCGCTCGCGATTCTCGGGGCGATTGGTCGGGCCGCCCGTAGCGGCGCCATCGTCAAGGGCGGTCTCTATCTCGAGCAGCTCGGCCGGGTCGACACCGTCGTGTTGGACAAGACCGGCACGCTCACGTTCGGACGACCGGAGATTCGCACCCTGCGGCCCGTCGAGAGTGTGGCCCCGATGGCGCTGCTCGATGCTGCGGCTGCCGCCGAGCTGCGCTCTGAGCATCCCTTGGGCAAGACAATTGTCGAATACGCGCGGGCGTTGAAACGCTCGATCGTCGAGCCCGAGCGCTTTGGATATCAGCCGGGGAGGGGGATCGATGCGACCGTCTCCGGCGAGCGGGTGCTCGTGGGGAATCTTGCGCTGATGCGCGACCATGGCATCGGTGTGCCCGATGACTTGGCGAATGACCCGCGGGGATCTTCCGAAGTCTACGTTGCGCGCGAGAGGATGCTACTCGGGGCCGTTGACATTGCCGATCGCGTGCGGCCTGAAGCCGAGCGCGCCATTAAGGCCATCCATGCGCTCGGTGCGCAGACCGTGTTGTTGACGGGAGACGCCAAGGCTGTGGCGGGGTCCGTCGCCGCCCAGCTTGGTATCTCAGAGGTAGCTGCCGACCTGCTCCCCGAGGACAAGCGAGCCTACATTCAGCGCCTCGTCGCTGCGGGTCGGATTGTCGCGATGGTCGGCGACGGGATCAATGATGCGCCGGCATTGATTGAAGCGCAGGTAGGGGTTGCTATGGGCTCCGGGACTGACGTAGCCAGGGAGAGCGCTGATGTGGTGCTTCTCGGAAACGATCTCTTGAAATTTGCCGAGACGCTTGCTATCGCCCGCCGCGCTAGGCGAATTATCTGGGCCAACTTCGCAGGCACGATTGGCGTCGATACACTCGGCATTGTATTGGCGGCCGCTGGGCTCCTCAACCCACTCCTGGCGGCGTTCATCCACGTCGCATCAGAGCTCACTTTTATTTTGAATTCGGCGCGACTCCTACCGGGAAAACTGCAGAATGTTGGTAGTCAGCCGCTGGATACGGCGACCGCAGCTCGCTCGGCGTAATTGCCTCACGTCGGAGATATGGTGAAATAGCAGCTTTAGCTGCTTCGTCCGGGATTCATGAACGCCAAGCTCAAAAGTGGGGAGAAATGACGGTCGTGCGAGAGCGCTCCAATTTCGATCCAGAGCGGCGCGTGATGTTCCAGGTTCCGTCGGATTGACTAGCGGATCGCAAAATCCCACGCCCGATCGAGCCCTGCGTGCCCTTATGATAAAATCCACCCGGCGGTTCGATCACGTATCGATCGAGCGCGCCTTCAATCGCATAGTCGCGACGAATGTGCCGCGCCAAAGATCGTCCGGTGCCGATGCGACCGGCGTCGTGGCTCGCCAGTAGGGGGAGATGCCATCGAGCAACTTGGCAGAGAGCAGGACGGTGAAGAAGATGCTGGGGGCTGCGCATGCGCTTTCCGACTACGAAAGTGTTTCGACAACTTGACGGATTCGATAAGCAACGCATCCTTTAGTGACGAGTTCGGCCACGCGTGCACGCCGGGGTGTCGGTCGCGGTGAGCACCCGAGCGTCGCTCGCCGCTCGGTTGGTTTGCCTGTGCGCCGACCGGGCTTGGATCGTTGTGATCCTGGCTTTGGTGTACGTAGCGTCGGTCACGGCGTACGCGGTTAACCACTTCGCCATCAGCACCAACACTTTCGAGTTGCTTTCGTCGAAACTGCCATGGCGAATTCGCGAAGCGGAATTCAACACGACGTTCCCGCAAGCCGGGCCGCCGATCATCGTGGTCGTCGACGGCAAAACGCCTGAGATCACGGAGGCGGCTACGGCCGAGCTTGCGTACGCGTTGGGCACCGAGCACAGGTACTTCCGCTCCGTTGACTGCCCGGACTCCGGGGCCTTTTGGGACCACAACGGCCTGCTTTACGCCTCGACTCGAGAGGTGCAAGCAACGATGGACCAGTTGATCAAGGAAGAGCCGTTTCTCGGTCCAATGGCCGCTGACCCATCACTGCGCGGCCTTATGGGGGCGCTGTCCGTCGCTCTGCGAGGCGTGAATAGCGGTCAGGCCTCGCTCAAGAGCCTCCTTGGCCCCATTCAGCGGCTGAGTGAGGCGCTGGAAGGCTTGCGTGATGGCAAGGCAGTCTACTTCTCATGGCGCAATCTCATCGCCGGAGGTGCTCCGGACAAACAGGAATTGCGTCACCTGATCCTGGTGGATCCCATTCTCGACTTTGCACGGCTCGGACCCGGTGAGCTACCCATCGCGGCCATACGCGCGGCGGCAAAGGCGCTGCAGCTGGATGCGGCTCACGGCGTGCGTGTGCGCATCACTGGGCCCGTGGCTTTACAGGACGAGGAAGTCGCCACGCTCGGGGAGCGCGCTCCACTGATCGCAGCACTCGCATTCGCGGCCATTTGCATGATGCTGTGGATGGCGGTGCGTTCGATTCGGCTCATCGCCGCCATTTTCGCCACCACCTTGACGGGTCTGGTGAGCGCGGCGGCACTGGGCCTTGCCGTTTTCCAACGGTTCAATGTCATTTCGGTCGCGTTCATTCCGCTGTTCGTCGGCCTGGGCATCGACCTCGGCATCCAGTTCACCGTTCGCTTTCGGGCCGAGCGGGGAACCCACGGCGATGTTCGCGGTGCATTGGAGGCGACCGGGCGTACCATGGGTCGATCGCTGACGTTGGCGGCCACGGCCGTTGCCGCGGGTTTCCTTGCTTTTGCGCCCACCGCCTATGTTGGCGTGTCTCAGCTCGGAGTGATAGCCGGTTTCGGCATGTTCATTGCGCTCGCGCTCAATCTGACTCTATTGCCCGCCATCATTCAGCTCACACGGCCGGCGCGAACGCCGGTGGGGGCAACCGCTCCGCGGCTGTCCCGGGTGGACAATTTCGTGTTGCGCCATCGCATGATCGTGGTTGGCATCAGTGTTACCCTGGGGGTGGTTTCCGCTGCGCTATTGCCGCTTTTGCATTTCGACTTCAATCCGCTCCACTTGCGTAGCTCCAGAACCGAATCCGTCGCCACGCTTTACGACCTGACGAGCGACCCGCTGCGGTCGGCAAACACGCTCGAGGCGATCCTCCCCAACCTCGGCGCGGCCGACCGGCTCGCGGCCCGGGTGAGGGCGCTCCCGGAGGTGTTCCTTGCACGGACCCTCTCCAGCTTCATACCGGCTGCTCAGGCGGTAAAAATCTCGATCATCCGCGATACGTCAAACCTGCTCGACCTCGCGCTGAATCCGCTCTCCGTTGCGCCAGCGCCGAGCGACGCTCAGGTGATCGACAGCCTGCTCGAGACTTCCAGCCGGCTGCGCCAAGCCGCGGCCCACGACGCATCGGGCGGCGCGGCCGCGGTCCGGCTCGCCGATGACCTCAGGGATCTGGCGAAGGCGGCACCCGCGGTGCGAGTCCAGGCGGCCCACGTGTTGATGCCCAGCCTCTTGACTGTGCTCGGACAGGTTCGTGATTCCCTGCAGCCGCAACCGATCACCCTCACCACACTTCCGCCGGAGTTGGTGCGGACCTGGTTGGCACCCGACGGACGCGCGCGGCTGTCCGTCACGCCAAAGGGAGATGCCAATAACGATCAGGTGCTGAGTCGATTCATCGCCGCCTGTATCAAGGTAGTGCCACAAGCGACCGGTGCGTCGCTCAGCATCCAGGAGGCCGGGCGAGCGGTGGTGCGCGCCTTCGTCGAGGCCGGCGCGCTGTCTTTCGCCGCAATCATGGGCCTTTTGCTGATCACTTTACGCCGCGTGCGCGATGTGCTCATCACCATGGCGCCCATCGTCTTGACCGGCTTGATGACCATGGGCAGCTGCGTCATCATCGGCCAGCCGCTGAATTTCGCCAATATCATTGCGCTGCCGCTGCTGTTCGGAATCGGGGTGGCCTTCCACATTTACTTCGTGATGGCCTGGCGGGGCGGCGCAGCACATCTGCTGACTTCTCCCCTGGCGCGGGGCGTGTTCTTCAGCGCGCTGGCAACCGCCACGGGTTTCGGCAGTCTGTGGGCCTCCAGCCATCCGGGTACGGCGAGCATGGGCAAGCTATTGATGATATCGCTGGTATGGACGTTGGTCTCGGCACTGCTGTTCCAGCCGGCATTGATGGGGACTTCACCAGGGATGCGCTCATCCCAGCGCTGAACCCCTCGCGTCATCGCGCTGCGGTACAATCACGCCGGCCCAGATCGGGACGCATCGGTCCCGCGGGCATGTTCACATCGGCCCGGTGGCGGGCGATTTTTTCAGACGGCTCCTTGGCGGGCGCCTCAGATACGTTTACGCTTGCTTGGCGGCTCGGAGCCATGTACTTTGTGGCGCAAAGCGCTTGGTGGCGACGTGCGTCACGCACGATCGGTATCAGGACCGAAAGATCAGCTGGGGGCACTCGCGGAGATATCGATGGGCTTGATCCATCCCCTCATGGGGATTGTCGGCCTCGCTGGCCTGACGATCGCGGCCGGATACGCCCTGCTCGCCGTCATAGCCGTGCTCGTGTGGCAGATGCGGAGGGTGCCGAAGGAGAGCCGGCCGCGCCTTCCGCCGCTCACCATACTCAAGCCGCTATGTGGCGCCGAGCCGAGCCTGTACGAGAATCTGCGCTCGTTTTGCGTGCAGGATTACCCCGAGTTTCAGATTGTCTTCGGAGTGCTCGATCCGGCCGATGCCGCGCTGTCGGTGGTGGAAGGATTGGTGGCCGAATTCCCGTCCCTGTCGATCGACGTCGTGATCAATTCGCAACTGCACGGCGGCAACCGCAAGACCAGCAACCTGATCAACCTGCTGGCGCAAGCACAGCACGACGTGCTCGTCATGGCGGACAGCGATGCCCGAGTCGGACCCGACTATCTCAGGACGGTGTCGGCGCCGCTGCTCGACAGAGAAGTGGGCCTCGTGACCTGTATCTACCGGGGAATTGCCATCCCGCGGCTCTGGTCGCGTCTCGGCGCGATGTATATCAATGAGTGGTATATGCCCTCGGTGCTGCTGGCGTGGCTCTTCGGTCACCAAGGCTATGTGTCCGGTCAGACGATCTGCTTACGGCGTGAGACACTCCAAGCCATGGGCGGCCTGCAGGTAATAGCGGATCACCTCGCCGACGATCATCAGTTGGGTGAACAGGTTCGAGCATTGGGCCTACGGATCGTGCTCTCGCACTACATTCCGACCGTCGAGCACGATGAGGTCAGCTTCGACTCGTTGAGCCGCCACGAGCTACGATGGATGAGCACCATACGGATCCTGCGGCCCCGAAGTTTTCGCTTGATCTTCTTCACTTTCACCTTGCCGCTTGCGACCCTGGGGATCGTCCTGAACGTCGCCGATCCCGTGCTCTCCAGGGCAGCTTGGGTACTTTTCGATTTCACGGTCGTCGCGCGGCTCACGCTGTATGGCGTGTATCGGCTGCGTGACCATTGGAGGCTGCTCTCGGACCTGTGGCTCGTGCCGGTGCGGGATCTGCTCATCTGTTGGATATGGTGGCGCAGCTTCTTTACCTCCCGCGTTACCTGGCGTGGCCGGGAGTTTGACGTTGATGCCCGCGGCATCATGCATCAGACTCCTTGAAGTACCCGACCGCTCCACACGCTTCGTAAGCGAGCGCGAACTCTGAAAATCGCCGCATACATCGGGGGTGTGCTCGGGCTCGCGCTGCTAATCGTCCTTGTCGTTCGCTCAGACTTCGTCGGGATGCTTCAGGTATTGGGACTGGCCGGCTGGAGGCTGCTCTGGCTGATCCCTTATCGCGCGCTGTTTTTTTTCCTCTACGCCATTGGTTGGTTCATTTTGATCCGACCCTACGATCGAGAGCGGCACGCCGGGCTCGGATATGTACTTTGGATCACCTCCGTGCGCGAGGCGATCGACCGGCTGCTCCCCGTCGCCAGTGTCGGGGGTGGGGTCGTCGGTGTTCGTCTGCTGCGCTGGCGGGGGATTGCCACGACGCTCGCCAGTGCAACCGTCATCGTGGAGATTCTATTGACGCTGATCGCGTCCTATCTGTTCGCGGTCGTGGGCCTGCTTCTGCTCTTCGATGTCAGGGACGCCGGATTCGAATACCGGCATCTGATCCTCGCGTTGCTCGCCAGCCTTCCTATGCCCGTCGTAACCGCGTTGCTGCTCCGCTACGGCTCCGTGTTCGAGCGCCTCGAAGGGCTTTTGCGCCCCATGGTAGGTGCAAGCGCGATGTCTGCAGGAGCGATGGCGTTGGACCTCGAGGTACGTGCCTGTCTGCGCCGCGGCCGAGCGCTGATGGTCGCCGGCGGCCTGCAGTTCATCGCCTTTGTGTCGGGTTCGGTCGAGATCTGGTTTGTCTTGCGTTTGTTTGGGCATCCAGTGGGTGTCCGCGCCGCCCTCGTCATGGAGAGCATGACCCAGGCCGTGCGCCATTTGGCCTTCATCGTACCGGGTGGTCTCGGCGTGCAAGAAGGCACCCTGGTGCTCTTCGGCCATGCGCTGGGCGTGAATAGCGAGCTGGCGCTGGCCGTTTCGATGGCCAAGCGTCTGCGCGAAGTGCTCTGCGGTCTGCCGTCGCTCCTGTCCTGGCAGTGGGTTGAGGGTCGGCGCCTTCGAGGGCCGACCCGGAATCCATCGTAACGGCTCGTTGCCGCGCTTACCGGCGGCAGCGCCAACGGCGCTTCGCTTGGTCCACCTTCAGGTTTTCGGGTGTGAGCAAATGGCCATTGCCGCAGATGTCTGGTAGAGCCATGGGTATCGAGGATACAGTCTTCACGTGGCGCGAGAACGTTGCGCTTTCACGCGAGGCGCTATGTATCGTACTGGCCGACGGAAATTTGGTGCCGCGACCTCGGTCAACTCGCAATTTGCGGGAACCCTGACGCTCTTGCGCGAAGAATTTCTTAGGAAAAACAGATAGATATAAG
>Ga0335072_10013617_pt1 | contig 11581 bp, 17 predicted proteins | sample Lox_Sample_21_FD_206725 | JGI IMG/M metagenome (GOLD analysis project Ga0335072, IMG submission 206725) | Soil microbial communities from Loxahatchee National Wildlife Refuge, Florida, United States - Lox_Sample_2.1 | ecosystem: Environmental > Terrestrial > Soil > Wetlands | place: USA...
AACCTGCGCGCCCCCATGACTGACCTGCGCGCCCCCACGACGAACCTGCGCACGCGGGCGGGTACCCAATGCCCGCCCCTGCCTCGTTGATTGCCGGCTCATCGATGTCATGCGATGACGGGTAGCTAACTACCGCTGGTCGGCGTTCGCACCAGGGAGCGACCCTAGTCTTTTCGCGCCGGCTTCACCCGCGGACGCCGGAGTCCCGTCGGCATGGCTCGCGGTGCGAGCCGCCTCGATCGCCGCCGTCAGCTCGATCCAGCCCGTGAACGGCTGCGCCACCCGGTCTCCGTTGGAAACCGAACCGCTGATCGGATCCGAGTTCACGTCGATCGCGAGCTGCATGTGCGCCCTTGTTTCCCTCATCGTTCACAAATTTGGCGTGTTGGGCGCAATTCCGCACCAGGGCACCACCCCAGGATTTAGAGCGTCTGTCAAATGACGCTGCGATCAATGCTCAGGGGAGTTGGCGCTAAAAAACACCAGTCCGGGTACATTGCTCCATATGCCGGTGCGGGAGGCGCCCGACAGACGTGGTCGGCCCCTGCGTGGACGCAGGGGTCTCCTGGAGCGCGAGTTGCCGCTCCAGGCGATCGCTGATGCCCTTGATTCGATCGCTGCCGGCGACGGGGCCGCCCTGCTGCTCGAGGGCCACGCCGGGATGGGCAAGACGCGTCTGCACGAGGCGGCGCTCGATGAGGCCAGACGCCGCCGCATGCGCGTGCTGCGCGCGGCCGGGGCCGAACTCGAGCAGAACCTGGCCTTCGGGGTAGCCGGGCAGCTGGTCCGGGCGCTCGTCGCCGACCTGCCCCGCGAGGCCCGACGCGCCTTCCTGGCCGAGGCACCCGACCGCGTTCGCTCGCTCGCCGGCGCCGGCGAGGACCTGCCTGACCCGGGCGATGCCGGCGATCTCACCCTCTCGCACGGCCTGTTCACGGTCATGGCCGGCGCCGCCGATACGCGCCCCACGCTGCTGGCGATCGACGATCTGCACTGGTGCGACGCTGCGTCGCTCGAGTTCGTGCTCTATGTCCTTCATCGCCTCGACGAGCTGCCCGCCGCGATCGTGATGACCCGCCGGCCGGGCGTGGGCAGCGAGTCCTCGGAAGCGCTCGACCGGATCGCGAGCCATCCTCGGGTCCACGTGGAGAGCCTGACGCCGCTGCGCGCCGAGGCGGCCGAGGAGCTCGCGCGCGAGGTCCTCGGCGACCGGGCCGACGCCGACCTCGCGCAGGTGTCGGTCGATGTGACCAGCGGCAACCCGTTCTACCTGCACGAGCTGCTGGTCGCGCTGGCTGAGGAGCCGCGGGCATCGGGTCCCGAGCTGACCCGTCGCGCCCGCGGCCTGGCCCCCGATGCCGTCATCCGCGCGCTGCGCGTCCGCGTCGGACGGCTCGGTGCCGACGCGGCGGCGTTGGCCCGCGCGGTCGCGATCCTCGGCGCCGACGTCCCGTTGCGGCGCGCGGCGGCGCTGTCCGGCGTATCGCTCGACGCGGCGAGCATCGCCGGCGACGCCCTGGCCGGGGTCGAGGTGCTGCTCGCGCGCGAGCCGCTGCGATTCGTGCACCCGCTCGTCCAGCACGCGATCGAGCAGGACATTCCGCTGTTCGAGCGCTCGACTCGCCATCTCGACGCAGCCCGGCTGCTGTACGCCGACGGGGAGGAGGTCGAGCGCGTCGCCGCCCACCTGCTGCTCGCGCACGCGGTGGGTGACCCATGGGTCGTCGAGCAACTGCGCGCGGCCGCCCACGAGGCGCGCGCGGCGCAGCCGGCGGTCCGATATCTGAGTCGCGCGCTCGAGGAACCGCCCGCGGCCGAGCTGCGCCCCGAGGTGCTGGCTGAGCTCGGGGCGGCCGAAGCCGCACTGGGACTGCCCGACGCGGCCGAGCATCTCGCCCAGGCCGGCGACGCCACGTCGGACCCTCGCCGGCGGGCGGAGCTCGCGCTCCAGCTGGGGCAGGCGCTTGACGCCCAGGGGCTGCACGAGCAGGCGGCGCGCGCCTACGACGCCGGCCTGTCCGAGCTGCCCGCCGAGCCGGAGGACCCGCTGGGGCTCGAGCTGCGCGACCAGCTCGAGGCGAGCTTCATCTCGACCGCCTCGATCGTCCCCGACCTCCAGCCGGTGGCGCTCGCACGCTCGACCCGGGTGATCGAGCACGCGGTCAAGGGTCCGCGCACTCAGGGACAGCGGTTGCTGCTGGCCCAGGCCGCCCTGCACGCCACCACCACCGGCGAGTCGGCGCACAACGCGCTCGAGCTGGCCGAGCGGGCGTGGGACGGCGGCCGGATCCTCGTTCACGCCAGCTCCCCGTGGATCGGCTGGCGGATGGTGGCCGGGGCCTTCCTGCTCAACGGCGAGCTCGAGAACGCGATCGAGGTCGCCGACGCCGCGCTCGAGGACGCGCGCGGGCGGGCCTGGCCGCTCGGGTTCGCGACCGCGAGCTATGTCCGCGGGCTGCCGCGGTTGTGGCAGGGCCGGGTGGTCGACGCGGCCGTCGACCTCGAGCTGGCTCGCGACGCCCGGCGCTACGGATGGCAGGAGTTCGCGCGCTCGGCCGCCGCCCATTACGCGCTGTGCCTGACCGAGCGGGGCGAGCTCGAGCGGGCCGAGGAGGTCCTGGCCGAGGACGGGCCCCTCGACGACCCCCAGGACACCGAAGACGTCCTGCGCCTGTACTCGCTGGCCGAGCTCCGCCTGGCCCAGGCCCGTCCCCGCGAGGCGCTCGAGGCGGCGTTGCTGGTGGGGCAGATCGGCGAACGCACCGTGCGCTTCCTCGGCTACTGCCCGTGGCGCACCACCGCCGGCCAGGCCGCGCTCCTGCTCGGCGAACGCGACCGCGCGCTCGAGTTGGCCGAGGAGGAGCTGGCCCGGGCCGAGCGGACCGACGTGCTGCACCTGCGGATCCGCGCCCGCCGGGTGCTGGGGCTGTGCGAGCAGGGGACCAAGGGCATCCGCAGCCTGCGCACGGCGGCGCGGCTGGGCGCCGACGCGCCACCCCGGCTCGAGACGATGCGCGCGCTCGTCGACCTGGGCGCCGCGCTGCGGCGCGAGAATCGCCGCACCGAGGCCCGCGGCCCCTTGGCCCAGGCGGCGGACATGGCCAGTCGGGGCGGGGCGGTGACGCTGCACGAACGCGCCCGGGGCGAGCTCGCCGCCACCGGCGCCCGTCCGCGGCGCGACGCCCTGCTGTCCGGGCCCGAGTCGCTCACGCCCTCGGAGCGGCGGATCGCCGAGCTGGCCGCCACCGGCCAGAGCAACCGGGAGATCGCCCAGGCGCTGTTCGTCACCCCCAAGACGGTCGAGTACCACCTGCGCAACACGTACCGCAAGCTCGACATCCAGACCCGGCAGGAACTGGCCGACGCCCTCAGCGTGTAGTCCGCCGGGCGGGCGAATGCGGGCGCACTACTCCCGTCCGCGCGGGACGGGACCTATTTCAGGAAGCCCTCGTAGTTGCGCATCATCAGCTGCGCCTCGAGCTGCTTCATCGTGTCCAGCGCCACCCCGATCACGATCAGGATCGAGGTGCCGCCGAAGAAGAAGTTCGCCGAGGTCTGGCTGATGAGGATCGTCGGCAGGGCTGCGATCGCGGCCAGGAACAAGGCTCCTGGGAAGGTCAACCTAGCCAGGATCCGATCCAGGAATTCGGCCGTGGGTCTACCTGGCCTCACCCCCGGGATAAAACCGCCGTACTTCTTGAGGTTGTCGGCCTGGTCGACCGGGTTAAAGGTGACCGCGGTGTAGAAGTAGGTGAACAGGATGATCAGGATGCTCTCGCCGAGCACGTAGTGCCAGCCCTGGGGACTCAGGAAGTTCTGCAGGTTGGTCCAGAAGTTGTTGCGGTTCTGGCCGAGCAACTGGCCCAGGGTGGGCGGGATCGCCATCATGCTGGCCGCGAAGATGACCGGGATCACGCCGGCCATGTTCACCCGCAGCGGCAGGTAGGTCTGGCTGCCCTGGGTCATGCGCCGGCCGATAACCCGCTTGGCGTACTGGATCGGGATGCGGCGCTGGCCCTCCTGGACGAACACGATCGCCGCCACCACGCCGAGCGCGATGAACGGCATGATCACCTTGAAAACCTGGTCCGGGTTGGTCCACCAGGACTGAACGCCGCTCGGGATTCGCGACACGATGTTGGCGAAGATCAGCAGCGAGATCCCGTTGCCGATCCCGCGCTGGGTGATCAGCTCGCCCATCCACATCAAGAGGACGGTTCCCGCGGTCAGCGAGATCACGATCAGCAGCACCTTGGCCAGGTTGAAGTTGTTGATGATCGTCACCCCGGCCGACTGCTCGAAGCTGCGGAAAAGGAATACGTAGCCGATCGACTGAGCGAAGGCCAGTCCGACCGTCAGATAACGCGTGTACTGCGTGATCCGCGCCTGGCCGACCTCGCCCTCCTTGGAGAGCTTCTCGAGCGAGGGGACGACGACCTGCAACAGCTGCAGGATGATCGAGGCCGTGATGTAGGGCATGATCCCGAGCGCGAAAATCGCGATCCGCCCCAGCCCGCCTCCTGAGAACAGGTTCAGGAAGCCGAGGATGCTCGAGCCGCCGAAGTTGCTCTGGATCGCCTTGACCGCGCTCTCGTTGATCCCCGGCGCCGGGATGTAGGCGCCCAGCCGGTACAGGGCTAGGATCGCCGCGGCAAACAGCACCTTCTTGCGGATCTCCGCCACCCGGAACGCGCCCAGGATGGTTGAGATCACTTCGGCAGGCCCCCGCCCTTGGCCTCGACGATCACCTGACAGGTGCCGCCGGCCGCCTCGATCCGCTCCCGCGCGGCGGCGCTGAATCCGTGCGCATGGACGGTCAACGGCTTGGACAGCTCGCCCTTGGCCAGGATCTTGACGGGAATCCCCTTGCGCGTGGCCAGCCCCTTCGCGTGCAGCGCCTCGAGTGTCACGGCCTCTCCCGACTCAAAGCGCGCCTCGAGATCGACCAGATTGACCGGCTGCGAGTGGGTCCGGAACGGCTCAAACGGCATCGACTTCTTCATATGCGGACCGCGCAGCTTGCGCATCCGCATGTGGATCGGGTTCTGGCCGCCCTCGAAGCGGGGGCGGCGCTTGGCACCCGAGCGTGAGCCCCAGCCCTTCTGACCGCGACCCGAGGTCTTGCCGGTCCCGGATCCCTCGCCGCGACCGACCCGCTTGCGCGGCCGGCGCGACCCGGGGGCGGGCCTCAGGTTGTGTAGCCCGATCCGCTCCTCGCGCTCCGGCGTCGCATCGTCGTCGCGAGGCTCAGCCATTTGAATCACCTGAGGAGACCTCGACCAAATGGGCCACCTTGGCGATCATGCCACGGATCTGCGGCGTGTCCGTGTGCTCCACCGACTGGCCGATCCGCCTCAGCCCGAGCGAGCGCAGCGTGTCCCGCTGGCGCTGGTCCGAACCGTTGCGCGACCGGCGCTGGGTGACGAGGAGCTTGCTCACTCGGTGGCCTCCTCCGGCTGTTCGGCCGAGGTGGGACCGTCGCCGGCGACCGCAGAGTCGGACGCTGGATCCGCCTCCGCCTCCCCTCGCGTCGAGACCGCCCCTCCGTTACCGTTCGCGCTCGAAGCTGGGGAGCCGGAGGCGGATCCGGCGTCCGGCTCCGTAGTCAAGCCGAGCACCTGGTTGACCGAGAGACCGCGGATCTCCGCCACCTCGTCCGGCGTGCGCAAGGACTGAAGTCCCGCCATGGTCGCCTTGACCAGGTTGATCGGGTTCTGCGACCCGAGCGACTTGGACAGGATGTCGTGGATGCCGGCGAGCTCGAGCACGGCGCGCACGCCGCCGCCGGCGATCACGCCGGTACCGGGCGACGCCGGCTTCAGGAACACCCGGCCGGAGCCGAAGATGCCCGTCGTCTGGTGGGTGATCGTCGAGCCGTGCTTGGGCACGCGGTACAGGTTCTTCTTGGCCTGCTCGACGCCCTTCTGGATCGCCACGGGCACCTCGTTGGCCTTGCCGTAGCCGATCCCGACGATCTCACGCTCGTCGCCGACCACGACCAGCGCGGTGAACGAGAAGCGCCGGCCGCCCTTGACCACCTTGGCCACGCGGTTGATCTCGACCACGCGTTCCTGGAGGTCGAGTCCGGCGGAAGAAACTGTGCGATCACGTACGCCAGGCATGAGCAAATCCAGGTTAGCGGTCTTGACTGGGATTTTTGCGGCGGCGCCTGACGGCGGCGCCTCAGAACGTGAGCCCGCCCTCACGGGCGCCGTCGGCGAGCGCCCTGACGCGCCCGTGGTACTGGTAACCGCCGCGATCGAACACGGCGCTCGAGATCCCGGCCGCGACCGCGCGCTGGGCGAGCAGCCCACCGGCGCGTTGGGCCTGCTCCATCGGCCCCAGGCCGCGCAGGTCAGTCTCGGTCCAGTTGACCGACACCAGCGTGCGCCCCGAATCATCGTCGATCAGCTGGGCGAAGATCCCGCGGTTTGAGCGGAACACCGAGATCCGGGGCCGCTCGGCCGTGCCGCGGATCTTGGCCCGCACGCGCCGCCGGCGCTTCAAACGCTTCGCAGGCTGGGTCAGGACGGTCATGCGCGCTTGCCCACCTTCCGGGCCACGTACTCGCCCTCGTAGCGGATCCCTTTGCCCTTGTACGGCTCGGGCTTGCGCTGCTTGCGGATCAGCGCCGCGACCTCGCCCACCTGCTGCTTGGAGGCGCCCCGCACCACGATCCGGGTGGGCTGCGGGACCTCAAACTCGATCCCGTCGGGCGCCTTGATTGCGACCGGGTGCGAGTAGCCGAGGGCGAGCTCGAGGTCGCGCCCGCGCAGCGCGGCTCGGTAACCGACGCCTTGGATCTCCAGCCGCTTCTCGAACCCGTTCGTGACGCCCTGGACCATGTTGGCGATCAGCGTGCGGGTCAAACCGTGCAGCGCACGGTGCTCGCCGCGGTCGGTCGGACGCGTCACGACGATCTGGCCGTCGTTCTGCTCGACGTGCATGTCGCGGTTGACGCGCTCGGACAGCTCGCCCTTGGGACCGTTCACCGTGACGCGCTCGGGCTCGATCGCGACCGTGACTCCGGCCGGTACGGGGATGGGTTGTCTGCCGATGCGTGACATGACTAAAAGAGAACGGTCTACCAGACCTTCGCGACTACCTCGCCGCCGACGCCCTCGATGCGGGCCTCGTGGCCGGTCATCACGCCCCGGGACGTCGAGATGATCGCCGTTCCCATGCCCCCCTGGATTCGCGGGATGTGTGCGTGGTCGACGTAGGTGCGCTGGCCCGGACGCGACACACGCTGCAGGCCCGTGATCACCGGCTTGCGCGCCTGGGTGTACTTGAGCGTGATCGTCAGCTCCTGGCCGGGGCGACCCGCGGGCGGATCGTGAACGGCGTATTCCTCGATGTAGCCCTGCTCGTGCAGGATGCGCGCGATCTCGCGCCCCAGCTTCGACGCCGGGATGGTCACGTCGTGATGCTGGGCGGCCGCGGCGTTGCGGATCCGCGTCAGCAGGTCGGCGATCGGGTCGGTCATCGTCATCGCGTCACCAGCTCGACTTGGTCATGCCCGGGATGAATCCGTTGTGCGCGAGCTCGCGCAGGCAGATCCGGCACAGGCCGAACTTGCGGTACACGGACCGGGCCCGGCCGCACCGGCGGCAGCGGGTATACGCGCGCGTCTTGTACTTCGCCGGGCGCTGCTGACGGACAACCTGTGAAGTCTTGGCCATGGGCTCCTCTACGTCGTGGCCGCCTCCGAGCGGCCTTCTCTGGCAAATGGCATCCCGAGCGCCTCGAGCAGCGCGAACGCCTCGTCGTCGCTCTGGGCGGTGGTGGTGATCGTGATGTCCAGGCCGCGGACCTGGTCCACCTCGTCGTAGTCCACCTCGGGGAAGATGATCTGCTCGCGCACGCCCATCGAGTAGTTCCCACGGCCGTCGAACGAGCGGGGGTTGAGCCCGCGGAAGTCCCGGATCCGGGGGATGGCGACCGACATCAGGCGGTCGAGGAACTCGTAGGAGCGCGCGCCCCGCAACGTGACGGCGACCCCGACGGGCATCCCCTCGCGAACCTTGAACTGGGCGATCGACTTGCGCGCTCGGCGGACGTTCGGCTTTTGACCGGTGATCGTGCCGAGCTGATCGCTGGCGGCCTCGAGCATCTTCGAATCCTGCTTGGCGTCGCCGACCCCCATGTTCACCGTCACCTTGGTGATCCGGGGCGCGCGCATCGGCGTCGAGTATCCGAAGCGCTGCGTGAGCGCCGGCAGGATCTCTTCGCGATAGCGGGTCTGGAGTCGTGCTTCTGGCATTCCTCAATCCAATCTAGTGCCACTGCGCCGGGCGATCCGGAAGCGCTTGCCGTTCTCGATCTCGATCCCCACCCGCGTCGGCTGGTTGTCCTTGGGATCGGCCAGCATCACGTTGGAGACGTGGATCGGCCCTTCCTTCTCGATCACGCCACCGACCGTCTCGGCGCGCTGAGCGCCACCCACCTGGCGGGGGCGCTGGTGGCGCTTGACGATGTTGAGTCCCTCCACGTACACCCGGTCCTTCTTGGGATCGACGCGGAGGATCCGGCCGCGCTTGCCGCGGTCCTTGCCGCCCACCACGATCACGTCGTCGCCTTGCTTGAGTCGCGCCGGCATGGTTCAGAGCACCTCGGGGGCCAGGGAAACGATCTTCATGAAGTTCCGTTCGCGCAGCTCGCGCGCCACCGGGCCGAAGATGCGCGTCCCGCGGGGGTTGTTCTGGTTGTCGATCAGCACCGCGGCGTTCTCGTCGAAGGCGATGTAGGTGCCGTCCTCGCGACCGTATGACTTGCGGGTACGGACGACCACGGCGGTCACCACCTCGCCCTTCTTGACCGAGCCCTGGGGGCTGGCCTGCTTGACGGTGGCGGTGACGATGTCGCCCACGCCGGCGTAGCGGCGGCGATGTCCGCCGCGTACGCGGATCACGAGGATCTCGCGGGCGCCCGTATTGTCGGCGACGCGCAGACGTGTCTCGTTCTGGATCATCGCGCCGGGCTCACTCCGCCCGCTCGACTACCTGGACCAGCCGCCAGCGCTTGAGCCGCGACATCGGCCGGCACTCGCGGACGATCACCGTGTCGCCCACATGGGCGTCGTTGGACTCGTCGTGGGCGTGCAGCGTGTTCGAGACGCGGACGATCTTCTCGTAGCGCTGGTGGCGCCGGGCCACGTCGATCCGGACGGTGATCGTCTTGTCCGCCTTGTCGGAGACGACTACGCCTTGGCGGGTCTTCTGGCGCCCCGGTCCGTGCTCCCGCGGCGGGGTGGTCTGAGCCTCGGCGCCACCGGCGCGCGCCGCGCGGGCCTTCTCGCGCGAGCGCGTGCGCTCGACCCGACGCGCCTGGGCCTTCAGCCCGCGCTCGGCCACCCGCTCGGCGTGACGCTCCTCGGGAGTCAGCGACTTGCGGGCCTTCGTCTGCGCGGCCTTGGCCGCGCGGGCGCGGCGCCGGCGCTCCTTGGGCGGGATAACCTCGGCCGGCTGGCTCGGGGCGGTAGTCGCCTCGGGTGCAGCCGCCTCGGGTGCAGCCTCCTCGCCGGCCGGGGGGTCCACCTCGGCCGGGGTCTCTTCGGTCTCGTTGTTCTCGGTTTCAGCCATTCTCGGATCTCTCAAGTTCGCGTTCGCGGGCGATCGTCAGGGCACGCGCGATCTCGCGCTTGGCGCGCTTCAGGTTCGCGGTGTTCTCAAGCTCAGAGGTCGCGTGCTGGAAGCGCAGCCCGAACAGCTCGCGCCGCGCGGTCTGGATGTGCTCGCGCAGCTCGGTGTCACTCAGGTCGCGGACATCAGACGGCCTCATGTCATCCGTCCTCTCGCAGCACGAACTTCGTGCGCACCGACAACTTGTGTCCGGCCAGCCGCATCGCCTCGCGAGCCAGGGGCTCGGGCACGCCGGCGAGCTCAAACATCACCCGGCCGGGCTTGACCACGGCAACCCAGCCCTCGGGCGATCCCTTGCCCGAACCCATCCGCGTCTCGGCGGGCTTCTTGGTGTAGGACTTGTCGGGGTACACGTTGATCCAGACCTTGCCGCCGCGCTTGATCTTGCGGGTCATCGCGATTCGAGCGGCCTCGATCTGACGGTTGGTCAGCCAGCCGGCATCCAGCGCCTTGAGGCCGTAATCGCCGAACTGGACCTTGGTCTGTCCGCGCGAGAGGCCGCGACGACGTCCGCGGTGAACCTTGCGGTGCTTGACGCGCTTAGGGGCGAGCATCAGCTCTGCCCACCTGACGGCGCCGGCGGCCGTCCGCCGCCTCCGCCTCCGCCACTGCGTCCACCACCACGGGGGCCGCCACCACGACCACCGCCTGAGCCGCCGCCCGGACCGCGTCCGCCACCGGGACCGCCTGAACCGCCGCCCGGACCGCGTCCGCCACCGGGACCGCCTGAACCGCCGCCCGGACCGCCACCGCGGCCACCGGGACCCCCACCGCGACCGCCGCCGCCCGGACCGCGTCCGCCACCGGGACCGCCTGAGCCGCCGCGCCCGCCAGAACCGCCTGGACCGCCGCCGCGACCACCGCCGCCGCGACCGCCGGGACCACCCGGGCCGCGTCCGCCACCGGGACCGCCGGAGCCCCCGGGACCGCCGCCGCGACCGCCCGGCCCGCCGCCACGGCCACCGCCGCCGCGACCACCACCGCCGCCACCGCGACCGTCACGACCGCCGCGTCCGCCGCGACTGTCGCGGTCGGGCGCCTGCGGGGCTGGCTCGTCCATGATCGTCAGGTCGGCACCCGTGTAGCCCTCGGGCATGATCTCGCCCTTGTTGATCCAGCACTTGACGCCGATCCGTCCGAACGTGGTGCGCGCCTCGTGGAAGCCGTAGTCGATGTCGGCGCGCAATGTATGCAGCGGCACCCGACCGTCCGAGTAGCCCTCGGTCCGCGCCATCTCGGCGCCGCCCAAGCGTCCGGACACCTGGACCTTGACGCCCTTGGCGCCGGAGCGCATCGCGCTGGTGAGCGCGCGCTTCATCGCGCGGCGGAAAGCCACGCGGTTCTGGAGCTGTTCGGCGATCGACTGAGCGACGAGCCGCGCGTCCAGTTCGGGACGCTTGATCTCGAGGATGTTGACCTTGACCTGCTTGCCGGTGATCCGGTGCAGGTCACGGCGCAGCTGGTCGACCTCCGAGCCCGACTTGCCGATCACGATCCCCGGCCGGGCCGTGTTGATGTTGACCTCGACCTCGTTCTGGTTCTTGCGGATCGTGATGTCCGACAGACCGGCGTGTGAGAGCCGCCCGATGATGTGGTCGCGGATCTGTGTGTCTTCGTGCAGGTAGTCCGCGAACGACCGCTCGTTGAACCAGTTCGACTTCCAGTCGTGGATGTAGCCCACGCGGAGCGACTCGGGATGAACTTTCTGACCCATATCTAGTGACTAATCCTTCGGCGTGAGCAAGATCGTGAGGTGGCTGGTGCGCTTGCGGATCCTCGTCGCGCGACCCATCGCGCGCGGGCGGAAGCGCCTGATCGTCGGACCCTCGTCGGCGTGGACCGCCATCACATACAGGTCCTCGCCCACGAGCTCGTGGTTGTTCTCAGCGTTGGCCACCGCGGACTCGAGCAGCTTGCTCCAATCCCGCGCGACCGCACGC
>Ga0335072_10013618_pt1 | contig 11581 bp, 12 predicted proteins | sample Lox_Sample_21_FD_206725 | JGI IMG/M metagenome (GOLD analysis project Ga0335072, IMG submission 206725) | Soil microbial communities from Loxahatchee National Wildlife Refuge, Florida, United States - Lox_Sample_2.1 | ecosystem: Environmental > Terrestrial > Soil > Wetlands | place: USA...
TGGCGGAATGCGGCTACAATGAGGATGGAACGACAGTAGGCTCTGGCTTCCCTCTAGCATCATACCTGATGAAAGACAAGCGTGGTGTCATGACAAAGTTCTTCTTTTTCATGCCGTTCTTCGTTATCTGGAGCATGATTATGATCATGAGTCACATGGTGGTGTATGCAGGTATCCCCCTCGGATTATTTGTCGGATATTCTTTGCAATGGGCTGCTATGCAGGTCATGCAATATGCACCTGCAGATATGAGGCATATCCACAAGACAGTAAGGTCTCATCTTAGCAATTCTTCTGATTAGCCCTAACCTTTAAAAGCCTTGGCTTGCAGGTATCTTTGCAGGAACACTGTTCTTGGTCGGCATACGTTGGCTCACCACAATACTGCCTGGTAAAATTGTTCTGATCGTATATGATTGTCCATACCACTAACTCTTAACCAGCAACATATTCGTCTTACTTCGTGGCGAATATACTCTTCGCTGTGTGTTACTCACTATGTAGCTACTTCTATTTCTGCACTATGTTCTTCGAGCCTGGTTATGTTCCAAAGCTGGCTGGCCTTAGGGAACAAAAGGCCGTGATCGACGAGCTGCTAAGCCTTTGGAAGTTTGATGATCAAAATTTCTGTGTCACCTGCATGGTGCGGATGCCACTCAGAAGCAAGCACTGCAAAAAATGTAACCGATGTGTAGCAAAGCACGACCAGTAAGCTGTGGATCCTTCCATGAACCTTCTATAATCACTAATCCTTTCACAGTCACTGTCCATGGGTATATAACTGTATTGGTGTGAACAATCACCGACACTTTTTCTTGTACCTCGTATTTTTGGAGATAGGAGTTGCTTTTATAGTGAGATTGACTATTGGCTGTGAGTCTTGATGTCTTGTCTTCGATAACTCCTGCTTACAAATAGCAGACTATGAAGGATTGGGTGACAAGGGCAGCCCAGAATGCAACCTTCTCGCACCGTCATTATGCCGCTATGTTAATACTGATCCCTATACTCTGGTACTAATGATATGGGCTGCCCTACAACTGACTTGGGTTACTATGCTACTGTTTGTTCAGTTTGTGCAAATCTCAAGAGCCATGACTACGTATGAGAACATGCGTGGCTCTCATCACATGCACGGGAGTAGGGCATCAGAAGCTCTTACATCTGCACTTACGGCAGGCACAGCTTCAATGGCCAGAGCGCAATTAGGACCTGGTTTGGATATAGGTCACGATGAAGGGCATCATCATCATCATCACCACAAAGAGGGTTGTTTTGCACAGTGGAAGAAGATCCTAGGCGTGGACACTTTCGTCGAGACAGCATTACCAGGAAACTCGAGTCGACCAAGAAGAAATCGTAATCCCTTCACGAGGGGTTGTTTGAACAATTGCAAAGACTTCTGGTGTGATCCGGCTCCCATATTCGGGAAACGAGAGAACGGGTTGGCCATGCTCGGCGGGGAGGTCATCAATTACACCTCGATGTACGAGACTCCACTTGGCGTGGGCACAAGGACTCGACGGGGAAGGGATACTGGCGGTTCGTATCAAAGTGTTGCAGCCGATGACTCCGTATGATATGAATATTGCCTTTTAAGAGTTGGGTTGTTACCGCACAAATACTATGTAATTAGAATTAATCGCATCTTTAAGACTTTGTGGCATTATTTATGACTGAGTACTCTAGAAGAAATCGACTTTTCCATAGGCAGTGCAGTCGGGAAAGCTACCTCGGCATAAACAATGAAGCCCGTACACTAAAAAAATCAATTCGCCCTTGAAAATGCAAATAAATATACCTAATTCAAGTTCACTAGTTTACCCATTTCCCCCGAGACCTTGTTCATATACCGTTGCTCCATTACCCCTCTATTACGCCGACTGTCTTGTGAAAACACCAAATGCCCTCTGTTTGGCGTCATATATTTGCTTCGCCTCAGCTCAATCACAAGCCCCTTACCGTTAGTATTGCCGGTATTCAGATGTAACTATCTGAGAGCTACGAGGCAGAATACTTAAAGCCATAAAGAGGCGACGGATTCTACCGCCTTTTCAACTACAACCCGGACTCTATCCCCAAAAACCTTATTTGAACATTCGACTTCCAAGTCCTCTAACCAGATTTGCGCTACCATTTTGTCGACTTTGATCTCAATTCCCGGGACGGGAATGCCTAGCTTGTGTAGTCTCTCAAGCTCATTGTCTTGAAGCTCTCTGATATCTGCCTCAGATTCAGACATGTCATCAGAATCAGACTCGCTGTCGGATGATTTGAGCGCCTTTGTATCTTGTGAGGTCATAGCGGCTGTAAGGTTCGACGCTATCCTTGGTGTCTCTATTGGTGCCAAGGCATCAGGGCCAAATTGTGCTTCAAGAAGCATGAAAAGTCGATCCAGGCGCTCTGTATGAGACATCTTTGCAATCGGATTTGATTTCGGAAGGTCAAGATCGTGCGAATGCAAGTGCGAATGAGAATGGTTGGTTGAAGATTCTGTTCCACTGTGTCAGCTTCATCTCAACATTTCTGTGGCAGCAAGGTTGGGAAACAAGAAAGGAGGATTGTCTCGTACGTTTGACCGCTGCAGGACTGCTTTCTACGGTAGAAAGCACAGCTAGGACAGCATCTGCGACGCCGTCGTTGAGCAAGTTGCCTTCCCATTCCAGGTCAACTTCTCCGGTAATGGACCATCGTACAATAACACATCCCATAACTAGATACGTAACTCTAGTAAGGCGGTCAATCTCTTCATCTATGTCGTCAAGTGTCCCATTGCCATTCATGTGTACGTCCCCATTTCGATTTGATTGAGGTTCTTGGGTCGTATCTCGAGATGATTCAATCTCCTCAATCGAGCCAAATGTGCTCTCCAGTGCCCACCTAATTAGGTCAATTCCGGCAGCGCTCAGGCGCACGCGTTGTTTGCACATCACGACTGTGGTGGTCAAGCCGGCGTATTCTCGAAGGTCTTCCGGCGCCATCAAGGAAAGCTTGAAGACGTCCTGTACTAAAACCCCAGTAATGATCTTCCCGCCATTCTCATTGACATCAAATTTATCGATTGATCCGTCCAACCCATTTTTGGGCATAAGAGAAGTAGGCGGCATGTTGGCCAATTTTCCAACAACCTTTGCGATCTTTTCTGCCTTGAATGGGATGCGGAGATCTTCGCAGTTCCGAGGTGAAAAGACCTTCACTTTACGAGATGGCGGAAGTGAAGCATTGAGAGAGAGGAGTTTGGACTTTAAACGCATCATGTTATGTTGCTCACCGTGGACGAGAATCTGTGAATATTGCAGTTAGCGTATTTAATAATATCTTAAAGGAGAGGAGGTTACGTACTACGACAGGGGCAGCCACTTTCTCAATGAACTCACGATTCTCTGTTCCGTCTACATGAGCTGCGAAACTGAACTCCTGCACACTGCACCTTCTAGGAACCATGACCTTTTCTGGATCATCTCCGTTCTTACCCGCCTTCCTACTGTTGGCGCCACTGGTATTCCGTACCATGATTGCTTGTATCTGATCCGGCTCTTGCAGAATGTATTTCGCCATTGTTCCCTCGACGCTATATCCTGTAATGATGACACCGTTTTTATCACTAGGCGCCCATCTTTCTAGAAGCTCTCTACTGATGCCATTTTGCATCATACCCGGGCTTGCTAACATCACACAGCTCCCCACGTCATCAAATCTTTCCAGACTTTTTAAACTTCGAATGTGCTTGAAATCCCAAGGCCCGCCACTTCCTCTACCACCATTTGCTTCTGACTCAGTCATACGCTCCCGGAATAACCGCTTGATATTATCATTCATAGCACCAATATACGTCTGGTAGACTAACATGCACTTCCTTGCCAAATTTGAAGCGTAGTAGATTGGTACACCTTGAACTTCCTTGTGTCTCGCCCAATATTCATCTAAGATCAGCAAGAGTTCCTGGGCTCTTCCGAGTGCGAACACAGGCATTAAAACCCTGCCACCACGGTTTAGAATACCTGTAATTGATTTCATCAGGGCTTGCTCGCGCTCAAGCCTCGGTACATGGGAGGCAATGCCATAAGTGCTCTCGGTGATGAGAACATCGACCTTCACATTAGCAGGTACAGATGCAGATATTAAATGTCTGTCCGCTTCGATACTGTAGTCGCCGGTGAAGAGGATAGTAAGGCCAGAGATTGTAATGAGGAACATAGCTGCACCCAACACATGGCCAGCTGGGAGGGGCGTTATGCGGATTGAGGAGATTGTATGGGTTGTATGATAGTCTATTGCTTCAATAAGCGGGAAAGTACTAAGATGGTCTGCCTCAGTGTATGGCGTAGAAGACTGAGATGTGGAGTCGGAGTTCGAGGAAACACGGACAGAGTCTTGAATCAGCCATTTATAGATAGCTTTTGTGGGGTGTGTCATAAACACTCGGCCTCTGAAGTTTGTCTTCGAGAGCACGTAGGGGAGGGAGGCAGCGTGGTCGATATGAAAACTATGGCAATGTTAGTGTTTGCGCAGTGTACTATAATTTCTCCACAGAATGCAAGTGGTAAATCATATATTGGGGGTCAGGGCACGCATGATGGCTGGGATAATATATTGTATTGATCTCTGGTATACAAAGTAATCGTAGCACGCGTGCAGTTGACCAACGGCCCTCCTCCGTGCTAACAAGTTGAATATGAAGGAAAGACACAGCGGGAATAAGAGCGCCAAGATCCATGAAGCATGATTCTAAACAAGAGACTTTGTATGAAACGCCTGGCTTACTGGCTTATTAAAAGAACATCGACAGTGCTCAGATCGAAATCATCATAAAAGGGAAGGGCTGAAAGACCATCGTATGCGGGATGCATACCAGCATCAAGCTAATGAAATAGAGTGAGCCCGATGCACAAATGTAAAAGTAGGAGGTTATTTTACTTACCATGACCGTCTTCCCTTTGTATTGCAGAATATGACATGATCTACCCACCTCATTGCCTCCACCGAGGCAAGTGAACACCAGTTCATCGTTTGGATCCACGACTTCCTCAACAGCTGGGGCCATTGCAGCCGCCTTACGCTTAGACGACATCTCGGTGGCTGGTAAGATATAAGTTGCAGGAGACGTCAAGAATCAAAGGTAGAGTATGTTAGCGAAACCACATTTCTGGTTGAATACTGCTCATCCGTAATCGGTCGCCTTTAATAAGATATTGTGCCTAACTGCTCCTGAGTTAGATTAGCTGCAGTAGAGTTGTTGTTCCGGAAGAGTTGATCTCGTAAAGATTGAAAGATGCCGCGCGACCAGCTAATGTAGCCCTTCTATCACGTGATCTCGAACTACGCGAAAGTTACTTGCGAAGAAGTGAATGTCTTCGACCACATTTCGGTCCTCTTCAATATTCAAAACTTTCGCCTGCAACGACACCGCCCTCCGCTTACTGGAGTGATAGGTTGTGGGATGAATCGTTAAGAGGCTGGGTGTGGCGCTTCCTAAACTATTCCGAGGCTGGGTCAAGTGGTTGCAACGGTCAATACCTTTTGAACTGACGTTTGGATTGAGCTTTAAGCTGTGGATGGGCATTACATGCATAGCTAGATAGTTGTGGGGTCTCTGCCTGGGCTCGCTAGGGATCGAAGAGATAGAAGCGGCAACAAGTACGATGGCTCAGCAACAGTATCAGATGTCGCCGGCGCCTGGCAGGCCTTACTCTCCTCCGCAATCCGCGATATCTCCAGCAGCACCGCAAGGCTTCCCATTGCCCTCAAATAAGCGGCAACGAGTTTCTCCGGATCCTAGATCGCAGCCTACATCGCCTTATGTTCAGTCACCTTATGCTATGAGCCCGAACACCGGAGGTCCACACTCGACATCGGCTTCTCCTCACTTCAGCAATATTTCACTTCCGCAAAACCTCTACAATACTCCATATACGAATGGCCACACGACACCTACGATCAATCTTCCAAACAACAATTCATCTCATTCTCCATACCAAAACCAACCCAAACCTCCAATGAATCATCAAAACCAGCCACAGAGCCAGACACCAAACGGTAACGGCCCTCCCGGCAACTTGCATCCAAACAATCAGTTCCAGAACAACCAGAACGTCCCGCAACAAGGTCCAGGTATGATGGGCCCACCATCAAAGCCGGCGGAGAAAGATAACCCCAATGAAGATCAGATGGACGTTTTGGCGAACGCAGGTGTTGACCTTCGAGAGGAAGAGACCTTTGCAATGAGTTTTCATTCGGCTTCATATAACTCTCAGCCAGGCTTTTCAGAAACCGGCCCGAATCCAACTGGCCACGCTTTTACTCAGTTTGCACCAGGAGATGCAGATTCTTTCTATGGCGCGGGACCGGCAAACCAGGCTGGACATCCAACAGACAAGGCTACTCAGGACGTGCTACAAAGGAAAGCCGCGGAGAGGGCTTGGGCTGATGCAACTCTCAAACTTGCACGGTCAAGACAGCACGAGCTGAATCGCCCCCATGTTGACGTGGCCCATTTATGGGGAAGAATGGATCGTATCGCTAGGGAGAATGGCCTCGTCCTAAACACGGACGGAGGCAAGATGCCACAGTTGAAGCTACCTTCTGAGTTTCAAGGGGACGTCCGTGTTCAAACGGCTGCGAGCTTACATGGTGCGATGACAGTAACTGGAGGACGTTTCCTACCTGGCGATACAGCACTGGCTGACCAGCTCGCCTTAATGTCTCTTGCAACGAACCTGCGTATTAGAGCACTTCTAGAAGATGCAGTAGCCCTTGCAAGAGGTCGTCGCACTGGATCGCATGGTACTGTTCCCCGTGAATGGGCAGATGTCTCTGCACCAATAAGTGGATCGAGTGGTACGATGATCAGTGACGGAGCTTCACGCCAGGGATGGGAAAGTGCGGTGAGCCCACGCTCAAATCCCTTAAAGCGTATGAATGTTCATTCTTTTTAGATGTCGGAGAAGCTAATATTTCTTAGGTTCGCTATCATTAACAAACAGGTTGCCTACTCCTGTCTCTGATGGTGTGAATACTCCTACTGGGATTACTACATATACCGGTAACCTAGTAACTACTCTTCGCAAAATAGTGGAGACCGATCGTGATTTCGAAGAAGCACGGTTACAAAAGCGACAAAGTCGGCTAACTGGAGACGGCACTCCGCGAGCTGGCTCAGTTGCTCCTGGAACACCAGGTTCGGTCGCGCCCGAACCATCCGCCAAGCCATTGACCAAGAAGGAGCGCGAGAAGCAGGAAAGGGGCAAGCAGAATGTTGCTGATAGCCACGCACAGGCAAATGCCACAACGCAGAGATTCCTCTTCGGCGCTAAGAACAAGAATAAATACTCATGGATGAATGGTGGTGCTGCAAGTGGAAGCGGCACGACAACTCCAAGCAGACTCAGCACCCAAGGCTTACCAGGAACTCCCGGAGCTCTTCCTGGCGCACTGCCTGAGAAGCAAAAGTTGACCGCGGAAGGTAGTAAGAAGTGGGGCTTACATCGTGAGGACAGGAAGGACCATCCTTTGCAAGTGGAGCCGAGGGATTTGGTTACCGTGCTCGAGCACGATGGAAAGGCAGTCAAAACTCTGCAGGACCTCTATGCCTGGATCGACAATCCTAAAAGCCGGAAGCCTTGAACCAATTCTATTCTAATTTTCTGTGGTTGGGTCTGGCATTTAGTGTTATTTGGCGCATCGGTGCAGCATACCTTGGGTCACTGTTCTCTAAATTCAGCACGTGGGCGGCACGTTGATGTATTCTAAATATGCTGTAGGCGGAAAAGTCCATTTGCATATGGCATTGCATTAATACAGCAGGCAGAATGCCTATTTTGATGATATCGAGTCGAGCCGTCCTATGGTGACTGCATGCCCTCATATCTACTCTATGTAATCTGAATTGGACGGCCTTGATCGCTGAAAGCAATACAAGACAAGCCTCATAGACCTTTCACAAAGCAAGATAATAGTTGAATTTGAGAAATCATTCTCTAATATACAATGCATTTTTTTAAAAAAAAGGTATCTGTCTAGTAATCCAATCTGGACTCATCTCTCTAGCAATAATAGGTCTCATTCGGTTTTGAGGTAATATGCGGTAGTACTTGGAGTTTCTCATTTGCGCCAGGTAAGGCAGAGCTCACGCTATGCATTAACCTTAGGACGGGCTAGCGAACCTGATTCTGCCCCCAAAGTGGTGGAATCCTCCTCATAAAAGACCAGTGAGTTACCGGCTTGTGCAACGACAGCAGATAGGTAATTTTAGAGTGAGTGGCTAGAAGATATAGGGTAACCGCAGGGTTAGCGAGCAACTCCCCTGCAGGGAGTTCTGAACAAAAAAAGAGTAGGGTAATGCCGCTTCCATTTCGGCTTAAATGATCGGTTGCAAATGCACCGGATGGAACTAGTCTAGAAGAGGCTAGGAAAATCCCGACAATGCGGGGTAGCTTTATCGATAAGGTAAGTTGGAAACTTCGCCGTGGCACTAATTCTTTTTGTGGCACTCCTGATACTACGGAGGGATTGGTGGAGTGCTTACAAGGGAGGAATTCACTACCTATTATCACTGTCGGCAGTAATTTCCTGGAGCATGTAGCTTTCTTGGACTAACCACCCTATCTAGCTAGATTGAGATAATGCGTGATGAGAAAGCGTGTGAGCGAACGTCATCATCGGCAGTCGTCATGCCATATGTGAAATTGGGAGATTGCATGCAGATCGTGGGCGACCCTGTAAATGAGCGAGCTATCCAACACACACAACCAATGGAACGAAAGTCAAAAAGCTAAGTCCGTAGAATGCGCAAGCTTTGTGCGGTCATTGTGGACAAGTCTCCCTTGGTGGGGACAATACCATTTCGTGATTGGTCGTCACTCATTCATATCTCAAAGGAAGCCCACCACCAAACACAGCCCCTCCTAGTCTACAGGCTCTCCAAGTATAAGATCCAGTGCTTCGCATAATCCTGGACTGCAGCTCTGCCCAAGATAACTTTCCGTAGAGTGCAATCTCTGTCCATCAACTGCTATACCACCACATATCATCACCGAGAAGGCACCATTACTTGCTTTAATCATGGCCACAAGTGACGCCCGAGGTTTGTGAAGTCTTCCGGCTGACCAGGCTGTAATGATTGGCTGCGTTGATCCATTGTGTTAATATCATTTCCCTATGAAATAGGAGTTGATACGACAAGTCCTGCCACTCAACCTATTGACATCAATCGTCAAACAGACAATGCCGCCGAAGATCCCTTTGCTGCCCAGAGGACAGCCGATAACAACCCGTTCGCGGAGAAAAGAGACGGTGCGACAGAACTTGGTAGCTCTCCACCTATTCAATCTGGGTCCCCTAAGCAAGACAGGCGAATGAGTAAGGAATGGGGTATGAATTGCTACTCTGTCCTACTTATTTGACGCTCAGCTCACACAGGCAGATGCCTCTAAAGTACCTCCCAGCCGGTTCCAGAAGAGAGAAGGCTCGATATATGCTACACCAGGAAGTCGTGATGGACATGTTGAGCGGAACACCCAAACGGCGTACTATGAGAAGCTCAAGGAAAAGAAATGGGATAAATAAGCTGAGCCTGTTGGGCATTGACAAAGACCAGTATTGGCAGGAATGGCATATTTTGGGAACCTTGGGAATGCTTTGTACAGTAGCTAATATCCACTTCGCGCAAAATGCACCTATCCTCGTCGTGAAACGCCTTGATGCTCGTGTAGTCGCAATGTCGGGTACCACGATGAAACTAACAGTTCTATGAAATTAGGAAGCGTCTCCAGAGCGGGGTAATCGGCGTATGCAGCTCTCCTGACCGGCGGAAGAGTGCTCATTAGTAGCGAGCTGTTTTACGAGAAGATTTGACTCATAATTCCCTGAGGATTCTTCAATCGTCGTCCATCCCATCAATATCAATAGCATCAGGATTGACTGACATCGAAACCCCAGTAACAGTGCCTCCCTGAGGCCCAGTACTAGCCGGGACAAAGCCTTGTGGTGCCCGAGCCTCACGTTCCAGTGCTGCCATGGCATCGGCTTGGTCTGCGTCCAGGCCGTCTTCCGGTTGTTGCTGACTCCTTGCAAGAGCTTGCGAGGCAATAAAGTTGACATCTGTATTATATTGTGCCTGGACACTCCTCTTAATTCGAAGCATCTCCTTGAATGTATCCTCATTTCCATGTTGTACCTCAAAAGCCTCCCACTTCGACCAGAAATTGGGACTCGTTCGAGGGTCACAAAATTGAGACGCATGTCCATATATGGCTCTTGCACGGTCAATTTCACCCAGTCTCTTTTCCATATCGGCAAATTTGAGACACATATCCCTTGCTTCTTTATCCGGAAGAGCTGCAATAGCCCGCTCATAAATTGGGCGAGTAGACGGCAAGCCAAAGTTCGAGGCGGACTTTGTAATGTAGAAGTTGAACATGTCTGCGCGGTCCTCATCAGATACAGCGCGAGTGGCTCGCTCGTATATGCGCATAGCATGCCTGGCCAAGCCACGCTCTTCTTCAAGATTTCCATACATGAGGTACAGGACTTTGGCAAATCTCGGCGGGCAACCCTCGACCGCTTGTTCGAACAGATCCCGTAATCTTTCTATCCCAATCTTTCGATCCACAGCTTTCGTGAGGTACAGATTCCAGAGCTCGAATGCCACAGGATAGCTGAATAAGTCGAGGCCTCGCTCGTAGATCTTGAACGACTCCTCAAAGTACTTATTCTCCTCCAACAGATTTGCGTAGTTCACAACCGTCTGAGGCGTCGCGATGCGGAGCTCAAATATCCTTTCGTAAACCCTCTTAGTTTCCTCCAGTGTACCCACACTCTCAACAAGATCCACGTAGAAACTCCATAGTTTCCAACTCTTATGAACTCGCTGTTGCGGAGTCAATGTTTCATCAAAGTAGTCCACTGTAGAACGCTTCGGAGCTTGAATAGCTTTGGCCATGATCTTGACAGCCTCTTCGAAATTTTCATTCCTCAGCTCCATTTCAGCCCACTCAATCCACATGTCTGCTAATTCAGCGACAGATTTGAATGGAACCCTGATAGCTTTCTCCATAATTATCCGAGCGTTGTGCAAGTCACCACCGCGCTCGTAGAACTTCGCATAGTTCGCCCATAGTTCATAGAATTGACCTACAGCCTTCTTGGGCTGAACGGCAGCAATAGCATCTGCATAGGTCTGTACAACTTCTCGCTTGTTGTCACCCCACAATACAATTCTCTTTTCCCATTCGGGAACGTTATTTGGATTTTGTCTTAGTAACACGTCATTGATCAGAAAGGGTCGGCGATCCATGAGTTGTTCAAATCGCATCATTCGTATGTCCAGGTCGAAATCAGCACCCTCGTCCACGACCCCTTTATCTGATCGGCTCGCCGCCGAGTCAATTATAGCTCCTATACTCGACTCTTCAAATTCGGTGTATGAATCGAAAACGAGGGTGAAATCTCGAACCGTCATAACCGTTGTTATTCCTTCTTCAAAAACATCCCTCGCCCTTTCGAAATTGCCCCGAGTTATCCAATATGTAGCAAGGCCTGACCACAACTTTCCCCTCTGGTCTGCGAATCTTTCTATTCCACT
>Ga0335072_10013619_pt1 | contig 11580 bp, 11 predicted proteins | sample Lox_Sample_21_FD_206725 | JGI IMG/M metagenome (GOLD analysis project Ga0335072, IMG submission 206725) | Soil microbial communities from Loxahatchee National Wildlife Refuge, Florida, United States - Lox_Sample_2.1 | ecosystem: Environmental > Terrestrial > Soil > Wetlands | place: USA...
AAGGGGCTGCTGGATCTCCCGATCGGCTTTGGAAATGCCTTTTCAGACGATTGGCGCAAGTTCCCAAAGGAGGGTATGGTGCTTCGAGTCCCTCGGGTTCTGCCAAGGCATGAATGAGTGACGGGCGTTACGTCGACTGCCTGGGGGCGGATCGAAGGCAGGAATCCTGGTGTTCGCAGTCCGGATCGCCCAAACCCGGCTCTTGCCGGCAGGCGAATGTGCCGCTATCTTCGTCAGTATCTTCAAAAAAACAAATCCCTTGTGGGCAAGAACGAGGGCCCGGTTTGGGCGAGTGGCGGAGCCAAAAGCCAAGGCAGGGCGCGAAGGGTAAAGCGGAGGCGGGTGTCGGCTTTTGCCCGGCGAAGCACGGCTGAAATTCGATACGGATGTCCCTCAGCGAAAACGGGATGTGATGCGGCTCACCGACGATACATGTCCAATTGCGGCACATTCGGCTGGGGCGGTTGCGACGCATGATGCGAGGCCGGGAGGCGGCGCAACGGCCGGTGGGAGGTCGATTTGCGGTTTTTGTCGAAGTACCACGGAGAACAAGGATGAATCGTTCGGTTCGAATGCAAGCAGCGCTGGGGGCCATTTTTGTGGCGGCCACCAGCATGAGCCTGGCCCAGGCGCCCGGGCAGGCAACGTACAAGGCCAAGTGCCAGATGTGTCATGGAGCCACCGGCCAGGCAGACACGGGGATGGGCAAGGCAACCAAGACTCTTCCACTCACTGATCCGACGGTAAGCAAGCTGAGTGAAGCGGAGATGGTCGAACTCACCAAGTCGGGCAAGGGAAAGATGCAGCCCTTCAAGGGAGTGCTCAGCGATGAGGAGATCAAGAACGCGGTGACGTATTATCGCTCATTGAAATAGAGCGCTCCTGAGCGGAGGTTCGTTACCGCAAAACAAAGGCTGTTGTCGGTGTAGATCTGAATCTGGCGTGTTACCGTCGCGTGCGGGCAGGGCAGAGGATTCCAGCGGGGAGAGTCTGTTCGGTCCGTTGTTGCGCCGGAGGTCAATTTGCGGTCTGCACTGGAACACGGAAACCTGCGCCGGCATGGATTTGATGGCTGCAGCTCCGAGAAAACTGACCACCAAATTAACTCAAGGAGTCTCATGATGAATCGAAAAGTCCGCTCTCAGGTGGCGTTGGCTGCAACCATTTTGCTCGCCGGCGCCATGAGCTTCGCCCAGTCTGCGGGCGAAGCGACGTACAAAGCCAAGTGTCAAAGTTGCCACGGAGCCTCGGGAACGCCCAACCCGGCAATGGCCAAGATGATGAACATCAAGGCAGTTTCTGACCCGGACATCAAGAAGCTCAGCGCTGATCAGATGTTCGACTCGGTCAAGAACGGCAAGGGCAAGATGCAGCCGTTCAAAGACAAGCTGACCGACGACCAGATCAAGGACTCGGTAGCCTACTACCGCGGCCTGAAGTAGTTGAAATTAGGTCCGCCCGTGCGGGTGGACCGACATCGAGACTCGGAGGGCAGAGTGCCTTTTTTGCAAAAAATCCGTGAAGACTGGGTACGTCCGGCGCTGTTCTTCGGCAACAACCCCATCAGCCTGGCCGGCGGAGCGCTCACCAGCGCGTCCGCCGTGACCATGATCGCGTTCTGGCTGGCAGAGACTTTCGGCCGCTTCACCGTAAATCCTTATCTCGGCCTCATCTTCTTCTTCCTGTTACCAATTCTCTTTGTTGGTGGGCTGGCGATGATTCCCATCGGCGCTTTTCTGCGCCGCCGGGAACTTCAGAGAGCCGGCAAGATCCCCGCGGAATTCCCCAAGGTCGATTTCAACGACCGCATGTTCCGCCATGGGGTGGATATCGTGCTGGTCGCTACGATCGTCAACCTGCTCATCGTCTCGATCGCAAGCTATCGCGGCGCCGCTTACATGGATTCGCCGCAGTTCTGCGGCCAATCGTGCCATGTGATGCATCCCGAGTACACGGCCTACAGGATCTCCGCACACTCTCACGTGGCCTGCGTCGACTGCCACATTGGCTCGGGCGTGCCATCGTACTTCGCTGCCAAAGTGAACGGCACCAAGCAGCTGCTCGAGGTTTCGTTTCATCGCTATCCCACGCCGATTGAATCGCCGGTAAGAAACCTTCGCCCGGCGCGCGATATCTGCGAGGGCTGTCACACTCCGGCCAAGTTCGTTGGCGAAAAGCTGCTGGTGAAGTCGAGCTTTGCCGACGACGAGAAGAACACGGAAACGCAGACGGTAGTGGTTCTTCATCTGGGCGGTCAGGACTCGCTGTCGCACTTGACGGGGATTCACGGCGTGCATCTGGGCCATATCGAGTACATCGCCACGGATCCCACACGCACCACGATTCCGTGGGTGCAGCGCTACAACAACGACGGGTCGGTGACGGTGTTTGCCACCAAGGCCGCGGGCAGCGGCATTCCCGCGGGCGAGCGGCGGGTGATGGATTGCATCGACTGTCATAACCGCGCCGCGCACACGTTTCTGACTGCCGAAGACGCGCTGAACCGCTCCATGGCCGACGGCGCAGTCAGTCCAGACCTGCCGTTTGTGCACAAGAAGGGCCTGGAACTGCTCAAGGCGAATTACGTCTCCGATGAAGAAGCGCGCACGAAAATCCCTGCGGCGCTCACTGCGTTCTATCGCAGCGAGCATCCCGAGGTGCTCGCGCAGAAGGCCGCGCTGGTGCAGGCCGCCGGCCAGGAGCTGGCTACCCTCTATAGCCAGAATGTCTTTCCCGACATGAAGGTGACGTGGGGAACGCATCCCAACCACATCGGGCATATGAGTTATCCCGGCTGCTTCCGCTGCCACGATGGAGATCATGTTTCCAAGAAGGGCGACTCCATCACGCAAGATTGCTCGGCATGCCACAACCTGCTGGCGGTGGAAGAAGCGAAGCCGAAGGTGCTGGGCGACCTGGGGATTCAACCATAGAACGTTATTCCAGGCCGGCGGACCAACTCGAAAATCGAAATGGCTCCGGCTGCTGACGATGCGGCCGGAGCCTTCGTCTTTGAGGCTCAGCATGCGCGGGCATGCGGTAAGAGAATGCTTCGACCGCGCCATGTTAGGCTGGCACTTCGCGTTCAAGGAGATCAATTCTGCATGCATCCGAATTCTTCAGCGCATTTCAATCTGGTAGCCGCGGCCCATGCCGCGATGATCGAACACGGTTTTCAGCCGGATTTTCCCGCTGGAACCGATCAGCAGCTTAGCGCGATCAAGGCGGCGCCCGCGGTGCTTCCGGCGGACGAAATTCAGGATCTGCGCAGCCTGCTGTGGTCGTCGATCGACAACGACACATCGAAAGATCTGGACCAGATTGAGTGGGCCGAGAAGCTGCCCGACGGGCGCATCCGCATCCTTGTCGGTGTGGCCGACGTCGATGCGCGCGTGAGCCACGGAACCGTGATCGACAAACACGCACAGAGCGAGACGACCTCGGTTTACACGGGCGTCGCCGTCTTTCCCATGCTGCCGACGGAGCTTTCAGAGGGTGCGACATCACTCAATGAGAACAAGGATCGAGCGGCGCTGGTGATCGAATTTTGTGTCGACGCGTCGGGCGCGGCCTCAGATGGCAAGACTTATCGAGCGTTGGTACACAACCGCGCGCAGCTTGCTTACATTGCCGTCGGCGCGTGGCTCGAGGGCAGCGGCGGGCCGCCGGCCAAGGTGGGGGCGAGCACCGATCTCGCGGCGCAGCTCAGGCTGCAGGGCGAGGCCGCTCAACGGATGCTGGGCAGCCGGTTCCAGCATGGGGCACTGGACCTGGAGACGATCGAGACGCGGCCGGTAATGCTGGGCGATGAGGCCATCGACATCAAACGGCAGGAGAAGAATCGCGCCACCTCGCTGATCGAAGAATTCATGGTGGCGGCCAATGGCGTGATCGCGCGAACTTTCGAAGCTGCGGGGGTGGCGTCAATCCGGCGCATCGTGCGCACACCCAAGCGCTGGGACCGCATCGTTGAAGTCGCCGCCGGCCTGGGAACAACACTGCCCGCCGAGCCGGATTCGAAAGCTCTCAATGATTTCCTGCTCGCGCAAAAGCAAACGGATCCGGACCATTTTCCTGACCTTTCACTTGCGGTCGTGAAGCTGATGGGGCCGGGCGAGTACGTGCTGGTGAAACCGAATGAGCCGTCGCCGGGGCATTTCGGGCTGGCCGTGCAGGACTACACGCACTCGACCGCGCCCAATCGGCGGTTTCCTGATCTCGTGACGCAGCGGCTGTTGAAAGCGTGGTTTACCAAGGGGCCACAACCTTACTCCGAAGAGCTGCTCGATGCAATCGCGCAGCGCTGCACGCAGATGGAAGACGCAGCGCGCAAGGTGGAACGCGAGATGCAGAAGCGGATCGCCGCGGTGGTGCTGCGGCCGCACATCGGGCAAAGTTTTCCGGCGATCGTCACGGGCGTCAATCAATACGGGACGTTTGTGCGCACGCTCGATCCGCATGTGGAGGGCATGTTGGTGCACGGCGGTAAGGGGCTCGACGTAGGCGATAAGCTGACAGTGAAGCTGGTGTCGACGGATCCGCAACGCGGGTTTATTGATTTTGCGGCATAGAGCAGCGGCGCTAACGGTGTTAGCGGAGTTAGCAGCAGAGTTGGCAATTCAGTGGCCATCAGGGCCGCGGTCCGGAATTACACTCTCCGTATGTTTCGAACTGCGATCTGCTCTGTCTTGTTCGCGGCAACGGCCAGTGCTGCGCGTTCCCAATGGGCGATGGAAAACTCGAATACGACGGCGGATCTGCGCGGAATTCATTCGATTGGCGGCGGGGTGGTGTGGGCTTCGGGCACGAACGGGACGGTGCTGCGGACAGAAGACGGCGGCTATGTGTGGCAGACGTGCGCGATCCCGCCGGGCTCGGAGAAGCTGGATTTTCGCGGCATTCAGGCTTTCGATGCGAACACGGCGATCGTGATGTCGTCGGGTAAGGGCGATCTGTCGCGGGTTTACAAGACGACCGATGGGTGCCACTCGTGGAAGCTGGTGCTTACAAATCCGGATGAGGATGGATTTTGGGATGCGTTGCTCCTCAATCGATTCGACAAGGACGGTGAGTTATTAGGCGATCCTGTGAATGGTCGGTTCACCTTGTGGGAGACATCCGACAAAGGTTCGACGTGGACAAAGTGCTCGCCGCCGGGCCTCAACGCACTCAAGGACGAGGGGGCGTTTGCGGCGAGCAATTCGGCGCTCTTTCTCGACGAGAGCTTTGCCACCGGATTCGTTACGGGCGGACCGCTCGGGCCGCGCATCTTTGTTAACGAAGATTCAAGCTTCGCCGCCCACGTGCTTCCGCTCAAACGAGGAACGCAAAGTTCAGGAGCCTTTTCTGTTGAAGCGCGAGAGTGGTGCTGTTGGGTCGCGGTCGGTGGCGACTACCTCAAGCCCGACGAACAAGCCAGGACAGCCGCCTTTACGCAGGATGGCGGGAAGACATGGCATCCCGCGCAGACTCCGCCACACGGCTACCGGTCGGCGGTTGCGTATGATGAGACCGCGAAGACGTGGATCACTGTCGGCCCCAACGGGACAGATATCTCGACCGACGATGGCAAGAACTGGCGCGCGCTCAAGCCCGATCCGGCGCGGCATGAGGCGCCGGATGCGGACAAGAACTGGAATGCGTTGTCGCTGCCGTTCGTCGTCGGCCCGAAGGGAAGAATCGGGAAGCTGAATGCGGCGGCACTGAAGTAGCGAGTCAGCAAGTCAGCGCGGTTAGCGGTGTTCGATCCGGATGACAAGCGCTGCAATGGGTCGCGTAATTCAGCTTTTCGGCGCGCGCTGGATCAGGCCGAGGGTGTGGCCTTCGGGGTCAGTGAACATGCCGATCACGGCGGTGCCGTCGGGGAGCGGGTGCGGGCCGAACAGCTTCTTGCCGCCGTGGCTTTCGATGCTGGCCATCGCCGCTTCGAACTCCGGCACCTCGACGTAGACGGTGACGTAATCCGGCGTGTCGGGGAATGCGCCGATGCCGCCGGCGATGCCACCTTCCTCCTGGCTCACCATGGAATAGATGGGCATGACCGGTGTGAGCTGCCAGCCGAAGACATCCTTGTAGAAGCTGTCGAGAATGTGCTGGTTCTTGCCGACGATTTCGAAATGCACCACGGGACAGGGCATGGTCGTGCTCTCCGGTTGAATTGGCCGCAGGGCTACTCTACAGGGCGCGGGCCTGCGAATCCAGTGAAAATCGGACGCGTGGCCTTCTTTGCGGCGCCGGGCCTTCGCGCCCGCCTTGATTTCCGCCGCCGCTTGCGACATTGTGGTACTGCCGCCATGCCCAAGCCAGCTTCTTCCTGGAACTGCGTCCCGCTCGCCCTGCTTGCGCTGCTGGGGGGCCTTTCGCTGCGCTCGGATGCTCCGGCGCCACGCGCGATGCGCATGGCCGCGCTGCCGCCGATCACGCTGTGGGCATGGGAGCGACGCGAAGACGTGCGCGGCCTGGACACCCGCCGCTTTGCCGTCGCCTATCTCGACCGCACCCTCACAATAGGCCTCGACGTCTCCTCGCAGCCGCGCCGCGACCCCGTCATCCTTCCTGCTGCCGCGGCGCGCATCGCCGTGGTCCGCATTGAGGCGCCGCCCACCGCCGTGCTCGACGACGCCAACCGACGCGCCGTCGTGGCCGAACTGCTCGCGGTTGCGCGCACGCCCAGCCTTGCCATGTTGCAAATCGACTTTGACGCCACGCGCAGCCAGCGTGAGTTTTATCGCGCCCTGCTCACCGATGTGCGAGGGGCCATGCCCGCCACCCTGCCGCTTTCCATCACCGCGCTCGCGTCGTGGTGCTCGTGGGATGGGTGGCTGCGCGGGCTGCCTGTCGATGAGGCCGTGCCCATGCTCTTCCGCATGGAGCCGGACCGGCGGCGCGCGCCGCCCGATCTCGACGAATTCCGTATTCGCGAGCCGAAGTGCCAGTCGTCGGTCGGCGTCTCCACCGATGAGCCCTGGCCGAGTCATCTTGCCGGCAAGCGGATTTACATTTTTCCCGGCGAGGGCTGGCGCGCGGACACGCTGGCCGAGCTGGAACGGAGGCTCAAGTGAAATCCCGCCGTTTTGCCCTCGCTCTCCTCATTGCCGTTCTGCTGCTGCCGCGTGATTCGGCTGTGGAGGCCTGCGGACCGTTCTTCGAGGCCGACGTGTTTGTCGATGTGACCGCGCCTGACGACAGACCAGCATTTGCCAAGGGCGACCTGGGGATCCTGCAGGCGAAATTCGATTCGAGCGACTATGCCGTAGCTTACCGATATCTGAATGGCGGCAGGCTTTCGGACGCAGAACGCGCAGCTTACGCGCCGCCGATGCAGCCGGCGCAGGTTGAAGACTGGAGCAAGCTGACGCCGCAGCAGGTGCAGGCCGCACGCGAGGCCGAGCAGAATGCGCGCACAGCAGCTCAGCCCGCAGACCGGTGGCTCGCCGCGCGTGCCCACTACACGGTGGCCATTCCCGATGAGCAGCGGAAAGAATCGTTCCCGGTCGACTATGACGGCACCATCGTCTTCGATCCCAACTATCTCAATTGCCCCGATCCGGCCTTCACCAACGCCTTGCTCACGCTCAAGCAGCGCGCTGGCGCGTGGGGCGGGTCCAGCCCGTGGCTGATCGACTGGATCAACGCGCAGGACGCGGTGTTTTCCAATTGCGTCGGCAAGAGCGCATCTGCGCCCGCTGCCGCGCCGGCCAATAGTCCTGCGCTTCTTCGCTTTGACCGCGCTTATCAAATGGCCGCGGCGGCATTCTACGCCAAACACTACGACGAAGCAGCCGCGCAGTTCGCCGCGATCGCGCGCGACAAAAGCTCGCCGTGGAACGGCTATGGCGACTACCTGGCGGCACGCGCGACCGTGCGCAAAGCCTTCGCCATGGGCAAGGCCACCGATCCCTACAGCGGCGACCTGGCCAGCTACGACCCCGACACCATGCAGCGCGCGCAGCAGATGCTGGAGGCGCTGCTCGCGGAGAAGAATCCGCAGCCCTCGCGCGCGGCGATCGAAGGCGAGCTGAACTTCATTCGCATCCGCACGGAACCTGAGAAGCGCATGAACGAGATTTGCGCGGCGCTGGCCGGACCCGCGCAGGATGCCAGCTTCAAGCAGGATCTCGACGACCTGAACTGGGCGCTGATCAAGCAGGTGAAGGCGGAGCATCCGGCGCCGCTGTTGGCGTGGATCAATGCGTGGCGCGGACCCGAAAGCGCCGAGGATGCATTCGCCGCGTGGAAGCAGAATCATGCGCCCGCGTGGCTGGTGATGGCGATGGCCAAGGCCGGCGCGACAGACAAGGAGACGCCCGGGTTATTGGCCGACGCGGAGAAGATCAAGCCGGGCACGCCTGCGTACGACACCGTCTTCTACCACCGTGTGCGGCTGCTGATCGCGCTGAAGCGCAGCGGCGAGGCCCGCGCACTGCTGGATGCGGCATTGCCGGCGCTGCGCAGCCAGGCGAGTTCGAAGCTGAATGCACTGCTGGGCGAGAGGCTCGAAGTTGCGCGGGATTTCAGTGAGTTTCTATCGGTTGCGCCGCGCGCCATTCTCAACCAGCCGGCTGCGGGCTCCAACGACCGAAATGGGGTCTGCCAAGACGCAGCCGGCGGAAAGAGCGCGGCCGATTCATGCTCCCTCGGCGGTCACCCCTATGGATTCGACAGCGATGCCGTGCGTGTTCTGAACAACGAGACTCCGCTCGATCTGCTGGTGCAGGCGGCTGGTTCGACGAGTTTGCCGCCAAATCTGCGGCAGTACGTTGTGCTCGCCGCATGGACGCGAAGCGTGGTTCTTGAAGACGGCGCACACGCGGCCGAGCTTGTTCCACTGCTGCCCAAGCCGATTCGCGCCTCCGCCGGACCGGATGTCGGATTCAAGGCCGACTTGGTGATTCTGCGCGATCCTGGGCTGCGGCCTTATCTCGAAGGGGGTATCTCCCGCCTGGGTACGTTTGGCGAGCTGGATAATTATCGCGACAACTGGTGGAACGGAGACTGGGCGGCGCCCCAGAACGACACCGGTGCGCCCGAGCCCAAGCCGATGGATGCATCTTCCTTCCTGGCGAAGGAGCAGATCGCTGTGGGCGAGGCCGAATCCAGCCGCGTGAAGGAGCATCCTGAGGGCGTCTCGCTGATTGGCCAGCGCGTGATCGACTACGCGAAGGCGCACGCAGAGGATTCCGATGTGCCCGAGGCGCTGGCAATGGTAGTGCGCGCTACCCGCTATGGAGCCTCGAGCGCAGATGCGAAAGCTGCGGCTGTCCGCACAGCCGTGAGCAAAGCTGCATTCCAGCTTTTGCACGGCCGGTATCCCAAATCGACGTGGACAGCGAACACGCCGTACTACTACTGACGGACGGCTCTTCCGCTGGTGACCGGTTCGTCCGATAATCCCAACGTTTTTAAATAGTTGCCATGGTTTTCCACAGGTCGGGCCGATTTCTGTTGACGTATATTACAAATTGCGATATTGTCATTGCAAATCGCGATAAGAAAATCGGGGATCAAGGATTAGGGCGGTCACAGACAAGTCGAGGCGATTGCGATGAACTTTGAACTGCCGACTCTGAACTTTGAGCCCTGAACCGCAAATCGTGAACTGGACTTATGAAGCTGGGGGAGAAAATCCGCTATCTGCGCGAGGTGGAGGGCAGCCTGCGCGGGATGAATCGCGCGATGAGCCAGTTGGAGCTGGTACGGGCGATTCAGGCGGAGACGGGCTCGAAGCTGAGCCAGAGCTACCTTTCGCAGATCGAGAGCGGGGCGCGGCCGCACCTGACGAATACCACCCGGCAGATTCTCGCCGGGTTCTTCAAGGTGCACCCTGGCTACCTAGTGGATGACCCGGAGGGGTATCACCCGGAGCTGCAGAGCGAGCTGAGGAACTTCGATGAAAAGCTCGATCTGTGGCTGGTCAGCGGCGCGGAGCGCTTTCGGCGCGATCCGGATTTAAAGTGCGCGCTGATCACCATCGCGAAGCATGAGAACTCGAAGGAGTGCCTGCTGCTGCTCGAGTCGATCATTGAGACGCCTGGATTGATGCCGAGATTGCTGGAGGTTTTGCGGCCGAAGGCGGACGGAAAGGCGGGGCGGGGAACGAAGAATTCGCAGGGTGCGGCAGCCGCGGCTCCCACTGTTTCCGCAAGGAGCGGAGAGAGGATGGGGCACACGGAGGCCGCCGGCGAGGCTGGAAAAGCGCGCGGCAAGAGCGCGCGGAAGCTGGGAGCAAGACGATGACCTGGGCGACGTTTTATCTGATTTGCTTTCTGGTGGGGCTGTTTCTCAGTGCGTTTTCGCTGCTGGGCGGGATGGGCCATTTTGGCGGGCACCTTCATGTTCCGCATGTGCCGCATCTTCCCGCAGCAGGGCATGTGCCCCACGTTGCGCATGTGCCTCATGCGGGGGCTGCTGGTGCGCAGGGCTCGAGCGGGACGGCGCGCGCAGGCGGCAGCAACGTTCCGTGGTGGAACGGCTTCTCCATCATGGTGTTCCTGTGCTGGTTTGGCGCGGCCGGATATCTGCTCACGCGGTACGGGACGTTTGTAACCGGCGTGGTGCTGGTGATCGCGGCGACCTGCGGCGTGGCGGGAGGAGCCATCGTGTTCTTCTTCCTCGTCAAGGTGCTGATGCCCCACGACCGCGAACTCACCGCGGACGAGACAGCGGTGACGGGCGTTGTGGGGAGGGTGACTTCGACCATCCGCGAAAACGGAACCGGCGAGATCATCTATGAGCAACTCGGCGCGCGGCGATCGGCGCCGGCCCGCAGCGAGGATGGAACGGCGATCGCGAAAGAAGAGGAAGTCTACGTCCTGCGCTACGAAAAAGGGATCGCGTATGTGCGCAGGTGGGAAGAGATCGCGAACAGGAGCTAAAGGGGCCAGTCCCTGGGCCCTTAGCCCCTATCAACAAGATCGTTCCCGGTGGAAAGGACCGGGATTCGCATGAGCAGCACTGCCGTGATGATTACGGACATGAGCATCCTGGTGGGGATTTTTCTGCTGGGATTTCTCGCCAAGTTGTTTCCGAAGAACCGAAGCAAGTCCGACCCCCATCGGTAGTTCAACCATCAACCCTCTCACCTCCCGGGCGAAAGGGCCGGGAACGAAATGAACAGCATGGACCACATAGTTCTGATTGCCGGTGTAGGTACGCTAGTACTGATCATCGTGCTTGGAGTCCTGGCCAGGATGTATCGCAAGGCAGGTCCCAACGAAGCGTTGATCGTCTACGGCTTTCGCGGGCCGCGCGTGATCAAGGGCCACGGGACGGTGATCTTTCCCATGGTGGAGAACTGCCGCGAGCTTAGCCTCGAACTGATGAGTTTCGACGTAGCCCCGCAGCAGGACCTGTATACCAAGCAGGGCGTCGCGGTCACGGTTGAGGCCGTGGCGCAGATCAAAGTGCGCAGCGATCAGGCTTCGATTCTCACCGCGGCCGAGCAGTTCCTGACGAAGCCGCCGCAGCAGCGGGAAGGGCTGATCCGGCTGGTAATGGAAGGCCACCTGCGCGGCATCATCGGCCAGCTCTCGGTGGAGCAGATTGTGAAGGAGCCGGAGATGGTGGGCGACCGGGTGCGGT
>Ga0335072_10013620_pt1 | contig 11579 bp, 10 predicted proteins | sample Lox_Sample_21_FD_206725 | JGI IMG/M metagenome (GOLD analysis project Ga0335072, IMG submission 206725) | Soil microbial communities from Loxahatchee National Wildlife Refuge, Florida, United States - Lox_Sample_2.1 | ecosystem: Environmental > Terrestrial > Soil > Wetlands | place: USA...
CCGCATGCCGACTTCGAATGACACGCGCGTGCGCGTGGATGGCTTTTCGAAGATCACGGCGAGCGTCTTGCCGGCCAGCGGACGTGAGGTGACGCCGGCACGCTTGTAGCTGACGGCCGCATCCAGCATCCGGCGCAGAGTGGCGCCGTCGAAGTCGCGCAGGTCGATGAAATGGCGCAGGCCGGTGTCCTGGTTGGCAGTCCGGCCGTCGAAGTCCTGCGGGCGCCGGAGAGACGCGCTCATTTCGCGGCTTCCTTGCCGGTGGAGGGAAGCACGCGCCGCGTCGCCCGGCGCAGCATCGTGACGGCTTCGTCGAGATCGGCGTCGGTGACCACCAGCGGCGGGGCGAGGCGCAGCACGTTCTCGCCGGCGGTGATGGCGGCGAGGCCCTCGGCGACGCAGGCGGCCTGCACCTGCGCGACCGGGATGGCGCATTTCAGGCCGAGCAGCAGGCCGATGCCGCGGGCGTTCTCATAGACCTGTGGATATTCGCGGGCGAGTTCGTCGAGTTCCGCGCGCAGGCGCTTGCCCTTGCGTTCGACGCTTTCCAGGAAGCCGGGGGACAGGATGATATCCAGCACTGCATTGCCGGCAGCGCAGGCGAGCGGGTTGCCGCCGAAGGTGGTGCCGTGCGTGCCGGGCACCAGCGCCTTTGCGTATTGTTCCTTCGCGAGCACAGCGCCCAGCGGGAAGCCGCCGCCGATGCCCTTGGCCGACGACATGACATCCGGTGTGATACCGGCCCATTCGTGGGCAAAAAGTTTGCCGGTGCGGCCCATGCCGGTCTGCACTTCGTCCATGCCGAGGATGAGGCCGTATTCGTCGCATACCGCGCGCAGGTCGCGCAGGAATTGCGGATCGGCGGGGCGGACGCCGCCCTCGCCCTGGATCGGCTCGACGATGATGCCGCAGGTGGCAGGGCCGATCGCGTTGCGCACCGCGTTCATGTTGTTGAACGGCACGTGGTCGAAACCGTCCACCACCGGACCGAAGCCTTCCATGTAGTGGTGGTTGCCGGTGGCGGCGAGCGTGGCCAGCGTGCGGCCGTGGAATGCGCCTTCGAAGCAGATGAAGCGGAAACGTTCCGGCTTGCCGGCGTCCGACATGGCGCGGCGCATCATCTTGATCATGCCCTCGTTCGCTTCGGCGCCCGAGTTGCAGAAGAACACGCTGTCCGCGAAGGTCGCGTCCACCAGACGCGCGGCGAGGCGTTCCGCCTGCGGAATGCGGTAGAGGTTGGAGGTGTGCATCACCTTGGCGGCTTGCTCGGCGATCGCCTGCACCAGGTGGGGATGGGCGTGGCCAAGGGAAGCGGTGGCGATGCCGGAGCCGAAATCGAGGAATCGTCGCCCATCGACCGTCCACAGCCAGGCGCCTTCGCCTTTTTCGAAGGCGAGGTCGGCGCGTGCGTAATTCGGCAGCAGGGCGGAAATCATGGGGGTTGCTGACCCTCCGGGACGTTTTGTTCCAATGGATCACCCGCCCGCGACCTTTCGGGGCGGGTCCATAGGAAGCGCGGATCATTGGCGGGGGGCGCGGCCGGTGTCAAACGCGGTTGTGAGCAGGGGGACTTGGCTGGGCCAGTGCGTCGGACTGCTGCTGTCGTTACGACACTCCGGTGGTGCGCTGCAACGCCGCGCCGGTTCCATCTGCTCTGGTTCCGGGTGCTCTGGTGCCGGGTCGCCGCCCTGGGCCAGGCCGGGGCGGCCGCCGCGGCGCAAACTCGGCGTGTGGAACATATGCCCCCGGAAATCAGGGCAGACGCGTTAGGATGGGGCTGCGAGCGGCTTTGATGCCGCTGCCAAGATTAGGTCATTGCTCTCCTGCATCCTGGCGCACCGCAACCATTAAGTGCAACAGTGGCGGGCGAGATTAGCAACGGTTGATGCTGTTTGCTAACGCGCAGGCTCGATACAATTCGCTACAACTTGATCCACACCGTAGCTCAGTTCCAGTCTGCCATAGGCGGCGTCACTGGATTACTCGTTGGCTCGATGACCAGGGCTTTGCGATCCGCCATACTGCATATCGGTACTGAAAAGACCGGCACGACGACGTTGCAGCACATGCTGGCCGCGAGGCGGACCGAACTGATGGAGTTCGGATTCTGCTTCGCCGCCGCGCCTGGCTGTGCAAATCACGTCGCTCTGGCGTTATTTGCCGCGCCGGAGAACATGCCGGGTGACTACGACATACCGAGCAAGCAGGAAGGGGGCTTCGATGAGGCGATGTTCGCACGGCACTTCAGTGCGGAACTCGCGGCGTTGCCGGATCACGCGCACACTGTCATTTATTCAAGTGAATTCTGCCACAGTCGCCTGATCGAGGACTCTCAGGTGGCGAAGCTCGCCGTGTTGCTGCGGAGGCATTTTGCGTCCGTGCGGGTCTTGGTCTATCTGCGTCGCCAGGACGAACTGGCTTGCAGCATGTACTCCACTTTGCTGCGAATTGGTGATACCGGCCTGGAGCTTCTGCCAAATGTTCCAAACGCGGGCGACGCGCTGAATAATCTCCGCGACCTGACCTGGGCACACTATTTCGATTACGAAGGTCTGCTCGACCGTTATGCGCGCGCATTTGGCAAGCATTGCATTGAGCCACGCATTTTCGCGCCGGATCGGTTTGTGGGCGGCAATCTGGTCAGCGATTTCCTTGCCGCGTGCGGCTTGCCGGACTGGCTGGGCGAGGGGATGCCCAGCCGCAACCGCGCGATCCCAGCTGCGGGCCAACACTTCCTGGTGCGGCTGAACGGATACCACGCGAACGCGAATCCATCCATGCCGCCGGAAGCACGCGACGTGTGTACGGCCATCCTGGAGTCCAACCTGCGCGGCCGGCCGAGGTTTCCGGCGCGCGTCGATGCTGAGCGATTCTACGCAAGGTACCGTGCGGCAAACGAGCGCGTGCGAGCGGCATGGTTTCCGAAGCAGCCGCGGCTGTTTGCCGAAGATTTCAGCCAGTATCCCGAGGTGAGTGCGCGGTGCGATGCGGAAGCCGATGCCGAAGCCTTGCGCGCCGCTTTCGTCGTTGTCAGCGAGCTGGTCCGCGAGAAACTTGCATTGGAACATCGCCTGCAACATCAGTTCGCTATGGCCCAGACGCCGTATTCGCAGGCGGAAGCCGCACACGGGAGCACTGCCATCGGGCCGCGACCGATCGCCGCCCCAATTGTCCCAGGCAAGGCCGGGGTCGCCAATTCGCTACGGTCCCGACTGTCGCGGGCATTGGGACGGGTGCGCACTGGAGCGCTGTGATGCGCTTCGTCGCCGCGCTTATGGCAATCACATGATAAAGGGCCCTGTCGAAGGCCGCCGATTGGGGGCCGCAGCGTCAGAACTGGCTCAGCGCCGCCAGCACCACGGTGATCAGCCCAAGAATGAGATTGACCCCGATCAGCTTGCGGATGCTGTCGATGTTAGCGGCCATGCGGTTGCGGTCGGTGGTGCGGCGGAACCGCGCATAGGGGCCGAACACCAGCACCACGAAGACCACCGCCATCAGGATGCCGATGCCCATCATCGCCTGGATGTTCCACGGCACGTTCGCCATCCCGCCGAACAAGCCGAACACCAGGACGAAGCCGGAGATCAGCAGCAGCGGCATCACGTGCCATACCACCAGGAAGAAGCGGCGGAACACCTGGGTGTGGAGCAATAGCCGCTGCGGCGGTTCCAGGACGGAAAGGCTGGGCCGCACGATGACATAGGCGAAGAACATCCCGCCCACCCAGATCACCGCGCACAGGATGTGAAGCGCCAGCAGCCATGACCAGATGCTCATTCAATGATCTCCCTGATTTCGTCGAGCAAGGCGCGCAGCTCGGCTGCGGCGCTGGAACGCGGGGCGGCCTCGGTCACGCCCAGGCCGGCGGCGAAGGCGGTGGCGAAGCCGGCGCGGTTGCCGATCGCGGTGTTCAGCAGCGGCAATTTCCGGGCGGTCAGCTCCGCCTTCACGGTTTCGCCCAGCCGCGAGGCGGACGGCATCCGGTTCAATACAAGGCGCGCGTCGCGGCGTTCGGCGGCGGCGAGGCCGAGCGTGCCCTCGGCCGCCCAGACATCGGGCGGGCTGGGCTGCACCGGGATCAGCACCAGGCTGGCGCCGCGGACGGCCAGACGGGCGTCGGTGTCAACCTGCGGCGGCGAATCGATCAGCACCACGTCGTGGGTGAGCTTCAGCCGCTCCAGTTCGGCGGAGAGGCGCCAGCCGGAAACGTCGGAGAACGTTATTTTGGCGGGGACGGCGTCGCGCGCGGTGCGGATGGCATGCCAGCGCGTGAGGCTGCGTTGCGGATCGATGTCGAGCAAAGCCACCCGAACGGTGGGCGCCAGGCCTGCGGCGAGGTTGGCCGCAAGCGTGGTCTTGCCGGTGCCGCCCTTCTGCTGGGCCACCGTGATGACGACCGCCATGGGTGCGACTCCGCGCTTTTCTGCATGGTAGAGGAGCGGAACCCGGTGGCGGAAGCCGGGGCTGTGTGGCCGCTGCGTGTCATTGCCTGCGGCCTCTTCCGCCCGTCCTGACGAATACGAAACGATAGAAGACGGCCGAGCGCCACAACCGTACGTTGATGACCGGTCGCATTACTATCTTTCAACAATTGCCAAATCCGGTGGAAAACGTGATCGCGAATTCGTGAGTTCTTGTTTACACCTCGCGAAATCGCGAGGTAAACAGTCTTCGGTTTCCTCCCCAAACTTGCATCCGCCGGGAAGCCGATTGTTCCCGGCGGTCTTTTTTGGGCAGGACCGCAGCCTGGACCAATGCAGACGGATCGGTAACGATGCACCAGTCGGTCGTCGAATACGATGTCGCGCCTTGCCCGATGACGCCGGTCCTTCAAAGGACGGAGGGTCAGACGAGGGCGGCGCCGTCCGTCGAGCTTCCGCCCGGCGCCAACACACCAGGGTCACAGGCATCGCGGCGCACTCTGCAGGAATCCTTCGTATCGTACCTGGCCGCGGCCGGTATGGCCTTCGGATTGGTTGCCGCCTGGGCGGCACTCTGCGCGATCTGACCGCCGCGCGCCGCGTCATCCGGCCAAACAAGGTCTTCCTGAGCGGCTGAGGACCTCCGCGTTTCCTGACTGTTGACCTGGATCAATGCGCGGCCGCCGGCCTTCGCCATGCTGAGGCATGCCGCCTTGCGTGCGGCGTGCCCCCTGTCCGTACCGCGAAGGTCAGCGACATGAGCGTTGTCGAACTCTCCCGCCTGCAATTCGGCCTTACGGCCATGTATCATTTTCTGTTTGTTCCCTTGACGCTCGGATTGTCGATCCTGCTGGCAATCATGGAGAGCATCTACGTCACCACCGGTCGCACCGTCTGGCGCGACATGACGCGGTTCTGGGGCACCCTGTTCGGCATCAACTTTGCCCTCGGCGTCGCCACCGGGCTGACCATGGAATTCGAGTTCGGCACCAACTGGGCCTACTACGCGCATTATGTCGGCGACATCTTCGGCGCGCCGCTGGCGATCGAAGGGCTGATGGCGTTCTTCCTGGAAGCCACCTTCGTCGGCATGTTCTTCTTCGGTTGGAACAAGCTCAGCCGCGTGCAGCATCTGGCCGCCACCGTACTGATGGCGCTGGGCACGAACCTTTCCGCACTGTGGATCCTGATCGCCAATGGCTGGATGCAATACCCGGTCGGTGCGCGGTTCAACGTCGCCACCATGCGGATGGAAATTACCGATTTCTGGGCCGTGGTGTTCAACCCGGTGGCGCAGGCGAAATTCGTCCACACGGTGTCGGCCGGCTATGTCACCGGCGCGATGTTCGTGCTTGCGGTCAGTGCCTTCTATCTGCTGCGCGGGCGCCATCGCGGGTTGGCGATCCGCTCGATGGCCGTTGCGGCCAGCTTCGGGCTGGCCTCCGCCCTGTCGGTCGTCGTGCTGGGTGACGAGAGCGGCTATACGGCCGGCCTCAACCAGAAGATGAAGATCGCCGCTATCGAGGCGATGTGGCAGACGGAGCCGGCACCGGCGTCGTTCACCGTGGTCGGCATTCCCAACATGCAAACACATGAGACCGATGACGCGATCCGCGTCCCCTGGGCACTGGGATTGATAGCCACGCGCTCGATCAGCCAACCGGTCGAGGGCATCGACAATCTGGTGTCCGAAGCCGAGCTGCGCATCAAAAGCGGGATGATCGCCTACGGCGCGATGGAGACGCTACGCCAGCACCCGGACGATGCGACGGCGCGCGCGGCCTTCGACGCGCACGTGCGCGACCTCGGGTACGCGCTGCTGCTGAAGCGCTATACGCAAACGGTCACCAACGCCGGCGAGGAGCAGATTGCCGCCGCGGCGCTGGACACGATCCCGCCGGTGCTGCCGTTGTTCTTCAGCTTCCGCATCATGGTTTTGCTCGGCTTCTACTTCATCGCGTTGTTCGGCACGATGTTCGTGCTTGCCTCGAACCGCGACCTGGAGCGCCGGCGTTGGTTGCTACACGTCTGCCTGTGGTCGCTGCCGCTGCCGTGGGTCGCTGCTGAACTCGGCTGGGTGGTGGCGGAAGTTGGCCGCCAGCCCTGGACCATCGACGGTGTGCTGCCAACCTTCCTGTCGGTCTCGAGCGTGCCCGCCAGCGATGTATGGATCTCGCTGGCCGGCTTCGTATTGTTCTACTCGGTGCTGGCCTGCATCGAGGTTTATCTGATGGTCCGCACCATTCGCCGCGGCCCCGAGACCGAGCCGCATCCCGCCCGCCCCGGCCTTCACGCCGTCGCCGCGGAATAGGAGCCCCCCATGACCGAATACGAAATCCTCCGCCTGCTGTGGTGGGCCGTTCTGGGCGTGCTGCTGATCGGCATCGCGGTGATGGATGGCTTCGACATGGGCTCCGCCATCCTGCTGCCCTTTGTCGGCCGCACCGACATGGAACGCCGCATCGTCATCAACACCGTCGGCCCCGTATGGGAAGGCAACCAGGTGTGGCTGATCCTGGGCGGCGGCGCGATCTTCGCTGCCTGGCCGGCGATCTATGCGGTGGCGTTCTCCGGCTTCTACCTGGCGATGCTGCTGCTGCTGCTGTCGCTGATCCTGCGGCCGGTGGGATTCAAATATCGCAGCAAGCTGGACGGCACGCGCTGGCGGTTGGCCTGGGACGGCGCGCTGTTCTTGGGCGGGCTGGTGCCGGCGCTGGTATTCGGCGTGGCATTCGGCAACGTGCTGCAAGGCGTGCCGTTCCGCTTCGACGACACGATGCGCATGACGTACACCGGCACCTTGTTCGGATTGTTCAACCCGTTCGCATTGCTGTGCGGCCTGGTCAGCGTGGCGATGCTGACGATGCACGGTGCAACCTGGCTTGCCTGCAAGACCGAAGGCGTGGTGCAGACGCGTTCCCAGCGGGCCGCGCTGCTGGCGGCGTTGGTCCTGGCAGTACTGTTCTTTTTGGGCGGCGTCTGGGCGGCAAATCTGGATGGCTACGTGCTGCAATCCTTTGCCGGCGTGGATGCCGCTTCGAACCCGCTGAACAAGCATGTCGGCCTGGAAGCCGGCGCCTTGATGGCGAACTATGGAGCGTTTCCGGTGACAATCGTCGCGCCGGTACTGGGGTTTGCCGGCGCGCTCGTGACCGCGCTGCTGGTCTCGCTGCACCGGCTGCGCGTGCTGGCCTGGGTGACCAGCGCGCTCGCCATCGCCGGCGTGATCGCCACCGCCGGCGTCAGTCTGTTCCCGTTCCTGCTGCCGTCGTCGCTCGACCCGAATTCGAGCCTGATGGTGTGGGATGCGTCGTCATCAGAGATGACATTGCTGGTGATGACGGTGGCGACGGTGATCTTCCTGCCGATTGTGCTGGCCTATACCGGCTGGGTGTACCGGGTGTTGCGCGGTCCCGTCACCGCAGCCGACATCGAGGCCGATCCGCATACGTCTTACTGAGGAGTTCCTGCATGTGGTACTTTTCGTGGATTCTTGGGCTGAGCTTTGCCGCGGCGTTTGCTTCGCTGAATGCGATGTGGCTGGAACTTGCGCCTGGGAAGGGGTTGCCGGAATAGGGGGCCTGGCTTTCCAGTGAAGCGTGGGCCGGGACAGCTACATCCACATGTCATCGCGGGGACCGCGAGCGAAGCGTGGCGGGACGAAGCAACCTCGCTCGGACAACCGCCGGGACCGTCCGTGCACCCATGCGACCGGGATTGCTTCGTCGCTACGCTCCGCGCAATGACATAGTGGTGGTGCCGGTGCCGGATGACGCCACCCGCGTCAGCGACGCTGCCAGGCGCAGCGCCGCCGGCCAGGCATGAGCAATCGAGGCAACGAACGGCTGCATGGCCGGAGTTTGGCAGGCGAGATGCAGCAGCGAGGCGATCCGCAACGGCGCACGCGCGTGCCGGCGGAATTCGGCATGATAGCGGCTCGCATCCTCGCCGCGCAGCCATGCGGTCGCGGCCATCATGCCGCTGTGCAACGCAATGGCGACACCGTCGCCTGCGAACGACGGTACAACGCACGCCTGATCGCCGAGCCGGAAAATCTCGGGCGCCGCGTCGGGTTGGGCGTGGTGGAGATGGCCGTACGGCGTGCCGGCGATGGCCAGCGGTTGCGGCAGGCATGGCACCGCATCGGCCAGTCTTTGCCGCAGCATCGAATTTTCGGTGCCGAGTTCAGAGAGCAATACGTTCCAGTTTCGACCGGCGTCCCGATACCGCGCGGCCGGCAGCAGCGTGCACAGCACCGCCCGATCCTGCTCTACCAGCTGCAGCCCGGCATAACCGCCCTTCAGCAGCGCCAGTTCGATACAGCCTTGCAACGCGGCCCGCTGGTCGGGTGCAAGGCGGAAATACATTTTCAAACCGAGCAATCCGTTCGCGCGCGGCGGGCGTGCCAGGCCACGAAGGTCGTGCTTGCCGGTGGCGAGGAGGACGGATCCGGCGGCCAACGTTTTGCCGGATCCCAACCGGATGACGAAACCTGCGTCGGTTCGTGCCACGCTTTGCACGGTTTCGCCGCGGCGGACCAGGACGCCGCGGCGCACGGCGACGTGCAGCAACGCCTCGTCCAGGCTGCGCCGCGACAGGCCGGCGGCGGGAAAGGGAAGCATGCTTTCGGCGATCGCGCCGCGATGAACCAACCGGATCGTTGACAACGGCTCCGCCCCCAGCGCGAAGGGGTCGACCCCAAGGTTCTGCAGCGCCGCAATCGCGTTGCCGCTGAGGAAGTCGCCGCAGACTTTGTCGGAGGGGCCGGCGTTACGCTCGATCAGCGTCACGGGTTCGCCGGCAGCACCGATCACCGCGGCGGCGGCGGCACCTGCCGGGCCGCCGCCGATGATTATGGGCGGACGCATCGCCGCGATACGCAGATGCGGAAGGGCATGTGCCAGGCGATCCGCACGCCGTCGGGCTGGAGGCCGGCCGCACGTACGAGTGCACGCCACTCCGCCGGCACAAAGCTGCGGGCGATCGAAATCCGGCCATCGTAGCCGATGAAGCGATGCCAACGCGCGGCCCAGGCGAGCAAACCGAATCCGTAATATGGAAACCAATGGCGATGCAGGTCGGCGATGAACCAGCCGCGCGCGGCGTGTCGCTCCATCCAGGTGATGAAGCGGACGATGTCGGCATCCGTCAGGTGATGGGTGAACTGCGAGCTGACGATGAAATCGCAGGGCTGTGGCGGTTCGAACGCGAATACGTCGCCGTTGTGCCAGGTAATCGCACAATCGGGCGGCGTGGCCGCAATGGCGGCGCGCTGGCTCCACGGGTTCAGGTCGATGCCATGCAGTGTGGCATCGATGCCGCGCCGCACGCTCCAACGCCGGATTTGGCGCAGCAGATCGCCATGGCCGCAGGCGACATCGAGCAAAGTGAAGGATTTCAGATCGCCGGTTTCGTGCGCGAGCCACGCAAGCAGTGGCTGGTGCGTGCGCGTGACCAGGTTGACGCGTGCCAGATCGGCCAGGCAACGCGCATAGTCGTCGTAGTCGGTGCAGTCGGTATCCATCCGCTCGGCGGCGGTGCTGCGCGTGGCGAGAGTCATGGCCGGTGAAATGCGAAGGTTTCCACGGTCAGGCCGGGGCCGAAGGCCATCGCCATGCCATCGCCCGTCGCGGCCGGGTCGGACATGATGCGTTTCAGTACGAAAACCAGCGTGGCCGAGGACATGTTGCCGAAATCGCGCAGCACGCCACGGGAAAAATCGAGCGCGTGTGGTGGCAACAGCATGGCCTGCTGAACCGAATCAAGGATCGAACGCCCGCCCGCGTGCACCGCCCACAGCGCGATGTCGCTGCTGGTGCGGTCGCGCAACAGCGAGCCGCCGTGCGCCGGCAGCCAACGTCGGATGCGGCCGGGAACCTGGCCGGAGAGATGCATCACGAATCCTCGGTCGCCGATATGCCAGGTGATGAGGCTGTCGCTGTTGGGAATCACCGCGGCACGAAAGGCTCCCAATGCGATCCCGTGTGGTTCGGCCGATACCAGGCAGGCGCTGGCACCGTCGGCGAATAACAGGAAACTGAGCAATTTCTCGATGCGCCAGTCTTCCTGAAGATGCAGGCTGGAAAGTTCCAGATTGACGACCAGAACCTTGGAGCAGGGGTCGGCGCGCACGATTTGCGCCGCAAGTTTCAGCGCATTGACCGCGGCGAAGCAGCCCATGAAGCCGACGATGGTACGTTCGACGCTCTCGCGCAGGCCAACCGCACGCATGATCTGGAAATCCAGGCCCGGCGCGGTGAAGCCGGTGCAGCTTGCGACGATCAGGTGGGTAATGGCGCTGCGTTCCTGTGCGATGTCCAACGCCTCGATTGCCTGATTGGCGAGCGTTAGCGCCGCGGGCTCATAACGCGCCATGCGCGCGGACGTGCTGGGGAAGGCGCCCCGGCGGTAAAAGCCTTCGCTGTCGAGAACGTGATCGCGCGGTTTCGGGCCTGGGGCGAAGATCGCGTAGCGGTGCTCGATATCGGCGAGCGCTACCATGCGATCGAACAAGGCCGCGGTGCGGCCGTCCAGCGCCGTTGTGCGCCCGAAATCCACGAACTCGGCGTGGATGTCGTGCGGAGGCACCGCGGTGCCGATGCGATTGAGCCAGACCTGGGTCACCGGCACCTTGCGCTATGGTTGGACGATAAGACGCATCAAGCGGGTGGGTTATTCCTGCGCGGAAGGTGACTGGGCGTACCGGCCCGATCACCCTCACCCTAGCCCTTTCCCGCGCGATGCGCGGGAGAGGCGAAGAGGTTGCTCCTCACACTAACCTTCTCTCGCCCGTTGCGCGGGAGAGGGGAGGACCTTTCCGGGATTCAGAATCCCTTGCGGATCCAATGCCGCCTTGATTTGCTGCATCATCGCCAACTCCACACCGCCGCGCCAGTCGGGCATCATGTAGGGTTTCAGCTTGCCGATACCATGCTCGGCGGAAAAGCTGCCGTCGAGGGCGCGCACCACCTCGTTCACCGTGTCCATGATCGCATGGTCCTGGGCCAGGAACCAGTGCGGATCGGCATCCTCCGATTGCTCCAGATTGAAATGGATATTGCCGTCGCCCATGTGGCCGAACGGGACGGCTCGGATGCCCGGCATCAGGCGCTCGCAGGCCTCGGTGGCGCGGCGGATGAACTCGGGTACCTTGGA
>Ga0335072_10013621_pt1 | contig 11579 bp, 8 predicted proteins | sample Lox_Sample_21_FD_206725 | JGI IMG/M metagenome (GOLD analysis project Ga0335072, IMG submission 206725) | Soil microbial communities from Loxahatchee National Wildlife Refuge, Florida, United States - Lox_Sample_2.1 | ecosystem: Environmental > Terrestrial > Soil > Wetlands | place: USA: Florida...
GGGCTTTTCCGGGACGCTCAAAAACAAGGATGTTTTTGCGCGAGCCTACAGGGAAGTATCCACGGCGTTCCCGGAAAAGCCCTTTGCGATCGGCGCTCCGGACGCGAAAACCTTCAGACACTACCGAGCTCGAGTAACCCGTGCCCGTCTTCTCCGGCCACAACCGCGAACAACTCCGCCAGATGTACCTGGACGCCTGGCGCAGATACTCCGCGAACCAACCTCTGGAACCCCTGCAAGCCCAGCTCGCCGCGGTAATAGCCGAGCACCCCGAATACATCCCCCTCCTGGAATCCGGCCCCCAGGCCCTCGAAACCGACTACACGCCCGAAGGCGGCCGCCAGAACCCCTTCCTCCACATGGGCCTGCACCTCGCCATCCGCGAGCAGGTAGCCACCAACCGCCCCCCCGGCATCACCCAGATCCACCAGGCTCTCTCGCAACGCCTGGGCGATCCCCACGCCGCCGAGCACGCCATGCTGGAAGTGCTCGCCGAAACCCTGTGGGAATCCCAGCGCTCCTCCCGCCCCCCCGACGAGCAGCGTTACCTGGAGCGGCTTCGGGTCCTTTGATGAGGCGCTGGATCCGGGCATCCTGCCCGTCCCAGCGCAGCCACCTGCGGCGGCGGGGCACCTCTCTGTGCCTGGAGTAAGTCGACTCGCACTAAGCTCCCGCGCAGGCCGCCGCCAGCGCCACCTCCAGCCCTTCGCCCGGCGCCGCCCTGAGCGCCGCCAGCTCCCCGCCGGTCCACTCGCGGGCAATCCGCCCATCGAGGAGCAACGCCGCCCGGTCCGAATACCGCTCGACGACATCCAACGCGTGCGTCGCGAGGAGCACCCCACAGCGCCGCGCCGACACGCGTGCCCGCAGGTGCCGCTTCAACACCAGGGCGCTCGCCGGATCCAGCCCGTTGAACGCCTCATCCAACACCACGAGCGCCGGCTCGCCGAGCAGCGCCAGCAGGACCGCGAGCTTCTGCTTCGTGCCGAGCGAATACGAGCCGACGAACCGGTCGAGCATGGGAGAGAACGAGAATTCCTCCGCCAGCGCGAGCACATCGGAGTCGATCGCCTGTAGGCCCTTGGCGGCGGCGTAGATCTCGAGGCACTGCCGGCCGGTCAGGAGGTTCGGCAGGGTTTCCGGCGCGGCGCCGAACCCGAGCGCGCGCTTCGCAGCCATCGCCTCCCGGCGAAGCGGGTGGCCGCAGAGGGCGATGCTGCCCGCCGACGGCAGCAGCATCCCCGCGATACAATGCAGCAGAGTCGTCTTGCCGCTGGCGTTCGGTCCGAGGAGCGCGAGCCATTCCCCCCGGGCAACCTCCAGGTCCATGCCTTTCAGAACGATCAGCTTGTCGTAGCCCGCATGCAGGCCGCAAACCAGGAGAACCTGAGACTGCGCATCACCGGTCCCCGCCGTGTCGGGCATCGGCTCGCCCACCGGTCAGGCTCCCCGCCCCGCGGCGCCGAGACCCTCCCGGCGGCACGCCCATGAGGCGGCCAGGAGGGCCGCAACCCACGACGCGCAGAGACCCAGCGCGGCAAGCGGCAGCCCCACTGCCACAGCCCTGTGCGGATAGATCGTGGCGGCCAGGAGGATCAGCACCGCCAGCGCCAGGGTCTGGGTCAACGTCGCCCGCCAGATGAGGGCCGCGGCGAACCGCCACTTGCCCACCGTCGTGGGTGCAAGCCAGCGCGCCGCGTCGAAGGCGACGCGCACGGCCGCCACGGTCAGTGAGGATACGCTGAAGAGGACCATGCAAACCCCGGCGACGGCGAGCGCAGCCTGACCGGGGGTGCCCATGGGGACAGCCAACATGGGGAGGAGCAGTGCCGGAGCCGATTTCCTCGGCCGGCTGAAGATCCGGCCCTGCGCGGCCGGCCAGTTGGCCAGTGGTGCGAGCGACGGGGCGCTCGCCCAGCGGGCGCGCGCGCGGCGGACGCTGGCGTAATGGAAACCCGGCGCCCCGATACCGGCGCGCGGCAGCCGCCAGCCGGCGAGGAGACCGACGACGGCACCCGCCGCCACGGCAAAGGCCAGTCGCGAGAAATCGCGGCGGCCGATCATGTCGAGAAGCCATACGAGCGCGCCGAACGCAACGATGCCGGCCAGCCACCCGGCCGTCCCCCCCAGCACCTGCAGCCAGACAGGACTGCCCGTGGGAAGAGGAGCCAGCCAGGAAGTTGCAGCCGCGATCGAAGCACGCTGCCTGCGGCGCGCGGTCGACAACGTGAATGCGGACGTTGCGATTACGAAACTGACCGCCCAGTTGCTGCCCAGCCATCCAAGGATCGGGCCGGTTGGCGGCAGCACTGCGGCAACGCCGAACCCGACGACAAGCAGCACCGCAGCGGACAACGTCCGTCCGCGTCTGTACCGGAACGCATTTCGCCACGCGAGCAACGTGCTGCCCAGATGAGGATGAGCCCCCATCCATCGCGGCATGCCGGCTACTTCCGCTTCGGAATATAGAGGTCGGTCAGCGTTCCCTCGACGGCATCCGCGGCGCCGGCCACGGTCTCCGACAGAGTCGGGTGCGGGTGAACCGTCAGGCCGATATCGGCCGCATCACATCCGTTCTCGATCGCCAGCGCGAGCTCGCTGATGAGCTCGCCCGCGTTGGTGCCCACGATCCCGGCACCGAGCAGGCGGCGGCTCTCTCGATCGAAGAGCAGCTTGGTCATGCCCTCGTCACGTCCGAGGGACAGCGAGCGGCCGTTGGCCGCCCACGGGAAGGTACCCTTCTCGATCGCAATTCCCTTCGCCTTGGCCTCGATCTCGGTGAGTCCGACCCAGGCGACCTCCGGGTCGGTGTAAGCGACCGAGGGAATCGCGCGCACGTCGAAAGCGCGGCGCTCGCCGGCGGCAACTTCCGCGGCGACTTTCGCCTCATGCATGGCCTTGTGCGCCAGCATGGGCGGCTCCGAGATGTCGCCGATGGCGAAGATGTTGGGGACGTTGGTGCGCCGCTGCCTGTCGACAGGAATGAAGCCGCGATCCGACACGTTGATCCCGGCGGCCTCCGCGCCGATGAGCTTGCCGTTCGGCGAGCGGCCGACGGCCACCAGCACCCGGCCGAACACCTGCGGCGCCGGCGCCTTCTCACCCTCGAAGGTCACCCGAATCCCCTCCGGCAACGCCTCGACCCGCGCGACGCGGGTGCCGAGCAGGATCTGCTCGTAACGGGAGCGGATCCGCCGTTCCAACGGACGCACCAGGTCAGGGTCGCAACCCGGCATGAGCTGCGGCGTCAGTTCCACGACACTCACACGGCTGCCGAGCGCGTCATAGACGCAGGCCATCTCCAACCCGATGATGCCCCCGCCGATCACCAGCAGACCACCCGAGAACTCGGGCAGCTCGAGCGCGTCGGTCGAGTCCATGATCCGCGGGTCGTCCGGCAGGCCCGGCAGGCGTATCGCCTCGGAGCCGGCGGCGATGATGCACTGGTCGAAGCGGATGCGCTCCGAGCCGCTGTTGCTCATGACCTCGAGCACGTTCGCGCTCACGAACCGGCCGACGCCCTGGACGACCTCGACCTTGCGCTGCTTCGCCAGCGTGCGCAGGCCCCCGGTCAGTTTCTTGACGACCGTTTCCTTCCAGCCGCGCAGCTTCGCGAGATCGATCTCCGGCGCGCCGAAGGCGATGCCGCGGCTGCCCATCTCCTCGGCATCCTCGATCACCTTCGCCGCATGCAGCAGCGCCTTGGAGGGAATGCACCCGACATTGAGGCAGACGCCGCCGAGCATCGGCCAGCGCTCAACGAGCATTACCTGCATGCCGAGATCCGCGGCGCGGAACGCGGCGGTGTAGCCGCCCGGACCCGAGCCGAGCACCAGCAGCTGCGTCGACCGGTTGAAATCGACCTGGCCCTGCGGCGGCTTCGTCAGGTCGGGCATGGGCATCCGCACCGTGTCGCCTTCCGACTCCGGCTTCGCGGCAGGCGGCGAAGGAGCAGGTGCCGTCGCCGGCTTGGCGGCAGGCTCCGGCTTCGCCACAGGCTCCGGATTCGCGGCAGGTGCACCGGCCTGCGAGTTGGTTTCCACCCGCGCGATCACCGATCCCTTGGACACCTTGTCGCCGCGCTTCAACAGCACCTCGGCGATCCGACCCGCGGCCGTGGCGGGGACGTCCATGGACGCCTTGTCGGTTTCCAGAGTGAGCAGCGGCGCATCGACCTCGATCGTGTCGCCGACCTTCACCAGCACATCGACGATCGGGACATCGTGGAAGTTGCCGAGATCCGGGACGACCAGATCGGCGCGGCTCACGGCACGGCCTCGATCAGGCCCTGCGGCTCCGCCAGCGCCTTGGCGAGGAAAGTCGTGAAGCGGACCGCGGTCGCGCCATCGATGACCCGGTGATCGTAGGAGAGCGACAGCGGCAACATCAGCCGCGGCACGAATGTCCCGTCCTGGAAGACCGGCTTCATGGCGGAGCGTGACACGCCGAGGATCGCGACCTCGGGGGCGTTGATGATGGGCGTGAAGGCCGTTCCGCCGATGCCGCCCAGGCTGGAGATGGTGAAGCAGCCGCCCTGCATCTGCGCGGCGCTGAGCTTGCCGGCGCGGGCCGCCTCGGACAGCTCGCCGAGCTGGCGCGCAACCTGGTAGATGTCCTTGCGGTCAGCCTCGTGCACCACCGGGACCATGAGGCCGTTCGGCGTGTCGGCGGCGAAGCCGACATTGACGTACTTCTTCAGGATCAGGTTGGCGCCCGCGGGATCGAGCGACGAGTTGAATTGCGGGAACGCCTGCAGCGCCTTCACACAGGCGCGCACGATGAAGGCGAGAGGCGTGAGCTTGATGCCCCGCTCCGCCGCCGCGTCCTTCAGCCTGCCGCGCAGCGCCTCCAGCTCGGTGATGTCCGCTTCGTCGAACTGCGTGACGTGCGGGATATTGACCCAGCTGGCATGCAGGCGCGGGCCGGAGATGCGTTGGATCCGCGACAGCGGCTGCGTCTCGATGGGACCGAAGGCCGCGAAGTCGACGGCGGGAATGACAGGCAGCCCACCGCCGCCGGATTTGGCGCCTGCCGCCGGGCCGGACGCCGCGCCCGGCGCAGTCATGAAGCCTTTGACGAAGGCCTTGACGTCATCGTGTGTAATGCGGCCTTTGAATCCGTGACCTTCGACGCGTGTCAGGTCGACGCCAAGCTCGCGCGCGAACTTGCGAACGCTCGGACCCGCGTGGGCCCGTGAGAATCCAGGCTCGTTGATGGGCGGCAGGTCGGTGCGCAGCGCTTCCGGGAACTCGTCCGCGGGAGGCGCGGCCTGCTGCGGTGCTGCAGCAGGCGCACCCACGCCTGTCTTTTGCGATGCAGCCTGCGGCGCCGGTGCTCCGGGGGCACTCTTCGCAGTGACTGCTGCGGCAGCAGGCGCTGGGCCCGGGGCAGCCGCTGCCGCTGGTGCAGGCGCAGATTTCGCCGCTGCGGCAGCGGGAGGCGCCTTGTCTGACGCAGGCTGCGCGGGGGGTTTACCACTGGCCGTCGCCGGCGCCGCGGCAGACGCGGTTGGACCCGCGGTTTGCGCGCCGTCACCCGCCGAGGCCGAGCGCACGGTCGCGATCAGATCGCCCGCATTGACCTTGCCGCCTTTCGCGACGTGGACCTTCTCGACGACCCCGCTGGCCGTCGAAGGCACGTCCATGGTCGCCTTCTCCGTCTCCAGGGTGACGAGCGGCGCCTCCGGCTCGATGTTCTCGCCCGGCTTGACCAGAACATCGATCACGGCGACGTCCTTGAAGTTGCCCATGTCGGGCACGCGCACTTCGACGAGGCTGGCTGCCGCGTTCATCGCGATGGAGCCTTATGACGCGCTGGATCCGGGCTCCTGCCCGGCCCAGCGCGCCTCGGTCAAAAAGCGTGGTTTTTGCCCGCGGCTCCGCCACCTGCGGCGGCGGGGCACGTCCCTGTCCCTGTTGCGTGTTCGTGCCGCGTCATGATTCGGGCTTGACGTGTCCATCGACAGCTAGACTTTCCAGGGAACCGGCTTCGCCGGGTCGACGCCGAGCGCCTTCATCGCCGCGGCGACGACGGCGGGCTCGAGCTTGCCTTCGTCGGCGAGGGCTTTCAGGGCGGCGACGGCGATGTAGTGACGATCCACCTCGAAATGCCGGCGCAGCGCCGCGCGGGAATCGGAGCGGCCGAAGCCGTCGGTGCCCAGGCTGACATAACGGCCCGGCACCCACTGGCGGATCTGATCCGAAACGGTACGCATGTAATCGGTCGCGGCGATGAACGGGCCCTGTGCATCCTTCAGGCACTCCTGTACGTAGGGTGCGCGCGGCGGCTCCCCGGCATGCAGCAGGTTCCAACGCTCGCACTCGAGCGCCTCGCGGCGCAGCTCGCTGAAGCTGGTCACCGAGAAGACATCGGCACGCACGCCGTAGTCGGCCTCGAGGATCTGGGCGGCCTCGAGACACTCCCTGAGGATCGTGCCGGAGCCGAGCAGCGTCGTGCGCAGCTTCGCCTTGCCGCCGGCGCGCAGCAGGTACGCGCCCTTGAGAATCCCCGCCTCGGTGCCCTTCGGCAGGGCCGGCTGCGGGTAGTTCTCGTTCATCACGGTGATGTAGTAGAAGATGTTTTCCTGCTCCACGAACATCCGCCGCATGCCGTCCTGGATGATGACGGCCAGCTCGTAAGCGTAGGCAGGATCGTAGGCGACGCAGTTGGGTACGGTGGTCGCCACCAACTGGCTGTGGCCGTCCTGGTGCTGCAGGCCTTCGCCGGCCAGCGTCGTGCGCCCGGCCGTCGCGCCCAGCAGGAAGCCGCGCGCCTGGATGTCGCCCGCGGCCCAGATGAAATCCCCCACCCGCTGGAAGCCGAACATGGAGTAGAAAATGTAGAACGGCATCATGCTCATGCCGTGGTTGCTGTACGCGGTGGCCGCGGCGATCCACGAGCAGAGCGAGCCCGCCTCGTTGATGCCCTCCTCGATCATCTGGCCCTTCTTGTCCTCACGGTAGGACATGAGGGTCTCCGCATCCTGCGGCGTGTAGAGCTGTCCGACGGACGAGTAGATGCCGATCTGGCGGAAGAGTCCCTCCATGCCGAAGGTACGCGCCTCATCCGGCACGATGGGCACGACGAACTTGCCGATCTGCTTGTCCTTGAGCAGCGTCGTCAGGATGCGGACGAACGCCATGGTCGTCGAGATCTCGCGCTCGCCGGTGCCCTCGAGCACCGCGGAGAACGCCTCGAGCGCCGGCACGGCGAGCGGCGGCGCCTGCTTGCGGCGCGCCGGCAGGTACCCGCCCAGCGCCTGGCGGCGCTCGTGCAGATAACGGCCCTCCTCCGAGTCGGGCTCCGGCTGGCGGAAGGGCAGCTTGGCGATCTCCTCGTCCGACACCGGAATGTAGAACCGGTCGCGGAAGGCGCGCAGGTCGTCTTCCGACAGCTTCTTCTGCTGGTGCGCGACCATCTGTCCCTCGCCGCCCTTGCCGAGGCCGAAGCCCTTGACGGTCTTGGCGAGAATGACGGTCGGCTGGCCCTTGTGGCTCATGGCGGCGGCGTAGGCGGCATACACCTTGCGCGGATCGTGGCCGCCGCGGTTGAGGCGCCAGATCTCCTCGTCCGACATGTTGGCGACCATCGCCTTGAGCTCGGGATACTTGCCGAAGAAGTGCTCGCGCGTGTAGGCGCCGCCCTTGGCCTTGAAGTTCTGATACTCGCCGTCGACGCATTCCTCCATCACGCGCCGCAGCAGGCCCTGCGTGTCGCGCGCGAGCAGCGGATCCCAGCGCGAGCCCCACAAGACCTTGATGACGTTCCAGCCGGCGCCGAGGAAGGCGGCCTCGAGCTCCTGGATGATCTTGCCGTTGCCGCGCACCGGCCCGTCGAGGCGCTGCAGATTGCAGTTGATGACGAAGATGAGATTGTCGAGCCCTTCGCGCACCGGCATGGTGAGCGCGCCCATCGATTCCGGCTCGTCCATCTCCCCGTCGCCGAGGAACGCCCAGACCTTGCGGTCGGAAGGCTTCGCCAGCCCGCGGTGCTCGAGGTAACGGGTGAAGCGCGCCTGGAAGATCGCCATCATGGGCCCGAGGCCCATGGAGACCGTCGGGAACTGCCAGAAATCGGGCATCAGCCAGGGGTGCGGGTAGGAGGAGAGGCCGATTCCGGGGCCCCCTGCTTCCTGCCGGAAGTGCTTGAGTTGACTCTCGCTCAGACGCCCTTCGAGGTAGGCGCGCGCGTAGATGCCCGGTGAGGAGTGTCCCTGGATGAAGACGAGATCGCCCGGATGCTCCGCCGACGCCGCGCGCCAGAAGTGATTGAAGCCCACTTCGTAGAGAGTCGCGGAGGAGGCGTAGCTCGACAGGTGTCCGCCATACTCCGAGGAGATGCGGTTCGCCTGCACGACCATGGCCATCGCATTCCAGCGGATGTACGCCTCGATCCGCCGCTCCAGCGCGCGGTTGCCGGGATACTGCGGCTCCCGCCCGGTCGGAATGCTGTTGACGTAGGCGGTGTTCGCCTTGAACGGCAGATACGCGCCGCTGCGGCGCGTGTAATCGATCAGACGCTCGAGGAGGAAGTGCGCGCGCTGCGGACCATGAGTCTTCAGCACCGAGTCGATCGACTCGAGCCATTCCTGGGTTTCAACGGGGTCGAGATCTTCCAGCTTCGGAGGTTCGGTCATTCGAGCTAATGGAGTAGGATGCGCCGGCAGCTTCCCCTGCAAGCGAAAGTCGCCTGACTGATGAGCCGCGCAATGATCCGGGTTTCACCGCCGGTGGTCAAGCAAGCGCCCGAGCGGAGCTCGAGTCCCGGCCGCCGCAGCCTGGCGCTGCTGCCGCCCGCGCGCGGCCCCGAAATCGTGCGCTCCCGCGGCGCAGAGGCCGATGCGCTGCTCGTGGTCATGCCCGAATCCGCCGCCCCGGAAAGCCTGCAGAGCCTGCCGGAAAGCCCGCGCTGGCGGGATCTGCTCGCGCGCGAGCGGCCGCGCGCCGGCGCGGTGCGCACCACCTCGCTCGCCAACCGCCGCCAGACGCTCGCCGTGCTCGGCTTCGTGGGACCCGAGGCGAGCGCCTTCGAGCGGCTCGCGCTCGCCGGCCGCATGCTGAAGGAAGCCGCGGCCCGCAGCCCGCAGACGCTCGGCCTCGCGACGGCCGGCTTCGCGGCGGACGGCCGCGGGCAGCTCGCCGCCCAGGCATCGCTCGAGGCACTGCTCGCCGGCGCCTTGGCGCAGGCGTTCGCCCTACCGAGCTGGCGCGCGCCCGCCGCGGAGGAGCGCCACATCACGCGCATCCAGCTGCCCGCCGATGCGCAGCTCGATATCGAGCGCGCCGCGATCAGCGCGCAGGGGACCAACCTCGCCCGTTGGCTCACGGCGCTGCCGCCCAACATTCTCGACTCGCGCGGTTATCGCAGCGCGCTGACCCAACTCGCCCGCCGGCACGGCCTCGAGATGACCTGGCTCGGCGAGCAGGCGTTGCGGCGCGCCGGCGCGAACGCATTCCTCGCCGTGGCCGCCGGCAACGAGAGCCCGGTCGCGGGCATCGCGCACCTCAAGTATCGCCCCGGCCGCCGGCGCGCCGGCGCGCCGGACCTGGCGCTCATCGGCAAAGGGATTCTCTTCGACACCGGCGGCATCAACCTGAAGCCCCATCGGTCCATGCTCGACATGCATACGGACATGGGAGGGAGCGCCGTGGCGCTGGCCACGCTGATCGCGCTCGCGCAGCTGCGCGCGCCGATCGCGGCGGACGCCTGGCTCGCCATCACTGAAAACCGCATCGGACCGCAGGCTTATCGGCCTCAGGAGGTCGTGCGCGCCGCCAACGGCGTCACCATTCAGGTGATTCACACCGACGCGGAGGGCCGCATGGTGTTGGCGGACACTCTCGCGCTCGCCGCCCGCACCAAGCCGCGATTCATGCTGGACTTCGCCACGCTCACCGGCGCCTGCGTGTACTCCCTGACGGAGAGGATGAGCGGCGTCTTCACCAACCGGCCGGCGCTCGCTCCCTTGCTCATCGAAGCCGGCCGGCAGAGCGGCGAGCGCGTCTGGACGTTCCCGTTCGATGCCGATTTCGACTCCGATCTCGAGAGCAAGGTGGCCGACATCATGCAGTGCGCCACCGAGGGCAAGGGTGACCATATCCTGGCCGCGCGCTTCCTCAGCCGCTTCGTCCCCGAGGAGATCCCCTGGGCGCACGTCGACCTGTCGTCGGCGACGCGCACCGGCGGCCTGGGCCACGTCAACACGGAAGTCACCGGCTTCGGCGTGCGCTACGCGCTGCAGCTGATCCTCGAGGGGGACCTGCTCGCGGCGGTAGAGAGGCTCGAGTGACCGTCATCACTCTGCGCCGCCCCGACGATCTGCATCTGCATCTGCGCGACGGCGAAGCGATGCGCTCGGTGTTGCCCTTCACGGCGGCGCGCTTCGCCCGCGCGGTCGTCATGCCCAACCTCCGCCCCCCCGTGACCACCACGGAGCGGGCGCTGGCATACCGTCAGCGGATCCTCGACGCGCTGCCCAAGGGCATGACGTTCGAGCCGCTGATGACGCTCTACCTCACGGACCGTACCGATCCCGCCGAGGTCGACCGCGCCCAGGCGAGCGGCTGCATCATCGGCTGCAAGCTCTATCCGGCCGGGGCAACGACCCATTCCGACGCCGGCGTGACCGATATTCATCGGATAGCCGCCGTGCTCTCCCGTATGGAGGAGCGCGACCTCGTCCTGCAGGTGCATGGCGAAGTCACCGATCCCGGGGTCGACGTGTTCGAGCGCGAAGCCCGCTTCATCGATGAGGTGCTGGCACCGCTTACGGCGCGTCATCCGCGCCTGCGCATCGTCTTCGAGCACATCACCACGCGTGCAGCCGCCGACTTCGTGCTGAGCTCCCGGCCCGGGATCGCCGCGACCGTCACGCCGCAACACCTTCTCATGAATCGCAACGCGCTCTTCGTGGGCGGTATCCGCCCCCATCATTATTGCCTGCCTGTGCTCAAGTCCCAGGCCGACCGTGAGGCGCTGCTCGCCGCCGTGACGAGCGGCGATGCGCGCTTCTTCCTCGGCACCGACAGCGCGCCGCACGCGCGCGGCGCGAAGGAAGCCGCCTGCGGCTGCGCCGGCATCTTCTCCGCCCATGGTGCGATCGAGCTTTACGCGGAGGCGTTCGAGTCGGCCGGCGCGCTCGCGCGGCTGGAAGCTTTCGCTTCGGAGCGCGGCGCCGATTTCTACCGCCTAGCGCGCAACACTGGGCGCATCACGCTGGTCAAGGCGTCGTGGGAAGTGCCGCGGTCCTATCCGTTCGGCACGGAAGAGCTCGTGCCGCTGCGGGCCGGCGAGCACATCGGCTGGCGTCTGTCGGAGACGCAATGACAAAATCGTCTGGAACGGAGCCTCGCACCATGGTGAGCGAGCCGCCGGGCGTGAGCGCGGAGTCCGAGCCGGCAACGGCCGTCATGCCGGCCCCTGGAGCCGCGCTCATGGCGCGGCGCTTTCGCGCTTTCCTGCCGGTCGTGGTGGATATCGAGACGGGCGGGTTCAATTCGGACACCGACGCTCTGCTCGAGATCGCCGCGGTGCTCATCGATATCGACGCCGATGGCGTGTTGAGTCGCGGCGCAACCCAC
>Ga0335072_10013623_pt1 | contig 11578 bp, 13 predicted proteins | sample Lox_Sample_21_FD_206725 | JGI IMG/M metagenome (GOLD analysis project Ga0335072, IMG submission 206725) | Soil microbial communities from Loxahatchee National Wildlife Refuge, Florida, United States - Lox_Sample_2.1 | ecosystem: Environmental > Terrestrial > Soil > Wetlands | place: USA...
TGTCGGCGCTGGCCCGGTACGAGCTCCAGTCCTGCGCGCTGCAGCCGTTCGGAACGCTATCGGGCGGGCAGCAGGCCAGGCTGCAGATCCTGCTGCTCGAACTGGCCGGATCGACGTTGCTGCTGCTCGACGAGCCCACCGACAACCTCGACCTGGCCAGCGCCGAGGCCTTGCAGGAGGGTCTGGAGTCGTACTCAGGAACCGTGCTCGCCGCCAGCCATGATCGGTGGTTCGCTCGTTCGTTCGACCGGTTCCTGGTCTTCGGGTCCGACGGCGACGTGTATGAGGCCCCCGGGCCGGTGTGGGACGAGGCACGCGTGGACCGGCCGCGTTGACCTGAGGGCTTGCTAGGCTTCAGGGATTCCATGGATCGCGGTCATCAGGTGACCAGTTCCGCAGCATGCAAAGGTGAGAGGTGCGCGCCCGTGAAGAAGCTGCTCCTGCTAGCCCTTATCGGAGCCGGCATTTTCGCCGTCTGGAGAAAGGTCCAGGCCGATCGCGCTGAGCTTGACCTGTGGACCGAGGCCACCACGGACGACGCTTAGATCCATCCGGCCGGACCGGCCGTGCCGGCGTCCGAGGGCGAGCAAGCGAGAGGCACGATGCCGATCTCGCTGGTCTGCTGTTCCCTGATCGGCACGGTCGTCGACGATGCCGGCACGGTCGACCGCGCCTATACGGAGGCCATCGCCACCCAGGGCGTCGTGACCGGGACGACCGCCTTCGCGCGGTGCATGGCCCAGGTGCACCAGGAGCGCGGGCGGTACGCGGCCGACGTGCTCCAGGACATGTTTCCGGACAGCCTGGCCCGGGGCCAGGCGGCGCATCTCGCGCTGGATCGTTCCTACTGCGACGCGGTCGGCCGGTCGGGAGCCACAGCCATCGCCGGGGCCGCCGAGGCTATCGAGACATTGAAGGCCGCCGGCATCCGGGTCTGCGTGATCACCGGCTTCTCGCGCCGGGTGCTCAACGTGGTGCTCGACACGCTCAGCTGGTGGGATCGCATCGACCTGGCGCTCTCTCCCGAGGACGTGCCCAGGGGCGCGCCGTGGCCGGATCTCATTCTGGCCGCCATGCTCCGGCTCGGAGTGACCGATGTGCGCGAGGCCGCGGTCGTGCACGACACCGCGAGCGGGATCCTCTGTGGCCGCCGCTCGGGCGCCGGGCTCGTGGCCGGGGTACTGACCGGCGCGCACAGCGCCGACCGGCTCCGCCGGGCGGGGGCCATGCACCTGATCCCCAGCATCGCCCAGCTGCCCGAATTGCTGATACCGGCCGGAGATCCCGAGCCTGGGCCGCCGCAGGTAGCCTAAGACCGGCACGCGACACTGGGGCTATAGCTCAGCTGGAAGAGCACCTGCTTTGCAAGCAGGGGGTCAGGGGTTCAAGTCCCCTTAGCTCCACTTAGCGAATTTGCTGGCCTGACCAGGTCAGATGCTCCTCTCGTTCCTTCCTTTTAGGCGTCTGGGCACGTCGTTCTGGGATTTTGGAGGAATTTAGGAGATCATCTTGGTCGTGCATGCCGTTATATCGTCGAGTTCGTGCCATCCGGCAATGGCCAGGCCCTCGCGGAGCGCCTGTTCTTCTCTCTCGCCCTGCCGGCCACCCCGGATCATCCATGCTGATGTCATCGCATCTTCCCGCTGACGTACCCTCGGCGTACCGTATCGGCCCGAAGCACCTTACGTGATGGGACTGCGCTGACGGCGCTGGCGCTTCTGACGGTGATATGGCAGTCACCACCAGTCGGATCAGGATGAGTTCGGCGAGCGCGCTCGATTCACCGTCGTCGATAGCCTCTCATCCTGAAGGGTGCAACGGCAGGAGCCGGAGAGTCGTCCGCGTCAGGCTGTAGATGAACGGGCCTGGCCCATCCAGCAATGCGTAGACCTTCTGCCATTGGCACATGAGCGCTTCCATCTGGTGGAAGGTGTCCAGAGCCTCGGCACCGGAGAGGTTGACCATGCGGGCTCCGCTCACCCCGGACGGCCTCGATCTCGGCCGAGTGATCCTGGATATGCCGGTCGCGGGTGATGATGAGCCATTGCCGCCTGGCGGTTTCCGGTATCCAGATGTAGTCGGGAGTGCTGGGGTCCGTTATCGGGCATGGCGGACGCACCCGATGACCCTTGACGATGCCTCCTGGGTCGCCCGGGTAGGTCACATCCGGTCTCACCTGGACCAGGATCTTCGCTAAGCCGAGTACGTCAGCGTCGATGTAGAACCTGACGGCCGCCGACTTAACCGGCGGGTTCATGCGGCTTGAGCGCGTGCGGAGGTCTCGTAAGCCAGTGCCCAGCGGACGTCTTCATCGGACAGGCCAAATTCGGTGGCAATCTCGTCGGGGATCTCACCGGCCTGCTCGTGCTCCCATACGACCTCGGTGCTGATCCCGTGGACCGAGGGGCGGCCGAACCGGGTCTCCGGCTGCATCCGGACCGGCGAGTTCGGGTCGTCGTGCGGCCGCCATGCGGTGACGACGTCCCCGTCCCAGGTCACACGATGCAAGAAAGAGTCCGCAGCGGCCGTCAGCACATACTGCCCTCTGACCTCGGCGATAAGGCAGAACTCAGGATCAAGCCCGGAAGCATCCTGTGCCTGGGACAGCAGTTCCCGGCCGCTGGCCCACGGCCGGCGGTCCGCGAGAGGGTAAGGGACCTGGTAGCGATCGCGCACCAGGTCGATGAACGCACGCAACTCGGCCATCGGCACACGGGCCTTCCGGTACTCCCTCAGCAGACCAGCCTCGATGAACTCGGCCCAGGTCACCGACGGATGGTCTCCCTTGGGCTCGACACGGATCACCGGCTTGTACAGCCGACCACGACGCTCGCCACCCTCCAGCCAGTAGTTGAGCGTCCGTTGAGGCACGCCGAGCAACCGAGCTGCGGCAGCTTCGGTGAACATCTCCCGGTTCAGCACAGCTACGCTCATAACGTCAGTCTCCCAATCCCGACAGCGTGCCGACAGAGCCACGCCGAAGCGCAACCTCTTCTGCGCGACGCTTTGCTCATTTATGCCGTGTCCGCGATCGTGGCAACCGGAGTCTGTCGGGCCTCGGCCATGCGGTGGCGTGCCCAGCGGCGGGAGGTCTTGCCGAACATGGCGGCGAGCCGTCGTTCGGAGATCGGCTCGCCGTTGTCGATGCTGGCCCTGTAGGCGGCCACGGCCGTGGCGTTGACCCTCTCTTCCGAGTCTCTCAGGGGTGCATGCTTTCCGACGACAGCATCGTGGCCCACGGCGCTGTGGTCCGCGGTCTCGTACGCCTCGTGCTTCGCGGACCAGTCGAGCATCAGGTGTCGACGGGTGCGGCTGCGGAGGCCTTTGATAATCCGGCCGCGTTGGCATGCGGTCCTCGCCGCATTTGCAAGCAGGGGGTCAGCGGTCCGAGCCCGCTTAGCTCCACCTGCCTGACCTGCGGAAACGCCGGTTTCCACGATCGCAGGCGGCGACTTTGTAGCCGCCCATGTGGCCGAGCGCGAGTCTTGAGCGTTCGTTCATCTCGCTCTCAGCTTTTGTCCCTAAGGTCGGCGCCCATGACTGATAACACCACGAACAAGGACGGCGCGGACGCCGGGTCCGGCTCCGCGCTCATCGCCTTCGATTCCCCGGACGGACAAGCCGATCTTCCGGAAGACCTCACCGAAATCGACGATCTTCCGGAAGGAATGATCGAGATCGATGACGATGACTCGGGCGGGGGCGGCGTTCTGGGCAGCGGCGCCGTGAGCGGAGGCTTCGGCTTCGCCGGCCTGGCCCTGGCGGTCGTCTCCCTTACGACGAACTGGACCAGCGGCGTCGTGGCCAGTCACAGCCAGTACAGCGAGGAACTGCATGCTCCGAGCTCTGGGCTGACGACTCAGCAGGAGCTGAACCTGTATGCCAACGGCTGGCACACCCAGGCCTGGTGGGCACTCGTGTTCGCCGTCGCGGCGGCGCTGTTCGGCGCCGGAGCGCTGCTGTTGCCGAGGGTCCTTCGCGGTGGCGGCAACCCGGGCTGGGCCAAGGCCGCCGCGACCAGCGCGATCATCGTGGGTCTGTTCGGCGTGCTCCTCGCGGTCCTCACCATTGTCGGCGTGTTTGGCGGGCACCTGACCGCCCCGGGCGGCGCGGGCTGAGCCGGGCTCGCTCTCCGGTGTCAGGCCTGCAGCCAGGCCGCGTAGAAGATCCCGAGGCCGAGCGCCACGCACAGGCTGGAGATGATCCAGAACCTGATCAGGATCGTCGTGTCCGCCCAGCCCAGCAGCTCGAAGTGGTGCTGCAGCGGAGCCATCTTGAATACCCGCTTGCCTCGGCCGGTTCTGATCTTTGTCAGCTTGAAGACGGACACCTGAATGACGTCGGACATGGTGATGATCACGAACAGGCCGCCGAGGATTATCAGCAGCAGTTGCGTCTTGGTGCAGATGGCGAGGCCGGCCAGCGCTCCGCCCAAGGCCAGCGACCCGGTGTCGCCCATGAAGATCTTGGCCGGCGGCGCGTTCCACCACAGGAACCCGAAACAGGCTCCGAGGATCGCCGCGGCGACCACCGCCAGGTCGAGCGGGTCGCGCACCTGGTAGCACTGCGAGGAGAAGACACTGATGCAGTCGTTGCGCTCCTGCCAGACCCCGATCAGCACGTAAGCGGCCAGAACCACGATTGTCGATCCGGTGGCCAGGCCATCCAGCCCGTCGGTCAGGTTCACGGCGTTGGAGGTGCCGGCCACCATGATGACGACCCAGATGACGAACGGCAGCATGCCGATCGCCGGGCCGACATCCCGCAGGAAGGACAGCGACGGGTCAGCGGGCGTCAGGTCGATTCTGTTCGGGTACCGCACCACCTCCGCCGCGAACGCCGCCGCCACCACGACCTGGCCGCCCAGCTTGGCCCAGCCGCGCAGCCCCGCGCTGTTCTGCCGGAAGATCTTGAAGAAGTCGTCGATGAACCCGACCAGGCCCAGTCCGGCCATCAGCAGCAGCACCAGCACGCCCGAAGGCGTGAACCGATCGTCGGTGGCCAGGTGCGCAACCACGTAGCCGATCATCGCCGCGATCACGAAGACCGTTCCGCCCATGGTTGGCGTGCCGCGCTTGGTCTCGTGCGACTTGGGACCCTCTACCCGGATCGGCTGGCCGAAGCCGTGCCGCCGCATCAGGCTGGTGAGCAGCGGCGTTCCGAGCAGCGCGATGAGCAGCGCCACCGCCCCGGCCACGATGATCGTCTTCAACCGTGCGTTCCCTCGCTGGTGCTCGACGACGGCCACCGGTGCCACGTCGTTCCGCGGGGGTTCACGCTGAGGAGGCTATCCGAGCCTTACCCTTAGATGGCTCCACATGACCACGGCGACCCGCCTTGCGGCTCGCCGTGGTCAGTCGTCGATCGCCTGGTATGCGGCCGTCCAGAAGTCGAGCAAGATCGGCAGCGACGGTGGCGCGGGCGCCCGCTGGATCATGAGGATCGTCGTCATGTCCTCGGCGGGGTCGTTGTTCCACCCGGTCCCGTACACGCCGGGCCATCCATAGCTGCCGGCCGAGGCGGCCCAGGGATATGACACGCCTGGTGCCGGTCCCAGGTGCGGGCGCCGGGTGCGGACCGACATGCCGAAACCCCAGCCGATGTCGTCAAAATACCCGGGCGTGAACCCGGAAACGGCTTTCTGCGCCGGGGTCAGGTGGTCGCTGGTCATCAGCGTCACCGACGGCCGCGACAGCACCCGCTCGCCGTCGCGGGTACCGCCGGCCAGCAGCGCCGAGGCGAAGGCGAGGTAATCGCTGGCGGTCGAGACGAGGCCGCCGCCCCCTGATTCGAACATCGGCGGCCGGCTCCAGTACCCGTCGGGACCGTCTTCGATGATGATCTCGCCGGTGGCGTCGTCGCGCTGGTAGGCGGTCGCCAGCCGGCTGATGCTCTCGCCGGCCACGCTGAAGGCGGTGTCCTTCATAACGAGCGGCTCGCAGATCCGCTCGCGCAGGGCATCACCGAACGACATGCCCGTGGCGCGGGCGATGAGCACGCCCGTCACGTCCGCGGCGGTGTGGTACATCCAGCGCTCACCCGGCTGGCAGACCAGCGGAAGCGCGCCGAGCCGGCGAATCCACTCGTCCGGCGGCCGGTCAGGCTCCTCGCCCTGGAGCGCGTTCAGCGCGTCGGCGATCGGGACCGTTCCCGGTTCGGCCACCACGATGCCGGTGCCAAAGGTGAAGGTGAGCAGATCCCGCAGCGTTACCGGGCGATTCGCGGGGACGGTGTCCTCCAGTGGCCCGCCCGGGTCGGCGAGCACGGTCATGTCCGCGAGTTCCGGGAGGAACTCGTCGACCGGGTCGTCGAGGCGGAGCGTGCCGTCCTCGACGAGCGTCATCGCGCAGGCGGCGACGACCGGCTTGGTCATCGAGCCGACGCGGCAGATCGTGTCGGCGGCCATCTGAGTCCCCGAGCCTGGGCCCTCGAAGGCGAGATTGCCCGTGGCCTCGATATGGACCTCGCCGTGGCGGGCGACGACCGCGACCGCGCCCGGGACGTAGCCGGCGTCGACGTGACGCTCCAGCACGTCTCGCACGCGGGCCAGCCGTTTCGACGAGAAGCCACCAGTGGTCACTCTTTCCTCCTCATCTCGTCCATGTAGAAGGTAGACGAGAGGAGTTGCGGCTTTTCATCGCCCTGGCCGACGGTATGCCCAACCCGAAGCGCCTGACCGCCGGTGAGAACGGGAGCGCGCTCAGACCTCTTGCATCAGGCCCACGGCGATGCCGTGATGCCAGACGTCCAGGTCCTCGCCGATGTCCAGGCCCGGGGTCTCGATATGGTGCGCGCCGAGGACCGACAGCACGTGGCCGCGGTGACACTCGGCGTGGTGAATCGCCTGTGCCATCGGGATGGCGGCGGGCGTGCGCCAGCCGTCTCGGGTGGTAATCGCGCGGCTAGCGCTCCCGGGATCCCGGGCCAGGGCCTCCCAGCGCGGGCCCAGTTGCCGGGTCAGCTCGGCCAATGTCTCCAGCGAGACCGGCTCGTCGGGGAGCGGATGGGCGGGCCGCTCGCCGGTCACCGTGGCCAGGTAACTCTCGTCCGCGGCGACCAGGTGTTGCAGCGTCTCGCGGATCGACCCGTACGTGCCGGGCGTCGTCGCGTCCAGCACGTCGTCGTCCAGGCCCTGACAGGTCTCGATGAGCACGAGGGTCGCCCAGGTCTTATGGCGGAAAAGCTCGACGAGCGCTTCGTTCATCGTCGCAGCCAGGCCTTCCTAGATGGTCGCCTCATTTCGCACCCTAGACACCAGCAGAGCCTGGATGCACGTGAATATCCGGTTCGTCGAAACCGGCGGCGTCGGTAGTGTGGCGGCGTGCCGACATCACCGCTGGTGCCCGACGATTTCGTTGTCCCGGCCGGTCTGCAGACCGATACGTTCGTCCTCGAGCCGCTCTCGGAACGCCACAACGTGGCGGATCATGCGGCGTGGACGTCGAGCATCGATCACATCAGGGCGACCCCCGGCTACCCGGACGGCAGGTGGCCGCGGCCGATGTCGCTGACGGAGAACGCCGCCGACCTTGCTCGTCACGCCCGGGACTTCGCCGCCCGGACCGGGTTCGCCTATACGGTCCTCGACCCCGCGTCCCGGGATGTCATCGGATGCATCTACTTCTACCCGCCGGTCCGCGACGGGTACGACGCCGACGTGCGGTCCTGGGTCCGGGCCGATCGCGCGGAGCTGGACAAGCCCCTTTATGACCTGGTGCGCAGCTGGCTGGCCGAATCCTGGCCGTTCCAGAAGCCGGACTACGCTGAACGCTGATCGCAGCACGCAGACCGCCTCGTAAGCCCGGGGGAAGGCGGGTCAGGTCATGGCGCCAGGCTGGCTGACGGCAATCGCGTGGCTCTACCTGTCGGTCTGCTTCTGCTGTGCGGGCATCATCGCCTACGACATCGTGATCAATCACCGGCGTCAGCCCATGGGCGTGATGAACGTCGTCTTCCCGGTCACGGCCCTGTACTTCGGGCTGTTCGCGCTCGCCTTCTACTGGCGGTGGGGGCGGGTGAGCCGCCGGAAGACGATGCAGCAGGTGTCCATGATCCCCGCCGCGGTGTCCCAGGCCGCCGTGGCGCCGGCCGGCGCTGGAGGGCGGGATCCCGGCGGCGGGCCAGCTCATCACGGCATGGCCGGTGCGGGCGGCCGAGACGGCGATGATCAGGACGCATCCGCGAACGAGCGGTCCCGGCCATGGTGGGTCATGATGGCCACGGAGGTGAGCCACTGCGGCTCGGGATGTGCGCTGGGCGACGTGATCTCCGAGTTCGTGGTCTTCGCCCTGGCGCTCACGATCGCCGGCCTGACCCTGGGAGCCGAATACGCCGGCGACTACGTGCTCGCCCTCATCCTCGGGATCGTCTTCCAGTACTTCGCGATCGCGCCGATGCGCGGTCTCGGGGTGAAGGACGGGCTGATCGCCGCGACCAAGGCGGACGTCATATCGCTGACCGCGTTCGAGATCGGGCTGTTCGGCTGGATGGCGATCATGACGTTCGTGCTGTTCCCGGCGCCGAACGAGCTCATGCCGAACTCAGCGGCGTTCTGGCTGCTGATGCAAGTCGGCATGATCATCGGATTTTTTACGTCCTGGCCCGCCAACGTCTGGCTGATCAAGCGCGGCATCAAGGTGCCCATGTAAGCAGGGCTGCTGGCCGGGCAGGCTCGCATCGCGACCTGGGGTGCAAGGCGGCCGTCAAGACGAGTGCAAGCCGAGCGTCCGGGTTCATCGCGGACGATGATGGCGCCCCTCGGCAGCGGAGGTGACCGCCCGTTGCCGAGGGTGCTGAGCTAGCTTGCGGAGCTGCGCTCCAGGCGGTCGAGCCGGGCGAGCACGGGCTCAAGCTCGGCACGGATGGCGGCGGACACCTGGCCGGCCGCCTCGGTCGCGGCCACCGGATTCTCCGAAGCGCGCTGCGCGTGCGCGAACCAGCCGGCCAGTGCGGCCGCCACGGTGCGCCGGGTCACCCGCAGGTCGGCCCCGAGGGAGCGCAGCACGCTGCCTCCCACGCCGTCGGGCTCGCCGATCAGGCCGAGCAGCAGGTGCTCCGAGCCGACGTAGCCGTTGCCGAGTCCGGAGGACTCGTTGGCCGCCAACTCGATCACCGCGGCCAGATCACTGCTCATGACCGGGTCGGGGCCCGCCGCGCCGGTACCGGTACCGGACGGGGCGCGCTGGTCCAGCGCGGCCCGGATCTGATGCGGCGTGATCTCCAGCGCTTTCAGCACCTCGACCGCCATGCCGCCGTGTGCGAAAAGCGCGCGCAGCAGGTGCCCGGTACCGAATTCCGCGTGAGCTTCGGCACCGGCACTGGCCCGGGCGTCCTCGAGCGCGGACATGGCGCGCTTCGTGAAGTTGACGACCGGAGGGTCCGGCAGTGCGCGAGCGCGCCCGGCGGTGATCTCGCGGATGGCGGTCACCCTTCGGACGGCCTGCTCCAGCGCGCGCTGGCAGACGGCCGACACCGGCACCCCCGAGTCCTTCACGGCCTCGGCGAGGTCGTCCGGCAGGTAGACATTGATCTTCGGCATCGGTGGCTCCTCCCTCAGATATAACCCCGATTATAACCCCATAGGGGTTATAAGTGCAACGGAACGATGGCGGCGGTGTCACACCTGCGTGGAACGATGGGCCCATGACCGAATCCGACCTGAAGGCCGATGTGCATCATTACCTGCAGGAAGGTCGCGACGCGCTGTTGTGGAAGCTCGACGGCCTCTCCGAGTACGACATCCGCCGGCCGCTGGTTCCGACCGGCACCAACCTGCTCGGGCTGATCAAGCACCTGACCGCGGTCGAGCTGGGGTACTTCGGTGACACGTTCGGGCGACCGTCGCCGGATTCGCTGCCATGGGATGAAGCCGACCCGAACTCCGACATGTGGGCCACGCCGGCCGAGTCGCGCGACGCCATCACGGAGCGGTACCGCCGCGCGTGGGTGCATGCGGACGCGACGATCGACGCGCTGGCGCTGGACGCCGTCGGTCACGTGCCCTGGTGGCCGCCGGAACGCAGCGAGGTCACGCTGCACCACATCCTGGTCCGCGTGGCGGCCGAGACCAGCCGGCACGCCGGCCAGGCCGACATCGTCCGGGAACTCATCGACGGGGCAGCGGGGGTATCGAGCGGGAACAGCAACCTGCCACCCGGGGATACCGCCTGGTGGCAGGCGCAGTACGAGCGGATCGAGCGGGCGGCCATGGACGCGGCCGGGGCCGGCAACGGCGGCGCCGGGGCCGGCGGGGCGCCGGTCCGGTAGTCCGGGACACGCGGCCGGCGCCGCTGTCACATTCCCCGGTCGCCGGGTGTCAGGGTGGTGTCACGCGGCAACGAGGGAACATGACCGATGACCGATACCGGCTGCCTGGCCACTGCATTCGAGGAACACCGCGATCACCTGCGGGCGGTCGCGTACCGCCTGCTCGGCTCGATGCCCGATGCCGAGGACGCCGTGCAGGACACCTGGCTGCGGCTGTCCGGCGCCGACACCAGCGACGTGGACAATCTCGGCGGCTGGCTCACCACGGTCGTCGCGCGAGTCTCGCTCAACATGCTCCGGTCCCGCCGGTACCGCCATGAGGAACCGGTGGGCGATTCCTGGCCCTCGGCGGCCGAACTGGCGGCGGGGGCCGACGCGTCGAGTCCGGCGGGCCGGACCGCCAATCCGGAGGACGAGGCCGTGCTCGCCGACTCCGTCGGCCTGGCGCTGCTGGTCGTGCTGGACACGCTCACGCCTGCGGAGCGACTGGCGTTCGTATTGCACGACATGTTCGCCATGCCGTTCACCGAGGTCGCGGCGGTGCTGGGGCGGTCCGCGGACGCCACGCGCCAGCTCGCCAGCCGGGCGCGGCGACGGGTCCGGGGGGCGCCCAGCCCGGATCGCGCCGCCGACCTGGCGCGCCAGCGGGAGGTGACCACCGCGTTCCTCGCGGCCACCAGGGGCGGCGACATGTCGGCGCTGCTCGAGTTGCTGGATGCCGACGTCGTGCTGACCGGTGACGCGGCCGCCAGCCCATCCGGGCGGCCACTGGAGCTGCGGGGCGCGGGCATGGTCTCCAAGGGCGCGATCATGGCGTCCGCCCGGGCCGCCCGGTCGCAGCTGGCGCTGGTGGACGGCGACGTGGGCATCGTCTGGGCCCCGGCCGGGCGGCTGGAGGTGGTGCTGGTCCTGACCGTGAACGCCGAGCGCAAGGTCACCGGCATCAACGTGATGGCCGACCCGGGCCGGCTGCGGCGGCTGCGACTGGCCCTGCTGCCGGACTAAAGCCGTGATACCCGGCTAAAGCCTGTTAGGGGCCGCGCCAGCGCCGGATGGCTAGCTCGGGCCCGGCGCGGGATCGGCGCCCGGGAGTTCGCCGAGACGGCGCGTAAGAAATCGTCCCGCTGGGGAAGGCCGAGATCAGCCGAGGCGTTTCGCGGGCCCTGGCCGATGAATTCCGGGGCCGCGGGCGGTCAGGAGATAAGGGACGGCTTCATCTACCTCGGACGAGGAGCATGTCGATGGACACGGTCAGCGCCGAACTGGACGCCCGGTTCAGCGATCCCAACGCGGCGGCCACCGAGTGGGACGA
>Ga0335072_10013624_pt1 | contig 11577 bp, 7 predicted proteins | sample Lox_Sample_21_FD_206725 | JGI IMG/M metagenome (GOLD analysis project Ga0335072, IMG submission 206725) | Soil microbial communities from Loxahatchee National Wildlife Refuge, Florida, United States - Lox_Sample_2.1 | ecosystem: Environmental > Terrestrial > Soil > Wetlands | place: USA: Florida...
GCAAGCACACGCTCAGCTTTGGCGTCACGGGTGTAGAGCAGGTGGATAGCCAGCACAACTACTACCAGACGACGATGCAGTTCAATGGCGGTTTCACTGCCGGTCCTGACCCACTCAACGGCTCTGGTGTGGCTAGCGGCAACGGAGTGGCCGAGATGCTGCTCGGCGTGCTGGATGAGGCCAATGTAGGCACGGTCTACAACCCCCTCGTCTCGAATCATCTCTTTGGCGAATACATCCAGGACGACTGGAAGCCCACCCACAATCTCACGTTTAATCTTGGCTTCCGATACGAGATTCAGACGCCGGACACCTACCGTCATAATGTGGCGTCGATTTTCAACCCGGACGTCGTCAACCCAATCAGCTATACAGTGGGCAAGCCATACCTGGGTGCGTTACAGTTCCTTGGGCCCAATAATCGCAGCGTCTACAACATGAACCACGACAACGTTGCGCCGCGTGTCGGTTTCTCTTACCAGCCTGTTGAGAAGGCGGTGATCCACGCCGGCTATGGCATCTTCTATCCACAGTCGGTTACCTGCTGCTTTCCCGGCGATGCGGATGGGTTTTCAGCCGCTACTTATGCCAACACGAGCCTGAATGGCGGGATTACACCGAATCCGAATATCAGTACCGCAAGTCCCTGGGGCGGCAACTATGCGCAGATCACCGGGAACGCGAACGGTGAATATCAACAGTTGGGCAACGGCGTGGGCAGCGTATTTCGCAGCCGTCCGTCGCCGTATATACAGCAATGGTTATTCGGCGTGCAGTATGCATTCACGCCAAACGACGTGCTCGACGTGAACTACATCGGTAATCGCGGTGTACGCATGATCGGGGCGCATCAATATAACCAGCTCGATCCGAAATACCTCTCGCTCGGGGCGGCGTACCTGAGCACGCAGGCGTCGAATCCGCTGGGCGCGGCCTTAACTTCGCTCACCGACGGTGGTAAGGTTGCCGCCAGTTCGTGCAGTCTGGATAATCCGACGGTAACCAATGCGCAACTGCTGGTTCCTTACCCGCAGTACTGCATCGGCGCGGTAAGCCAGACGGATGCGCCGGTAGGCCAATCGCTCTATAACGCGCTGCAGGTGACCTATAACCATCGTGTAAGCAAGGGGCTGACGGCGCTGGTGTCGTACACCTACTCCAAGTTCCTTGATAACGTTGAAGGCAATAACGGCTGGTCCTACAACGGGCCGACGAACTGGGGTGTGACTCCCGCCAATAACTACAATCTGGCTGCGGACAAGAGCGTCGACGCGGGTGACGTTCCGCAAGCGTTGGTAGCAAGCTACATTTATCAACTGCCAATTGGCCGCGGCAAAGCTGTTGGGGCGGCCATGAGCCGCAAGGCAGACGCCGTGGTCGGTGGATGGGCCATCTCCGGGATCACCACCTTCAAGCAGGGGATTCCGCTTGGCATCTTCGGCAACGACTACAACTCCTTCGGCGGCAATCCTCGTCCGGATGTGGTTGGCAATGTGCACGTATCTCACCCAACGCTGCACGAGTGGTTCAATACCGGTGCATTCCGATATGCCTCGTACGGAACCTTTGGCACTGCACCGCGCTTCTTCTCAAATCTGCGCGGCCCGCGTTACCAGGACTGGGACATGGTGCTCGAAAAGAATGTAGAGCTTGCAGACCGGATGCGGGTGCAGTTCCGGTTCGAGACCTACAACACCTTCAACCATCCAAACTTCTATGCACCCTCTGCGGGAGCCACCAGCTACTCCGGGTGTGATCCCAATGCCAGTTCAACCTGTGCGAGCAGCTTTGGTACGATCACAAACGCATTTGCTCCGCGAAGTATTCAATGGGCAGGTAAGTTCTATTGGTAGAAGCTGGGTGATCGCTCAACTCAAACCATTGTTGCCTGCGCTGCTGGCCGTGTCCGCTTTTGGATTCGGCCAGCAGACGCCGCCCACGCTCGACTCTCTGCTGGCAGACGCGCAGGCAGCGCAGTCCGCGCGTAACTACGCGGCGGCTGCGGCTGACTACACGCAGGCACTCAAGCTAAGCCCGCATGTTCCCGAGCTGTGGGCAAATCTGGGACTGATGCAGCAGGAGACCGGCGATTTTGCTGCCGCAACCCTCAGCTTTCAAGAGGCCAATCGGCTGAACCCATCGTTGTATGTGCCGAACCTCTTTCTTGGAATCGACTATGCGCACGCAGGTAAGGCAAAAGAGGCCATTCCATTGCTGATCAAGGCGAAAAGACTCAACAAAAATGACCCCCAGGCGTCGCTCGCGCTGGGCCGCGCGTACATTGCCGCAAGCAGATTTCACGCGGCGGCGCAGGAGTTGAACCGCGCGATCGAGATCAATCCAAAACTCGGTTCGGCATGGTTCACGCTGGGCATTGCGCGCCTCGATCAGGTTGAAGATGAAGCCCGCATCATGTCGGAGGAGAATAAGGAGTCGCCTTTTGCCGGTGCACTTTATGCCGAATCTCTCTTCAAACAGTCACGCTATGGTGAGGCGTCTAGCCTGTACAGGACGCTGCTCGGCACAAATCCGCAGCCGCCGTGTATCCGCGCAGAGCTTGGTTTTGCGCTGCTGCGCGACCATGATACACAGGGTGCCGCTGAGCAATTCTCTGCCGAGCGCTCCGCGCATCCGGAGTGCGGGCTGGCGCTGCTGGGCCAGGCCCGGCTGGCGATTGAAAACGGAAACAGCGAGCAGGCAATGGAGATTCTCACTGCGCTGTGGAATCGCGATCGCGGATTTTTTGTGTCCAATCTATCGGCTCTAGTGGCGGGAATGCCTGGTGAAAAAGCCTCAGTCGTAATAAATCTGCTTTCTTCAGAACCAAGTACACAGTTTCCGCAGGATATGCGCACGGAGGCTGTAGCAGTGCTCAACGGCTCGTTGAGTGCGGGTGACTCTTCATCGCGCGCCGCGGTAAGTGCGCATGGAAGCGCAGAACAGGACTACGCAGGGGGCCGATTCGGACAATGTGCAGGCAAACTCGAATCTGCGGTCGCGGCTTTGAGCGCCGGCGAGCTACGGCTGTTAGCCGTGTGCGCGTTTTTCACCGGAGACGATAAGCATGCTTCAGACGCAGCCGATGCGCTCCTGGCGCGCGAACCGCACTCTCTCGAAGCATTGTATTGGTCGATCAAAGCCAACGAGCGGCTTGCATTCCAGGCGCTGGCGCAATTTCAGTATCTCGAGCCGGATTCCGCACGGAGCCATATCCTGCTGGGAGATATCTATAACCAGCTCGAGCGTTACCAAGACGCGCAGACCGAGTATGAAAGAGCGCTGGCGCTTGCACCGGGCGACGAAGCAGGAATGCTAGGACTGGCTACGGCATATTTGAATAACAACAATGTTGAAGCGGGCAAGCAGATTGCAAAGAAGGCGCTCGCTCGCAATCCAGACGATCCTGAGTTGAACCTGGTAATGGCTGAGGCGCTGATGTCGCAGCGAGCGTATGCTGACGCCGAGCCTTACCTGCTCAAGAGCCTGCATGCCAAGCCGCAGATGCTGCCGCGCATCCATTCGCTCATTGGTAAAGCCTACGCAGAGACGGGTAGAACACAGGATGCAATTAAGCAGTTGAAAATGGGCGAGTCGAGCGATGAGGACGGCTCGGTCCAGTATCTGCTCGCACAGCTCTATCGCAAGCTCGGGGATACGCAGGATGCATTTGCGGCTCTCGCACGAATGAAGACCATTAAAGAGGAACGTGCAGCTCGAGGTTACAAACGGGTGGAAGATCCCGACCTGTCGCCTCTGGAGCCTGGCGCTTCGCGAGCCTCTGAGCCTTAGCGGAACTCCACCATCGAGATCTTTATCCAGGCAGCGTTAGCTACGGATTCATCCAGGAGTCATTATGCGCTTGAAATGTACTATTCTTCAGGTTTTCTTTGTGTTTCTGGCCGGCACGTCTGCGCACGCGGCTTCTCAAGTGTCCTTGCAGGCGAATGGCGTTACTGTGAGTAATGGAAATCTTCATGAGCAGATCGTCGCGTTGCGCGACGATGTTCTGCGTATTCGCATTTGGCACGGTGACAGAATGCCCGAGGATTCATCCTGGGCAGTGCTTGAATCAGCGCGGCGCGCATCGGTCGTCATTTCGCCGCGAGCTGCTGGAGATGGCGCGGGATTTCGCACAAAGATGCTCGACGTGCAGATAAATCCGCAAACGCTCGAGTTCGCTGTACGCGATCTTCAGGGCAACGTGTTGGAGCAGGATGCGCAGCCCATGCAATTCGACGGCAACGCATTTCGTATTTACAAGGCAATGCCCCGAGATGAGCACTACTTTGGGCTCGGTGACAAGACGGGGCCGCTCGACCGGCGCAATGAGGCATTCACGCTGTGGAATACGGATGCGTACCGCTTTCAGGAATCAACGGACCCCATCTACAAGAGCATTCCTTACTTCATGGCCTTTCGTGCCGGCAAGGCGAAAGGCACGTTGCTCGACAATACGTGGCGATCGAGCTTTGACTTCGGCAAGGAGTCGGAATCGTCATATTCGTTCGGTGCTGCAAACGGTCCAGTGGATTACTACTTCTTTTACGGGCCGAGCCCGAAGCAGGTTGTGGAAACCTATGCATGGCTCACAGGCCTGCCGGCTCTGCCTCCGCTCTGGACGTTTGGATTTCAGCAGTCACGTTATAGCTACATGACTCAGGCACGCGTGCTGGAGGTAGCGGATCGCTTCCGTAAAGATCGTATTCCGGCAGACGCAATTTATCTGGACATCGACTATCAGGAGAAGAATCGGCCTTTCACGGTGAACACAACTGCGTTCCCTGACTTCAAGGGAATGATGGCGCAGCTCAAGGCAGAGGACTTTCACGTTGTACTCATCACCGATCTGCACATTGCCAATCTGCCCGATGCACATTATGCGCCTTACGACAGTGGCATTGCTGGAGATCACTTTGTGAAGAATCCCGATGGGTCTGTATACTCCGGTAAAGTGTGGCCAGGGCCGAGCGTCTTTCCAGATTTCACGCGTAAACAGACCCGCGCATGGTGGGGCACGCTCTATCGCAGCTTTGTCGAAGACGGTGCAGCAGGATTCTGGAACGACATGAACGAGCCGTCAGTCTTTGAATCGCCTACGGGGACTATGCCGGAAGATGTGGTACACCGCATCGATGAACCCGGGTTTGCGCAGCGGACAGCAACGCATGCGGAGATTCATAACGTCTACGGAATGGAGAACTCGCGCGCTACTTTTGATGGACTGCGTACGATCGATCCAAACGCGCGGCCTTTTGTGCTCACGCGAGCTACCTATGCCGGAGGGCAGCGCTATGCCGCCACGTGGACCGGCGACAACAGCAGCAGTTGGAATCATCTGCGGTTGGCAACGCCCATGCTTGAAAATCTGGGGTTGAGCGGGTTCACTTTCGCCGGCGCAGACGTGGGAGGCTTTGCAGGAACCCCGACACAGCAACTGCTCACGAAATGGATCGAGGTGGCTTCATTCCAGCCTATCGATCGCGACCACACCGAGAAGGGCACAGCAGACCAGGAGCCATGGGTAGGCGGCGCAGATCAGGAAGCCATTCGCAGGCATTTTATCGAGACGCGCTACGAACTGCTGCCGTATATCTACACGATTGCAGAAGTGGCCTCGCGGACAGGAATTCCTATGGTTCGTCCATTGTTTCTCGAGTTTCCTGACGCAGAGCCTGATCGCCATCCTATCGATGTGGACGTTGCTGCATCGGGAGAGTTTCTCTTCGGGCCGGATGTGCTCGTTGCTCCGCCGCCGTTCCCAGACGAAATGGACCGCTACTCGGTGGAATTGCCTTCAACGAACTGGTACGATTTCTGGACAGGTAAATCAGTGGCTGACCCGCACGGGTCCGAAATCTCTACCGTCAGTGTCGAGCCCGTACTTGCGCAACTTCCGGTGTTTGTCCGCGGCGGCTCGATCTTGCCTATTGCCCCACTCACACAGAGTACAGATGAAACACCCAAGGGGCCCCTTACGCTGCGCGTGTATGCCGGTAACCCTTGTCGTGGCCAGCTCTATCTGGACGATGGCAAGACCTATGCTTTCGAGCGCGGCGATTACCTGCGCATCAGCTTCACATGCCAAATAACAAGCGGTACTCTGCGGATGCAAATCGGAGCACGTGAAGGATCGTATCCTGCATGGTGGAAGCAGTTGCGCATCGAAGCTTATGGATGGAAACCCACTCGGGGCGAGGCTACCATCGATGCCGGACAACATACTGTGCCGGTGACACGAACAGAAGAGGGGTTCAGCTTGGCAGTACAGGATGAAGGGCAGGGAATCGACGTGCTTGTACAATAGCCAACCGTGGTGAGTAGGATTCGAAGAAGTCCTGCAGCTCGATGGTTCGCATCTTCACTACCCGCATGGATCCCCACCGAGGCATGATGTACGAGTCAAGACATTACAACTCCGCTGTGACTTCGGCAGTGTCGTAGAGATCGAAAACGATGGACGAATGGGGAATGTTCAAAGCGGAGATATGCCCCTCGTTCGGAAGAGGTTGCGCACGCCCTCCGCGCAGGTCTGGATGGTCTGCCAAGAGTTCCAGAACAATGTTTGTACCGTCTTCCATCCGCACCTTCCAGCGCCAGTTGACTTTCTGACCTTTCTCGTTTTCTCCGCGTTCGAAGCCGATCTTCTTGAGATTGTCTTCGAGCGTCCGGTAGGCCTCTGTATCTTCGAGAACGACCAGATCAATGACGACATCAAGGTCGAGCGTGCCAGCGTGTTGCGGTACGATCGGAGGACGTTCCGGGACGAGGTAGCGAGGTGTCAGGCCCCCAATCAGGACCAGAGAATTCTTGTGCGGACCCAGGTTGCGCAACAGCGTAACCAAAACGCGTTCGCAATCCCGCGTGATCTGTTCGCTGTAGCCATCCAATGTCAGAGGTTTTGCCATCAGAAGTGAATCCTTTCACGCCGTAGATGCTCAGCCATCTCTTTAGCTCGGCCGTCACTGTGGAGCAGGTCGAGGTAAACGATAATTGGGTTCGCCAACCATACTCCCCTCTGTTTCTCGCGGAAGAGAAAGTCTCCGTACGAAGAGGTTTCAAGAACGGCTAGATTGGTGCCTTCGCTCACCTCTTTGGCCTTCAATTCTGACGTCAGAGTGGAGAGTGGTTGATCCTGGGGAAACCGCAGACGAACTTGAGATATGGACGAGAGAAACGGACTATAGAGTTGGGCCGCCCATTCGCCGGTGATCGCATAGGCTACGCCGTGGGCTTCACAGGTTTGGTTGATCTTCCGCAGCAGGTCTTCGCCCTTGAGAGACGGAACATAAAATCGTCGAAGGCTTGGCCGTGGCGAATCGAGTTTGTATTTCGCCCACGCGTCCAACAACTCTGCAGGGCGCTGCAGTTTGCGCTCTTTGCGGGGTCCCGTGCCTCGCGTCGAAACCCACTCACGACGCTCCAGCTCCCGGAAAACCTGTGAAACAGTCGCCGGCGAGCTGAAAGCCTCTTGCGATAGGGGATGAACCTGATACCACGATTCCGGCTTCTGAAGCAGGGCGAGCAACACTTGTCCCCGACGGTCGGTGAACAGGCTTCGTTCTGATCGGGTGGCCTTCCTTGATGATGGCTTGTCCAACAGGATGTAAAGCTCCCGGTCCGCCAAGAACAGACTGCCCCCTTTATCGAAGTAGGAGATGTTCTCCGATTTGAGGAACTCCTTGGCGCCTTCCGAAATCGATTCAGAGGCAATGACTGGCAAAGTATCCTGCTGCCCTCGGGACTCTTTGAATGCCTTCTGTAGATTGCGTAGTTGCCACACAGCCTCACGGGCATCTCTCGGATAAACGGAGCGTTTCGTCTCCACCAACAGAGTGAGAGGCCTGCCATTCGCCTTAATTTGGAGAATCGCATCCGCTTCATGGATCGCGCGCTCTAGCTTTAGGCGAACGTTCACCTCAGTGTCTGCAATCTGGATCTGGGGAAGCTCACGCAGGGTCTCTTCAAAACGCTTGAGGATCTCTGCTTCGAGATTTGCCTTCCATATAAGGGTCATATTTGATGCGCAGTAAATATTGGGCGTACACGCCGGCTATGCACGACAGAATCAAAGGGAACTGCATAATTTACGAGGTCCGCGCCAACGTCTCGCCGTCGGAGGAATCGAACAACCTCCGCTATCAACACGGATCTGTTCGTGAGCAGCCGGGAGAGGGCGAACGCCCATCTCCCGGCTAAACGAAGCATGGGGCACTGACGACAACTGCTTTACGCCGCCAGCGATTTGTTGACGTTGACCTTGATCTGCTTGGGCTGGGCCTCGGGCTTCTTCTTGAGCTCGAGCCTCAGCACGCCATTTTCGTACTTGGCGTCGATGTTCTCAGTTTCGACAATGGTGGGAAGGGTGAAGGCGCGCGAGAAGCTACCATAGCGCCGCTCGATGCGATGGAAGTTCTCTTCCTTTTCTTCCTTCTCGAACTTGCGCTCGCCCTTTACGACCAGCGTGTTGTTTTCCACGGTCACGTCGAGGTCCTTTTCCGGGATGCCGGGCACTTCGAGCTTCAGGACGATCCTCTTTTCATCCTCATAGACGTCAACGGCCGGAATGAAATTGGTTGTCGTCAACGAACTCTCGCCATCATTGAAATCGCGGAAAAGGGAATTGACACGGTTCTGCAGGGCTGCAACTTCACGGAACGGATCCCAACGGGTGATTGCCATAACTCTTCTCCTTCGAGGTGATCAAAGAATTCGGATTGAAGCGGGCGGGAATCCGCAGTCGCTCAATCCATATGGAAGAAACTATAGCACAAGTCAATAAGAAAAGGTGAGCGTGATACGCTAATATCTGTAGAATAGACAAACAATTTATTTTCAATGAGTTATTCGATGTGCTGAACCGCCAGTTCATCGCTGACACTGCTTTGTTAGCATTAACCGGTGGAGCCAACCGTGTCTGTCAGCAATTTGAGTACAGCGACGATCACGCGCAGTGGCCAAGTCTGGTCCGGCACTGCTTTGCAATTCCGGAATGGCTCGATGGATGACTGAGGCATGGATGTGAACCGGCTAATGTTTGAGGTCGTGCCGCAATCGGTGACTGAACCAGCAAGCAAGAAACGTCACCCTAAAACTACCCAAAGGGGTCTAAGAAGGGCCGCGGCACCCACTCCAGAACGCCGTCGCAACGAAATTGACCGTCTCGCGCCAAAGAAGCAGTGAGATAAGGCATATTCACTGGTGCCCGGCAGGATTCTTGGATCTGGACAGCAATCGCGCTGATTCAAATTGAGGGCGAGTTATTTGGTCGGGCAACGTGGCCCTCAAAGAGCGAAGCTGATCTCAAAGAAGCTGAAGAGGAGCACGTCGTTGATCCGTGGCGTCAATGCTTCAAGCCTGAACGGCCAGACTCTCTCAAACTTGACCGATGCCAGACATGCTGACGTCAAGAACAGGGCATTTTATAATAGGTGCGTAGGAGTGAGTATGTTTCCTCGCAGCTACTACGCGGTGTTGCGCGTGCCGGAGGACGCAGATCCCGCTGCCATACGGCATGCCTATAGAACTCTTGTCCGCCGTTTCCATCCCGATGCCGGAATCGGCTCATCCGCACAGAAGTTCCGAGAAGTCACGGAAGCCTACGACGTTCTCAGCGATGCCCAACGACGACACGACCATGACATTGATTTGGCCCGGAGTCGAGCACATTCCCACGTGCGGCCGGAGCCGCTGATACCCAATACATCGAGGCATGTTGTGTTTCGCCATCCTGCATTTGGGATTGACCAGGAAATCGTTCGCATGTTTCAGATGATGGAAGACATATTCGGGCAGATTTGGTGAGCCATGCTGAGCATCGACTTCGCATAGAGTTCGACACCCCGTCCTGTTCTGGCGTGGTTCTGGTCCAGATGGTCTTAGTAGCCCACGATCCTTTTATGCCGTGTGGCGACTGCGAGAACCAATTGATTCCGCCCAGCTTTTTATGTCCGCGTAGACTTTAGGCTTTCCCTTCTGAAAGGCTTCGACTTCCAGCCTGAGATTCTCGGCATCCGTGCTGACGCCTTTCGGCTCACTCAACGCAAAATGGACTGCCCGTACAGTGGCAACGATTGCGTTCCAATTTGCGTGTCCCAGAACAGTTTCGACATAAACGACGAACTCAGCCAAGAAAAACCTCCTGCCAAGATCGCTCTCGGACATCAGTGCACGGTAAGTCGGGTGCGGCCACGATTTCAGGAAGACCGAGTAAGCTGACAGAATGACGGGCAGCCGTGTGAGTTCAAAATCCAATTGCTCTGAGGGGAGGACCGGGGCGAGGGTTTTTTCCAAAAGCTCGCCGCCGCCGAGTACGCGAATCAGCTTCCAGAGAGTGACTCCACCCGGCATTGCGGACTCGTTTAGAGCCTGAATGTCTTTTGCCGCTTGCAGCAGGCGGTCAGAAAGACTTGCCAATTGTTGCGTAGAGTATCCGGTCGCCTGCTTCGTGATCTCCGTTACGCCCAGTTGCTCACCTTTGCAGTAAAGGACTGCCAAGGTCACTAGCGTAAGAGGGTCGCATCCGGCTTCGTATAAGCCCGTGAGCATTTGCCGGTCACTGGGGTTTTCGTCGAGGTATTGCCAAAAGAGAACCGCTTCGGGTTTGCGAAGCTGTTCGGCGAAACGGTCAATGCTGATCTTTGCGATTTCTTTGCTGTCCATCTGCACCAACTCCGAGTCGATCTGTCGATAAATCATCATTAAAACGGGATGCGGATGGCAGTCAAGAGGCCTCAAACGCCGATCTTTCGGCTACTCGCACCAGGGACGCCCGTGGTTTGCGGTAATCGGTGGCGCGATGTAGCGAGATGTCAATGAGCGCTTATCGATGCACTCACCGACGCCGACTATTCCTCGAAGGCCGGCATAGCGGAATTCGAGGCCCTCGCGCAAACTGCGCGGATATGCTCATTCCCACCATGTCAGGCCAAGAAAACGCGGGCGCGGCGCGGGTCAAGGCCACAAGAATCACAACTCAGCGGAGACATCGCCTTGAGGCGGGCTGGGCACGCGAACACGCTCACCGCATGGTGGGAATGAGACCCGAGGGGACCGCTTCCTCGCTGCGATTTGGCGGCAGAGTTCAGTCACTTTCCCGTTCGCATCGATCTATGGAATCTGACCATCGCCTTCGACCGTCCCGAGCGTTCCGTTACCATGGGTAGAACCGGAGGCGGTGAAAATCATTTGGCCTATCATCTCGCCACGCTCCTAGCTCTCCACCTGTTTGCGGTGAACGGGAATCGTCCCATTCCACGATTTCTCATGATCGATCAGCCGACGCAGGTCTATTTCCCGTCAGAACAGGTCTACAAGGAGGCAGATGGATCTGTCCAGAAGACGGAGGAAGATGGAGATCTGGCTGCGGCCCGCCGCCTCTTTGCATGGCTACGCAAGTTTTGCGAAGAGCTTGCACCAGGCTTTCAGATCATCGTCACAGAACATGCCAACTTGCGTGACGACTGGTTTCAAGCGGCACTGGTTGAGGAGCCCTGGTCCAAGGCTCCAGCTCTTGTTCCGCGGATTGGCCGGACGAACCATCGTGAGGCCAGGTGGGTAAAGGCCCTCTTCGCTGGCGAA
>Ga0335072_10013625_pt1 | contig 11577 bp, 7 predicted proteins | sample Lox_Sample_21_FD_206725 | JGI IMG/M metagenome (GOLD analysis project Ga0335072, IMG submission 206725) | Soil microbial communities from Loxahatchee National Wildlife Refuge, Florida, United States - Lox_Sample_2.1 | ecosystem: Environmental > Terrestrial > Soil > Wetlands | place: USA: Florida...
GGGCATCGCCCACGAGGCTGGTGCGCCGATCATCCGTGCCCTGCGCGCGCGGTATCCGGCAGTCAAAGGTGCCGTGGCCGCTGACGCCTGTTACGCACCGTCCGATCGGGCGGGCACGATCTACTCCGTCGCGCTCGGCAGCGACCTGATGCTTGTGCTCGGCAACCCAGACGCCGCCGATACCAAGCAAGTCTGCGGCCAGGCGCGGAACTCCGGTACGCACGTCCAGGTGATCGCCAAGGTGGCCGACATCACCCCGGCAATGCTTTCCGGGATCCAGACCATCGGAGTGGCCGAATCGACCTCGGCACAGGCCGGACTGGCTGCGCAGGTGCTGATGGCGCTGTCCGGGCTCGGACGCCTCAGCGTAGTGCGACGAAAGCTGAGCACCGAGAAGTCCACCGCCGTCCTGGCCTAGCTCAGGGCGTTCGAGCCGCCGACACGAGATTGCGGCGCCCTGGGATAGGCTCTTTCGCATGGCGGACAAACCGGACGTCGGGCACGGCTGGGCCGGCTCGGGTCAGCCGAGCTCGTTCCGGAACCGCCTGGCGGCTGGCGAGTTCGCGATTACGGCTGAGATTGGCCCGCCGCGCGGGGCCGATCTGGCGCCGGTAGCCAGGAAGGCAGCGCTGCTGCGCTCCTGTGTCGACGCCGTGAATATCACCGACAACCAGAGCGCTGCGGTGCGGCTGTCCAGCCTGGCCGGAAGCCTCGCGGCGCTTCAGGCCGGGATCGAGCCGATCATGCAGCTCACCTGCCGGGACCGTAACCGGATCGCGCTGCAGTCGGAGCTGTTGTCCGCCTCGGCGCTAGGCGTGCCGAATGTGCTGATCATGACCGGCGACCATCCGCGGCATGGCGATCACGCCGACGCTAAGCCGGTGTTCGACCTCGACAGCACGCAGCTGCTCAAGGTCGCATCGGCGATGCGCGACCAAGGCCGGCTGATGTCGGGCGGCGAGCTCAAGCCGCCGCCAGACTGGTTTCTCGGCGCAGTCGAGAATCCGCCGGCTCAGCTCGGCGGCGCTGAGGCCGCCGCTGATGCAGCTGACAAAGCTACCTACCGACTGGCAGCCAAGATCGAGGCGGGCGCGCAGTTCGTCCAGACGCAGTTCGTCTTCGACGTGCCGGCGTTCGCCGCCTGGATGACCCGCATTCGCGACCTTGGCCTGGACGAGCGGTGTCACATCCTGGTCGGGGTCGGGCCGGTGCGGTCGCACCGCGCGCTCGCGCACTTGGCCACGATTCCCGGCGTGATCATTCCCGAGCACGTGGCCGACCGACTCGCGGCCGCCAGCGCTGACCGGATCCGCACCGAAGGCGACAAGCTCTGCGCCGAGATCATCGCGCAGCTCGCTGACGTCCCCGGCGTCGCTGGCGTGCACGTGATGGCCATCGGCGCCGAGAGCTCGATCCCGGGGATACTCGAGCAGGCCGGCTTGCCCGGACGGTTGTGACGGCGCAGCAAACAACAGGCACTTGTCGCTGCGGGATGCGGCCTGGCCCACGCGCGTCATGTTCGAGGTGCAGCAAACGACGGCGCGGCTGCCGGCCCCTGGTTCGGCAGCCGCCCCGTGGTTAGGCCGAGTCCTGCCGCTCAGTCGCTGAAAGTCGGATCCGCGCCGTGCGGCTTGGCCACCCTGCCCTTGGGCTCCTCCCAGTCCTCCGACCGGCCGAAGGCCGTCAGGTCGAGCAGCGTGTACGCATTTCCGATCTGATCGGTCCCTCGGGCGAACGTGGAGTAGGTGTGGAAGATCCGGTCGCCATCGCGCAGGAAGCAGCTCAGACCGGGCACCTCCATCGACTCGGTCACCGGGTCGGCTGCGGCCTGCTCCGGCGACTGGTAGTTGTAAATGGCCGGCGGCCGCGCCGGATCCAGCGTGGCGTTGAAGTCGTAATTGAAGTCGCTGCCGTGAGAGGAGTACCAGTCAAACTGCCAGCCCCGAGCCGCCTGTGCCGCCGCGAGCTTCGCATGCGGCGCGCGGGACACACCCGCGAACGTAGTGTCGCGAGACTCCAGGTGCCGGAGAACGCCCGGCGCTAGTTCAGAGAGCGAGGCCGAGCAACCTGGGCATGGGTTATCCCAGGACGGGTCGAACATCACATGCTGAATGATCAGCTGGCTGCGGCCGGCGAACATGCCTGCCAGGCCCACTGTCCCGTCCGCGCACTCGAACGCGTAGTCCTTGTCGATCTCCACCATTGGCAACCCGCGCCGGTCCGCGTTCAGCGCGTCCCGCTGCCGGGTCAGTTCCTTCTCCCTGATCAGGAGTTCCTTGCGCGCGATCAGCCACTGCTCGCGGCTAGTTACGTCCGGCAGGCTCATTGCGTTCCTCCTCATGCCCTGGTCCGGCCAGGGAGTCGTTTTGCTCTGCTGCCGCTGCGACGAACGACAAAGCCTTCGATGGACAGTTGCGCCAGAAATTCGCTGGCGGCAAGGTGTCCTTTGCACGGTCATTCGCTCGTCGTCATAGGGAAGCGACAAGCTAGGAGGCGGGTCCATGCGCTACATGCTGCTGATGTGCGGTAACGAGGAGGACGACGGCCCGGCGGCCCACGCCGAGGATGAAGAGCCGTGCTGGATGCCGTGGGCACGGGAGATGCAGGCGCGCGGCGTCCTGCTGGTCGAAGGCTCGCAACTGCAGCCGACGAGCACCGCTACTACGGTCCGGAACAGCGGTTCCGAGATCCTAGTCGCCGACGGCCCATTCGCTGAGACCAAGGAGCAGATCCTCGGCTACGACGTAATCGAGTGCACCGACCTGGACGAGGCGATCTACGCGGCATCTCGGCACCCAGTTGCCCTGAATGGCGGAGTTGTCGAGGTCCGGCCAGTCCTGGCCAGCGTATGACCGATGCCCAGGCTGCCGTCGCGGAGGCGTTCCAGCAGGAATGGGGCAAGGTCGTCGCCACTCTGATCCGGATGACCGGCGACTGGGACCTAGCCGAAGAGTGCACGCAGGACGCGTTCACCACGGCGCTGACGAGGTGGGCGTCCGACGGCGTGCCGGACCGGCCGGGGGCCTGGCTCACGACGACTGCGCGCAATCGCGCACTCGACCGGCTGCGCCGGAGCAAGACGGAGGCAGCCAAGCTGCAGGAGGTGGCCGTGTTGTCGGTCCCGGAGGAGCCCGCGCCCTGGGGGGACAGCGGCGTGACCGATGACCGGCTGCGGCTCATGTTCACGTGCTGCCATCCTGCGCTGACGCTTGAGGCGAGGGTCGCGCTGACGCTCCGCACACTGGCCGGGCTGACCACCGCGGAGATCGCACGCGCGTTCCTGGTTCCGGAGGCCACCATGGCCAAGCGACTGACCAGGGCCAAGCACAAGATCCGCGACGCCGGCATCCCGTATCGGGTGCCGCCGGCGCACCTGCTCCCCGAGCGGACGAACGGCGTGCTCGGCGTGCTGTACCTGCTATTCAACGAGGGATACTCGGCCTCAGCCGGCGAGGACCTGCTCCGGCCGGATCTCAGCGCTGAGGCAATCCGCCTGGGGCGCCTGCTGGCACAGCTTATGCCGGACGAGCCGGAGGCGGCCGGACTCCTCGCGCTCATGCTGTTGCAGGATGCCAGGAGCGCGGCCCGGCTCGACGACGCTGGCGACCTGGTCAGCCTGGAGGACCAGGAACGGTCCCGGTGGGATGGGGCGAGGATCGCGGAGGGCATCAGATTGCTGGAGGCGGCGCTACGACGGCAGCGTGCCGGTCCCTACCAGCTACAGGCTGCCATCGCCGCGTGCCATGCGGAGGCTGCCAGTTCAGGCGACACCGACTGGGCGCAGATCGCGTTGCTGTACGGAGAGCTGCACCGGATCGTGCCGTCCGCTGTCATCGAACTCAACCGGGCCGTCGCCGTCGCCATGGCTGATGGCTTCGAAGCCGGACTCGCGCTCGTGGACGAACTGGCGGCGAGCGGTCAGCTGACCGGCTACTACCTGCTTCCTGCGACCCGCGCCGATCTGCTTCGGCGGATGGAGCGCCACGCTGAGGCCGCGGCGAGCTATCGCGAAGCGCTCGAGCTGGCCCCGACCGATCCCGAGCGCCGCTACCTGGCCCGCCGTCTCGCCGAAGTCGCCGGCTGACCCTATCTCGCGCCGGGCCCGGGCAAGGGACGAGACGCCCGCAGGCTAGGTTTGCCCGCATGCCAGCAGAAGCACTCGCAATCGACGCGGCCGCGCTCGATGCCGTCGCCGCAAGGTTCGCCGCGCGGGGCGGACAGCCAGGCCTCGCCTACGGCGTGGTGGCGGGCGGCGGGCTTGTGCATTCCGGTGGCTGCGGCGAGCGGTGGACGGGCGGCCCGGTGCCGGACGCGGGCACCGTCTTCCGGATCGCGTCCATGACGAAAAGCTTCACCGCGACCATGGTGCTGCTGCTGCGCGACCACGGCGCGCTCCAGCTCACCGACCCGGCCGAGAGCTACGTGCCAGAGCTGCGCGGCGTGCGGCCGGTCTCGCCGGACTGCCCGCCGATCACGATCAGGCACTTGCTGACGATGACCGCTGGCTTCACCACCGACGACCCGTGGGGTGACCGTCAGCAGGGACTCGACCCGGCTGTATTCGCCCAGCTGCTGGCCAGCGGCGGTGTCCGGTCTGCCTGGGCTCCTGGCACCGTATTCGAGTACTCCAACCTCGGCTACGCCATTCTCGGCCGGGTCATTGAGGCTGTCACGGGCGAGGACTACGCCCGCGCGATCTCCACGCACGTTCTCGAGCCGCTTCGCATGAGCCAAACCGGGTTCGAGGCGTCTGACTTCGACCCTGAGTCGCTGGCCCGCGGTTACCGGCAGGACTCCGGGAGCTGGCTAGAGCTAGAGCCCGATGGCTACGGCGCCTTCGCCCCGATGGGCGGCATCTTCAGCTGCGTCGCAGACCTGGCCAGGTGGGTTGCCGGATTCGTGGCCGCGTTCCCGCCGCGCGGTGCTGCGCCGGACGGGGCAGCCGACCCGGCCGACCTGGTCGGTGCAATCGACCGGGCCCATCCGCTCAGCCGGGCCTCCAGGCGCGAGATGCAGTTCGGCCAGGCGGCAATCACCAGCGGCGGTGACGGTGTGGTGCTGAAGCAGACCGGGCCGTTGTCAATCAGCTACGGCTTCGGCCTGTTCGCCGAGGACGACCCCACGTTCGGCACGATCGTCCAGCACAGCGGCGGCTACCCCGGCTACGGCAGCCAGATGCGCTGGCACCCGGCGACTGGCATCGGCGCGATCGTCTTGGCAAACGGCACCTACGCCGGCGCAGGGGCCTTGGCCGCCGATCTGCTTGCCGCGATTCTCGGCGCACGCAAGAAGGCTGCCGCGGACCGAGCCGAGATCCGACTGCACGGCCCGGTGCCCGCGCCTGCCGGTCCGTGGCCCGAGACCCTGGCAGCGCGTTCCCGCGTCGACGCCCTCCTTCAGAACTGGGATGATGCGGCGGCGCGAGCGATCTTCTCGCCAAACGTCGACCTAGACCAGCCCCTAGCTCAGCGTAAGGCGGACGTTGCACGGCTGCGTGAGCGGATCGGGCAGTTCGGCTCCGACTCCGCCAGACCTGCTGAGTTCGACTCGCCCGCGCATTGCCGGTGGTGGCTGACCGGCGAGCACGGCACAGTAGCAGTCCAGATCAAGCTGGCTCCGCTGCAGCACACGCTGGTACAGCAGCTCATCGTCCCGGTACCGCCAGAGGCCGGCTCAGCCCTGCACGACGTGCTGGATCTGCTGGTCCGCTCGCTCGGCACCAACATGACTGACTGGCCGGCCGGGCTCGAAGCGGCGGACGGACTCGATACTCGCGCGGCACTGCGACGGTTGCGGCTCGCGGCAGCCTGGGCCGGGCCGTGTCAGCTGGACTGCTATCTGGCCGGGAACGGCAGCACTAGCGCGACGGTGTTTTTGTCCGGCCAGTCTGGCTCCGCGGAACTGACTGCCGAGATCGGCGAATCAGGTCGCGCGCTCACCCGGCTGACAGTCGCACTCAGCAGTTCGCCGTCCTGACCCAGCGCATCGCGGTCTCAAGCCGGACGACATAACCCACCGGCTGCGGGGAACTGGCCGGGCGCGCGGCCGACCGACGGCGGACCAGCGTAAGCCTGGGCGAAATCAAGCCACTGGTCGGCGTCTGCGCCCTCCGCGCGCAGCCGCAGATCCGCGCGGTTCCGACGACGCGTGACCAGCAGGCAGAAGTCCGCAGCTGGACCGGTCACCCGTTGCGTTGCGTCTTCCGGCCCGAAAGTCCATAGCTCCCCGCCAGGCGAGGTGAGCTCGACTCGGAATTCACTGGCCGGCGGCTGCAGGCCGCGGGAGACATAGGCGAAGTCTCTGGTTCGGTGCCCGAGCCGGGCTAGGTGCACGATGCGGTCGGTCGGCCGCCAGTTCACCCCGAGCGCGTCTCTGACGTCCTGCCCATGCCCGATGAGTTCCATCAGCCGGGTACTTGCCAGGCTCGCCGGGGCCATCGGGACGACGAGCCACGGCACTTTCTGCCCCGGCGGTACCGCCGCCAGCCCCTCGAGCACGGCTGCCCGGCTCTCCCGCCATTCCGTGAGTAGCTCACCGGGCGGAAGCAAGGAAGCGTCGGCAGCATCTGCATCGGTGGTCGCGTCGAAGTCGCTTGCTGCTTCCGCTCGGCGGGAAGCGAACGCGGCCGGATCTGTCATCGCGAGAACCGTGAACCGATCGGACGAGGCCAGGTGACCGATCTGATGTGCGATCGTCCAGCCCGGTGACGGCGTGCCGGTCTGCCAGCGGCCCGGCTCGATGCCCGCCACAAGCAGATCTAGGTCGTTCCCTTCGGCCGCGAGGTCAGCGAGTACGGCGTCGAGGACGGCCACGTTCCCTCCCAGATCTTTGATTGTCAGACAGCCAGCCTGCCCGACCGCGCCCCGGCCGGCTACAACGGCATACTAGGCCGGACGCGACCACGATTACCGGAGGCAGCCGTGCTGTTCCCCACCTCGCTCGTCGGCAGCTACCCGCAGCCGGACTGGCTGATCGACCGCGAGCGGCTGGCCGGGCGGTTCCCGCCGCGAGTCAGGGCAGCCGAGCTGTGGCGGGTTGGGCCGGAGTACCTGCAGCAGGCGCATGACGACGCCACGCTGCTGGCGATCCGGGCGCAGGAGGACGCCGGGCTGAACGTCATCACCGACGGCGAGATCCGGCGGGAGAGCTACTCGAACGCCTTCGCGACAGCGCTGGACGGCATTGACATCGACAACCCGGGCAGCGCGCTCGACCGCAGCGGGCACCCGAATCCGGTGCCGAGGATCGTCGGGCCGATCAAGCGTCGCCACGCCGTTAACGTCGAGGCGTTGAAGTTCCTGCGAGCGCACACCGACCGCACGATCAAGGTCACTGTGCCGGGGCCGTTCACGATGTCCGAGCAAGCGCAGAACGACTACTACCCCAGCAAGGAAGCCGCCGCCTTCGGCTACGCGGAGGCGGTGAATGCGGAGGTCGCCGACCTGTTCGCGGCCGGCGCGGACATAGTGCAGCTCGACGAGCCTTACCTGCAGGCCAGGCCTGAGGCGGCGCGGCAGTACGGCGTCGCGGTGCTTAACGCGGCTCTCGACGGCATTGTCGGTACCACGGCCGTGCATCTGTGCTTCGGCTACGCGGCCATCATTCATGACCGGCCGTCGGGCTACTCGTTCCTGCCGGAGCTGGCCGCCAGTACGGCCGACCTGATCTCGATCGAAACGGCCCAGTCGGGGCTGGACTGCGCAGTGCTGGCCGACCTAACGGGCAAGACGATCATCCTCGGCGTGCTGAACCTTGGCGACCCGGCGGTGGAGACCGCCGATGTCGTCGCGGACCGGGTCCGCCGGGCCCTGCCTTACGTCCCGGCCGACAAGATCGTGCTGGCGCCCGACTGCGGCATGAAATACCTGCCCAGGGAATCGGCCGACGGCAAGCTGACCGCGATGGTCCTGGCAGCCGAGCGCCTCCGGGCTGAGATGGCGTAGCCCGGGGCTAGCGCGCGGCTACGCCGCGTAGCCACTTGAGCCGAGGACGGGCGAATGCGCTACTCTGGTGGCACCTGGAGAGATTTGACGGACAGCTTGGCGACCAGGTCAAAAACGCCTAAAGAGTCAACGCGGGTCCCGCGCCTCTTCTGGCTAAAGCGAGGAGGCGCAGCACATCGTGGCGGATGCCAAAGCCATCAGCAGCATGCTGGACCAGCGGATCCTGGTCCTGGACGGGGCCTGGGGCACGATGCTCCAGACGTCCGGACTCGCACCGAGGGATTATCGGGGCGAGATCTTTGGCGAGCATCCGCACGATATAGCCGGAGACCCAGACGTCCTGAACCTGACCAGGCCGGATGTCGTGCTGGACATCCACCGCCAGTACCTTGCGGCTGGGGCCGACATCACCACCACGAACACCTTCACCGCGACCAGCATTGGCCAGGCGGATTACGGCCTGGAGAACTCGGTCCGGGAAATGAACCTGGCGGGCGCGCGGCTAGCCCGGCAGGCTGTCGAGGAGGCCGGCGGTGCGGCAGGCCGCAAGCTGGTGGCTGGCTCGGTCGGCCCGCTGAACGTCACCCTGTCGCTGTCGCCGCGAGTCGACGATCCGTCGTTCCGTACCGTGAATTTTGACCGGGTTTATGCTGCTTACGCAGAGCAAATCGGGGCGCTGGCCGAGGGCGGCGTCGACCTGCTGCTGATTGAGACGATTTTCGACACGCTGAACGCCAAGGCCGCGATCGCGGCCGCCAGGGACGTGGCGCCGCAGCTGCCGCTCTGGATCTCGGTCACCATTGTCGACCTTTCCGGTCGGACGCTGTCCGGGCAGACAGTCGAGGCCTTCTGGACCGCAGTCGAGCACGCCGGGCCGCTGATTGTCGGGGTCAACTGCTCGCTCGGTGCCGCCGAGATGCGGCCGCATGTGGCCGACCTGTCTCGGCTGGCAGGCACGTACGTCAGCAGCCATCCCAACGCGGGGCTGCCGAACGCGTTCGGCGGGTACGACCAGCAGCCGGACGAGACTGCGGGACTGCTGCGCGAGTTCGCCGAAGCGGGAACGGTTAACGTCGTCGGCGGGTGTTGCGGCACGACGCCGGCACACATCGAGCAGATCGCCGCTGCGGTGGCCGGCCTGCCGCCGCGTTTGGTGCGGGCTGGGAGCGCGAGTACGCGGTTCAGCGGTCTGGAGCCGTTCGAGATCGGGCCGGACACCGGGTTCGTGATGATCGGCGAGCGGACCAATGTTGCGGGTTCGGCGCGCTTCAGGCGGCTCATCGAGGCTGGGGACAACCAGGCCGCCGTCGACGTCGCACTTCAGCAGGTGCGCGGCGGGGCGAACCTGCTTGACGTGAACATGGACGCCGACCTGCTCGACGGCGAGCAGGCCATGACGTCGTTCCTGAACTACATCGCGACCGAGCCTGAGGTCGCCCGGATTCCGGTCATGATCGACAGCTCGCGCTGGAGCGTGCTGGAGGCCGGCCTCAAGTGCGTGCAGGGCAAGGGCGTGGTCAACTCGATCAGCCTGAAGGAAGGCGAGGCCGAGTTCCTCCATCATGCCCGCCGGATCCGCAGCTACGGCGCCGGCGCGGTCGTGATGGCTTTCGACGAGCAGGGCCAGGCCGACACGGTTGAGCGGAAGGTGTCAATCTGCGGCCGGGCGTACGACCTGCTCACACAGCAGGCCGGCTTCGCGCCGGATGACATCATCTTCGACCCGAACGTGCTTGCCGTCGCTACCGGCATCGAGGAGCACAACACCTACGCCAAGGCTTTCATCGAGTCATTGCCGCTGATCAAGGAACGTTGTCCCGGGGTGCGGATCAGCGGCGGCATCTCGAATCTGTCGTTCTCGTTCCGCGGCAACGACGTGGTGCGCGAGGCTATGCACTCGGCGTTCCTGTTCCACGCGATCCGTGCCGGGCTCGACATGGGCATCGTCAACGCCGGCCAGCTCGTTGTGTACCAGGACATCCCGGCTGAGCTGCTTGAGCTGGTCGAGGACGTGATCTTCGACCGCCGGCCCGATGCCACCGACCGGCTTGTCTCGTTCGCTGAGACCGTGAAAGGTTCCGGTACGAAGCGCGAGGTCGACCTCTCCTGGCGAGAGGCCCCGGTCGAGAAGCGGCTGGCGCACGCACTCGTGCACGGCATCGTGGACTTCATCGAGGCGGACACCGAGGAGGCCCGGCTGCTCGCCGACCGGCCGCTCGACGTAATCGAGGGTCCGCTGATGGATGGCATGAAGATCGTCGGCGACCTGTTCGGCTCCGGCAAGATGTTCCTGCCCCAGGTGGTGAAGAGTGCCAGGGCAATGAAGCGGTCGGTCGCCTACCTCGAGCCCTTTATGGAGGCCGAGAAGGAGCAGGCGATTCTCGAGGGTCGCGCCGAGGGCGGCCGCAGCCAGGGCAAGATCGTCATGGCCACGGTGAAGGGCGATGTGCACGACATCGGCAAGAACATCGTCGGCGTCGTGCTCGGCTGTAACAACTACGACGTGATCGACCTTGGTGTGATGGTGCCCGCCGACAAGATCCTCGATACCGCGGTAGCCGAGGGCGCCAGCGCAGTCGGTCTTTCCGGCCTGATCACGCCGTCACTTGACCAGATGGTCGGCGTCGCCGAGGAGATGCAGCGCCGCGGGCTCAGCCTCCCGCTGCTGATCGGCGGCGCGACCACGTCCAGGCAGCACACCGCAGTGCGGATCGCACCGGCCTACGACCATCCCACAGTGCACGTCCTAGACGCATCGCGGGTGGTCGGCGTCGTTTCCGATCTGCTCGACCCCACGCGGTCGGCGGAGCTCGACCAGGCTAACCGCGCGGATCAGGAGCGGCTCCGGGTGGAGCACGCGGAGAAGCAGCGGCGGCCGCTGCTGCCGCTCTGGCAGGCTCAGGCCAACCGGGAAAAGGTGAGCTTCACCGACCTCGCCGTGCCGTGCTTCACCGGCACCACCATCATCGAGCCGGACCTGCGCAGACTGCGCGAGCTGATCGACTGGCAGTTCTTCTTCCTGGCCTGGGAGCTCAAGGGCAAGTATCCGGGCATACTCGAGCAGCCGGCCGCCAGGGAGCTGTTTGACGATGCCACCCAGCAGCTCGATGAGATCATCGACGGCGGACTGCTGCGCGCCCGCGGCGTCTACGGGTTCTGGCCCGCGCATGCCGAGGGCGATGACATCGTGCTCGGGTCTGGGCCGCGTTTCTCGATGCTGCGCCAGCAGGTGGCTCGCACTGATACTCGGCCAAACCGCTGCCTTGCCGACTACGTTGCGCCGGAGGGCGATCACATCGGGGCCTTCGCGGTATGCATCACTGGTGCGGACGAGCTGGCCCGCCGGTTCGAGGGCGAGCATGACGACTATCGCGCCATCATGACGAAGGCACTGGCCGACCGGCTCGCCGAGGCGTGCGCAGAGTACGCGCACCTGATGGCTCGGCGTGCCTGGTACGAGCCGGACTCAGCGCCAACCATCGAGGAATTGCATGCCGAGCGGTTCCGCGGGATCCGGCCCGCGTTCGGCTACCCGGCCTGTCCCGACCACTCGGAGAAGCGCAAGCTGGTTGACCTGCTTGACGCCGATCGGATCGGCGTGGCCCTGACCGAGTCGTTTGCGATGACGCCGGCC
>Ga0335072_10013626_pt1 | contig 11577 bp, 11 predicted proteins | sample Lox_Sample_21_FD_206725 | JGI IMG/M metagenome (GOLD analysis project Ga0335072, IMG submission 206725) | Soil microbial communities from Loxahatchee National Wildlife Refuge, Florida, United States - Lox_Sample_2.1 | ecosystem: Environmental > Terrestrial > Soil > Wetlands | place: USA...
CTCAGCTGCAAGCCGGCGTTTATGGTGCTGTCCTATCCCGTGATCACCATGGAGCTGCCGGAGGCGCATGCCGGCTCGCGCATGAATCTGCTGGGTCCGGAAGTGGATCCGAAGCTCGAGCACGAGTATTCGAATCAATTTGCCGTGACCGCGGAGACGCCCCAGACCTTTCTGTTTGCGACCGAAAATGATCCGACCGTTCCGGTGGCCAACAGTCTCGATTTTTTCCGCGCGCTGAAGGATCACCACGTTCCCGCAGAGCTTCATATTTACGACTACGCGAATCACGGGTGCGGGCTCTGCGGATCGATCGCGCCGCTCTCGACCTGGCCCACGCTGCTGCGCAATTGGCTGGTCCAGCGGGGATGGATTCCGGCGACAGCGCCGCCCCCGCCGCCGCCCATGCCGAATATGCCGTCATGGATTCCGGGACTGACAGGCCCCGGCGAACTCGTACAAAAGTAATCATGTCGATTACATATACGGTTCCCGACGAAGCGGCGCGGCAGCGGCTGGACGCGTGGCTGGCCTCCCAGATGGAGGGGGTGAGTCGCGAGCGCGTGCAGACGCTGCTGGAAGAGGGCAAGATCCGCATCGCGGGGACAAACCCGCGGGCATCGTATCGGCTGCGCGGCGGCGAAGCGGTGGAGGTGCTGGGGAACCCGGCGCCTCCTCCCCTGAAAGCTGTGCCGGAGGACATCCCCCTGGACGTGGTCTACGAGGACAACGAGCTTTCCGTCGTGAATAAGGCCGCCGGAATGGTGGTGCACGCCGGTGCGGGCATGCGCGACGGCGCAGGGGGCACGCTGGTGAATGCGCTGTTGCACCGTTATCAGAGCTTGTCGGGCGTGGGCGGCGATTTGCGGCCGGGTATCGTGCACCGTCTCGATAAAGACACAAGCGGTCTGATCATCGTGGCCCGCAACGACGCGGCGCATGCGCGCCTGTCGGATATGTTCGCGCACCGCGAGCTGAAGAAGACGTACATCGCGCTGGTGCACGGACATCTGAAGCAGGATCGCGGGACGATCGATGCACCCATTGCCCGCGATTTGCTGCGCCGGACGCGTATGACGACGCGCCGAAAGACCGGAACGCGGACAGCGGTATCGCACTACACGGTCCTGCGGCGCATCAGCTCGCGCTTTGGGCAGTACACGCTCATCACGGTGCGCATCGAAACGGGACGAACGCACCAGATCCGAGTGCATATGGCGTCCATCGGGCATCCGGTGGTGGGTGATACGCTCTATGGAGCCCCGGCCCGGCTGGTGGCAGGGCCTTCGCGCATGCGTACCTACCCGGAAACGGAGGCTCTGACGCTGAACCGGAATTTTCTGCACGCGGCCGAACTGGAATTTGAGCATCCGAAGACCCGGGAGACCATGCATTTCGAAGCTCGGCTACCGCGTGAGCTGGAGCAGTTGCTGCTGCAGATCGAGTCAGGTCCAAAACAGTAAACAGGAATCAGGAGGCAACATGCAGGTTTTGTATACGGCGGATGTAACAGCGGACGGTGCGCGGCACGGACACGTGCGCAGCTCGGACGGGTTGCTGGATCTGGATCTGGCGTTGCCGCCAGGGATGGGCGGCCGGGGCGACAAGACCAATCCCGAACAGCTGTTTGGTGCAGGCTACGCGGCCTGCTTCGGCGGTGCTGTGGAGTTCATGGCGCAGCAGGCCGGGAAGAAGACGGGCGTGGTCGCGGTACGGGCACAGGTAAGCGTTGGACCCTTCGACGAGGGAAAAGGCGAGGGTTTCACCCTGCGCGTACAGCTGGACGTCACCATTCCGGAGCAGGACCAGGCCAGTGCGGAAGAACTGGTGGCGGCCGCGCATCGCGCCTGCCCCTACTCGAACGCGACCCGGGGCAATATTGAGGTGAAGCTCACCGCCCACGGCGGCCGGTAGGTCGTCAGGAGATCCTCAGGGCAGGAATCACGATTCGACCAGCGGAGCCGGATGTTGCTCGCATACGATAGACGCATGCGTATAGAGAGCAGAGTCGCGGCATTTGGCGCGCTGGCCGGCGGCATGATCGCAATCTCGTGGTCGGCGATCTTTGTCCGCTGGACGCGTATGCCGGGAGCCAGCTCGGCGTTCTATCGCATGGCCATTGCAGCGCTGGTGCTGTGGCCGCTGGTTCTCCTGCTCGGCAAATCCGCGCGCGGGCTCTCGGCCCGGACGCTCTGGACGGTTGTTGCCGGCGGTGTTTTCTTTGCCGGCGACGTTGGTTTCTGGAACGTCGCGGTGATGCACACGTCGGCAGCGAACGCCACGTTTCTGAGCAACTGCTCGCCCCTGTTCCTGGGACTCATCCTGTGGATCGTCACACGGCGGCTGCCGCCCGGCCGGTTCTGGATCGCGCTCGTGCTGGGGCTGACCGGAACGGGACTGATTGTCTTCGGAGACCTGCGGCATTCTGTCGTGCAGGCCCCCGAGCATGCCGGGGCCGACGGTTTCGCGGTGATCGCGGCCATCTGCTTTGCGCTGTACCTGGTGATCACGAGCCGGCTGCGCGAGCACTGTGAGACGGCGGTGCTGCTGGCCGTGTCGACGACGGCCAGCGCTGCAACCCTGCTGATTTTCGCACTCGCGGCGCACATCTCCCTGGCGGTGCCCGGAGTGGGGCCGTTATGGGCTCTGCTGGCCATGGCTCTGGTTTGCCAGGTCGGCGGATATTTCGGGCTGACGTATGCGCTGGGGCATCTGCCGGCCACGGTGACATCGATCCTGTGGCTGGCGGTCGCGCCCATGACCGCGGTTTTTGCCTGGATCATCTTCGGCGAACGCATGCGGCCTGTCGAGATCCTCGGCGGAGCGCTGCTTCTGGTCGGCGTGTGGATTGTCGGACGGAAAGAGAAAGATCCGCAGGAAATGCCGGAGCCGGAGCTGGTTCCTCCGGTAGCGCAGGTATAGCAGCCAGGCAGTATCGACCTATAGGGATGGTTGGCGACGGAGGGCATCTTCGCTCAGTTCGCGAAGCGAGGAGTGGCAGATATCGGGCATAATCCTAGCGACGAGCGACAAAGAAATGGGCGAAAAGGCGCCCGTCCCGCAGGGTTGGGAGCGAAAATTCTGCGCAATGACTTCCATAGCGGCGATTTCCCTGAGATTTTCTCTCTCAATGCCGGCCGTGCCTCTATGTCGATACTGCCTAGAGCTTCTGTGACCGCTGCACGTCCCGTACGCCGGGCAGTCGCCGCAGGGCCTGTACGAGCCGCGTGAGGTGGCGGACGTCCTCCGCATCCACGACAAATTCAATCAAAGCGTCGCCGCTGTCCCCCGGATGCGTTTCCATGGTTCGGATATTGGTGTTCTCGTCGCTGATGACGGCGGTGATTTCCTTCAGCATGCCGGCGCGATCGTCGCAGTGGACGGTGAATTTAACTGGATAAGTCTGCGTGCGACCGGATTTTTCTTCGGATGAGCGCGCCCACTCGACGGCGATGCGGCGATCGGCCTCGTAGAGCAGGTTCTGCACGTTGGGACAGTTGCGGGCGTGGACCGCGACACCTTTGCCGCGCGTTACGTAGCCGATGATCTCTTCGCCGCGAATGGGGTTGCAACATCGGGCGCGGTAAACGAGCAGTTCGTTCTGGCCTTCGACAATGAGGGAATCGGAGCCGCTCGTCGCAGCCACCCGCGTGACGGCCGCGGCTCCCGGCGTAAGCGGAGCTGCTTCCGGTTCCTGTTGCTGATGAATGAGCCCGGGGGCGAGACGATTCAGGACCTGCCGCGCGGAATACTTGCCGAATCCAACCGCGGCCATCAGGTCGTTGGGGGTGGCCACGCTGTAATCGGCCGCGACGCGAGCGTAATCCGCCTCTTCAAATTGCGACAGGCCGATCTTGTATTTCCTGGCTTCGCGTTCCAGCAGCTTGCGGCCAATTTCGATCGCCCGCTCGCGCTGGTGCTCGTTGAGCCAGTGGCGAATCTTATTCCGGGCACGCGGGCTCTTGACGAACGTCAGCCAGTCGCGGCTCGGCGTATGGCCATTCTGCGTGATCACTTCAACAATGTCGCCATTGCGGAGTTTGGTGCGCAGCGGGACCATGCGCCCGTTCACACGCGCGCCGACGCAGGTGTTTCCTACTTCCGTGTGGATGGTGTACGCGAAGTCGATGGGGGTGCCGTCGCGCGGAACAACGACCACCTTCCCTTTCGGCGTGAACGCGTAAACCTCCTCCGGGTACAGGTCGATTTTCAGCGTCGACAGGAACTCGTTGGGATCGGTCATGTCGCGCTGCCACTCGACCAGCTGACGAACCCACGCCAGCCGCTGCTCGTCGCGCGCGCTGATGGGCGAGCCGCCCGCCTTGTACTTCCAGTGCGCCGCGATGCCTTCTTCGGCGATGCGGTGCATTTCCTCGGTGCGAATCTGCACTTCGAACTGGTGTCCGCCTTCTCCCATCACGGTTGTGTGCAGCGACTGATACAAATTCGGCCGCGGCATCGCGATGAAGTCCTTGATGCGGCCGGGCACCGGGCGCCAGATGCTGTGGATGATGCCGAAGACCGCGTAGCAGTCCTGCACGCTGCCGGTGATCACGCGCAGCGCCAGCAGATCGTAAACCTGGTCGATCGAAGTCTGCGACTTCACCAGCTTCTGGTGAATGGAATACAGCCGCTTGATGCGCCACTCCACCCGCGCCTCAATGTTGTTCTCGTGTAGGCGCTCCGAAAGCAGCCCTTCAACCCCGGCGAGGAACTGCTCTCCCTCCGACCGCCGCGCTTCCACCGCATCGCGCAGCTGCTCCCAGGTGATGGGATCGACCCAGCGGAAGGCAAGGTCTTCCAGCTCGCCGCGCAGTTTGCCCATGCCCAGCCGGTGCGCGAGCGGTGCGTAAATGTCGAGAGTCTCGCGGGCGATAGCGCGCTGGCGCTCCGGCGACAGGTGCTCCAGCGTCCGCATATTGTGCAGGCGATCGGCCAGCTTGATCAGGACCACCCGCACATCGCTGACCATCGCCAGCAGCATCTTGCGCACGTTCTCTGCCTGCCGGTCTTCGCGGTTCGCAAACTGGATCTTGTCGATCTTGGTCACGCCCTCGACAATGTGGGCGACCTGCTCCCCGAACTTCGCAACGATATCGGCGGTGGTGACCGGCGTGTCCTCGACAGCGTCATGCAGAAGTCCGGCGGCGATAGCCGTCGAGTCGAGCTTCATGTCCGCGAGGACGAGGGCGACTTCGAGCGGATGGAGAACGTACGGCTCACCCGAGGCGCGCAGTTGCCCATTGTGGTGCTCGAGGCAGAAGGCCCAGGCTTTACGGATGATGTCGAGGTCGTCGGAGGGGCGATTGTGGCGAACCGTATCCAGGAGCTGCGCAAATTTCTCCGGAAACAGGTCCGGGACCCGCTCTACAGGGAGCGCCGTGGAATGGACGACCGCCATGACCCATTATAGGCGGACATGGCAACAGGAGCATGAGCGGCAGAATGGCAGACCACAGGCGGTGAATTCGACCTGCGGCAGTCCGCAGAGCGAGCCAGCGATGCCGGATTACTGCGGTTTCCCAGGGTTCTTCGGTTTTGGGGGCGTTTTAACCGGCGGCGCCGGACTCCCGGGAAGAAGTCCGGGCGTGGGCCGCTGGTCGTTGTGCACCCAGTTCAATAGTTCGTCGAAGGCAAGGCCGGTTTGCGCGGCCGTGATGTTGCAGTGGCCGTCTCGGTCGACGTACTGTTCCACGAAATCGTCGCCGTTGCCCAGGCGGCGGGTGAGCTCGTTGTACCAGCCCGTCGTGGAGGCAGGCACGAGCGGATCGTAAATGGTGTGGACCTCGAGCAGGCGGCGGCGCAGAATCCCCGTGGGCGAATACCAGTCGGCGAGGAAACGGTAGGCGTTGGGATCGGCCGCGTAACGGTGCACGCGTTCATTCAGCAGGGGATCGTTGGCGGTTCCGGTATAGATCAGATTGCGATTATCGAAGGGATTCCCGCCGGATTTGAGCCGCAGGTCTTCGATGACAAACGTGTTGAAGACGAGGACGTCGGCGAGGCCCCGATTGGTATGGATATTCGCGAGTTGCCGAACCAGAGCCGCCTGCTCCGGGTTCGCGTCGAGGGCCTTCTGCACGTTCGTGATGGTGGGAATGTCGTTCATGCGAAAGGTGGGCGGAATGTGATCGACGTCCGGCAGAACTCCGGGAAAGAAGGCGTCAAAAGCAACACGAGCAGCAAACGCCCTCTGCATAACCAGGTCGGCCGGCGAAAGCACGCCACACAAAGCGAGGCCGCCGGCATAGTCTTTCGGAGCTTCTTCGAGGGCCATCACCGTCAACAACCCTCCCATTGAGTGACCCATGACGAAGGTTTCGCGCGGCGTGCCGTGTTTCTTGCGGAAGTAACGGCGCAGAGCTTCGGTTTCCGATGCGGCCTGAGGCACCGCCCATCCGCCCGCCGCATATCCCGAGCGGGCCACCGCGTAGCCGCGATTCAGAATCTCCTGCAGGATGCGGCCAGGGGGGTATTGGGGCTCGAACGTGAGCGGCGTGGGCTCGTAGCCATGGAAGTAAAGAACCAGCCCCCGGTTCCAGTTTTTGGGGATGTCGATACGAAAGGAGGCTCCGTCGAGGCGGCCGGTCTCCGTCTGGACAGGAACGGCGGGAGCAGGTGCCGAGGCAGGGGGCGCAGCCGGCGAAGTGGCCGGCGAGGAAGACGTGGATGGCGTTAAGGACGCAGATCCGGGATTCGTTGGAGAAGCTGAACGGCCAGCCGGTGCGGCCTGCAGGTTCAACCCTGTTTGCGCGGCGCCGAGCGCCGGCAAAAGAAGCATCGGGACCAGAAGCCGCAACCGGCGGAGGCGAAGATGACCAAACCTGTACGCGACTGTGCTCTGTGCGAAGATGCTCTTGGGCCTCCCAGGCGGAATCTGTCCTGCAAAAGCTTGTTGTGAAACTCTGATGCCAAAACCCCCCGGACGCGAATCTCCCCGAAAGAAACAAGCTACCCGAAAAGCCGCGACGCCGGTTCGCGTCCATGCGCCCGGCAACACGCGCGTTCAGGAGCGGCGCCCGGACGAACGCGTCCCTGTGGCCAGGGAAACGGCGCTCCCCGGTGCAGTCCAGGTGTCGCGACGCTCCGCCGACCGGCTCCGGGCGGGACACGTCTGGGTATACCGCTCCGATGTGGAGGGATGGCCGGAGGGTGAGCTGGCGGCTGGTTTGTTCCCTGTGGCGGATCGTCGAGGGGCTTTCCTGGGGACGGCGATCTACAGTCCGGCATCGGAGATCGCACTGCGGCTGGTGTCCGGGGAGCTGATCGGGGATGGGCCATGGCTGGAGCTGTTGGGCGAGCGCCTGCAATCCTCCATCGAGCGCCGCCGCCCCATGCTGGATGCGCAGAACGACGCAGCCCGTCTCGTCTTCAGCGAAGCCGATCAGCTGCCGGGCATCACGGTGGACCAGTACGCCGGGCTGGTAATCGTCCAGTTGCGGCACAAGGCTCTCGATACCGATGCGGTCAGGACGGCCGTAACCGAAACGCTCCGGGCAGCCGTCGAGCCGGAAACGATTCTGGAGCGCGAAGACCCGCGCATCCGAGAACTGGAACAGCTCAGCGTGCCGGCCTCGGCAACGTTGTTTGCGAGCAACCCGCAGAGGCCGGTGACCAGCACGATTTTTCGCCTCAACGGGCTGCGATTTCATTTCGACGCGACCAGCGGGCAGAAGACGGGCGCCTTTCTGGACCAGCGGGAGAACTACGCGGCGGCGGCACGTTATGCGCGCGGCGAGGCCCTGGATGTCTGCACCTATCAGGGCGGATTTGCGCTGCACATGGCCCGGGTGTGTTCGCGTGTGACCGGCGTGGATGTATCCCGTTCGGCGCTCGAGGTCGCCGAAAAGAACCTGGGGGAGAACCGCGCGGCAATCGGCGATGCTACGGTCGATTGGGTCGAAGCGGACGCATTCACGCTGCTGCGGGACTGGAGCGACGCCGGCACCGTGTACGACACCATCGTCGTCGATCCGCCCGCCTTTGCGAAGACGAAGCGCGCCGTGGAAGGTGCCCTGCGCGGCTATCGCGAGCTGAATCTGCGGGCCTTCAAAATGCTGCGGCCCGGCGGTCGGCTGGTGACCTGCTCCTGCTCCCACCACGTGGGCCTCGGTGATTTCCTGGACACCTTGCGCGCCGCGGCAGGTGATGCCGGACGGCGCGTCCGGCTGCTTGAGGTCCGTGGCGCGGCGCCGGACCATCCGGTCGTCCTGAATATCCCGGAGACCGAGTACCTGAAGTGCGTAATCTGCGAGGTCGAGTAACCCCTACGTCATGTCAGCGTAGGCGGGAGAAAGCTCGCGCAGCTTCGGGACGACGTCGAGAAGACGGTCTGCCACGAAATCGATTTCTTCTTCGGTAGTGAACCGGCCCAACCCAAAGCGCAGCGAGCAGTGGCAAGCCTCCTCGCTCAGTCCAAGCGCACGCAGGACATGCGACGGCGCAATCGCCGCCGAAGTACAGGCCGACCCGCTGGAAAGTGCCACATCTTTCAGCCCCATCATGAGGGACTCGCCATCCACGCCATGGAAGGTGACATTGAGATTCCCGGGGAGCCGATGCTCCTCAGAACCATTGACCCGGATCCGCTCGAGTCCGGAAATCAGTTTCGCCTCCAGGCGGTCGCGCAGGGCACCGAGCCGAGCCTCTTCGGAGGGCAATTCATCTGCGGCCAGGGCGCAGGCCGCGCCCAGCCCCACGATGCCGGGAACATGCAGCGTGCCGGAACGCATGCCGCGCTCATGGCCTCCCCCGTGCATCTGCTCGGCAACCGTAATTTTGGGATTGCGGCGGCGGACATACAGAACCCCTACGCCCTTGGGGCCATAAATCTTGTGGCCGGAGATCGAAAGCAGGTCGATGTTGTTGCGGTTCACATCGAGCGGAACCTTGCCGACGGCCTGGGCCGCGTCGGTGTGGAAGAGGACACCATGCTCGCGACAGAGCGCGCCAATGGCCTCGAGGGGCTGCAGCGTTCCAATCTCGTTATTGGCCGCCATGATCGAGACCAGCAGCGGCTTCGTTTCCTCGATGGCACGTTGCAGGTCATCCAGCCGAATGCGACCATCCGGCTCCACGGGCAGGACCGTCACGCGGCAGCCGTGCTTTTCCAGCCAGTGGCAGGGATCAAGAACAGCCTTATGCTCGGTTGCCTGGGTGACCAGTGCGACGGCTCGTGCCGGATCGGCCGCGCGGGCCGCTTCCACGACGCCCTTGAGGGCGAGGTTGTTACTCTCCGTGGCGCCGGAAGTGAAGACAATCTCCTTGGGGGCAGCGCCGATGAGAGCGGCAATCTGCGTCCGCGCCATCTCGACGGCGTGATCGGCGGTCCAGCCAAAGGAATGGCTGCGGCTGGCGGCGTTGCCGTACGTGTCGGTGAGGAACGGCATCATCGCTTCCAGAACGCGGGGATCCAGTCGCGTGGTGGCGTGATTGTCCAGGTAGATCGGCAGCTTCATCAAATTCGGGCCATCGCCTTCGGTTTGTCTCTGCGCTACAGCTCGGCTACAACTGGATCGTTACGAGGTCGGCACTCCGCCTCGTTCGGACCGCGGCGTCGGCAGCAGGCTCGGCAAGATCGGCAATGCTGATCGAGCGGAGCAGGCCGGAGATCGAGTCGTTGACGCGGGCCAGTGGTTCTTTGATGGTGCAGCTCTCGGTCAGGTCGCAGGCCGACGCGCTGGGCCCGCAGGATGTGATGAAGAGCGGACCGTCGATGGCGTGGATCACCTCGAAAGCGGAGATCTCGCGTGGGTTCTTCAGCAGCGTATAACCGCCGCTCATGCCGGCATGGGATTGCAGAATGCCCACCTTCGCCAGGCGCTGCAGGATCTTGGCCAGCAGCTGCGGCGGAATATGGTAAGCCTCCGCGATGTCGCGAGCGCTGAGCGAGGTATCGTTGGGGTGCTCGGCCAGATACTTGAGCGCCATCAGGCCGTAGTCGGCTTTTTTGGTGAGCCTGAGCATAGATCGGCCGTCCACTCAGTTTACGTCCTAAGGAGCGCGAAATCAAGGCCAAGTAGCGTGTTTTGTGATGGATGCACGGGCAATAATATACTTGACAAATCAAGTGGCCCTCGCTATTCTAGCAACATGAAAGACCCAAAGACTCTTCAGGAAGCCATCATCTACTTCGCCGATCCTCAGCACTGCCTGGAATACATGGCCGCGCACCGCTGGCCCACTGGCGTCGTTTGCCCGACCTGTGGGCGCACTGATGTGACCTTCTTGAAGACTCAGCGGAAGTGGCAATGCAAGAGTGCCCACGCGAAGCGCCAGTTCACCGCGAAGGTAGGGACCATCTTCGAGGATTCTCCGCTTGGCCTGGAAAAATGGCTTCCGGCAGTGTGGATGGTTGCGAACTCGAAAAACGGGATCAGTTCCTATGAACTCCACCGCGCTCTGGGCGTCACTCAGAAAACCGCATGGTTCATGCTGCATCGGATTCGTGAGGCGATGCGGAATGGTTCTCTGATGAAGATGGGCGGCAATGGCCCGGTGGAAGTGGATGAGGTTTTCGTCGGACCCAAACCACAAAAGATGCACCGCGAGCGCCGTCTGCGGATGCAGACTGCTGAGAAATGCAATCAGAAAACCATCGTTATGGGGATGTTGGATCGGAACAGCCGCCAGGTCCGCGCACAGGTTGTTCCTAACGTAAAGCGCGAGACTCTTCAGAACGCGATCCTGAGCCAGATTGAAAAAGGTTCCACCGTCTACACCGATGGATATCCCGCTTATGACGTCCTGGCGGCACAGGACTACATTCACGAAACCGTGACTCACGTTGATGAGTATGTACGCGGCCAGGTTCACACTCAGGGAATCGAGAACTTCTGGAGTCTCCTGAAGCGGACTCTGAGCGGCACTTACGTTGCTGTTGAACCTTTTCATCTTGATCGTTATGTTGACGAGCAGGTGTTTCGGTATAACAACCGGGCTACCAAAGAGAATCCGCTGAACGATGCGGACCGCTTCTCCGCGCTGCTCATGCAGGTTGCCGACAAGCGGCTGACCTATGCCGAACTGACCGGCAAGGCTGGAGAAACGACGCCCTTCTAGTCCTTGGCGGAAGAATCGGGGCCGGAAATCTCCAAATAGGGATTGAAGGCCACAGTCTTTGCAATAAGGCGCAGAGATTCCACCTGGAGAAGAAATAAACCTATTTGCTTCTGATTCTCGCCCTGCGCCCACGCTTTTCCGCATGCAGGGCAGTTCTCCAGTGACCTCGCCGCTTCTTCTTTCATAGCGAGCGATAACGACGCGCCGCAACTCTTGCAGTCACAGCGAAGTGCAAGAAGATCGGCAATTTGTATGTAGTGCCTGGTTTGCGAGGTCATTGGAGTTCTCCCCCTGCTTTCTTTTTCCCACGTTTTTTCTCGCCTTTCGCTTTGCGCTCCTCTGCGTTAGCCAGCGTCTCCGCTTCCATCGCGGCCTTCACCGCCTTCGGATCGGCGCGCAGAATTGTATCCATTGCGGTGTTGAAGTTCTCGAATTCGGGATTGTGTGCCATTCAATTCTCCGGAATGATGACGAGTCCGCCGTCTATAGAGGGCGTGGCTTCGATGTCTTCCTTCATGC
>Ga0335072_10013629_pt1 | contig 11576 bp, 7 predicted proteins | sample Lox_Sample_21_FD_206725 | JGI IMG/M metagenome (GOLD analysis project Ga0335072, IMG submission 206725) | Soil microbial communities from Loxahatchee National Wildlife Refuge, Florida, United States - Lox_Sample_2.1 | ecosystem: Environmental > Terrestrial > Soil > Wetlands | place: USA: Florida...
CGAGCTCGAGCTCGAGCCCGCACCTGGCCGTCTCCGTGAGCACCGAGAGGTTGAGGTCAGGAAGCGCCTCGTTGAGCGCCAGGACCCGCTCCTTGAACACGTCGTCGCCGGGTGGAGCCTGCGATGCCGGCGCGGGAGCACCCCACCAGGCCGTCATGACCGGCGCAACGTTCGGGCTGAATTTGCCCTCATAAGCGGATCCTGCGCCATTAAGTCCCTGAACCAATGCGACCAAACGGGTCATTTCAAGGTTGAGGCGGCCCCGCGGGTCGAGTTCGTGTTCCGATCTAAGCTGGTCCCTCTGCAGCGAGTCGGACACATCGCCGCCGTGCAGCACGGCCATGCTCACGCCGTAGAGCACGGCCATGGTCCATCCCAGCCTTAATGCAGGCGGAACCGCCTTCGACAGATCGGGTGGCGCAGGGGTTTCCGTCATCGCGACCTCCAGCCATTACCAGCAGCGGAAATACGCCGGGCAACGACGGTCGGCTCGGTCACGTCGGCTCGACAACGACGACCCGCCGACGTGACGATCCCGGCCAGCGCCGCTGCGTGCCCCCTCGCGTCATATCTGGCGACGCGCTTCACCGTAGGAGTTAGTTTGCCCGCGTTCTGGTAAGGGGCGCAAGGGTCATATTTGGCCGCGTGGTCATTCCCTGTTACGGGAGCGGGCCACGTTATCCAGGCTGTCGGTCGTGAGTTCCCAGGCCGCGCATTCGCGGTCAGGTCGTTGTCCTCCCCGGTGCCGCCGCCATTGCGGATGATGAACGGGCTTGGACCCATTTCGATTGATCTTCTTGCCGCGGGAATGGGTGGCCGCCGGACTTGACGCGAGCGCGCGGGCCACTTCGTCGCGCTCCCGCAGGTCGCGCGCTCGATGCCACGCTTAACCCAACGCAGAGATGGGCGTCGTCCGCCTGCCCGGCGGCGATGTACTCGTGCGCCAGCCGCACGGCCGCGGCTCCGTCGCCGACCGCGGAGGCGACGCGCTTGATCGAGCGGTACCGGGCGTCGCCGGCCGCGAACACCCCGGGCATGGACGTCTCGAACGGGAGCGGGGCACGGTTGAGCCGCCAGCGCGACGGCTGCGAGTCGTCCCGCACCACGTCGCGGCCGGTCAGGATGTAGCCGCGCTGCACCTGTATCGCCGGGGGCAGCCAGCGCGTCCGCGGCTCGCCGCCGATCAGCACGAACAGCGCGGTGGCGGGGACCTGCGTGGTCCGGCCGCGGCGCCGGTCGTACAGCGTGAGCGCCTCGAGGTGATCGTCGCCATGGCCGTCGGTCACCTCGGTGTGCAGGCACACCGCGATATTGGGTGTGGCGTTGATCTCCCTGATCAGGTAGTCCGACATCGACCGGGCCAGGCCGTCGCCCCGCACCAGCATCGTCACCAGCCGGGCGTGCCGGGCCAGATGCAGCGCCGCCTGGCCGGCCGAGTTCCCCGCGCCCACCATGAACACATCGCGATCGGCCATGGCGCGGGTCTCGGCCCCGGCCGCGCCGAAGAACACGCCGGACCCGACCAGCGCCTCCAGCCTCGGCACCGCCAGCCGGCGCCAGGCGATGCCGGGCGCGACGATCGCCGCCTTCGCGGCGACCTGGCGGCCGTCGGTCAGGCACGCGACGCGCGACTCGCCCCGTTCCGCCAGGCCGACGGCGGGCTGGGAGAACACCATGTGCGCGCCGAAGATCCAGGCCTGTTCGCATGCCCGCCGGGTGAGCTCGTGCCCGCTGATCCCGTGCGGGAAGCCGGGGTAATTGCGGATCATGGGGCTGTTCCCGGCCTGGCCGCCGGAAACGGTCTCTTCCAGCACAACCGTCTGCAGCCCCTCGGACGCGGCGTAGACGGCCGCGGTGAGGCCGGCCGGCCCGGCACCGATGATGACAAGGTCACACTCGTCCACGTCGCTGCGCGTGCTGCCGCCGGTCGACTCGATGATCGCCGCGGCCGTCGGCCTGACCATCGTGTAGCCGTCGTGCCGGATCATGACCGGCAGCCGCGACCCGTCGAGGCCCTTGCCGCTCAGCAACTCCCGGCCGCGCTCGCTGGCCGCCGGATAGAACCGGAACGGCACGTTGAACCGGGTGACCAGCTCGCGCAGCTCGTACGTGCCGCGGTCGTCGGGCTGCCCGATGACCTGGAACAGGTCGAAGCCGCTGCTCTGGTCCTTGGCCCATTCCGCCAGGAACTCGCTGATCAGCCGGTACAGGTCCGGCTCGAGCAGCCACGGCTTGGTCAGGTGGTAGTCGGCCTGGCCGAGCGTGATGGCCGGGATCACCGGGCTGCGCGCCGAGTAGTCGCGATCCACCAGCAGCACCCGTTTGGCCAGCGGGTGCCAGGCGTGGGCCCGGGCCAGGAAGTCGGCACCGGCCATGTCGCTCATGTCGTGGCCCACGATCAGCAGGGCGACCGGCTCGTGCTCATCGGCCAGCCCGCGCAGCACGGCCAGGCCCGCCGCCGCGGAGTACTCGCCGATCACGCGGAAGTCTCCGCTGAACCGGCGGGCGAGATCCTCCCGGAGCGCGTCCACCACGCCCGGGTCGTCATCGATCACGAACAGCGCGGGCTTCGCCACCAGCTTCCCCCTTCGCCGCGGCCGACAGTCAGGCCATCAAGCCGATGGGCAGGGCGGTTGCCGGCCGTGTGAAGACCGCGTGAAGGCGCCGGCCACGGCCGGGCGCCCGGATGCCGCGCCAGGCGTGCCGGATTCGACGGGAGCCGGGGCGTTCCTTCACATGGCTATGCTGGGGCTCGTGCCGCTGGATTCCCGACCCGGGCCGCTGGACGGGATGCTGGTGGTGGCGCTCGAGCAGGCGGTGGCCGCGCCCTTCGCCACGCGCCAGCTCGCCGACCTTGGCGCACGCGTCATCAAGATCGAGCGACCGGGCCGCGGCGACTTCGCCCGCGACTACGACAGCGCGGCCGGCGACGGCTTGTCGACCTGGTTCGTGTGGCTGAACCGGTCCAAGGAGTCCGTCGTTCTGGACCTTAAGACCGCACCAGGCCGCGGCGCTCTCGATGCGCTGATCGCGCGGGCGGACGCGTTCGTGTGCAATCTGGCGCCCGGGGCGGTCGGGCGGCTCGGGCTGCGCCCTGCGGAGCTCACAGCCGTGCACCCGCGCCTGGTCGCCTGCCAGCTCAGCGGGTACGGCGACGCCGGTTCTCACGCCGACAGGAAGGCGTACGACCTGCTGGTGCAGGCCGAGGCCGGGGTGCTGGCCGTCACCGGGTCACCGGAGGCGCCGGCCAAGGCCGGGATCAGCGTCGCCGACATCGCGTGCGGGATGTACGCCTACAGTGCCGTCCTGGCCGCCCTGCTGCGCCGGGAGCGGACCGGGCAGGGCGACGCGATCACGGTCTCGCTGCTGGACGCGCTGGCCGAGTGGATGTCACATCCGCTGCTGGCGACGCGGCTGACCGGCACGGCGCCGCAGCGGACCGGCGCCCGGCACGCCAGCATCGTCCCCTACGGCGGGTACACGACGGCCGACGGCCAGGAGATCATGCTCGCCGTGCAGAACGAGGGCGAATGGCAGCGGCTGTGCCGTGACGTGCTCGACATGCCGGACACGGCTGCCGACGCGCGGTTCGCCGGGAACGAGCGCCGGGTCACGCATAGGGCCGACGCCGAGGAGCGGGTGGGCCGGGCGGTCGCCGCCCTGCCAGCGGCGGAGCTGCTGCGCCGCCTGGACGCCGCCCGGATCGCGTACGCGTCGATGCGTCAGGTGGCGGAGGTGCTCACGCACCCGGCGCTGGCCGGGCGGTGGACAACGATCGGCGCCGGGGACCGGGAGATCGAGGTGTTGCCGCCGCCGGCCCGGCACGCTGGGTTCGGCCCCGCGTTCGGGCCGGTGCCGCTGCTGGGCGAGCACACCGAGGCGGTCCTGGCCGAGCTGGGCCTCCCGTCATGACGTCGGTCGCGGTCGACCCGTACCCGGTGGCGGCGCTCGCCGCGCTTTTCGACGACGGGCTACCCGAGCCGGGTCCCGGCGACCCGCTGCCCCCGTACTGGCATCTCGCCGCGTGCGCCGTGCCGCCGCCGACCGGCGCCCTCGGGGCCGACGGCCACCCCCGGTCCGGCCTGATCAGCGCCCCTCCCGGACTGCCGCGGCGGATGTTCGCGGGCGGCCGCCTCGCCGCGCGCGCCCCGACGCGGGTCGGCGAACGGCTGGACCGGACGCAGCGGGTCACCGCCAGCGCGGACAAGCAGGGCCGGTCCGGGCCGCTGCGGTTCTGTACCGCTGAGTCCGTGTTCCGCCGCCCGGACGGGGACGTCGTGCTCGTCGAGCAACAGGACGTCGTATACCGCGCTGGCGCCCGGGACGCCGCGACGATTGACCGCGGGACGGACGCGCCCGCCGGCGAGCGCGCCCCGGAACGCCTGCTGACCCGGCCGGGCGAGCCGCTGCGCGCGGTGTTCCGGGCCGACGCCGTCGCGCTGCAGCGCTTTTCCGCCGCCACAGCCAACCCGCACCGGATCCACTACGACCACCCCTACGTCACGTCGGTCGAGGGATATCCGGGCCTGGTCGTGCACGGCCCGCTGCTGCTGCTGTCCATGCTGGAGCTGATCCGGCTGGACCTGCCCGGGGCGGTGGTGACGGGGGTTCGGTTCCGGGCCCAGGCTCCGGTCTTCGCCGGGGACGCCGTTGACCTGTCGGGGGAACGGCGTCCCGATGGCGTCGTCCGGCTGACGGCCCGCCGCGCCGGCGATCGGGACGTTTCGCCCGCGCCGGATGCCATGACCGTCGAGTGCGTCACCAGGCCCGGGTAGCGGCGGGCCAGCGGCCGGCCCGACCCCGGTCAGCCCTATCGGTCTGGGGATGTGGCGCTGTCACCGCCGGGGTATGCACACACCCATGGCGCAGACCGATCTCATCCGGACGCCCGATCAGCGGGTACGGGTTTTCGTGAGCTCGCCGCTGCAGGAGATGCTGGCTGAACGCAAGGCGGCGCAGGAGGCGATCACCGGGCTGCGGCTGGTGCCCGTGATGTTCGAGCTCGGCGCCCGGTCGCACCCGGCCAGGAACGTCTACCGCTCTTATCTGGCACAGAGCCAGATCTTCGTGGGGATCTACTGGCAGAGCTACGGCTGGGTGCCGGACGGCGAGGAGTTGTCCGGGCTGGAAGACGAGTACCTGATGTCGCAGGACATGCCCAGGCTGATCTACGTCAAGACCCCGGCGCCCGACCGCGACCCGCGACTGGCGAAAATGCTCGGCCGGATCAAGGACGAGGGCGACGTCTCCTACCAGCGGTTCTCGGATTCGGCGCAGCTTCGGCAACTGCTCGGCAACGACCTGGCCGTACTGCTGAGCGAGCGATTCGCACAGGCCGAGGACGGCGGCGAGCGGGTCGCGCCGGCCCGGCCGGCGGCGCTGCTGCCGGCGCCGCCGACCCCGCTGCTGGGACGGGACCGGGACGCGCGATCGATCGAAGACCTGGTGCTGCGCGACGGCGTGCGCCTCGTGTCGTTCACCGGGCCCGGCGGCGTGGGCAAGAGCAGGCTGGCCCTGGAGGTCGGGCAGCGGCTCAGTCCCCGGTTCGCCGACGGCGCGCGCCTGGTCGACCTGGCCCCGGTCCAGTCGCCCGACCTGGTCATGAACGCGATCGGCGCGGCGCTCGGACTGCGCACGTCGGACGGACCGCTCATGGCCGACCTCAAGAGCTATCTCGGCGCGCGGCGGATGGTGCTGCTGCTCGACAACTTCGAGCAGGTGGCCGACGCGGCGCCGGGGATCGGCGAGCTCATGGCCGCGGCGCCCGGGGTCACGATGCTGGTGACCAGCCGGTCGGCGCTGCGGCTCAACGGGGAGCAGGAGTTCCCGGTGGAGCCGCTGCCGACGCCGCACGGCGCCGCCGAGTCGCAGCTTGCCCGGATGCGCGGCTATGCCTCGGTGGAGCTGTTCCTGGAGCGGGCTCACTCCGTCGTCCCCGGCTTCGAGCTGACCAGCGAGAACGCCCCGGCGGTCGCGGAGATCTGCCGCCGGCTTGACGGCCTGCCCCTGGCCATCGAGCTGGCGGCCGCCCGGGTGCGGATGCTGCCGCCGCGCGACCTGCTGGCCCGGCTCGACGACCGGCTGAGCCTGCTGACCGGCGGCCCGCGCGACCTGCCCGAGCGGCAGCGAACGCTCCGGAACACCCTCGACTGGAGCTACGATCTGCTGACCGGCGACGAGCAGGAGATGTTCTGCGACCTCGGCGTGTTCCCCGGCAGCTTCAACCTCGAGGCCGCCGGGGACGTCGGCGACGCCGCCGGCCCGGATCGCGCGACCAAGGTCATCGACACTCTCGGCGCCCTGATGGACGCCAGCCTGGTCCGCAACGCTGACCACTTCGGGCAGCCGCGTTTTGCGCTGCTGGAGACCATCCGCGACTACGCCCGCGAATGCCTGCGCAAGGACGGCGAGTGGAAGCAGGCCCACGACCGATCCGCGGCCCACTTCCTCGCGCTGGCGACGTCCGCCGAACCCGGTCTGGCAGGTCCCGACCAGGTGACCTGGCTGGACCGGCTCGAGGCCGAGCACCACAACCTCGCCGCCACCATGAGCTGGTACCTGGAGCAGCACCAGCCCGCGGTGGCCAATCTGCTGGGCAGGCTGACGTGGCGGTACTGGTGGTTCCGTGGCCACTCCGAGGAACTCGCGCGATACTCGCAGATGATGGTCGACCAGGGCGACGCGCTGTCGGCGGGCCAGCTCGGCTACGTCGAGACCGGGCTCGGCTACATGCTCATGGCCGGCGGCAACCGGGCCAGGGCCGAGAAGCTCCTCGAGCAGGCCCTGGCGCGCTTCCGCAGGCTGGACGACGAGTACGGCATCGCGATCACGGCCAGTGCCCTGGGCAGACTGGCCGTGCTGCGCTACGACTACGCAGGGGCACACGACCTGCTCAACCAGAGCCTGGCCCTGCAGGAGGGGCTGGGCAACAAGGCGCTCGTGGCCCTGGCGTATAACTTCCTGGGGCAGATTCCGCGCGACCAGGGCGACAACGTCACCGCGGCCAAGCTGTTCGAGCACGGCCTCGCGGCCGCTCGCGAGGTTACCGATCGTTTCCCCCTCATTGTCCTGCTCTACAACGTCGCGGTCACCAAGCAGGACCGCAAGGACCTCGACGGCGCCGCCGATGCGCTGCGCGAGGGCCTGGCTGTGGCCGACCAGTTCGGAGACCAGTCGTGCGTCGGCTACTACCTGGAGCGGCTCGCGACAGTGGAGGAACTGCAGCAACTGGACCCCGAGCGCGCCATTTGCCTGCTGGGCGCGGCCGATGCGCTGATCCACGCCGCCGGCACCGGCTGGCTGCGCGCCTACGCCCCGGCCGGCTGCCCCGACGATGCTGCCCTCGCGCGGTTGCGCCGCCGCGTGGGGGACACGGCGTTCCAGGAGGCGTGGACGCAGGGGGCGGGCATGGGCCGTGCGCGCGCCGCGGCCCACGCCCTGCAGGGCTGGCGTAACTAAGGGGATCAGCGATGAAGGCCGTCCGACTCCACGAACCAACCGGCATCAGCGGGCTGGTCTACGAGGACGTGCCCGATGCCAAGCCGGTGGCCTGCGACGTGCTGGTCAAGGTCGAGGCGTGCGGCATCACGCACAACGAGCTCGATTATCCGATCTGGACCTGCCGGGCCGGTCACCGGCGAGCCACGGTCATTCCCGGTGCGGAGGTGTCCGGGGTGGTGGCGGCGCTCGGGTTCGGCACGGCGGGAATCGCGGTCGGCGACGAGGTGTTCGGGCTCACCGACCAGTGGCGCGACGGCACGGCCGCCGAGTACGTCGCCGTCGAGGCCCGCAACCTGGCCCCCAAGCCACGGACGGTCGACCACATCCACGCCGCCGCGGTTCCCAGGGCCGGGCTCACCGCGTGGCAGGCCCTGTTCGACCACGGAGGGCTGGAGCGTGACCAGACGGTGGTCATCCACGGCGCTGGCGGCGCGGTCGGATCGACCGCGGTCCAGCTCGCCCGCTGGGCCGGCGCCCGGGTGATCGGTACCGGACGCAGCCATTCCCGCGAGCTGGTCACCGGCCTGGGCGCCGACCGTTTCATCGCACTGGACGAAGACGGCCTCGAGGACGTCGCCGACCAGGCAGACCTGGTGTTCGACACGATCGGCGCAGAAGTGCTCGCAGGCTCGCCCGCTCTGCTCCGGCCAGGGGGACGGCTGATCACGGTGCGCGCGGACTCGGCGCGGCCCGCCGGCCGGGACGACATCACGTTCCTCGTCTTCATCCAGGAGCCCAGCCGGGCTGAGCTGATCGAGCTTGCCCGCCTCGTCGACGAGGGGCACCTGCGCCCGCAGGTCGGCGGGGTGTACCCGCTCGCGCAGGCAGCCGAGGCGTTCACGGCCAAGGCCGCGGGCGGCATCCCAGGCCGGGTCGTTCTCCAGCCCTGATCTGGTCCAGGCCGGAGAAGACCGGCCGCCGCATGTCTCGTGGTCAGCTCGCCTTGCGGTACCGGGCGAGGGTGGCGGCGCGCAACGACTCGGCCGAGACATCAAGCGCGGCCAGGATCACCGGCACCATGCCATCGCGCATCGCGAGCAGGGCAAGCGTGAGGTGCTCGGCGCCGATGAAATCGTCGTGCAGTGCTTGCGACTCTCGCAGCGAGAGCGCCAGGCTCTTCTTCGCCCGCGGCGTGAACGGGATGTGGCCGCGGGGAGCCGCGCCCGGCTGAAGCGGCGCGTTGCCGCACAGGCCCGCGGACTGCCGGGCTGGGCCGCGAGCGCGGCGCCGGCGCCGGCGCGCCAACCCGGCCAGCGGGCGCTTGCGCCCGGGGGACCGTCTGCCCCGGCAAGCCGGGGCAGCTCTGCTGAGGGCGTCCGGGCCGAATGCCGCTTCGATCCGGGCGCTGACGACGTCGAGATCGATCCCGATCGAGGCGAGCGCCTGACGGTCGAGGCCGCTCAGCGGGTCGGCCGTCTGGGCTCGCCCGATCATGCGCATCATTTCCGCCTCGACGCGTTCGCGCGTGACGCCGTGCTCGCGCAGGGCCGCCCCGGATGGCTCGCCGGTCGCGGCCGCGGCGAGCAGCAGGTGCTCGCAGCCGATGTAGTTATGTCCTAGCCGGCGGGCATCCTCCTGGGCCGCGACGATGACGTGACGAGCGGCGTCGGTGAAACGCTCGAACATCATCGCCTCCCGGTCAGGCGGCCGTATTTGCGGTGCACGGTCTGCTTGGTGACGCCGAGGCGGCTGGCAATGTCCTGCCAGGACCAGCCGAGCTCTCGTGCCCGCTGGACCTGGAGGAGCTCCAGCCGTTCGGCCAGCGCGCGGAGGGCGGCGACCGCGCGCAGCCCGACATCAGGGTTTTCGCTCGCGGCGCCTTCTGCGATCTGGAGAGTCGTTTCCATGTCGTCAGCGTATGCTGACGTCGCCGGTTCGTCAACAAAAGCTGACGACACCGGGGCACCGGGGCACGCGATCACGGCCGAATGCGCTGCAACTAGCCTGAGACCAATGAGCGAGCCGGGGGGAATCCGGACGCCGGATCAGCGGCTGCGGGTGTTCGTGAGCTCAACCCTGGGTGAACTGGCCGACGAGCGCCGGGCCGTCCGGAATGCGGTGACTCAGTTGCGGCTGATGCCGGTGATGTTCGAGCAGGGCGCGCGCCCCCATCCGCCGCGTGAGGTCTACCGCGCCTACCTTGCTCAGAGCGACATCTTCATCGGGGTGTACTGGCAGGAATACGGCTGGATCGCGCGCGGCGAGGAGGCATCAGGACTCGAGGACGAGTATGAGCTGTCGGCCGGGCTGCCGAGGCTGATCTACGTCAAGTCGCCTGCTCCCGCGCGGGACCCCAAGCTGGCGGCGATGCTCAGCCGGATCAAGGACGAGGCCGGCGTCTCGTATCAGCGTTTTGCCGACCCGGCTGAGCTCCAGCGGCTCGTGGAGAACGACCTGGCGGTGCTGCTGAGCGAACGCTTCGAAAGCACGGGGCGCAGCAGGGCCGGGACGGCGGCCGAGCCCGTGGCGGGAGCGGTCCCGGTGCCCCCGACGCCCATCGTGGGCCGCGACCGGGAGATCGAACGTGTCGGTGACCTGCTCCAGCACGGCGCGCGGCTGATCACCTTCACCGGCCCTGGCGGCGTCGGCAAGAGCCGGCTTGCGGTGGAGGCCGCCGGCCGGCTGCATGATCGCTTCGCCGATGGCGTCCGGTTCGTCGGCCTGGCTCCGGTGTCGTCGGCCGACCTGGTCCCGAGCACCATCGCCGCCGGGCTCGGGCTGAGCACGCTGGGCAGCAGGGTGATCATCGATGTCATTACCTATCTCGAAGGAAAGCAAATCCTTCTCCTGCTCGACAACTTCGAGCACGTCGTCGGCGCTGCTCCGCTCGTGGCCGACCTGCTCGCGGCCGCCCCCGGGCTGATAACACTGGTAACCAGCCGTGCCGCGCTGCGGCTGAACGGTGAGCACGAGTTCCCGGTCTCCCCGCTGCCGGTTCCGCTGCCCGGGCCCGACGGCACCGTGGGCGATCCGCTGCGGTACGCGAGCCTCCGGCTTTTCCTGGAGCGGGCGCGCTCCGCAGTCCCGGGTTTCGATCTCACCGACGAGAACGCCGGCGCGGTCGTCCAGATCTGCCAGCGGCTGGACGGCCTGCCGCTGGCCATCGAGCTGGCCGCGGCCCGGGTGAAGGTGCTCTCCCCCGAGGCGCTGCTGGCCCGGCTCGATGACAGGATGCGCGTTCTGACCGGAGGCGCACGCGACCTGCCGGAACGACAACGGACGCTCAGGAGCACCCTGGACTGGAGCTATGACCTGCTGCCAGCGGATGAGCGGGCGCTTTTCGCGCGGCTGGGCGTGTTCTCAGGAACCTTTGTCCTGCCCGCCGCCGAGGCCATCTGCGGTCCGGCCGGCCCGGGCGCTTCGGACGGCCCCGTGCTGGCCGGGCACGTCATGGACATGCTGAACTCACTGGTCGAGAACAGCCTCGTCGTTGCCGACACCGGCAGCGACGAGACCCGCTTCCGGCTGCTGGGAACGGTGAGCCAGTATGCGCTCGGAAAGCTGCGTGAGCGCGGTGAGTGGGCGCAGACGCACGACCGGCACGCGGCGTACTTCCTCGCGTTCGCCGAGCCGGCCGAATCGGAGCGCTACGGTGCCGCCCAGGTGAGATGGCTGGACCGGCTCGACGCCGAGCGCGGCAATCTCGGTGCCGCGCTGGAGTGGCTCTCGAACAACGCCCAGTTCGCGCTGGCCGCGAGATTTGCCTGGGTGACCTTCAGATTCTGGTGGCTGCGCGGTCGCGCGTCGGACTTCAACCACTATGTGCAGGGCTTCGCCGAGCGGAGCGACGCGTTGCCGCCCGTCCAGAGGGCGCAGATCCTCAGGGGCATGGGATACGTGGCCATCACGGGCGGCTTCGACCTGGCGCGGGCGCGCTCGCTCTTCGAGCAGAGCCTTGCGCTGTGCCAGCGGACCGGGAACACGATCGACGCGGTCCTGGCGGCCGCCGCTCTCGGCCACGTCCTCGGACTAGAGCACGAATACGCGCGCGCAGGCGAACTGCTCAAGCAGGGCCTCGGCCGGCTCGAGGAGATCGCGGTCGGCGCGCTGGCCGGCCCGCGGCACGCCGAGTTCCT
>Ga0335072_10013631_pt1 | contig 11574 bp, 12 predicted proteins | sample Lox_Sample_21_FD_206725 | JGI IMG/M metagenome (GOLD analysis project Ga0335072, IMG submission 206725) | Soil microbial communities from Loxahatchee National Wildlife Refuge, Florida, United States - Lox_Sample_2.1 | ecosystem: Environmental > Terrestrial > Soil > Wetlands | place: USA...
GCCGACGACCTCAAGGACCTCCTGCGCCGCATCGCCGAGCACGAGAAACAGGATGCCACGCAGCAAACCGGACTCATGACAGCCGCCTGACGACCCCCGACGAACTTACGGAGGGAACCACTAAGTAACATCTACCTCCATAAGCTCGATGAGTTCGTCGAGCGGGAGCTAATTCCGCAATACACGCGGGGGAAAGGGCGGGGGCTTAATCCGCAGTACACGCGGATATGGCGACGGCTGGCAGCGGCACGGGAATCCGGCGACCGGGATCAGGTCCGGAAGCTGACCCGTAGCCTGCGTGCCATTCCCTCAGTCGATCCGGAAGACCCGGGTTACCGGCGGCTCCTTTACTGCCGGTATGCAGATGATCATCTGCTCGGGTTCATCGGCTCGAAGGCCGAATCTGAGGAGATCAAAAGGAAGCTGGCAAGGTTCCTGCGAGAGACCCTCGCCCTGGAACTGAACCCGGACAAGACGCTGATCACCCATGCCCGCACCCGCGCGGCAAGATTCCTCGGATATGAGATCACCGTCCAGCACTGCGACACTCAGCTCACCGACGGCCGCCGCATGGTCAACGGCAAGGTCGCGCTGATGGTCCCTAAAGACGTGATCAAGGCCAAGTGCGCCCCTTACCGGAAGCAAGGAAAACCCTGGCACCGGCCCCGGCTCCAGAACCTCGACGACTACGACATCGTGAGGATCTACGGAGCCGAATACCGGGGCGTCGTAAACTACTATCTTCCTGCCCGGAACGTATCGGCACTGCATACCCTGCACTGGAACGCCGAGACTTCCATGCTCAAAACCCTGGCAGCCAAGCACAAGTCGAGTGTCAGAAAGATGGCTGCCCGCCACAAGACCAAGGTCGTCACCAAAAATGGTCCCCGGACCTGCTTTGAGGCGAGGCTTGAGCGGAAAGGCAAGAACGATCTAGTAGCGCGATTTGGCGGGATGCCTCTCAAGCAGGACAAGCGCGCCCTGATCAACGACCCCGCGCCGGTCCCCGTTCGAACCCCGCCGAGGGAGCTGATAGCACGGCTTCGAAGGCGGCGGTGCGAGCTATGCGAGCAAGGCGCGACGGTGGCAGTCCACCAAGTGACTAAACTCGCAGACCTCGGCTCATCAGGAGCTGGCCAGCCTGCATGGGCGGCACTCATGGCCAAGATGCGGCGCAAAACGCTTATCGTCTGCCGTGAATGCCACGAAATAATCCATGAATCTCCGGCCATGCTCGCGGCATAAATCACTGGAGAGCCTGGTGCATTAAAAGGTGCACGCCGGGTTCGGGGGGAGGCTGCGCCTTTCCCCGGAGTTCAGCCGGAGTGAAGGTATTTCAGCGGGAACTCAGGGGTGCGTGCGCCGGATAGCGGTCGCGGGTCCCCGGGTTCGCGGTTAACCTGGCGGGTCTTCTTCGGCGGCGCTGGCGAGGAGTCGGCGTGCGGCGGTGGCGTACTTGATCGCGGTTTCGTCGCCGATGCCGAACACGGCGGCGAGGTGGAGCGGGTCGGGGCCGGCGGTGAGGGCCTCGTCGAGCTGGCGGTCGATGCGCAGCTGCTCGAGGGTGGCGCCGAGGCCGCGGAGCAGGCCGGCGAGCCAGTTCTCGCTGACGGGGCGGGTGGTCATCGCGGTCTGGTTGTTGATGAGCAGGTAGGGGCTGGATGTCTGCGGCCAGCGCCCGCGCCGCCAGCCGAGCCATTCGGTGATGAGCCTGCGGGTCAGGTCGTCCAGCGGGCGGGACTGGCCGGCGAGGGTGATCTTCCGGCTGGCGAGGTCGATGTCGCCGAGGGTGAGGTGCCGGATGGCCTCGGGGCGCAGGGCGTGGACGGCGGCGAGGGCGAGCGCGAGCCGGGCGGCCGGGGTCACGGCGCTGGCGGTGACGGCGCTGACGCGGGATGCCGGCAGCGGCAGGATGATCGTCTCAGGCCGTTCCGGGCCCCGGATGCGGGCGGCGGGATCGGCGAAGATCAGGCCGTGCTTCTTGCAGTGCCGCATCAGGGACCGCAGCGCGACCAGGACCTGGTGGCGCTTGTGGCCGCGCAGCCCGGCGATCGCCTCGGTGACGTCGGCGGCGGTGACTTCGCGCAGGTGGCCGTAGCGGCGCGACCACTGTTCCAGGGCCAGGCAGGCGCCGCGGAGGTAGATCCGGACGGTGTCCTCGCTGCGGGGCAGGGACCGGGGAGTGCCGTGGCGCAGGGCGGTGGCCCAGCTGCGGGCGCAGCCGGCGATGCCCGGTGCCAGGGTGGCGAGTTTTCCGTCGGTCCACGTGTCCAGGGGGCGGACGCGGTCGTCGCCGGGCAGCCCGGCGACGGACAGGATCTCGGCGGTGCGGGAGACGCTCAGGTCGCGGGGCCGGAGTGCGGGCTCCAGGGCTGACCAGGGGATCTTCCCGCCGGGGACGTGAGAGGCGAGCATGACGGCCAGGGCCCGGCGGGTTTCCTCCTGGACACGGGCGTTCCAGCCGCGGGTCTCCGCGAGGCGGGAGGCGATGGCGCGGGCCTGCTCGAGGGCGGGGCCGGCGACCGACGCGGCGGTCCAGTGCCGGGAGTGGAACAGGCGGGCCTGGCCTGGGGCGGCCAGTTCCAGCTGCTCCCAGCGGGGACTGGCCGGCCTGGCGGCGACGGGGCCCTCGTCCGGGCGGGGCAGCCGCGGCCGGCGGTTCATCCTCGCCACGCCGGCGAACGACAGCTGGTGCCATCTGACTGCGGCGAAGTCGGCGGGGCCCAGGTCAGGGGCTCTTCTCGCGGTCCCGGCGGCCTGGAGGGCGGCCTGCAGCCAGCAGTTGCGGCAGTAGCCCTCCTTCAGCGGCCGGTCCCGCCGGCAGGTGCCGCACGGACCGGGCTCATGGCGGCGGGCGAAGTCGTAGCAGCCGCGGCACACGCCCGAGTACAGGGCTCCCCAGGAATGGCACGACGGGCAGCTGCCGGCACCGCCGGCGCTCACGGCGGGGGAAGGGAACGGCCGTCGCGGCGGCGTGGCGCGACGGCGGGCGCTGCGGCGGCTGCTGCCTTCGGCTGGCGGCCGCTGTCCGCCGGGGCATCCGGGACGGGCTCGGGGATGAGCAGCTCGCCGATCTCGCAGCCGAGGACGGCGCAGATCACGTCGAGGTCGGAAAGCTTGAGCGCGTTCGGGTTCCCCGACCACAGGCCCGACATCTTGCCGGCGCTGATGACCAGGCCGCGGTCGGCGAGCATCTTCTGCAGCTCGCTGGCCTTCCAGATGCCGCGGCTGGCGGCGGCCAGCCGGAGGTTCCACTTCATGACCGTCCCTTTCCCCGTGGCACGGGCCGGCCCGCCGCCGGGCCGCCCCCCGCTGCCCAGTCTGCCAGGGGCGCGGCCGGGCCGGGGCCTCACGGCGCGTCCCGGTGGCCGGAGGCGGCCAGCACGGCGCCGGCGACGAGGCGGGCGTTGCGGCCGTCCAGGCCGGTGACGGCGTCGCGGAGGTCGACGGGGATCCCGGCGGCGAGGCTGGCGGTGACTTGCAGCATCCTCCGCTCGCCGCCGGAGCAGCAAAGGCCGCCGCCCGGGGCGGCGGCCGCGGCCGCGGCTTCCCAGTCGACGACGGCGACCGTCAGGCCGCCGCCCGGGCTGGCCGTCACGGTGACGAAGCCGGCGAAGCCGTCCCGGTCCGGCCAGGCCCCGGCGACCAGCAGCTCCGCTGCCGCCATGGAGGCCGGCGAGCCGGCGGCGCAGGCGCGCAGCGCCCCGTCTATGCTGCTCACCGGGCCAGTCCTTCCAGCCGCATCGCGGCGCGTTCCTGTCCGGCGACCCACGCGTCCTCAACGTGAGTGGCGTGAACGTGGACGTATCCCATGGTCGTGGCTACCCATGCGTGGCCGAGGGCTTCCTGGATGGCGAGCAGGTCCATCCCGCCCAGATACAGCTGCGAGGCGCAGAAGTGCCGCAGGACGTGCGGGGTCAGTGCCTTGTCCCATTCAGGCAGGTGCGCCGCGGCGGCCTCGGCCAGCCCGGCCCGCAGCGTCTCGGCGCCGGCCCTGGCGTTCCGCTCGCTGGGCAGCAGCGGGGCTCCGTAACGGGCGAAGTCGTCGCCGAACAACCCCCGCACGTCCTCGATGAACCACCGCAGCGTCCGGTCCGCCCCGTTGATCAGCGGCACCATCCGCTCTCGCGGCCCGGACCCGCGGGCGCCCTTGCCGTGACGGACGTGGAGCTTGCCGAACCGGCCCAGGTCCCAGCGGACGTCGTCCAGGTCCAGCATGCGGGCCTCGTTGACCCGCAGCCCTACCTGCGCCATCAGCCTTGAAGCCCGTGGCCGTGGCGGTGGTCTCGCCACGTACGGCCGCGGCCAGGCCGCGATGCTCTGCAATCTGATACGGGTGGCTAAACGGAGCCCGAGGGAGGGCTGGCGCGCTCGTCCAGGTGGGTGCAGATGTCCCCGGTCATCGAGCGCAGCTTGGCCGCGAGGTCGCCGAGCGCGGCCAGACCGGGTTCTTGCGCGAGGGCGGCGCAGGTCTCGGTCAGCGCCTGGAGGCGTTCGCTGATAATCTTCCACGCGGGCTCGCGGTGGGGCAGCACGAAGTAGGCGGGCCGGGTGACCTCAAAGGCCGGACCAGCCGTGCGACCAGGGTGGGAGGGCCCGGTCGGCAGGGTGGTGAGAACCGAGCCGAGCGGGCGCATCACCCGGTTCATCAGGTGCTTCGCCGTCCGGGCCAGGGTGTCCAGCTCGGCGGGCGTCTCGCCGTCGTGAATGTAGTACCGGCTCAGGACCTGGAGTATCACCTCGTACAGGCCGTTGCACAGATCGGCCACCTGGGCCGTGACCCGGTCCTCGATCAGGGTTCCCGACGCCACGTCAGGTGGCAGCCGGACGTAAGCAGGCTCGACCGGCCGCGCCGGGTCGAAGCCCGGGTCGGCGGCCCGCATCGCGAGGTAATCCTCGAGGATCCCGACGAACTTGCCGAAGTGCGAGTTGACCCAGTCGCCCCGCGCGCCTTCGCCCTGCTCCACGATCAGTTCGATCGCCCGGCTCGCCGACGCCAGGTCGGTGACCGCGGTCAGCTCCTCCCACTCGAAGGTCGCGGTGACCGCCTGCGCGGCCGGCGGCCCGATGAAAACAGCGTCCTCGCCGTAGCGGCCGCACAGGCGGGCGAGCCCGGCCTCGATCCCCCGGTACAGGTGGCCCACCGTCCGCCATGGCTCGGGGACCGCCGCGACTGGCCGGCCGATGCTGGCCAGGGGCTGGATGCCCGGCTGCGCAGCGAAACCCTCCGCATCGGCCAGCGTCATCCCCTCCGGCCGCTCCAGATACATGAAATGCCGCAGCGCCCGCTCACCGAACGGCAGCAGCGCGATCTGCACTTCGGGCGGATACCACCGCGACAGGATGGGCAGGCTGGGGCGCTCGAAATGCGGCGCCGCGCCAACGGCGGTCAGGATGTTGGTGGCCAGTGCCAGGTGCAGCATCTCCTGCTTGATGACGTCGATGAGGGTGGACTCCCAGGCCTGGACACGCCCGAGCTGCTCAGGCGTCAGGCCCTCCCCGGTCGCACGCTTGAGCGAGAACTGCGCGTACAGGTATTCGCACATCAGGCCATGCTCAAGCTCGCAAGCCTCGCCGAGCAAATAGACAAGCTCTTCCCGGCTCCCCACCTGCAACGGCGGCTCGGCAGTCATCGCGACCTCCATTCACGGACTCCTCGGGCCCGCTGGCAAAAGTCCGACTGCAACACGCCGGCCTTGCCCCTTAGAGCATGCCTGACAGCCTGGCCGCCGTCATTACCGGGGCACGGCTCCGCACACCCCGCTGCCGGGCTGCCTGGTGGTCCCCGGGCTGGTGGCCACCAGATTTCTCGTGGCCGCTAGCAGCCGTGGAGGCCGTAAGCCACTCGGCTGCCCGGCCGAGCAGTGAACCGACACCGCGGGCATTCCTGACCCGAGTTCCTGACTACGCAGATATGGGATGCGACGGATGCCCCTCCCACTCCCGGCGATCACGAGCGACGGTTGCGGGTCACGCTTCTGAGGCCGTGTGGCATCCCATGTCCGTGGTAAGTGGCTGCCCTCTGGCACGGACTGCCTGAGCGGCACTGCTCATAGCACGGAACGCATGCCCCCAGCGGGTCGGTACCACAAGGCTACGTGTTTCCTGGATGCGGTCACCGCACTCTTCCCGGCATCGTCGTGAGAGTGGAGCAAGAGCGTCCCCACAGGGCGGCGAGTCGCTCCACGCCGAGGAATAAATACGGGTGACAGGAGTGAATGACATGACCCGACCAGATCAGCCTCCTGACTCAGAAGGCGGCACGCATCTGGGTCTTGAGCTGCGGCATCTGCGCTACCTCGTGGGGGTCGCCGATGCAGGCACGTTCACGCACGCAGCGGAGCAGATGTTCATCGCCCAGCCCACGCTGAGCCAGCAGATTCGTCGGCTTGAGGAAATGGTCGGCACGCCGCTGCTGCAACGCAGACATGAGGGCGTACGGCTTACGTCGGCCGGCCGCGTGCTGGTCGAGGAGTCCCGGACCATCATCTCCCTGCTCGAGCATGGAGTAAGCAGAAGCCGGCATGCGGCGGGCCTGGGACGACCCCGGCTACGGTTTGTCCTGCCCCCGTACCTCCCGGAAGGGCTTGCCGTGGAGACGGCCTCCCGGCTGCGGTCCACGGCCGCGGCAGCAGGCACCGACGTCACATGGCTGGAAACGCCGCTGGATGCCGAGTTCACGCCCATCCGCCAGCGGCGCGCAGATGCCGGGCTGGGCTGGCTAGCCTCGGCCGGTGCGGCCCTCCCTGACCACCTGGACGTCATGAGCCTCGGGGAGTTCGAGCCGGAGGTATGGGTTCCGCCCGCGACGAGAGCGGCCGACTGCGGCATCATCACTCTGGATGAGCTGGCGCACTTGCAGGTGATTCACAGCCCGCGGCGGACGAGCGTCGGCACCTACGACGCGTGGCTGGCAGTCCTGCGAACGAGGCAGCCCAGCTTCGAATTCACCGACGCCCCGTTCCGGCACTCGCTGCCAATGACCCTGGCCTTCGCGGCAACGGCAAGCCGTCCCACCGCCGTGCTGACGGGCCCGCTGCACGTCGCGGGGGAACCGACCGGGCGAAGCAGGCTTCAGCAGGCAGCGGGCTGCTACGACATGCGCCGAGTTGACCTTGAGCGGCACCTACTGACCGCGACGGCCGCCATAGCCTGGAACGGCGACCTGCCGCGCCATCTTCAGCAGGTGCTCTACGACACTGCCGACACCATCGCGCTGAGCGAACACTTCGCCGCGGCATCCTGACCAGCCGGAATTCGGCTCGCCGCTGAGGCGCGCTGGTGAAGTAATGCTCTTGCAGAACCCCGGATCCCTATAGGGCAGACCAATATCGCCACAGGCAGGGCCACCTTTCCCGCCGCCGGGTTTCGGCTGTCTACTGGCTGAAGAGCGGCAATACGGCCGCACCGGTAACGAAAGGAAAAACGTGAGCGAGACCAAGGACATCCGCGAGGCAGTCGAGGCAGAACTCGCCTTCGACCCGCTTCTCGACGAGTCAGACATCACCGTCAGGAACATGAACGGGGACGTAGCGCTCAATGGCACGGTGCCGAGCTATCCGCAATACCTGCAGGCGGTCGCCGCCGCTCAGCGCGTCGCCGGCGTGAAAAATGTATACAACCACCTTGAGGTGGTCCTGCCGGCAGGCCAATACGTCGACGACCCCAGGCTGACCACCCTGGCGAACAACGCGCTCACGGTCAACATCACCGTGCCAGGCGGTGTCGAGGCGGCCGCGCACGACGGTAACGTGAGGCTGACCGGCGCCGTGCGCTACGGTTCCCAGCGCATTGCCGCTGAGCTGGCCGTGGCCGTGCTGGCCGGCGTCCGGAACATAAAGGACGACATCGCGATCATCGGCGACGCAGACCCGGAGGACATCAGCGTCCTGGTCCAGGACGCCCTCGAACGCTACGCAGTGGTCGCTGACGACAGCGACGTCGCCGTGGACTGCTTTGCAAACACGGTGACGCTTTCCGGTCACGTCGACACCTGGGTGGAGCACGACGCGGTAGTCGGTGCAGCCTGGATGGCGGACGGCGTGTTCGAAGTTATCGATGAACTCTCCATCACCGGCTGATCTTCGCCGGCTTCCAGCCGGCCGAGACCGCGGACCCGGGCGCTTTCATCCTGGGCGGCCTAGTGGCATCGCATTCGGGGTCGTGCTGCTCGCTCGCCCTGGTCTCGGTGCGGTCACCCTGGCGCTGCTCTTCGGCCTGTCCAGCCAGGGCAGTGCGGATCCTGGCCACCGGCGGCTCGTTCTGCCCCTTTTTGATACCGAACGAGTGGTGGTTCCCTTCAACCGGTACCGGCGACCATAGCGCGGGCGAGCTGAGTTAGGGTGCCTGCTGTCGGCTGGGGGGTGTTTTCGCCGGCGGCCCGCAGCTCGGCCCGGGCTCGTTCCGCGAAGGCCTCAGCGCCCATCGCGGAGGACATGCCCTACGCGGTGCGCAGCTGACCACGCGCGTCGCGGCGGCGGCGCTGGCGGCGCAGCCATTCGCCATACACCAGGTGGGCGCGTGCGGCCTGGGGTACCGACCGGCAGTGCTCTAGGTGCCCGATGGCCTCGTGGTACAAGGGCTTAGCATCGGCGTCGCCAGCAAGCAGCGCCCGGGATCGGGCGAGCAACCCGAGCGCCAGCGGGGTGCCGGTGACTATCGCCCGCTCCGCCAGCTGCCGCAGCGCGGCCTCGGCCACCCGGGGTTCGCCGCATCGTGCGGCGGCCTCGATCAGGTCGAGCAGCGCAGTGGCGCTGAACGAGACATCGTCGTCCTGAACGCCAAGCACGCACTGCAGCGCCGCTTGATAGTTGCCCAGGCCAAGCTCAAGCACAGCCAGGGAGTGCTGCGCCCAAGCGCTCTGCGCACTGCGGCCGGCGTCGGTCGCCTCGCGGGCGACGACGGCTGCGACCCGGCGAGCGTCGGTCGCGCGGCCGCGCCAGGACAACTCGGACGATTCCGCGATTGCGGTAGTCCCCAGGACGCCCGGGGTCCCCGGTGGCCGCCGAGATCTCAAGCCGCTCGGCAAAGTAAGCCCGGGCCGCGTCGAACCGGCCCGCCGATACCTCGAACATGCCCTGAGTGTTGAGCGCTACCGGCAGCGCGGTCAGCGCGCCAGAGTCGCGGGTGATCTGAACCCAGCGCGCGGCCAACACGTGCGTGGCCCGCGTAAGCCGAAGCGAGCGCCTGATGGACCAGCCGCCGCTGCGACAGCGAGATAGCGTGGTAGACGGCCGACCTCATCAGCGGATGCCGGAACTGCACCTGCGTGCCGATCTCGGCCAGGGGCCGCCCAGATCGGCTGATGCTGCAGCGTCCGGGTCGAGCCCTAGTTGCTGAGCCGCACACCACACCACGTCATGAGAGGCAGCAGACTCGGCCGCGGCGAGCGCAAGCAGCAGCCGCACCTCCGGCTCCAGCCGCGTCACCCGGCTGCTGAACGCCTCCTCAAGCGAGCCGCCGATGGGCAGCGGCTCGGGCAGCACATCCGCGCCCGCCAGTTGAGCGGCCGACAGTTCCCGGGCTACCTCCACCAGCGCCAGCGCGTTCCCGCCCATCTCGGCGGCGATACGCGCGGCGACCGCCGGGCACAGCCGCCCCGGTGTCACCGATGCCAGCAGCTCCATCGCGTCGTGGTTACCGAGCGGGCCGACCTCCAGCTCAGGCAGCCCGGCCAGCGTCGGCGGCTCCCCGCATGGTTCCCGCACCGCGAACAGCAGCACCACCCGCTCGGCATACAGGCGACGGGCGACAAACCCCAGCGCCACCGCCGATTCGGGATCAAGCCACTGCTGGTCGTCGACCGCGCACACCAGCGGCGTCGCCGACGCCACATCAGCCATCAGCGTCAGCACGCCAAGCGACCATGAACCGGTCCGCCGGTGGCCCGGCCACCACCCCGAACGTGCTTAGCAGCGCGTCCCGCTGCGGGCCCGGCAGCGCTCCAGGTGACGACCGAACGGCAGGAGCAGTCGGTGCAGCCCGGCATAGCCGAGCTGCGTCTCCGACTCCACCCCCGTCAGCTGGACGGTTCGCATCCCTTCAGCTTCGCGGCGGCGATCGCTTCGTCCAGCAGCGCGGTCTTCCCTGTCCCGGGTTCGCCTTGCAGTACCAGAACTCCGCTGAAGCCCTCCGCAGTCCTGGCCAGCAGGCGGCTTACCGCTTCGCGCTGCGCCGACCGGCCGACAAGCAGCACCTCCACACACTTCACCCCCAGCGCGTGAGGCAACTGGCGCCTGAACACCAGATTTCGACACATTACCAAGGGCATCGGTCCGGTAACTCACAGCCTTCCGCTCCCACCGGCGCCGCCTGCCGCAGGCAGGGCTAATCTTCGTGAGACGGGTGCAGCCGCCTAGCTACTCCCCCGCCGGGGCGGCGATCCGCGCCTCCCGGCCTGCAGCAGAGCCAGCTACAGCGACCTCGGATCCCCAAGTCCGACCCGAATCTGGTGACCAGCCGCAATGATCGAGCTGCGGTGCTTCACATGATGGTGCTGGCACAGGAAGACCGAGCCCGCGGCGGTGATCACTTCTACCTGTGCCCGTGCGACATGACATCCGTCGCACATAATCCACCGAGTCACAGGTGAGCCGGGATTGTCGTCCTCCGCCGCCGTGGGGAGGCGCTCGGACTGCCTCTGGTAGTTGCTGCCGAAGATACTCATCGCCAGTCCCTTCAATGTTGATGTGGTTAGTCGGACCCGCGGGTACGCGAGGAGGCGATGACGGCTCTCAGGACGTTGGCCTCGCTCACCGCTCCTGCTAGTCCAACCCCGCGAGCCCCCGGGCGAAAGACGACGCCGACTCTCGTGCCATTGACCCGCGCTATACGGCTTGCCCGTAACCCCGGTGCGGCCCGCCGCTCATTGCCCATAGCCGGTCCAGCCACGACCACCCTGCGGAACGGGCAGCGGCATCTGCAATGATCCAGAACAGATGCCTCGGTCCGTTCCCTCGCCCGATAGCCTTCTGGAGTCCCGATGAACACTGCTACGCCGACCACCGAGGACCTGTACCTCGTCGTCGGCTATGACGGCTCCGAACCCGCCGTCCGGGCGCTGGACGCCGCCGCCGCCCTGCTCCGCGGCCGCACCGGCAGCATCGAGGTCGTCTACGTCCCCCACATGCCTTCCGTGGACATGCTGTCGCCCGACGCCGTAGCCGGAATGAATACCGCCCTGGACGAGCTCGCGCGGGATCTGCACGCCCAGGCCAGCGCGCAGTTGCTGGGACGTGAGGAGCGCTGGCGGTTCGAGCGCGGCCAGGACAAGCTCAGCGACATCCCGGACGTGCTAATCGGGGCGGCCGAGCGGATCCGCGACGCCCATCCCGGCGACAACGTGGCGATCGTGGTCGGGAGCTCGTCACAGGCCATGCACCGAATGGTCGGCTCGGTCGCCGTCAGCCTGGCGCGTCATGCGCCGGTACCCCTCGTGATCGTGCCTTAGTGGTTCCCTCCGTAAGTTCGTCGGGGGTCGTCAGGCGGCTGTCATGAGTCCGGTTTGCTGCGTGGCATCCTGTTTCTCGTGCTCGGCGATGCGGCGCAGGAGGTCCTTGAGGTCGTCGGCGGTGT